>Ga0065711_1030665_pt1 | contig 31818 bp, 26 predicted proteins | sample Hoacrofraction12_FD_59098 | JGI IMG/M metagenome (GOLD analysis project Ga0065711, IMG submission 59098) | Hoatzin crop microbial communities from Cojedes, Venezuela - Epithelial fraction 12 v2 (version 2) | ecosystem: Host-associated > Birds > Digestive system > Esophagus > Crop | place... | reverse complement strand
GGCGGGGAGCCCGGCCCGGGGCCCGCTGCGGCCCTGCGCCCTGGCTCCTGCCTCGCCGTCCGGGGCTGAAGGAGCATCTTGGGTTTACCTCGGCGGCTTGGTGAAAAGTCGCAACTCCCCGTAAATGTCCCGAAACACAAAAGCTCGTTTTTAGCGGTGCTGCGCGCCGCGTTTTGCAGGGAACGAGTCAATAAATTAAACTGTGACCAGGAGTGCAGCCGCCGTGCGACGCTGACCCTTCAGCAGTCAGTAAAGGAGCGGGCCCTTTCCCCTTGCTGTAGAAGTTTTCTTTGTTGCTAACGCCTGTTATAATCCCTTGGGTTGTATTTTTAAAGTGACTGTTAGACCCGCATCCCGTAAGGTGTTTTTGCTTTCCCTGCGGCCGTCTCCTTGCGCGGTCTCAGCTGCTTCAGTGTTTGTGACCCTTTCACCCTTCAGTAGTTCCCTTCAGCTTCTCTGTACAAAAGGCCGTGCTTGCCTTACCTTCGCTCACGCAGGCGGTAGAGTCAAACCGTGTGTGTGCCAGAGTTGAGTTTGGTGCGCTTTTTTTTCATTTTATAAAGCTGTGGATAGTTTAGATTTCATAAATTGAAAGACTGAGAGCATGCTTAAAAATCCACGTGGGTTAAACTATGAAAAATACGACTACAAACGATTCTGAATGTGTGTGGTTTGGTTTTTACAGGTTATTAATGGAGCAGCTAGTTTTCTTATCAGACTTTCTTCTTCAAGTGACCTGAAGATTAACGACTGGAATCCAACTGCAGGACTTCTGCTGCTCTGTCGCATCCAGCTCCACGATGGTTGATTTTCTAGCTGAAAATAATCTCTGTGGTCAAGCTATTCTTCAGATTGTCTCCTGTGGAAACGCCATCATTGCAGAGCTTCTGAGACTTTCCGAATTTATTCCTGGTGTTTTCAGGCTAAAGGACAAGGCTGATCAACAGAAGTATGGGGATATCATATTTGATTTCAGTTATTTTAAGGTAAATCCTTTTCTTTTATTGTTAAGCTTCTGAAAGCATTGCTGTCATGCATGAGGGTGCTTCAGGTTATGACACAGCCATTTCTGACTGATGTGTTTATTAGTACCATTCTTCAGAATTGATTAACATGACTTCTTGCTTAGTTTTTTCCAAAAATTCACCAAACTGAGACAGCAGTTGGGATATGCTTGCATGCTAACTTTCTGCTTCTGGGTTCTCTTGTATAATTCTGATCATGCTCAGCCTCATCTTCCTCATTTCAGTGAGCAGGAACAGCCTAGGGAAGGTTGTGTGCTGAGACCCATAGGCAGAACAGAAGTATCACTGGTACCTGCACTGAGCGTATCAGGGCAAGAAGGGGGTGGCAGTTTTAAGGGCATTCAAGAGCAGTCCCAGCTACACCTTTCAAAATGTTTGATGAGTCATCTGGCCCGTGAACTTTCATGGGTATTGATTAGATTAAACTTGAGTATTGGATTATGGAGGAGGTTGTTGATTATTATTATTATCATTATTATTATTTCTTGCAGGAACATTAAATTACACTTTCACCGGCAGGTTCTGAGCCTGTGCAGTTGGTTGTTTGCCTTTGGAGCACTGCTGTGGGCAGTATGCCCATCTTCCTTTGGTTATCTGTAGCTTATTCTTTGCAGCCATGAAAACTGCTTTCAGCCTTCCTGTCTGACAGTGCTATAATTATTCATTCACTGGACTTGTCACGTGCACTGAATAAACAAATGAATCAGAGTAGTGTCCATGGAAAGCGCTTATTTCCCCTACAAAATTAAGCTTCTTGCAGTACCTAGTTCCCTCTGTCATTCTCCAGCATGATGAAGAATGAACTAGAGAGACTACCTAATCTGACTTTATCTAGATTGTACAATGCAAGAAGTGTTAATAGTAAAGCAAAGGAAGGGGGATTTTTTTTTTTTAAGTAAGAGATGTAAATTGCAGGCACCAGCTGTGAGCCTTGGACACTGAAAACCCTGAGCACAAATGATTTCCCACATACCTTCAGATCTAAGTGCTTATTAGAAGTCTATTTTTACACAAATTACTTGAAAATTTAAAAGCAGATAGGTACAATTGGTGATAAATGCAATTATCCTTGAAATTGTAAAATTTTTTGATGTTAAGAAACCATGACAGTGCTGCTGCTTTTCAGAGTAATCACCCCAAAATCCATAAAAGACATGCTTATATAGCAGAGACTGTTGAATTCACAGATATTTTCACTGCAAATGCACCATTTCTGTATTTGTGATTCTTACAATTACCTAATGAGAAGAGATTTGAGATTTTGAAAATTCAGGATGTTTTCTTTGTGCATTAGAAATTCATAGGCAATGTGGGGCTTGCTTTTATCCTTTGCTTTGCATAGGTATTTTGCATAAAAAGAGAAGCAGAAAAGCGCTTTGAAAACCACACAAAAATTGTCAGCTTGGTATTAAGTTTAATATTTTAACTCTATTTTAAGCTATTTTTATGGAGCTGACTAAATCCTTTTAAGCCATGATCTCATGCTGTCGTAAGTGGTCTGTGAAATGACGTTAACAGTATTTTCAATTAAATGTTAATAACATTTTCAATTAAACATTAATGGTATTGTCATTTAGATGGTGATGATAAGACCATCGCATAACCAATAGTGGTTATGAGAAATGTTGACAGTGGCAAATGGTTAGAAAAGTTTGTACCACTGCTTTAAGGAAGTCAGACTCTTATTCCCAACCCTTTTTCCCCTACGGCTGTTAATGACATGATTTCTGCATTAATTTGGGGGACTAGCGCTGAGCTAGATCCAGAGTCTGTAAAAAAAAAACAAAAAACAACAAAAAAAAACCCAAGTCTAATACTTTCAAGCAGTTTAAATGCATGAGTAGGTACTAAGCTTTGTGAGGCCTCAATGTTATGATTTCTACCTGAGAAATCAATCAGATGAAATGTGTTAAGGAAAAAAATTCCAGGAGGGAGATAGTCAGCACTACGAGAAACTCACAGTGGCTTCAGACGCATTGGGACTTTACCCAGAGGGTTAACTATTCTTTGCTGTTGGTTATACAGGATAAATCATATTTAAAATCATTGCAGATTGTAATAAAGTGTAAAACTCCTCTTTATGGAATCAATGTTTGGTCATAAAGTAGCTCGGAAAACTACAGATCCTTGTTTTAGTAAGAAATGTTAGCTTAGGTGTTGTGGGCACAGTGGTCGTTGTACATGTTCTGTGTCCTCTTGAAGAGAAATAAAATAGAGGTCAAAGTCAAATATTGTCTTGAAAGACTAATTTCTTTTCTTAGGGGCCTGAGATATGTGAAGGCAAACTGGAAGCCAAACCTGAGTTACTGGATTTAGATGAAGAATTTCGTGAAAACAACATTGAAATTTTGACAAGATTTTATCTGGCTTTTCAGAGTGTACATAAATACATTGTGGATTTAAACAGGTATGGTGTCTTAATAGATGTGGATTTTCGTAAAGCCCAGAGTACTGTTCAGTCTTAACAATGAGAAGTTTTTTCCTTGGAGACCCAATACACTCGCTGTTGAAGCATGTTCATGTGCACCTGGAAACCTGGATTACTGGAGTGAACGCTAACTTTACTCCTACTGTTGCTTACCAGCTGAATGTATGACTTGAAAGCATTTAAGCTCTCTACCTCGTTTCCTCAGTTGTAAGGTAGAGCTAATTTTTCTTCTTTGTCTTGGAGGTCATCTTGAAGATTTTTTTTATAAAAGGAGACTCCCTGTTATTAAACGATGGTGTTTTTTTTCTGTGGTCTTGCAAAACAGAATGTCAGATAGGAGTTTATTTCTTTAACTTCATGTGGTATTTTTTTCCTGAACTTAATTTTTCCTGAACTTATTTTTTCAGTGGAGTTGCCATATTCTCAAGTTTGGTACTCTTACCTGTAAAAAACAATATACAAGGTTCACAAAATACTCTTAAGAAAAAGTTCCAGAGAATCTTAACCTTTCGAATTGTTTTTGTTATTGATGTTATATGAAAAGATTGATTAAAAGATTAAATGTTTAACATCACTTATTAGTAAATAGTGTTACTGGAAAATCCTGTAATAGGAAGAAATCTTCTCTTAATGGAGATTAATATAGTCTATTTCTGGCTTTCCCTTCCAAATTGCAATTGAGATCAATTTGTGGTATTTCCAGGAGATATATTTGACGTAACTTGAAAATGACAGTTTTACTAAATTTTGGAGTAGAATCCTTCTCAGTACTCTCTTCTCAGGCTGTTACCCATCCCTAAGAAGATGAAGAGGATATTAGGTGTAAGTTACAGAGTATCCTCTAGTGTCTTTCATACACACCATCAGCTATGGCCGGAGGCTTTTGCCAACTGGTTGGCTCTAGCTAGGAGTTCTAGCCTTTCGTTTCATAGTAGAGCATCTGTTCTTCTTTGTCTGAATCACTCCATGCTGCTTGTACTAGGGAAATGTTCTGATGTGTCTGCTGATTTTCAGAGAAAATTGGCCAGGGGAATTCTAAGGATCTATGATTTGAGAGCAAAATAGTCAATGACCAACTCTTTGTTACGATCCCTAGATATTTAGATGACCTCAATGAAGGAATTTACATTCAGCAAACATTAGAAACTGTCCTCCTTAATGAAGATGGAAAACAGCTTCTAGTAAGTATTGAACAGTTCTGTAACAGTATAAAATGAACCAACTAGTTTAGTGCCGAATTATACAAAGATTTAAATTTACTGAAGGCGTGGAAATGCTATGACTCACTTTTAGGAGGACAAAGATAAAAAATGTACAGCCTGCCATTTTTCATATTGTATGGACTACATAGTTGATATTGGGTTATTTTTCCAGTACATGTTTGTCTTTACATTTTATTACAAAATTGTGTTTAGGTGATTTCTTCCTTTTGTTCTTCCTTTTTCTAAACAGTGTGAAGCGCTCTATTTATATGGAGTCATGCTACTGGTCATTGACCAGAAGATCGAAGGAGAAGTCAGAGAAAGAATGTTGGTTTCCTACTACAGATACAGGTAATGTGTAACTCTGGAATGCAGAAGTGGATCAACAAGGGGAGTTCAGAAATGGGGAGGAAAAAAGAAAAAGGAAAAGAAAAACAAACTTGGAACAAAACTCCTCCTCTGAATATAAAGCTGCTTGTTTCTGTTCCTGATTTGTTCTGCTTGTGCTTTGTATGCTTATCTGGGATTCCAGTATGAACATTTATCAGTGTCCTCAATAGTATGGTGAACATAATATTCGTAGAGTAAACAACCAAAAATCTCCCAGATCTTGGTATCTGATCATTTTCTTGGAAGAAAGGCATGGGTTCAACGGGAGGGAGAGGAGGAAGTGGTTAAGGAATACAGCTCAATTTTTGTCCTTTCTTTTGTAAAACAGTGCAGCCCGATCCTCTGCTGATTCCAATTTAGATGATATCTGTAAATTGCTCCGAAGCACTGGATATTCAAGCCAACCTGGAGCTAAAAGACCTCCAAACTACCCCGAGAGTTACTTCAGCAGAGTACCCATAAGTGAAACATTCATTAGCATGGTTATTGGCCGCTTACGGTCAGATGACATTTATAACCAGGTAAGTTACTGTGAGAGAAAAGAGGGAACTATAGGTGAATATAAAATGGTTTCTCAGGTTAGTAACTCAACTATGGAGCCCAGAAAAAATAAATCACAGAATCGCAGCAGTTAGAAGGGACCTCTTGAGATCGCTGAGTCCAACCCCTGGCTCAAGCAAGGTCAGCTTGAGCAGATTACCCAGGACTGCATCCAGCTGGATTTGGAGTGTCTCCAGAGGTGCAGACTGCAGAACCTCTCTGGGCAACCTGCTCCAGTGTCTGGCCAACCTTGCAGTAAAAAAAACTTTTTTTTTTTTTTTTAATGTTTTTGAATCATAGTTGATTTGCCACTCTTAATAACTCTAATCCATTCAGAGATTCCCAGTCTTTTAGTTACTGCAAAGAGATTTATCATCCTTTCGTAGAAAATGTGTTTAAAAAGGAACACTAATACCACAGTTCTTGACAGTTTTATTAGTAAAGAGGCAGAACAAAAACTGAAGCAAAGCATGAGTAATGTCTACTATATTTACAGTCTATTCTATTACAAGTCCTTTGAGAGACTTCAGCAAGATTCCATCTTTAGCATGGACAAGCAATCTTATTTCTGTAATTATTGGCACACTTTTAGTGAATCCTGGATAACTGAAACATCTTAAAGATGCCAGAAAATGAGCATTCGAAGATTATTGAATGATTATAAGAAATAAATGCTCAAATATTTAGGCAGGAGTAATAATTTGAAAGTAGGGATCTTATCGAAAACACTTTCATGTTATGGACAGGCATAATAACCTTCAAAGGGGAAACAATGCATTTTCAGGTACTTTACTGTAAGAATTTTTTAAGCTGTGTAGAGTTCTAGAAACAGACAAAAACTAACCTAGCAAGTTGTGAAGACAGCCCATTTTATGACATAATTTATATTTCTGATAGGAAACTGTGAAGTGTTTGTGGGACTATGCTGTTGTAAAATGCTTAATCTAGAAATCGTACTTAAATCAGCTGATTCTTTGTATAAAAATTACTTATCTTCTTTTTTTATATAATGTCGGTGTATTGCGTTTGTATCAAAATAATATGACAAGCTTTTATGTCTATTTTGTAGTGCTTACAGTTGATAATGAAAAACATTAATGCTTCTATAAAAAGCATGGTTATAACCAACGTACTTTTTTCAAATGTAGTACAAAAAGTAGGGTAGAAATCTCCAGCTCAACCCAAACTGAATACAGCTTGTTTTACTAAATTGTGTTATCTCCTTTGATACATGCAGCTTATTCTTGATGGCAGTGGGCAGAAGCTTTACTTAAATTAATCCTTGTTTCTATCTAAGATGGACTAAACATACCTAGTGCTTATAAAATACTTACTTCTAGCTCTTCTCTTTTCAACTCATCTTAAGCTCTTTGGTTCATCCCTACTTTGACTCAATTACAGCATAGTAAAATTTTACTAAGGCCTGTTAAAGTTAGCAGACATCTACACAGTCAACTTTTATATTCTGGAAAATATATCTGGTAAATACGCTGCATTTGTAAGCATGTACAGCTTATCCATATATCCTCCTTGCCTCCTAGTGTCTACATAACGTACTCTTTAATGTGCCCTATTATATTTTCAGGTGGTTTACGTTGCATGATACTACGTTCAGCTTTGGTTTGTTCCCTTTTTCCAGGTTTCGGCATATCCATTACCAGAACACCGCAGCACTGCCCTGGCTACTCAGGCAGCTATGCTCTACGTGATACTGTACTTTGAGCCTTCTATTCTTCACACTCAACAAGCAAAAATGAGAGAGATAGTGGATAAATACTTTCCAGATAACTGGGTAAAAATTAATTCTGTTTTAAAACTGTTCCCTAGATGTAATGTTATAGGAACAATTTGGCTTATTTTTACAGTATGCATTATAGAAAATAATAATGTCCTAAACCTAGACTAGGTTCTTCTATGGAAATTTTACTTTGTTCAGAGTGAAGCAGGCTGAGTCAGACTTTCTGGATAAGCACAGAATGTTATCCTTTGAAAGTATCAATTACTGTCTTAAATCAACCACACTCTAATACCATCATGATAATGCGAATCATAGAGAAATGTAGGCTGAAAGGTAATGTAGACATCTTCTAGTCCAGCCTTCTCCTCAAAGCAAGGCTAACTTCAAAGTTAAATCAGGCTGCTTGGGCCTTGTCCAGTTAGTTCTGAAAATATCTAAAAAGAAAAATCTACAGCCTCTGTGGGCCCCTATGGCTGTGCTTAATCACTCTCATGGTGAAGAATTTCTTCCTTCTGTACAGCTGGAATTTCCTCTGTTGTAGCTTGTGACTGTTGCTTCGTGTCTTTTCACTGTGCGTCTCTGAGATGGGTCTGGCTCTGTCTTACTCAGAACTTCCCTTTAGGTAGTGGAAGACTGCAGTCAGATCCCTTAGTCTTCTTTTCTCCACCTTAGGCAAAACCCAACTCCCTCAGCATGTACTTTCGTAGTGTGTCCCCATAAGTGTCTTAGTGGCCTTCTATTCAATGCAGTCTGGTTTATCCATGTCTGTCTCATACCGAGAAGCCCAAATCTGGACACATCACTCTAAGTGGCACCTCGTGAGGGCTGACTAGATGAGAATAATCACTTCCCTCAGTCTGCTGGCCACGGTGTGGCTGACATAGCCTAGCATATGGTTAGTCATAAGGCTGCATATCTGATTCATGTTCAGTTTGTCCACCAGGACATTTAGGTCCTTAGCTGTTGCAAGGGTTTGGTTTTGTCCCAAGTACAGGACTTTGTATTTATCATTATTGAACTCCACGTGGTTTCTGCTGGTGAATTCTACCAGCTTGTCAAGGATGCTCTGAATGACAGTCTTGCTCTCCAGTAAATCCCCACAATCTGATATTATTTGAAAACTTGTTTAAGGATTCATTCCATGCCATTATCCAAATAACTCAGAAACAAAACCTCTCCCTCTGTGCAAGTCTGTAGACCTTTTCAGATGTTGTGATCAAAATGGAGTTACTGCGTGTCTCAGTATGGAGATCTAGGATTTCCACCCAGAAGCCCTAATCTGAAAAAATGCTACTGAAATAGGCTGGCATGTAACGATAGAGTCCCCAGGTAGCCTGTATCAAAGGGAATCAGACTTAAAAAGTAAACTGTAAATTAATTTGTGTATCTCTGTTGGTTTCCAATTGTGTTCTTCTGTACCATAAGTGGAACAGTGAAGAAAGGAGGGAAGAAACTGTAATAGCTGGCTATTTTAATAGACACTGGAACCCACCAGTTTCTGAAAAACTGCAAGCTTATTTTAGAAATGAGAATGTGACATTGTGAATTTTTGATTATGCCAGCGTTTTTAGTCACTTGACTCCATAGTACAAACTGTTGTTTTAAGAAAACACCTACCTTCCTGTGATCAGGTGTGGATGAGTTAGCTGCATCGAACAGAATACTTGACTTTTTGGCTGGTTACAAATGATTGTTAGCTGTTGAAGTGTGGCCTTTTGAGGAACTGTCATCTGCAGGAAATAACGAACTTCAACCAACAAGAGAGGGGTCCTCATGTCAGCAGGCCAGTGTCCTGTTTGCCATTACTGGCTTCCTTTTTGACACCATCAGAAGAGCTCAAAGGCTGACATCCCCATGGATGTGATCACTCCTGGATGGAAGAATATTGGAGCAATAGTGTGGCAAAGCTTGTAATGCCACAGCTCCGTGTATCCTTCATCTGTCTCTCAGTAACCCAGGGCTTCCATTTTTAATCAAGTATCTTACAAACACTTTTAAGTCAACCACAATTCTGTATTTTTAAGCACACTTACCAACTTGGGCTAGGGGTCTGTATTCAGGTCCTCTTTGCTACTTAAAAATCACAGCATGGAGTTGTAATTTCCTTCTGCTCCTGTTCACCCTAGGAGGTGCACTACATTTCAGTTTGGTCCTTTGGTCATTTTCAAGAGTAGGATTCATGCAGATCATATTCCCCCCACACACATCGTAGTCGTTTCCCCAGTTGCTCTCATCAGTCTTCTGCATGGCATCATGGAAATGAAAAAGAAGTCGTACGTTCATGGGGAAAAAAATAGAGGCCAAGGATCATACATAGTGACTGAAAGAACTCTCAGCTTGTTTTCAGAACTAAGCTTCTAATTAACTGCGTGCCTTTTATTTCGAAGTCTTCTTACTCCTTGATCTCCAAAGGTGATGGAGCAAAAAGTACAGCTAGCAAAAAAGTTTAGTTGTCTCATATTTATATCCACAGCATATTGCTTTCTACTTATATTGCTAAATGAAAAGTATGTCATTTTCTTAGTAAAAATATGAATGTGGCTTCTTGTTTTCTGCTTCCAATCTTAGGTTATTAGCATTTACATGGGAATCACTGTAAATCTTGCAGAAGCATGGGAACCCTACAAAGCTGCTAAAACTGCCCTCAACTACACGCTGGATCTTTCAAATGTCAAAGAGCAGGTACGTAAGCCAGAGTTAAGTATTTTTAGCAAAATTCAAGCTGTGTGGGCATCTCAGGTGTATGACATGACATCAATAATGCATGGGTCTTTTCTTCTTGCATACAGTTAATTGTATTACATTCAAGTACAATACTTTGAGTACGTAACTTTGTGCATGGCTTTGAGTTGGAAATCCTTCAAAGCTGCAAAATCTGGTCTTCACAGCACTGCTTGTTCCACTTCCTTCTGCAGTGTTTGTTTCCCCTAAATGTTTCAGGGTTGTGACTTGACTGAATCAAGCTAGCACTCAATGCCACGTTGTTCAGTGTTGGGATGTCTAAAGCTGACTGTAATCTTTGGTCTTTCATAGAGAACAGTTTTAGAAGTCACACATTTATGCTGACAAAGTGCGGCACTCAAGTCAGTTTTAAGTGGGGCCTTCCAAATTAAATAAAGAGTAATCTGGAAGAAGCATCTGATTTAAAAGACTGATACTGGAACATTGTATGATGCAATGCAGTTAGTTCTTTTTATGTGAAACCACTTTTTCCGTGCCTAAAAAAACAGTAATATTGGGTTAGTTGATTGTTTGCCTAATCAGCAAGTCAGTTGACTGATGATAGCTAAATACTTCCTTAGAATCTGCCCCCAGTGCTCAGGAAAGAACACACAGAAGCGTCTAATTAGGAGAACTGTACTATATATTGTCTAGTAAATTTAGGGAATATTGAGCAGACATTTTTCCTTAGTCTTTAGGGTAGAAGTTCCATAAGCAGAACTGACATTTAATTCATAACAAGTATTTCCATTCTGGAACAGATTTTTGTGGTTATTCTTTCTCATTAGGCAATAAAATATTAGTACCATTTTGTAGGAATGATTTCTAGAGAGTACACAAGTGAATATAGGAAGCTTACAGCTCTGCATTTTTGAAACATGATGCTTCCTGTGTAGGCTCTTTGCTTGAAAATTTAGCTTGCATCCTTTGTCATGCAATTGCATTGCCTACTAGTAGTGATAGTAATTTTTATAGCACTTTTTTGATCTGTGTGCCCTTTAAGTTCTTGGGAAGCCATAGTCACACTGTACGTGATGTGTTCCATTTGAGGCAAGGATTATATTGATGCAAGCTTTGTGTATTCTAAGGCAAGCAGGTATGCTGCAGTCACTGAGCGAGTGCGCGCTCAGGTGCAGCAGTTTCTCAAAGAGGGCTGTCTAAGGGAAGAGCTGGTGCTGGACAATATTCCCAAGCTGCTGAATTGCCTGCGGGACTGCAACGTAGCAATCCGCTGGCTGATGCTTCACACTGCAGACACAGGTGAGACTTCATGCTGGACTTTTATTACAGAGCTGTCAATCCTGCTGTACCGCTCCTTCGTGTTACGGCCCAAGGGAAGTTCAGCGTGTGCTGCTGTTGAAGTCAGCAGAGTTTCATCTTCTGTTTTCAATAGATTGTTGAGGTGTTCTTTTGCTAACAGTCTCCTAAAGTCTTCAGCTGAAACAGCACACATGCATTTCTGTAATTCTTGCGAGCTAGACATAGATACAAAAAGTAGTATGAGAAGTCATGATCCTGTTAAGAATTCTCTGCAGAAAAAGTCTGGGAACTTTATCTTTTTCTGCCTTATCATTTAAAGCATCATTCTGAAAGTTTTACCTAGCACCAAAAGGAAAGCAGTAGCCAACTTTTTAATACCTTAGTAGTTAATAGTTTAAAACTATGGCTTTTATTCTGTTGAACTGAAATTCAGCTGAAACCAGTGAAGAATGTCTCTGACATGAATTTGAGTCTGGAAACTTACCTGTTCAAGATGTTCTCATGGTTCAATGATTGTGCAGTCTTTGGGGCTTCTTGGTATGTGATAGGGCTCCTGTTACACCTCCATGCGTTTTCTGTAATGGTTGCAGAAATGCTGACCTCTGGGCTTCTCAGTCAGGTGTACTAAATTTGCATTTAGTTGCAGAAGCCAGCAGAAGAGTTTTAAGAAGGCTGAGGCACCACAGAAAGCTTAATTATTTCCTGTTCTAAGGAAGGCTTGTACGAGGGTGGCAAGACCCATGTAAAACTGAGAACAAGTGGGGACTTACATATCGGAGCAAAATAGTTTTGCTTTCAAGCTATTAAAAACCATACATTTACAAAGATTGAAAAGCTTGGTCAAATTCTGTAACAGTAGCGAAATGTTGTCTTTCCCTTTTCAGCTTGTGATCCAAATAACAAACGTCTCCGGCAGATAAAGGATCAAATTCTAACAGACTCAAGGTACAATCCCAGGATCCTTTTCCAGCTGCTTCTGGATACAGCTCAATTTGAATTCATTTTGAAAGAGGTAATGTGCTGCTACCTTCTTCAGCGTTTTTCCCTGAGTGGCAGAACAGAGATGAAGTCTTGAATAGTAGTGGTACATTCACTGCACGGTCCACTTACATAAAAAATTATTATTTTGATTTGTTAATCGTGAATTTTCTGTAGAAGATTACAAACCGCTATTGGTTCGAAGTGACTTTTGCAGTCTTCTCAATAATTAGCGTTTTTCATTCTTACTCAACGAGCTTGTATTTACTCAGAATTTTGCATGAGCATCCTGATAACAAGCATAATAAAATCTGTTGAGGAAGCTGCATAAGTTTTTATCCTGCCATACTTCTCTTTTTCACTTTCTTTTAAACAGAGGCGAAAGCCTTTGTATGTTGAGGATAAGCTGCTAAGAAAACTCTTACACCTGTGTATGAAGTTCTGCCATTTCTACAAGACTCCCCATTAATTCTCTGATACTAACCTCGCAGAATGTATAAGAGTATGCTTAACTTGACGTACATGCTTTTTTGAATTGGGTTTCTCTGCATAGGCAGAGATGACTATGTGAAGTATAAGTCAACATTAGACCATAGTCTTCTAGGATCTCTAAGCTAAAAAAGTTACTGGCTTTTTTTTATTAGTGACTAAAAATCAATAATATCTGCATTGTACTGTTTTTTAAAATTCAGTTAATTTTTATCACTGTGTGTACATCACACTGGCTGTATTTCTTAATGGTTTTAATTTTGTAGTTAATATTCTGGCAAGATCTTGAAGTTATGTAGTAATTGCTGTAAGTCAGTTCCATCTGTTTTCAGTATTTTATTTCGTCTAGTGTAATATGCCTTCTTGCCAGTCTTGTAAACCAAATGCTTCATTTTTCAATAGATGTTCAAGCAGATGCTGTCAGAAAAACAAACAAAATGGGAGAACTATAAAAAAGAGGGATCTGAAAGGATGACTGAGCTTGCTGACGTCTTCTCAGGAGTTAAACCTCTTACAAGAGTGGAGAAAAATGGTAATTATTAAAAACTAAACTCTGGGGGAAAAAAGTAATTTTGTTTTTTATTTCTAAGCTGATAACAAAACAAAATACACAAGGCTAATACTCATAATAGGAAAAATTTTCATGCCCCTCAGCTGCCACAGAGGTCTCTTACATGCAATCTTGTTTAGGTTTTCTGCATATATTCCATATGTAAGTTATATTTAGGTACCTAATATTTATATCACCATATTTTTAAAAATATTTTTTATAGCTTTATTTAGATATGCCACGTAAGACTATGAAATGCTAGTTCACTTTTCTACGCATAATGGAGTTCACATTACTGTATTCTATGTACAAAGGAGTGTGAAGGTCATGCCCGTTAAATACGGGGTTGGTTTAACCTCTCCTGTCATTCTTTCCGTACTTGTAACCTGGTTTTCTGTCATATCAGCATTTTTTCAAACCTGCTTCTCATCTGCACTGAGTGGTATTCTCCAAGTTCTCAAAGGACTTAAAAGCGTTGAATCTCTGTTTCTTTCCTAATTTCTTGCTGTGTTTTGTGAACAATTTTTTTTTTTTCTGGAACTGATTAAGAATAAGAATTGTAAATCACTCTTTCTTTCATTTGATCAGGAACTCTGCATAAAGCGTCAGTGGAAGGGCAACACTGGTGGTCAATCCAAAACAACAAAACTTAGAATAGAGGCAATTTTCTCACTTGCTTCCACTTAAAAGCAGAATTACTTACTGAAATGTTTCCCTTTATCTTTTTGATCTCAGCAAACTTCTAGCTGAAACATAGAAATTGCAACTCCCAAGGCAATTAACATTGTAAAACTGTTCATAAAACACAAATTTATGATTAAAAGGTTTTATCATCTTAGTATAGACATTATAATGCCCATTTGTGTTGGTAGTTGGTTTTTTTAATGTTGTATGTGGGACTTACCTGAGCATTTGCCCCTTTACAAGTCCACATGTTGAAAGACTAGAAAAGTAAGAGCAAGATGAAGACTTTTTAAATAATCTGCTACATGTATAGCTTTTTGTTTGTCTGTTTTGACTAGCCAGTTCCCTGTGTCTTTGTTGCTTGTCACACATGCAAAGATTTGATGAATTTTTTTCTTATTTTTCCCCAGAAAATCTTCAGGCTTGGTTCAGAGAAATCTCCAAGCAGATAATGTCTCTAAACTACGATGATTCCACTGCAGCAGGCAGAAAAACTGTGCAGCTAATACAGGCACTGGAGGAGGTATGGCAACAAAATTTTGAGATAAATGACCTCGTGCTTTGAAAAATGGCACTTGATACACATGCACTGTCTTGCGATAGATGAGTTACAAAGCAGATCTGCATTTCAACAACTGTTTAAGTCTGTAGATCTTTGCAGTTTTATATATGCAGTCAGCAGGACTTGCTTATAGACCTTGTGATTATATTGCTTGAAAAATCGTGCCACCTGCAGCTGAGGACTAGTAGGGTTTTTCAAAGACATGAATTCGGTGTTAAACATTATTTGGCAACATTACTCATTTTATTAGAAATTCTGAAAAGAAATTCAACTGAAGCTAGAGAGTGTAGTTTGAAAGGCAAAACAAAAATATTAGTATTTGTTAGTACATTTCTTGTACTTCCAGTGTATAAAGAAGTGCTCAGTATGGTGTTTCACAGTATGCCTCCTCGAGTAACTTTGTGACATTTATTATTTAACGCACTCTGAAGTAGATCAGGATTTGTTAAGTGTCTTACTGTAATAACATCCTGTAGAAATATGTCAGTTCATTGATTCTATTGCTGCCCTTAAAGATGAACAGAAAATAAAGGAGTTGTTTTGTGGGGTTTGTTTGTTTGCTTTTCAACTGTAGGTCCAGGAGTTTCACCAGCTGGAAACTAACCTCCAAGTTTGCCAGTTTCTGGCTGACACCCGCAAATTTCTCCATCAGATGATCCGAACTATCAACATTAAAGAAGAGGTCTTGATCACCATGCAGATAGTTGGTGATCTTTGTTACGCTTGGCAATTAATTGACAGGTATCTTAGCAGGAGCTTTTTCTTCGAAGTCGGTCATCATTCGTGAAACTTGTGGGAAATAACATGCATAAATATTATTAATAATATAAACTTTCCTATTTAAAAACGATCTTGAAGCCTTGTTCTATGAGTTGTTGGGTATATTTAACTCTCATGAACTTGAATAAGAATGAACAGCATCCTTGTGGTGTTGTTAGCTGCAGGTTAAGTGATACTGTAACTTTTTACTGTCTGTCCTGTTCTAACTGTAACAATTTTGTTAAGCTTCTATCTCCAGCATTTAGTCTAATGAAGTGTTCTCCAAAATACTGGAGTTCCTGTTTCAACCAAAAACAAATAAGGAAAGACAAACGTCAGAGAATTTCTTTTCCATGGTGTGATTTTGCTGAGCTGCTACTTCCTTACCTTGGCTGTTACCGCTCCCTGATGCCCTCCTCTCTTGCCCCACCTGCCTCTTTACCTTACAGGTTTTACCTAGCCAATATCTCTTCAGACCAAAATCCTCCTTCAGTTTTTTAGTTATCTCCTGTGCCATTTCTAGATTACACTGGTGCTGGTGACAAATGATTTAAGAGCTGAAAATAAGAGTTTCAGGGGAAGAAGCTGATTTGGTTTGTTTGTTTCCTACCCCAGCTTTACATCTATTATGCAGGAAAGCATAAGAGTCAGTCCATCTATGGTAACTAAACTCAGAGCCACGTTCCTAAAGGTAAGTATGAACAACAGTGAGTTTACTTGAGTGCTGCAGGTCAGCCAAAGCATTTGTTAAACCGGCCTTAAAATTATGAAGTCACCAAAGAGTCAAAACTTCCTGCTACCAACATTTTCTGTATCTAGGTTTTAGACTGTATTAACGCAAGGTTAGTTTTAAAGAAAATAAAACCAAGGTACGCATCGTTTTTTATGCAACCAGTTATATTGCTGCTGTTAGGCAAATAAGTGTCATCACCCAGCCTCTGGTCATTACAGTTCTTTGCTGGAGACCTCGGTGCATAGATGGGATGCTCTGCACATGTGTCAGGGAAGGCTGATGGAATTATGGAAGTTCTGTTGGCTCTGCTCTTTGTCTGTCATGATGAAGATCTGGTGTCAGACGGAGATATTTTCTGTAGAAATAAGAATGAGAAATAGCATGGGGGGGAGTGTAAAATTACAAAGAAAAAATTTCACGCAACTGGTAAGATTTAAAAAAAAATGAGTAAGGGGAATGTAGCATTATAGATTGTTGGACTTTTTTGACTTTAACAATTTTTTTTTTTCTGTTGCCAAAGCTGGTGTTGTAACACCGCTTTTTAGGAAGAATCTAGTGATTTGAGTTGTAGGTTAAGAGCCTGAGCAGAAAAGATCAAGCATGTAATTTATATTAGGAAAACAGATGCATGAACTTAAAATGTTAACTTTATTTCTAGCTTGCTTCTGCACTTGACTTGCCACTTCTCCGCATCAATCAAGCAAACAGCCCCGATCTTCTCAGTGTATCACAGTATTATTCTGGCGAATTGGTTTCCTATGTAAGAAAGGTAGGCATTTGAAGAGGTCTAAATGTCTTGTTCTCCAATTACTTTTTCTAAATTGAAGATTTTTATTTTTTTTAATGAGAATATATTGACCATGTTTGTTTCTTTTTTCATTTACAAAGGTTCTGCAGATAATTCCAGAAAGCATGTTTACATCGCTTCTCAAAATCATAAAGCTTCAGACTCATGATATTATTGAAGTGCCTACTCGCCTTGATAAGGACAAACTACGAGATTATGCTCAGCTTGGACCACGATACCAGGTGCAGTTAAAATAGGGAATTCTGAAAGAGCGTATCTTAGAGGTGGCCAACTTCAGCCTAAGTTTAAATAGGTATAGCTCCACAGTTTAACAGTGAAGTTGGATTTGTTGACTGAGAATTAAAATCAGCTAGTGTTATCGTGAGTATACCTTCAGTTTCCTGAGGATAGATGAGTAATTTTTGCTCTTCTGTTTCTAAAAGTTTAAACTTTTGATGTTGTAGAAAAGGGGAGGAAAACTAGGTATATTTATAAATAAGGGTGATGATTCTTGGATTTATTTTGAGTGGGGAATGGGGAACTCTGAAAACCCGAGTCTGAAATGAAGGCCTCCACATCTGGAATGCTTGTTCCAGGAGAATGAGAAGGTTGAAGACTGAATAAGCCAGCAGGGTTAAGCTTTCTGCTGCCTGCAAGTGTGAAGACAGGATGGAGGCATGTGGATTTGATCACATAAAGCTGCTATTGCTCGTTGGCTTTTTGTCTGGTATTTTGCTGCACTGTTACCAGTCTGGAAGAGTGAGCAAATAAAAACAAATAATTTTAATATTTTTAATAGAGGAAGATGAGGAGCAAAAGCTTGAGTAGACCAGTAACTCTTTCCCTCAAAGAATATATCACCAATTATCAGTTAAGATGCCAGCTTTTTCCAGCAGTTTTTGCCAGAGTGCTCACTTGTTAGGTGTTTTATACAAATAAGCTGTGGTCTCTGGGTAAGCTGATGTTCAGACCTGAACACTAGGTTTAGACTCCCACATTAAACTTTGTAAAGTCAGTTTACTGAGGCAGCATTTAGTAATATTTCTTTTATTTTGAGGAGGTAGAGGGAAAACTACTGATCTTACACAAAAGCTTTTCACTTCTGTTTTCTGTAGAATTCTAAGTCTGAACTGCGTTGTCTCTATTCTATATTGTAAATGTCTTAAAGGTAAAAGACTGGCTTGTCTGAACTCTGAGCATAAGGATGCTCAACCAGTAATGTAAAACTTCAGTGGATGTGCTACTGTATTAAATCAGTAGAAATATTAAAATGGACTTGTTGCTGGCAGCAGGTTTTATTATGCAATAACTACTTCAAGCTATGCCCCTGGCCTGCTCAAAGGGACCAGCTTAGAGTTTTGTCTGTGATGTTTTGTACACAAATGATACGGCTGGCTAGGTCTTTCCTCCCATAATCTCTGTAATGCCTCTGAGAGATACCTGTTCTTTCCTACTGGTAACACATCTATATTGATATAATAAAAAGAAAGATTATTATTTACTATAAGTAAGTCTAGAACAAGATGTAAAATTGAAAGTATATCAGTGCAAATTACTTTAATCTAAAATAGGAAGCCATAACTGGGAAAGATGCGTATCTTTTTAGAGTAATTATTTGAATCTAGTGAATCACTTCATTAAATTGTATTTTCTCTTTCTATTAAAGGTTGCCAAGCTAACCCACGCGATTTCAATCTTCACTGAAGGCATCCTCATGATGAAGACTACTTTAGTTGGTATCATCAAGGTAATGTTCCATTATTCCAGTAGGAAAAAGTCATTTGGTGGCAATTAGCACTTTAGCACAGGTATTTCTCCACATTAAGCAAGACCTTGAGGAAAGATAAAAAGACAGAAAAAATAAGTTCGCATACGGATTTTCAAATGGCTATGCCTAACTTGGCATCTGGATAAGAACTGTGTTGTTTAAGGTTGCTAACAACCCACAGTTCTCATTGTACATAGATTCATCAACCTTAATTGACACTTCTTTTTGTTTTGTTTGTAATTTCTACTAGAAAAATGACTGCAATCTTTTCTAAAGAGCTGTTTCTTCCATTGGCAAAGACTGCTTTTCCTACATTAAGATACCTCTTTCAGGACATCAGGAGCGAGCATTCTTAAAGAAATATACACTTCTTAATGCATTCTGGCTTCTTATAACTGTACAACATTCGCAGTGGATCATTACCAAAGGTTAAATACGGGATCTACAAACCTTTGCCATTCAGCTTAACGGAATCATTTATATCAGGTGGAAGTATTTAAATATTTATTCTTTGGACAAGCACTGCTGGGAAGGTGCATCTGTTAGCGCTGCTTTCCTATTACATCATAAGTACTTAATATCTTTTTTGGTACAAATAAAATCCTTTATATTTTTTCATACCTTTCTAACTTTGAGAAAAAAATGTTTCTTCTGCTTAGGTGGACCCAAAGCAGTTACTAGAGGATGGAATAAGGAAGGAGCTAGTAAAACGAGTAGCTCTAGCTCTTCACAGGGGACTCATCTTTAATCCTAGAGCCAAGGTGTGTAGCAGCTTGATTTGATTTTATTTTTTTTTGTGTATCTTGGGGTTGCTGGGATCTCTTTTATTATACTACCTTTTAGAAAATAATTCGTAAATTTCTGTAGAGATTTTCTTTTCATAAAAAAAAAAGTACACTTTTTTTAATTTCCTAAAGGTTATTTCGAAGGCCTTATTTGATGTTAAAATCAGCTTATAAACTGCTAAGGGTACATAGAATTTAAAAATGTATTTTTATTCTATTGCCAAGTGTCCAATCAATTCTGAGTTCCCAGTTCTGTCTTTGTCTGTAATGACTGATGACAGCACATGATACATATAAACTGGGTAAACATAGAGAGGCAATGATAAATAAGGAGCATGACGCCTTGTTTTGATCCTGTCCAGATTCTTGATTCTCTCTTCCAGATCAGTCAGTAATAACCACTGAAGTCCATTAAAAGCAGGAGGAAAAAGTATTTATTAAGAAGAATTCATTCAGATATCAAACAACCTTTCATAAATTTCTCAGTGCTTTACAATTTCAGCTGGAGCATAGTGAAATCTGCTAGAGATTGTAGTGCAATGGCATTTAGAAGCCATTTACATTTGCTTTGTATTCTACCTGTTCACAGTTTTGGTTTTATCTTCTTTTGGTTTTTTTCCCCTCATCTGTAGCCAAGCGAGCTGATGCCTAAACTGAAAGAAATGGCGGCTACAATGGATGGATTCCATCGATCATTTGAATATATCCAGGATTATGTCAACATATATGGTTTAAAAATTTGGCAAGAGGAAGTGTCTCGTATTATTAACTACAATGTGGAACAGGAGTGCAATAACTTCTTAAGAACAAAGGTGCTAATCAAAAACAAGAACAAGTAAAAAGTTGATAAATGTCTTTCTATTTGGATGCTAAAGCCTGTGACTGATGGAGTGTATGCACCCCACTGTGCACAGTCCGTCTGCCCCTACCTTTTCTGAATGGTATCAGCGTCCCCACTTCATTAGCTGTACCTAAGAAGAGCAAAGAGCAAACAGAATATTTTAATATCTCTTGCCAGGGAACAACATCCTTCCTTTTTCTCAAAGAAAACCAAAATACCTACTGAATAACAGTAGTCCTCTCTGCATTCTGATGGCTAACAATAGATACAGGCTTAGAAAGACTGCAGTAGTTACCGGCTCTTTTTGTGACATTTTGCAAATGGTGGAGTGAATAGATTTTAAATTTAGCTAACAAAATGGTCTTACTAGTCTTACTGCAGAGAGGACCAGATGGAATTTTCTCCAGGAGTGTAGGTAGTTCTCTCAACCTCCACACTTACCTTCTGGTTGCGCTTTGTCATAAGACTCATTCTTCTCTTTGCTTTATTCTGTTTTTATCGTGTTCTGCTGTGTGTAATTTACAATATTGTTTTACAATGTACCACTTTTAAATTAAATCAAAGGAATAAAATTTCTAAGCGAATTTAAAACATGCAATGGTACCACTGCAAATTACTCTAAAATTTGTTTTTCAGATTCAAGACTGGCAAAGCATATACCAGTCTACTCATATTCCTATACCAAAATTCACACCAGTGGATGAATCTGTAACATTTATTGGTCGGCTTTGTAGAGAAATCCTGAGGATCACAGATCCAAAGTAAGTACTGCATGTCAGAAGCTGTATTACAACACCATGCATTGGATTGCTCCAATTCCGCCATATGTAAACAAAACCTACAACAAATAGTTTTTCCTTAGCTGTCCTATCACCATCTTTATCTAAAAACAGATTCACCCAGTCCATCCTGTACAGTGTAAATGTTAATCTAGAAAAGTTGTGATCTTAGTCTAAGAAGGAAAGCTGTGTGTTACACAAATGGAGGAGAGAGAAGCCAGGGAAGGGTGACAAAACCATGGCGGAGAGAGGAGCAACGGAACATCCCCTGAGATACTTGGAGAGTCTTTCTAATGTCTGCGTGAATAAGATGACTCATTGCTCAGATTATCACAAGAACTGTCTGCATCTTATTCTGAAGTATTTGTTTAATTTTTCCTCAGAATCACGTGTTACATTGACCAAATGAACACCTGGTATGACACCAAAACTCATCAAGAAGTAACCAACAGTCGTCTCTTCTCAGAGATCCAAGATACTTTAGGAACCTTTGGTCTCAATGGTTTAGACAGGCTGCTGTGTTTCATGATTGTAAAGGAACTACAGGTAATTTTTGGACTTTGGTTTCTGAAGACCACAATGCTTTCATTGTTTAATAACTTCTAGTGAAATAAAAAAAAACAGTTAATTTTTTCAATGGTAAATTGAAATGAAAAGCATTTGAAAAACGTGTGTGCAAACCCAAAGTAAGAATTTCAGTTACAGATACAATTATGAAAGTTGGTACTCTCGAATAAATGGTGCTGTGTATCACAAGGGTATGCATCAGATTATATGGTGGTTTGCAAGGAATGCCTTTTGAAGGTGTACACGTTGTGTGTACTTGAAGGTTGATCTCGGGTCAACTTCTGTTTTTCTGTCTAGATATCAACAATTACATTGTTTGGGTCTGCCACGATATAAATAAGGTGTCAATTCTATGTCATGACTTTATCGCTGAAGCCTCTATATGAAACCAAGTTGGTTTTTTTGTTTTCTGAGAAGAATCCAGTCCTAGCCCAGTTAAAGATTTTAAGAAAAATAAGTACTGGTGAAGACAGTTTTTCCTAAAAAAATTAAATAATAGCTGTCTATAGACAGATTGATGAGTGGGATCTGCTAATTGTCCTAATACTTATTAGCAGAACTCAGAGAAGCATAAAGTCTAATTAGAGAATTCCTCAACTCTTCATCCATGGAAGTATTCTTTCCCTGCTGTTAAAAACCACCAAGATTAAGCATAGAGTACATGTGTGAGGATTTTACTTGTTTCTTTCTTTTATTCAGAATTTCCTCAGTATGTTTCAGAAGAATATATTGCGTGACAGGACAGTACAGGATACCTTAAAAGCACTTATGAATGCTGTCAGTCCTCTCAAAGGAATTATAGGTAAGTGCTTACTGGTTAAGATGGAAGGAAGCCATAGTCTTTGTATATTTGCATTTATTTCTCTTCTTACTTGTTCTTTTTTTAATGCCTCACTCTTTTTCCTTTCTCAGCAAATTCAAACAAGGTTTATTCCACAGCAATTGCAAAAACTCAGAAGATCTGGACAGCGTATTTAGACTCCATAATGAAGGTAGGTTTATGTGACTTAGTGATACGCAGAATTCACTCTAGGCTCTTTGGTTATGTACTTTAATCTGCATATTCTACAATGTTGTATTATGTTGACCTGGAATTCTGTAACATCACAAGTGAAGCAGGCCTGATTTGCAGGAGCTCCTGAGCTTTGCTTACATGGACAGCTCACGCCGCACACAGTGCTCAGCGCTGAGGTTCGCGTGTGGTAGCTCGCCACAAATGGCATCTGGCACTGGAGATCTGGTCTGGGAAGACGGAGTTAGTGCTGGGTATCGGGAGCTCTCAGACTTCCCCCAGTGCCTTGCGAACGTGGTGTACTGAAGGCTAAAGCTTGGAGCAGCAGTGTTTCCTGAACTTGGCTTGTTCACACAGAAGGCAGTCTGCCCTGCCGAAGATTTAAACAAGCTCTTGCATTAACTGGTCTCTTTATCTTGTCTCTGGAGTGGTATTTTGTGACCAGGGTTTTTCGGAGTGCTGTGAATGGTTGGTTGTGTTGCTGATGAGGAGAGGAGAGGTCAGGGAAGGAAGGGGAAGGTTGACTGCAACAAACCTCTCTGGTTTTTATCCCTGCCATTGCTGACCCTAAGGTCTAGGGAGAGGTGGGGAAAAGCGTATAAGCATTTTCACTTATCAGTGAAAAACGAGCAAGTAACTGGGTTTATACCTGTTACCTTTATTGCACCCTTTTCACACTGCCTGTATTTGCCGCAATGGACTGCGTGTAAACAGTGAGTGCTGTGACTGCTTCCTTCCGTGCGTACAGTATAACACCCCACCCTTTGTTTGTTTCAACAGGTTGGTCAGATGCAGATCCTCAGACGACAGATTACCAATGAATTAAATTATTCCTGCAGGTTTGACTCCAAGCATTTGGCTGCTGCTTTGGAAAATCTCAATAAGTAAGAAGCAAAATGTGCTGAAGAGCTGCATGTATCACTGTGATGTAATTGTTGTCAACTCGGCAATCCTTAAAAGCTAAATTACGGCAAAATGTGGAGTCAGATTGTATTAAGGGGTTTTTTATGAATACTGGAATTTGAACTTTACTGAAAGAGTGGTCAGGCATTGGAACAGGCTGCCCAGGGAGGTGGTGGAGTCACCATCCCTGGAGGTGTTCAAACAATGTGTAGGTGTGGCACTTCAGGACATGGTTTAGCAGGCATGGTGGTGTTGCGTTGACGGTTGGACTTGATGATCTTAGAGGTCTTTTCCAGCCTTAATGATTCTAACTTAACAAAAACATTAAAAATAAATAACATGGTGATGCCATGATTTATGGGTATCATTGGCAACTAATTTGTATGAACATGCTAGTGGACAGTGCAGCTTCTAATTGCATTTGGTTATACCTGGATTTGAGGTCATACTTGGACGAGAAGTAAGAACAGTGAAAATGTGTGGTGCTGATCTTGAAACAAATACAACATTTGTAAAAAGATATTCCAAAAAAGGTGGTTTACTCCTGCTTGTAACCATTTACAGGTTTTGTCTCTTTGAACTTTTTACATTAATATGACATGTGGCATTGTGTGAGGTTTATTTAGGGATAATTTAAATAAGTATTTAATACAACCAGTTTATTTTCCTTTTAGAGCAATACTGGCTGACATTGAAGCACATTATCAGAACCCATCACTACCTTATCCTAAAGAAGACAACACGCTTTTGTACGAAATCACAGCTTATCTGGAAGCAGCTGGCATTCACAACCCGTTAAATAAGGTCAGGCTTACATTCTAGTGCTTCGTAAGTTTGCTTTTTCTATTTTATTAATTATTAACTGAGAAAAAAAACTAGTATGTGGAAGAACTGTGTTCCTCTTTTTTTTTTTCCCCTGCTCAGATCTACATAACAACCAAACGTCTGCCATACTTTCCCAGTGTCAACTTCCTATTCCTCATTTCCCAGTTTCCGAAACTTCAGTACAACAGAAATTTAGGTATTGTAGAAGTTGTTGCTTGTCTAAATCTAATGAAAACCTATGTGAAATTATCTGTAAAGAAGATAGTAAAATTATCTGCACAGAAAATACTCATTTTCTGACTTTAGTCCATCACGTCCAGGCGGGCTTGTTATGATATTGAAGGCAAATGCAGTGGAGTAGGAAACAGAATCCAAATTCCTGGCTTCCTCATTCCATCCTGTGCCTTAGTGAATATCATTAAGCCATTTGCTATGGAAGAAATGCAGTTGTTACATTAGTTTTTAATTTTTGTGTGTGGGCAAGCAGAAGCGGAAGCACAGCAAAACGCCTCATGAGAGTATGTTGTGCAAGTCTGCTGTAAAGGCTATGTTCTGGTTTATGACCAGCGGTTGTCTGGGGGTATTTTTTCCTGTGCAGGAGTGGTGTGCAAGCGGCCAGCTGATCAGATTGACTGGCTCCCTTTAGTTCTGGGACTCCTCACCCTGTTGAAACAGTTTCACTCACGATATACAGAGCAATTTCTGGCTCTGATCGGTCAGTTCATTCGTTCGACGATGGAACAGTGCACAAGGTACCCAGGTTTTACTTTTTCGCTGTCACCTCTGTGAAGAGGGCTTCAGTAGTATTATCACTGCTTTTTCAGTATGTTTTTCTAGCAGAGTAATTGGACATAATAATAACAGTACATTTGACTGAATATAAAATGAAAATACTGTTTCTTTTTGTAATGGGATCACATTGTACCTAGTGGAAACGGTGTTATTTGAAGGCTGGCACTGTCACGTAATTTTATCCTAATAACTGGTCGGCTAGTAAGAGTATGATCTTCATGGTGGTTTAATTTTAGCCAGAAGATCCCAGAAATGCCTGCTGATGTAGTGGGAGCCCTCATGTTCCTGGAGGATTACATTCGCTACACAAAGTTGCCGAGGAAGGTAAGAAAGAATTCCATGCCTCCTCCACTCCTCGCTGAGCCGGAGTCCTGGTCTGAGGAGCTCAATCTCGGTTTATGCTGTGGTTACGTACAGCTTGATCGTGCATTCCTAATCTGGAACATGGCAGCATCTCTAAACAAATATCCACAATAATGGACTTACTAAGTTTGTCCAAAAAGGAGTATTGGCCCTTTTCAGATGTTCTGTGAAAGATTGCCCAAGGAAATACAGGCGAAAAATCTGCTACCTGATATGATGAATTCTTTTACGCTGCACAGACTACAAATTGTGTTCCTTGCGTACTCTCTGTAACGATTCCTATACTAGTCACGGTGCCCTTACGGAAAAATTATGTTCTAGAAAATACAGAGGGGATACAAAATATAGAAAGGATTTCAACTTTGTGCAGACGTAGGAAGAGTGTATTCCATTTAATCTTCAGAGGATGTGTACATTGCTGAGGGGCTTTTGGGAAGGGAGAAATAAAATAGAAGTTCTGAGATGTTGCAGAATGAAGTAATAATAAACTTGGCAGTATTCTAAATGCAGGGCAAAAACCTAATTGGCGAGTCTTAAATTTTGGTGAAACAGCGTCTCCAGTCCTTGATTTCCTTCCCTTCCTGCCAAAGCATGGCTTCCCGGGCGGCTTCTTTATTTTACGTGCAAGGGAAGTTCTGAAAGTCTAGGCTCATAAAAAGACTTTATTTTAGGGTTAAATGCAACATAACTGCATTTGAAGATGATACATTATTTATAGGTGGTCCTAAAAATAAGTCATTATCCTGTTTGCAATAGGCTGTGCCTCAGTGATTCCTGAATAAGCCATTTCCCAGCTAAAAGAGAGGGAGATTCTCCCAGTTTCTCTCTTCTTCCCAGCCCACGGTGCCTGGTGTCCGCCTTGCAGCTGGTGTGCCTGGTACCTGTGCCAGCTTCCCCTCAGCCTGGTGCTGTGTGGAGGAACCGCATTCCCTCGGCGTCCCTCCAGTCTCGCAGCGGGCCGGGAGTCGGGGCAGTTCCTCCCAGCCCGGGGCTTGCCTCGCCTGCCCGACGCGCTGTGCCTGGTGCACCAGGCAGGGGCGCAGCCGGGAGCGCGTCCCAAAGCCGGGGGGTTCCAGTCAGCGGTGCGGGCTCGAGCTGTAGATGAGGTGCGCTGGTTAATGGACAGATAACGAAGAAAATACCTAACTGCGCCTTCCTCTCTGCTTCAGGTTGTGGAAGCCCATGTGCCTAGCTTCATTTTTGATGAATTCAGAACTGTTTTGTGAATAAGAAGGACCGAGTCTTTCCCCCAAACCTGAACCGAGGAGCTGGGGCCTGGGGCTGAGGCAAGTACGGCTTTTCAGAGCTCTCTCCTGTCTGTGCTTTAAGGCAGTGCCTACAGCTGTCTCTGTGAAATGTAGCCGTCAGCACTAGTCCGCGCAGTTAACACTTGGCATGATACGCAGTTTGGGTCTCATCCAAGCAGTGTACATTTTGTACTGCACATTATAAATGCTGTATGTAATTGTTTATGTATAAATCATTTAGTTTTTTGTTCTGAAGAGCTATTTGTGGAAGCTTGACTTTTGTATTGCAAACGAACAATGAAATTGGAAATAAAAGAGTTGGATAGTTTGCCAGGACTGATGATTCCAAAGTGTCAGAACCATTAGTGAGAAAGAATGTGGAAAGAGGTGTGGTGCCTGCCTCTGTACTACAAAAGCTGATTTTCCTCTATAAAGGACAGAAAAATAATTAAATACCTGTAGCTGAAACGTCCTGTCGTGCTATTTAAAGGCACAGATATTTCTTCCAGCGCAGCTGCAACGTGACTAATGTGTGGGGCAAGGTGTTTATTCACATAGCTTTCAGTCTTGCTATGGAACCTTTTAGACCTGATGTCATTTTCTTGCTAGAGGCTGTTGTGGGAAAGCCAGTGGGGGATGTTTTCCTGTCATTGGGATAACACTATTCCATTGGTACCTGACCAGCTTGGAGCCAGGAGGCCGGTGGCTCCCAGCACTGTGCCAACCCCCTGCCAAGCCTAAGGCCTTCCGACAGCACCGGCTGCTGCCTTGGCAGCCCCTGCACGGCCCCGCGGTTCGTCGCAGGGTTGTGGCCCAGCCCCTGGAGGAGTGCAGCCTCAGAAGTGCCCCGTCGGGACTGTCCAGTGGCCCCTGCTCAGAGCAGGGCGGCCGGTGCAGGGTCCTCAGGGTGCAGGCCAGTTGGGTTTTCAGTGTCTCCAGGGATGGAGACTCCACCTCACTGGGGGGCCTGCCCAGGTGTTTGACCACCTGAACCGTGAAAAGAGTTTTTGCTATGTTTAAATGGAATTCCCTGTGTCTCAGTTCATGCCCGTTGCCTCTTGTCCTGTCACTGGGCTCAGTCTTCTTTACTCCCTCCATCCATCAGATGTTTGTCCACATGGATAAGATGCCCCAGAGCCTGCTGTTCCCCAGGCTGAGCAGTCCCAGCTCTCTCAGCCTCTCCCCCTATGACAGATGCTCCAAGCTATTAATCACCTTCGTGGCCATTCAGTACGTCCGTGTCTCTCTGGTACTGGGGAGCCCAGCACTGGGTGCAGCACCCAGCCGTGTCTCACCCTGGCTGGGCAGAGGGGCACGATCACCTCTGTGGACCTGCTGCCAACGCTTTCCCCAGGAGATGCCGCCCAGGAGGCTGGTGGCCACCATGGCAGGAGTGAACTGCTGTCCCCCCAGGATCCCAGGGCCTCTTCGGCCAGATTGTTTTCCAGCAGTTCTCCCAGTGCGACAGCGGGGTCATCCCCCCCCAGGTACTGGACTTGGTGCTTCCTTTTGCCGAACTTCATGAGCTTTCTGTCGACCTGTTTCTCCAGCCTGCCCACGTCCCCCTGAGCAGCAACAGAACCTTCTGCTGTGTCAGCTATCCCTCGTGGTTTTGCATCACCCACAGACGTGCTGAGGGTCCATTGCCCAGGTCACTAATGAAGGCATTAAACAGTCCTGGCCTCAGTATCAAGCCCTGGGGTGCACCTCTAGTGACTGGCCTCCAGCTGGACATTGTCCTGCTGATCACAAGCCCCTGGGCCTAGCCATCGATCCAGTTGTTTCAGCTTGGGTTTCCCTTTGGAAGTCAGTGCTGACTATTCCCAGTCACCTTCTCCTCCTTTGTATGTTTGGGAACGGTTTCCATCATCCTCCCAGGGATCGCGGTGAGGCTGGCAGTCCTGCAGTGTCCCTCATCCTCCTTCTTGCTGCTCAGGAATGATGTTTGCTGTTGCCCAGGCTCCAGGATCACCACCACCATTCACGGAGATTTGAGGATGGCCTCATACTGAGACCTGCCAGCTCCCCTGCACCGAGGGGTGTATCCCACCAGCTCCCATGGACTTCTCTACGCCCATATTGCTTAAATATGTTCCCCGACATGGTCCTCCTCCTCTGAAGGACCGAGTACTGATCTGTGGGGCTCGGCGGCGCTGAGCGTTGTTGTTTCACCTATTCCCAACTCAACCTTTGTGAAAGCTGAACCTGCGTCGCAGTAACTTGGCTTTCAGGGGGAACGATTTCAGCTCCTGTGCCAGCTTCGTTAGGAGACCAGCCCTTCCCTCTCCTGCCGGTGGAGGCTTGCCCAACGCCCGTCTCCCTGCCCCACGAGAGCTTTGCCATGGCCATGCCAGCTGCGGCGCAGCATCGGCTTGCACCCAGCAGCCAGTGCCCATCTGGCCTCCACATCTCCCTCTGGCTGGGATGGGTGGGAGTGAGCGGCCCTGGGGTCCAGGCGTCTCTGAAAGGCCTGCTGTCCCCCCTGCAAGTCCGTCACCTCACGCTGTAAAAACCCGTAGCGGCTCCGAGCCCACGGGGATCTCCCCTCGAGCAGGGACGGCTCCTGGGGTTCCTCCCGGAGGCTGAGGGACCCCTGACCTGGCGCCTGGTATCTACAGTGAGGTGGGTGACATCCTGCGCTGGGCGTAGCGGCGTGCTCTGCGCTAGCGACATTTATACAGCCAGCTGTTACGAGACGTGGAGTGAGCGGCAGAGTGCATGACCGCTGCCTAACCACCGTCTAAATCAGCATTTAGATCATCATCAAATTATGGTTTAACTAACAGCCAATTATTGCTTAATCGCCATTTGATTGCCATTTGATTTCCAGTCATCAATTAATTATCATTTCATCATTAATAAAATCTTTTGAGTTAACCTTGTAACAGTGACTTCTCTTAATAACACACCCATGACAGCAGATAAGCGAGAGCTGCACGGCAGGAGGGGAGGGCACACCACGCCAAGACTGCAGCGAAAATACAGGACGGGGGAAGCGGGGGAGGAGGTACCACCCAGCTTTAATTACCTGAAGCCTTTCACGTCCAGCCCACGCTAGAAGCACATACTCCTATTTTAGTGGGTAGGAAACCCAAGAGCAACAAAGAGCACAAACTGGTGTCCAACCATTTTTTCCCTACTTGAATTTATTTTTAAGCTTTTCCTTTCAAAAGCTCTAAACTTTCCCGAAACAAATGGAAACATCCTGTCCCCACCACAGAAGCAGAGTTTCCTAAAGTTGGTTAAGGTCAGTTAAAACACAGAGAAACCTCTCAACGCATTAGGGCTTTTGTTAGTAATGTAATTATTTATGATTAAACTTCTATGATTAAACTTCAAATTTTAGGTCCTGTTTAAGAGTTCCGCTGGACCCCGGGGGAAGAGCGGATGACAAGGGGCAGTTCAAGGGCAGTGTAATTACTGCTTAGCTCAGCAAGCAGAAAAATCAACAATGGTTTTGTTATTAAGGAAAATCAGGATTCACAGGCAGACGAGAAAAAGCTCTGGAAAAGCACACGTGATTAGTTTCTGCATCGGCAGGAGCCCACAAACATCACAGAATCAGAGAATGGTAGGGGTTGGAAGGGACCTCTGTGGGTCATCTAGTCCAACCCCCGTGCTGAAGCAGGGTCACCTACAGCAGGCTGCAGAGGACCTTGTCCAGGCGGGTCTTGAATATCTCCAGAGAAGGAGGCTCAACAACCTCCCTGGGCAGCCTGTTCCAGTGCTCTGTCACACTCAGAGTGAAGAAGTTCTTCCTCATGTTCAGGTGGAACTTCCTCTGCTTCAGTTTGTGCCCGTTGCCCCTTGTCCTGTCACTGGGCACCACTGAAAAGAGTCTGGCCCCCATCCTCCTGACACCCACCCTTCAGATATTTATAGGCATCGGCGAGGGTCCTTCCTGTGCACTTGTTCATCGCAGCACTCCGCAGCAGGGAACGTACCCCTGCATTTCTTTAAACCAGATCATGTTACGCCCACAGCCTCCATAACGCTTTCTGAAGACCTGACTGAACTCATCTGCCCTGGGACTTGTCCATGATGCCAGAGCAAATCATCATCTCCCGCTTTATCTGGGTACAAACAACACGCAGGGATCCCCTTCCACTTCAAGCAGGTACAAACTGACCGGTACATAGCGCACCACAGAAGTCCAAAGGCAATTTATGCCATTTCTAATTATGATGCTTCATTTTACCTCCTGTGGATCTTCAGACAAAAGCAGAAAAATTAATGTTTAGAATAACGATAGAGGCGAGATTCTAGTATACATCAGTTGGTTATACCCATGACATTTTCTCATCCTTCCATTATCAAAATAGGTAGAAACCCACAGAAAACAACGCTTCCAGCTTTCACATTTTGTACACAACAAATAAGACAATGAAAATCCAGATGTACACAAATGCGGTAACATCAAACAATGTCCTCCATCTTCAAATTCTCCCACTATAAAATTTTTGTAATGCAAAAACTAAGCATCGCGCAAGAATTCAAAAACGAAGTTCCCATCTCCCAGGAAACCCCTCTGGAGCAGGGACTCAGGAACAGGCCGGCTATTTCGTGCAGCTGAAACCGCCGCTCTGCGCAGAGGCTGCCGGTCACCCCGCGCCCCTCCGAACCCCGTCCCTGCACGCCCGACAGCAGCAGCAGGAGCCTCCTAAGCGGGGCTCACCGCCCGCTGCCCCCTGAAACCAGGGCTGCCGCGGCTGCAGCTCACCCGGCAGCCAGTTCCACCGCGAGATACTTGGTTCCCGTCCACGTTGGTGGGAATTAGGAGCAAGCTCTTAGTAGCGTGTTTAAAATGTAATTCTCAGTTCACATTCCGGCATGAAACAAAAGACCCGATGTATTGCTCTTCCCTTGAGGTTTGACGGTGGCAGGTAGTGCTGTCTCCCAGCACCATCATCCATCGCTCCACTGGTTCACCAGGCCCAGGAAAGCTCATTAACTGGTTTCGGATAAGCCGCACAAGTAGGAGACTCACACCTAGCTCTGCCCAGGGGACGCCCGCATTTATTCAGCCTGCGCATTAACAGGGCATCGGAAACACCGTCCTGGGGAGAGGAGGCGCCTGTAGCCTGCACTGC
>Ga0065711_1002759_pt1 | contig 31818 bp, 16 predicted proteins | sample Hoacrofraction12_FD_59098 | JGI IMG/M metagenome (GOLD analysis project Ga0065711, IMG submission 59098) | Hoatzin crop microbial communities from Cojedes, Venezuela - Epithelial fraction 12 v2 (version 2) | ecosystem: Host-associated > Birds > Digestive system > Esophagus > Crop | place... | reverse complement strand
CTCTTGCTACAGTTATAGCACCATATCTTTGGCTTTGCTGTGTAGGATTGACTATCTTTTAAAAAAAAAAAAATAAAAAAATGAGCTTACATCTTCCAGGAGTGACACCGTACCAGCATCAGGAGTGGCAACTTCTTCCTCTGATGGAGAGGCCTCTGTGTGGTCGCATGGTAATGCAGCTCAGAGTAGGGCTGGTGGCACTGAAAAGTGCCAGATTGGAAAGGCTGAAGTACTGGCCTTTCTAGTACTATTTGTGAAAGCAGTGCAGTATATTAATAAATGTAGCTTTTGTTGATGGGGACAGCTTCACAGGCTAAACCTCGTTTACTCAGACTGACAGTCTCACAGCTGATTCCAGGGCCATCATAAGTGTAAATGATTCAAGTGCAGTTCTACCTTTCAAAGTGTTTGTGTGAAAGCAGGGCCTTTTGATACACCATGGCACATTCTGATGGAGTAATTGTATTTATAGGATCATCTGGTCTTCCTTTTGCATTAATACCAAAGATTTAGTTGCTTGTTACTTGTGATAGCCCAGCAAAACTAAAAATGTTAAGGAAGAGATGGCTTTCATTCCTTATTTTTTGGGGATTTGGTTTGGGGTTTTTGTTTGTTTTTATTGTTACTCTCTTGAAGGACTTGCGTAGGTGCTGCTAGGAGCATCTGCTGAACAAGATAGTGCCACCAGTAGGAGAAGCAAAACTCTGCAGATATCAGATGCTTTGTCAAATTTCTGTGGTCAGTAGTTAGATGGTTTATTACAAAAAAAAACCCTTAGTGATTCTTTGAATGTAAGTGTTACTGAAATATCTTTTAACAGAGTTTTAAATTTTCTTTTCAAGAGAAACTTCAGCTGTTTTGAAGCACAATTTCACTGACAGGTCTAGGATATAGAAGCACAGGGAAATTAAGGCTGAAGTAAGAGCAGGTTCCGCTAATCAGTATCGAGCGTTACTGGAGATCTCGGGATGGGAATATCCAGCAGAGCTGTAGTTCAATGAATTGGATTGTTAGAATGTGCAGCCAGGTGGGGTATTGGCAGTGCACATCTGCGTAGCTTCTACCGCCGTTTACAGCTACGTCTATCTCATTGAATGTTGTGTGGCTTAGACATAGGGGCTGGGCAGGGCAGCACAGGTAATGACTAATTAAATAGGAAAATGCTGCCCTACAATTTCATAACCATAACTTAAATTAATGACTGGCACAATATTTTTTCTATGTCAAGCTAGAAGAATTAAGAGATTGAATTGCACATGGAATATCAAAATGTGTTTGTTGCTGTGCTTTGACTTCTTGAGGTTTATATTCATATCTAAGCAAGTATGATGTGTCTTCCATAGTTTGTGTCTAATGGCCAATTGCATCTTATGTTATTTTATAGCACACATTGTGAGAGCAGCTAAAATGGGGCCCAAGCATTTGTCTTTTGAAGCTAGAGGTTATAAATGAGATATAAAATGGAGAGTGTTCTAGAGTTTTGGATTTAGTTTTTGTTGTTGTTATTGGGGGCAATTTGGAACAAGGCCTCATAAAGAGCCAGGGGTATAGGATTTCAGCAGTTTAAATTTATCCACTTGTACTTGCTGATTGAAAGCAGCAAATTCAAAACAAACCAGCAAACTGCTGTCCGATGTGCTGTGGACAAGCAGCAATTGGGGTTAGTTGAGAGGTTCCACAGGACAAAGGGAAGAAAGGAATGTCTGTTACAAACTTTGAGAGCAAGCAGCTGAAATATGTTCCAAGAGTATTTTGGAGCAGGAGCGCCAGTTTAAATATTTATGTAGTGTTTTATTGCACTGATTCAAATATTGAATAGCGCCTGACCCTTGAATTTTTGGATCCTTGCCTGACTGGCACCCCATGATGGGTATATTTACTTAGGAAACAGCCTTCTGCGGCAGCTGTTTTTTCAGTGCAGGAAACTGGAAAAGCTGGATTTTGATCCAATTTTTGTCATGATTTCCATGCCTGACTTTGAGTTCAAGAAATGCCTTCCCGTGCTATCAATTTCTTCAACTGAGAAAGAAAAGTTGCATTTACCACTGGCTCTCACAGGACCGTGGATAATGGAAGCTTATATGGCCGTTTTCCTTCTTACTGTTTCCTCAGACTTGTTTATTGTTCACAGTCCTGATCAGTATTCAACAGCATTTAACTGGCCTCCACCTTTCCTCCTTCAGAGGAGGACCCTGTCAAAAATAAGGTTGCTTCTCTCTGTCAGTAGTTTTGTGGTTTGGCAGTGCTGAGAAGCACAGCCCTTGGTGCCCTGGTGTTACAGTGACTGTCAGCAGAGCTTTTCCCCACCTGAAACAAGAAACTGAAGCTGCGCTGCAAATGCCTGTCCATTAGCAGCTCTGCTGAAACCCCTCTTTGATTGTAAAGACGCCTGCAGTGGCTGTCACCAGCCTGGGCTGGAGGTCTTCAGCTTCTCTGAGCTGAAATTATGCTGAGATAAGCTATTAGTTGCTGCCCTGAGCTGGATCTGTGGCCATGCATCCCTTTAAGCTGGCATTTGATTAGAGTCATAGGCTAAAACTTGAGTCAATACAGCTACTGCTTGCTACCCAATATGATCATTTTATGCAGCAGTGTTTTGTAGTGTGGCGACTCTTGCTTGAGAGAGATTATTTGGGGTGTGCCTGACTGTAGAGAGAGTGAGATGCAGCGGCAAAACCTAATGATCAGAGGTCTGGCCTAGCCTATTGCTGGACACATACCCAAAAGGTTTGTGCACCCGTGAACCGCTCTGTGGTCTGCAAGGGATTGTGTATTCCTGTTGCTAGGCTTGCAGCGTTGGGTGTTTTGCTGAGCTCAACCTCAAGGTGCAGATGCCCCGACTTCAAAGCAGGAGCAAAAACTCTTTCCAAATTCCCAGCCTTGCTGTGTGCTTGTTTGTCGCTGAAACTCCAGAGATGCAAGATAGCTTTAGCAAATAAACGTAAGGGACCTGTGGAGGGATTTCTGAAACAATCATTCTCTGTTTCCCTCTGCGTATTTGCAGACTCTGAGAAGAAAATGGAGAATTTGGTTGGCTTGTTTACCCAAGCTATTACGCTGGCTTAACTGCTCCATGATGAAGTTCCATTTCAGTACTGAGCTTCCTAGGCTGTGAAGATAAAAATGATCAGTTTGATTGTTTTTGCCCTCCTGGTTTTTACATTCAGGTTTCACAGGATTAGATCAATGGCTGCCACCATTTCTTCCTGAAAAACAGGCTTACTCAGAACCTTTCTGCAGATGCACACAGCTGCTCCCAGCATCCATAAACCATGGGGATTTTTCTGCTGTTAAGAAATATAGCAGTGGCTCAGCATTATGGCCATGGCTCAGGAGGGGAAGCCAGAGTTAACTAAATTTAAAGCATTTGTTCTACTGCAGAACAGTACTGCCTCATGCTCCCACTTTCCAGAGGGTGTCCAAGTCGCGTACTCTGCAGCGCTTGCCTTTGACTTCCTTTGGTCAAACTGATAGAATGCGTTGAAAAGAGACCTACAGGACTGATGCTGTCCAGGCAATTAAAACCTATGAACTGGATTAAAACCCAAATGTTAGTATGCTTTGATGCGATTCTTTTCTGGGTTTTTTTGACTGAGATGCTTTTTGGAGATAGAGTTGGAACCAGGCTCCTAATCTGCAGTTGCTTGGGGCTTAGCTGTTTGAGGTTTCTTTATTTTGCTGCTCTTACCTATTGACCTGCTTGATTAATCTTGTGTCTGAACTTCTGTCCTTTTTATTCCTGACTTTTCTGCCCTGTCAGTACACAGCTGAAAAAAATCTGTGCAGTCCAGAGGCCCAATTAGGTCTAGACTTAAAGAAAAATGTTTGGTGGCTGTTAAATATGTACTTCATTTCTTGCTTCAAGACTTTTCTTTTTTCTTATTTAGAGCTGAGCTGGACAAAGAAGGGTGAGGCCAGAGGCAGTTATAAAGGGTGCATTGTATTTTTACTGTAATACTGAAGTATTGATTGTTGATTTATTGGTAGGCTTAATGCACAACCATTTCCTTAATGTTTGAATGTCCATTTAAATGTCGGCTTGGTGCCAGAATGTTGAAATCCTGCATTTTATAATATAATTTGGCTATCCAAAAGTACTAATGTGGTTTGGATTAAAAAAAAAAAGATAAATAGGCAGTCTTGTGTTTCCTTGTTTTTTTTTATTTGTTAACCTTTACATGCTGAAATGAACTTCTGAAGCAGGAGACGCTGAAAAGAAGACGGAGGCGGGCAGGAATTCTGATGTTTTGAGGTTTGTGCCTCTTAAAATTTTCCGCCTTTTATCTTTGAGATGTCTCGTACTTGCTGAGCTGCTGACAGACATTCAGGGAAGCAGAGTAATATTACTGACTCTTATTAGTTTGAAACTAGTAATTGTCTTTTCCAGAGGAAAGGTTTGTTTGCGTTCCTTCCCAAATGTGTTGTGTGTTAGTAGCGTTGCCCATGAAAACATGCCTGTTGTCATCTTGTAATTCTTCTCAGATGGGAGACAGGGCTTGCTCTCTCTTCCCTGCAGTGCCATCAATAATCTGTGCTCAGTTCCCAGGGGTGCTTCCCTGTGTTGTATAATGGTACATGTTCCACTTGGTGCCCTCTGCTCAAGTCCCAGGGCCATGCTTCTAACTGGACAGCTTTCTACTTTGTAGAAAAGACTGCGTCAGGTTTTGAAGAGATAGGTGTGGAAGGCCTGATGCTATTGCTCTTGTACCGTATTGGTGCAAAGCAGCTGTCCTGACTGCGGTGGTGGCTTTTTTGTATTGGTAAGATAGGGGTGGAAACTTTAATTGCTGTGGATCCTTTGCCACTGCAGTCAGCCAGCAGTTATCCCAAGCCTTTCCTTTCTAATTGCTCTCTGGAACAGGTACCCAGTGCTCCTTCAGGTACATCTGAAATTTTCTGTCTGCCATCTCTCCATCCTCTTCTGACTGCCTTTTATAGAAACACAAACCTTCACAAAACAAAAAGGATTAAGCTTGCTTTGGTTTATGTGTGTTCCTGGTTTTGGGTGGCAACATGAACGCACTTTTGGTGGAAATTGACATTGTTTCAGCTATCGGATTCTACCTGCCATGAAGAGCAATCATTACACCAAGCCTAAATACTTCCTTACAGCTAGAAGCAAGTACTGGAAATTAAGGGAGACTGAAACAGCTTTCTGCTCTACCAAGTATGAGGGTGAACACTGCACAAAAGGTGAGGAGCCAAGAGTTTGCCCTCTGGCTGCTGTCCTGAGTGTTATTTAATCTTTCTCACTCAGACTTGTAGCCAAGACTTGCTGCAGTCCTTTTCCTGTCATTTCAGCTTTTCATTAAATAACAAGATTTTATAAGGTAGGCTTATTCCCTGTTAGAGTCTACCTTTTTGAAATAAATTGGTATGATAATTTTGTCAAAAAAAATAGATTATTTTCTATCGCTGGGAAGTAGTAGCAGTAGCTCCATGTCGGAAGCAAATGCCAGTGTGAGTGGTACAATTACCCATACGAAGCTTGTGCTGGTACTTGTGTTAAAATTGACTTTTTTTCTGCCATGGAAGATTTTGGGCTTAGTGTTTCTTTCCCCACCCATCTGACCTTCTCCATTCCTCTGTTTCAGTAGTCTGCCAAATCTGATTGTTCTGTGCAAAGGCAGCTGTCGTCATTGTTCAGCTGTCTTTGCAAAACATACAAAGATGCTGAAGAAAAACTTTCAGAGTTTTTCTTCCTGTACAGTTCATAACCATACAATTACTGTGGTTAGTCTATGGAATTTTATGGTGACTTTTTGAGTTTGGGTGACAGATGATGAAGCAGTTTGGAAATTAATCTCTTCTCTTTCATGCTAAATGAGAAAGAGACAACCTAACAAGCGCCTTTGGAATTTCAGCTCATCTTTGTGTGCAGTATAACACAATTTCTAAGCACTCAATTTCCATGGAGCCTTGTATAGCACGGTCCCTGCTTTACCTGACTTAGTTTAGCTTTGAAAGATAGAAAAAGGATGTTATGTATAGCAATTTAATTTACACCGTGGCAACAACTATTTATAGACTTTAAATAATGGCGATGCCAATTTAAGTTGCCCTATTCCACTTTTTTGGATACTAGCAATTGCAAGAAATTATAAACTCCCTCTCTACAGGAGGGTGAATTAATAGGTGTCCCAGTAGGCCTCGAAGGGGCAGGATTTGATTGCGTTCGTCGAATGCTTAACACCTAAGGCTCTCAAATTAGGTAGCAAAGAGAATCTGTTGGAAGAACACGTGGACTTGCAAGAAGGGGCCTTGCTACTAATGGAGAACCCTAGGGAAAATGCATTTTGGGTAGTTTTAAGCTTCAGCAGCTGGAAAATCTTGTTTGGAGCAAATATTAATAAAGCTTTTCTTTAAAAAGGAAAGCAAGTATTCTTTATCTTTGCCTCCAGCATGTCCTTACTTCCAATAAATATGCACAGGAATTAATATTACTTGCAAGACCCTAGTTCAGTAAGAGTATGTGAATAATATGTTACATCATAATTGATTAGCAACTAATATTTTTATATAAAAATGTGTTGATGTGTTTTATCACCACCGTACTACTGAAACTGCTGATCCACAAGGAAGTGTTTGCTTAATGAATAGTATACGGGAGAGTGGTTTGACCCAGACTCCAAGTAAATACATCTGCAGCCTGTGTTATTGTGCCCAGTCGTAGTGAGAAGGAAATTGCTTCACTGGGTGTGTCTATATTGTACAGCATGGTGCAGTAGTAGAGCTACAATTCCTGTGAAGGCGGATGGGAGACACCTAAGTTCTGCTTGATGACCAGAGTGAAAGCAGCTGCATTACTGGATGTACCTCCTCAGTGCTAAATACTGTGTGTTTATTGCTTTTCATTAGTGAAATGTATGTTTTGGAAGCCTGTCTGCCCTCTTTGGGCATCTTCTGGAAGGATCTTCTGCAGTAAGGCATCTCATAATGTGCATGTCTGAGCCTGCAGTGCTGCAAGATCTCAAGTGAGAATTGGAGTCTCTTCTGATCAGTGTTGGTGAAAACGAGAAATTGTTTGCTGGGTCTATTTTTTGTGAGCATGTAAGTTTATATGAAGTTAATGAATCAGTGAAGTAATTCTACAGGAAATTTCATGGACAAAATAATACCCTTGAAACCTGCAATGTGATCTTTATGCTCGTCTATGGATGCGAAGTGGCTATCTGTAAGTGCAGTAGCTGACTGCATATATCCAGCAACAAAGAGGTAGAGAGTCACAACTGACTGAAAGAACTTACCTGTTTTGAGCAAGCGCAGCCTTCGTGCTTCTGCAGCGACTGTGGGAACAGGCACTTGGTCTCTGGGTACCCATCGAAACCCTGGCTGTGCTGTGGGGCTGGGACAGAAAGCAAGCTCTGCATTACTTTCTGCAGTGAACCTGCAATATGGGCACTTCTGTAGCAGGAGCTGAAGGAGGTTAATAACACGTTTTTGTTTAAACTGCTAATCAGTCTTTAGATGCTTTAGTCTTGGCCACTCCTGATCTCATTCATGTTTGAACTAGTGACCTCTGTTAGAAAGTCACTCTGTCCTTTTAAGATTTTTCTGAGTCACTCTCTGTCCCTTCTTGAGAGTCTCTTTATGCATCCACTTGAGAAAGTTGTGGGGTTTTTGTGAAAGACTAATCCCCACTTTGGCTATGCACATTGCATTAAATGGAAGCTATGTGCATTCCCCTCACTCGCCTTGAATGAGTCCTTGCATCTCTGCTAATCTAACAGTTTGTAACTTGGTTTAACTTCTGTTACCTTCAGATTTGGAGGGTTTGGATGGACAAACGGAGAAAAGGTGGTGGTGAGGGTCTCCTCCCCTGCAGCCTGGTGTTTCCAAATCTCTACCAAGTTTATGTTCTTGTGTTTGACCTTTTTCTAGCCATTTGATTCAACTGGAAGCGTCTGCCTAATCACAGCTAGCTGACCTTAAGACGTAGCATTGTCGGTCCTTCATCGTCTTCATTGAGTTCTAAGAGGTGATCCCTCCCAGGTCTTTCACTTCCAGCTCTTCCTGTTCTCTAGCTATCTCAATACTCACAACTGTCTTTGCAAAGAATTACTGGGTGATAACACGGAACCAAGTTGATGCAAGTACTTTTTCAACAAAAAAAGATAGAGATGTACAGATGGAGGATGATTGGGAAAGGTGAAAGGCATGTGAGCACAAAAGAAACAAAATCACGGACTCCAGTCTTCTGATATTGCAGGTGAAATCTCTGTAGCTTTAACGGGTGTGTTTTGGGATGGATTTGAGGGCAGGATGAGCTATTCGTGCCCTAGTCTTCCTTTCTAGTCAAACTCAAGAGATGGACACTTGTGTTTCCTCTGCTGGAAGTTGTATCCTCAGTATTGTCTAATGTAAGATGACAAGGCAAGGACAGTCAGGCAGAGAAGTGAAGTGATAAAATTCCAAATGACTTGATTCAGTCCGCCAAGGACAGATTTTTGTATGCAGGACTGACAGAATGGGAAGACATAGAAATCTTGCTGGAGGGAGACTTGGTGCTAACGCATCTTTTAGTATGTACGGATTCTTAATCGTTGTTATGATGATGATAATATTAAACCATTAACCCAGCAGGCGTGGCCAGCACATGCTCTGTGTGAGGAGGCTGAGCAAGGGCAGGAGGAATCTCCCTTCCCAGTTGTTGGCTGTTCCGTGATCCCCTTGAATACTGCATTTCCACTCCCCCAGGAAAGGGAGAAAAGAACAAACAGCATCTAACAGATGCTAGTCATGTCACTTAATGCAGGACTGGAAGGCACTTGGATATTAATGTAATGAGCACAGTATGAAGACTTGAATAGAGTAGACCTGACTTCCAATTAAGCCCACCGAGATGCCAATACTGATTTTGGTTGTACTTTCACTATGAAAAATACAAGGATGGTTTGACAAAGCAAGCGTGTACCGCTGTGGCTGATTTTAGCCATCATGCTTGTGGGTGTTCATTTCCCGTGCAGGCCAGTAGTTCTAGTGCTATTTTCTTCAGAGCTGGCAGCTGTAATTAAAGGAAAAGCACAAATTTAGCTTCTTTGCTAAGGAAAACCTAAAATGCTGCCTTCGCTCTGCATCTTCACTGCTCATTGTGGAACTGCACGGTACTCCATCCCCAGCAAACATCCCTGTGCATCTTAGGATTCAGCAGATCGTCTTAGGTCCGTCACTAGTGTGTTTTGCCTCTTGGCACCTTTGCTTTAATATTGGGAGTTGTCTGGATTCCTTTGGCAGAGGGCTGAGCAAGTTGTTCTTTCTGTGGGTTGGGATGCTGCTGGTGGCCCACGGGTGACATCCAGCTTGCAGGGTGGCCCCCATCTGGCTGCCTTGCGGAGGGAGGCCAGGGACACCCTTTTGGGTCGCAGGAAGAGCTGAATCAATCTGTTTTCATCTGTTCGCAGTTGGTGAGCAGGCTGGGAGCCACGGTTTCTTACGTGTATGTGTCCACTTGGGCCCTGGTTTGGAAACGGCCTCTGCTAGGTGTAACGTGGGAACGGGTGATTCTGAAACTGCTGGCAGGTTTCTGTGGCTGCATGGATTGAATTGTTATAGAAATTAAGAATATGGGCTTGATTCTGCATATGTCAATCTTCTTCCAGTGATGTAAGTCCCATGTATAATTGCTGTAATGCGGGGCGAAAGGCAGAGGTTTATTTCCTCAGACCATTCACAATTGTTAATAAAACCCTGAAGAAACAAAGGTAAAGCACAGAATTGTTTCTGCTTTTGTATTTGTGAACGTGTGTGCCTGCGTGATGCCTTTTGGGCTTTGTGTGATGGAGAATTTGGAGACGTTTTGTGAGAAGCAGGAGCATTGATAATTGCTTTTTTGTTAATCATTGTAGAAGGATCACGATTGCTACTAGCTGATGCTTTGCGGCTTCCGCTGGAGTTAATAATTCATTGCTGGACTGTGTCAAAGCGTGCTCTTAAGTCAGGTCCCTCTGTGGATTGCAGGCATCAGTAGGAATCGGAAGAGATGAAAGATGGGCTTAGTGTTTGACAGTCATTAACTTGGTGTCGGCCCCTAGGCAGCGTTAGGTTAACTTCGTCATCCTGCGCTTCCCTGTGTTTGGGAATGTGAGGGACTGAGGGACGTGGGAATTCAGCTTCTTGTGAATTGTGTTAAGAAATTCACTGGCTAGATGTAAGAATGCCAAAACAAAGGTGTGAATATCAGTGACCATACGGTTCTGGTTTAATAGGCTGTGGGGTTGAGAGGATTTTGCCTGCCTACGGAGTTGAGTTGCTTTCAGACACGCAGTGCCTCACCTCCCAGGGAGAGCGCGCTTTTACCACCGAGAGTTGAATTTGGTCATGTCGGTGCTTGCAGTCATCTGTGGGAGGGATTGACATTTGGGCTTTGCATATAAAAAAAGAGGTTAGCATTCTGAATTAAAAATTAACACATTCTCTGCATAATTACAGACTTACAGCACATACTAATGCTGTACAAAGAGGGCTTCCCAGGCAGAGTTTAATGGCCCAAAAGCACAGCCATCATTTCTCCCCCCCCTCCTTTTAAATTAGCATTGACATGTTTAAAACACTCCTCAAATTCTGCTGCAAAATATCTGTTTGGCTTCCAGTTGGGTGTTTTGTTTTTTTTAAAAAGGTGATTATTCTTTTTAGTGCTAAAGATGGAAAGTGGTTTGTATATTCATGGCACATTGTAATTTTGAAAATAATCTCCTACTAGATATTTAACAATGGCTTTGGGTAAATGGACACTTGTTGCGCTTTGTTTAAACCATTACATCTCAATTATCACTTGATGGTGAGAGCATGGGTAATACCCTTGGTTCTTTGTTAAAAAGGCTCTAATTAAAACTGGTTCCTGCTTTCCCCTCTTGAATAAATATGGACGTGAAGTAGTTCAGTGACACTCTGTCAAATTGCCGAATCAAGTGCAAGTTCCCCATTCATCCTGACAAATGATACCGTTAATTGGGGTGTGGGGTGTGGACGGCAGGAACAGCAGTGCCAGTGTTGGTGCTAATCCTCTCTGCTTGGCTGGCCTTCCCACGCCTCTCCCCTGCTTGGGACCGGCGCGCTCGTAATTTTACAGGATTTGTTTCTCACCCCCAAGTCCGCCTGGTGCCGAAAAGCAGTGCTCCGCAATCGATGCTGCCAGGGGTGTTCCCCACGCGGTGCGTTTACATCTTGCCTCGAATTTGCTGCAATTTTAGCCCCAGAAAGCTGTGTTGAAATTCGGGTCTCCTTTGAGCTCTGTAGTAAGCCAGCGACTCTAGTCTTAGTGAGTTGGTGTGTTTTTTTTCCCCTACAAGAGGGCAGCCTTCTATGATGATGGCACTAGATGTTACTGGAGCTGGTCACTTCCCAGTTCTAGTTTTTGCTTTGCCTCTGGATAACACACATTCTGTTAGCCCTTTGCCACAAAGCCCAAATTCCCTGCCAGACAGGCCAGCAGCATGATAATACACTCAACATATCTGACTTCTTGCTCTGCACTGTTTGCATGTGAATATAAATGTATTGATATAAAAGTGTTAGCCTGGACTTTCTGCCTATCCTCTTCACCCCGGCCTGCTTGAATTGGACTCCTGAACCCTCCGCATGCTCTTTCTGCATCCCTCTGAAAGGAGAGGATGAGTGTGCAGAGCTGAAAAGAGAGGCAGCGTGCTGGGTAGGCCAGCCCTCCCTCTGAAGAGACCTAGCGTGTCATTAATGCTGGATAATCGCGCTGCCAGCCTTGCAGAGAGGAAGGCAGCTAATGCTTTAAGGCACTCTCCAGACCCGCTATGACAGTGCAGTATTTGCTGCTGCTACAGCGCTGGATTAGGCGGAGAAGAAAAGGGTTTTAGGAAGGAGCTACCTATCGCTGTTTTAACTTGCTGCCAGCGACATCTCTTCCTTTTGCTGGCTAATGCTCGCCAATAGTAGCAGGCGTCGCAGCTGTAGGACTTCAGAAAGGAGCTAACACAGCAGCAGGTCCAGGGATGCTGTTCGTATTCTTCCCCTTACCCCAAGTGCGAGACTGAAAGAAAGGGGGAAGAGGTTATACCAGTTGTAGACTAGCATGTTTTATGAGTTTTTTGTTAATTTAAGGTGGGGGTGATAGTGTCTTTGATTTTTGTACTTATGGTGAAGGAGTCTCCTTCAGAGATGCAGCTGTACCTACGAGGGAAGGAGGTCGTTGTGGACACCCAGAGATGAAGAGAGGGAGCAATCCTGACACAGAGGACGATATTCATATTGCAGCAGCTTCTGCATGGTCTTTGCATCATCCATTCTCTTAGGGATATCGTGCTTTCTACTTGGAAGGAAAACTTCTACGGTTTTCCTTAGCTGTGGCCCAGCAGCCCTGAACAGTAGTTTTATCCCTTCTCCTCCCACAGTCACGTTTGAGCGCAGAAGTGATTGATGCGTGAGCTGCCTGAACACTCCACTAAATTGATTGCTGGTGAAACAGATAGCAGTTCCGACATCTTAGCTGGGTTACCACTCAGAGCTGTTTACACTAACAGCCATTTGGAGTGAGTAGTTTCTGTATCCCCCAAAGCTATTGCTTGAAGAAATCCATAGGTAAGGGGAGACAGTGCTGTGCTGAGCCATACTGGGAAAGCTTTCTGTGTAACATGCAGTACGTACAAGAAACAAAAAAAAAAAAATGAACCGTGCTGATCTGTAATGCGTAGTTCTGCAGTTGGGAGTAGCTTCTGCAGTAACATTACATGGCCAGAAAATAACAGAGAATGTCTGTTGGTAAAAGCAGCATCTTTAAAGTTGTGGCTAGCAGCTCCGGATGGATCACTATGCTCCTGAAATCCCTGATGCGGCTGTAGTCTGTCCCAAAGAATCGACTGTCTCTCCAGGTGCCTTTACCTTTTTTTTAAGGTTTGGCTAGAAAGCAAAAGCTCTGTGTATCGCCTGTGCTCCTGGCTCTGCACCACTGGTGGGTTATGCAAACTAGAGGTAAGTCAGGGGAGAAGCCATCCAAAAATGGAGCAGCGTGTGCGAGGTGAGTGGCGAGTTACCGAGGCGAGCATAGCTGCACAGACACAGCCAGGCACGGATGCTCAGAAGCGCAGGAGGAATGCCGGAGGTAGATTGTTCCTGTGAAGGTATCGCCTTCCTCTCCCAAAATGGTCTTTGCTTGCGCACTTGGGTGTTAGCTGGTGACGATCAGCGGTTTTCCCTGCAATGCAACTGACTGGGGTATTCCTCTGAGAACATCCATGGGTTTGAACCTGTCTTCTCCACTCATGAGGCTCCTGGTACGAGGATTCAGGCATTCAGTACAGAGTTCATTTGGTCTGAAGCAGGGAGGGTTTGCTCCTTGCAGTGGCTTTAGGAAAGTCACCCCTAGGATCAAGTTTGCTAGTTTGAAAGCCAAAATACACTGTATTTCAGAGACCACTCTGCCACTCATGAAGCTCTGAATTGTGCGAGGTGCCCAGCAATGCCTTTGGGGTAGGTAAGCCTGAGTCAGAGCACCTTCTACAGATGTAACGCTGTTCATGGGAATTGCTCCTAAACCAGAGAGTACAGTGTTAATTCAGAGACTCCATTTCCTCTCTCTATAAAATATCCTGCACCATTTTTACTGGTACTTTGTGTCCAACCAATACCCCTGCAGTGTTGTTTTAATTAAAACAGAAGTGGAAATAATGAATTGGTGGTATTGGTGGTGATTCTACAGATACGTCAATGTTAATGCACAGTAAAAAGCTCTCCTGATAGCTTTCTGTGCTTCGTTAAATTAAATGTAGACATCCCAAGTTCTGCATTTTTTTGTGTACGTGTGTTTGCAAATCCAAGACATGCGTTTGGTAAGCGGAGTTACTGAATTGCGAAATGCGGTACTATTGCAGCAGGGCTGTCGTTGTGGGGCTTAAAAAGAAACAACTTTGAATTTGGGAGTGTTACCAGCGGTTTGCAGACAGACAGGAGCTGCGTTGGCACCGTGGGTTAAATGTGCACCGCGGACCTCTGGAAGTAACCACCCGATAGTGTTACCCTCACGTTTTGTGAATTTGCATATTAGCAAATGCATTCCTTATTTCTTCGGTGCTTCTAATTTTTTTTCTTTAAGATGGGGGCGGTCCGTTTCTCGATTTTTCTCTGGCTTTCTGCACTGTAATGATGGCACCATCACCTGACTGCTGGAATATACTGGCCTGACTTTAATCATCGGGTGACTGGCTCTTAGCATGGCTTCATCTCTGCTGTTTTACATCCCCTGTTGTAATTGCACGATTGCTTGCAGCATTGTTTTTCTGTTGGTGACAACGAAAGGCACATGTCAGTATTTACGTAACCTTATACTTTTTGTTTGACATTTAAAGTGTAGATGAAGAAGTGGTATTTTGTAAATAAAATCCTCTTTATCTGTAAGCAGCATCTTTCCACCCCCCCATGCAGTCATTGGAAAGACAGTGTTATATATAAGAACATGTTCATATGTATCATATGGAGGTAGTAGTAGTTAGGCTAAGCCTGTATTAATAACAGGGCTGCATTTCTGTAGTGCTGACAGTTTCGTTGAGGTATATATGCTGACAATGAAATAACCGGTTCAAAGCTCCAAGAAACAGTGATGTTTAATGTAAATAGTATCTACTCTTTTAACTGCTAAATAACCAAACCCAGCAAAACAATAGGGAATCAAAGCTTTCCTTTAAAGACCATTGAAACCAATTAATATGCAGTAAAATTATCTGCCTGTACAAGTTTTTTTGGACAGCTCGGCAGGTCTAAAATGGCAGAAGCTTTCTGTTGCTGTATAAAAATCAAACTACCGTTTATTTCAGCCTCATGGTATGTGCAAATTCATGCAGCTCAGTTAAGGGAATAGCTTCACAACTGGTGTTACAATCTGTGGCTGGAGTGCTGCATCACAATGCAGCAAATGCATTTTCCACATTAACCAAACATGACAGCTGAAACGATTATTAACCATGCAATATGTCGGAAGTCATCAAAAATTCACATCAGAGTAATTGCAGTGGCTCAGGGAAAAAAGAATAGTAGCATCTCTCTTCTCTTGCCTGCCTGCTGCCTCACCCCCTCCCAGTTCTGACATGGTACAGTCCGTTAACAATAAAATATCCTTCTGTAACCTATAAACTGTTACTCCCATCAGTTACTGGTTTCAGACTGATGCTTTCCCTAGAATTTGAATAAAGCACCACTGGAAAAAAATATATAGATGCTTTGCAGGCAGTGGTGTTCAGCTGTGGAAAGCAGCTGCTTTCTTATTGTCTTGCTGGACTCTTGACTGTCTCAGCCATTTCAGGACTTGCAGGTTTGATTTTATATATATATATATATTTTTTTTTTTTTTTAAAGACGAGGAAACTTGAGCGTTAATGCAGAAAGATACAGCTATATAAGCCTAAATACCAGGCAACTGAAGTGTAGCGGTTACAGCCAGCATTAACAGGTTTGTAACTCCTCAGTACTGAGATCTACAGGTAGGAATGTATGTATTTAAAAATATATAAAATGAAGGTAAAAAGCTTGCTTTTATAAGAAAGAGTTTTCCTTCAGGTGTCTTCTATGCTGGTTTTTTCTTTGTGCTGTTGCTGGAGGTTGTTTAAATTTGTAGGTGAGTAATTAGAGAGAACAGGTGGGTAGTTTGGGGGAAATCATCCCTTTGCTCACAGAAAAGAAACCTGAAAGTCTGTGCGTTTACCTTCGAATATTCTTCGCTAGAGCAGCTGTTGGGTGGGGCAGTCCGGTGTCTGCTTTGGGTTTCAGCCGTGTTGCCTTTTTAAAGACCCTCTTGACATTGCTGACTTTGCTTTTCATTTCAGCAGAAATACAGTAGCGTAACTTTCTGAATGGCTTTATTCCTGTTTTCTCTTCCCTAGGCTATGAAATGTCTGCGGAAGTATTTTAAACAAAAAATAAAGATGCTGCTTGATTATAGGATTTTTCTCTTAGTTTTCCTTGTGGTGCAGAGATATCAGTCCACTCCGTTTCCTCTGTTCCTACAGATGCACTTATGATTTATTTAGAAGACACGCTAAACTTTCTTTAATTGTATTTTGAAGTAAGGATTTCAAATATGGGATAAAAAGGGATAGAAGGTGGAAAATAGTTCTACTTTCCCAAAGTAAATGAAGACATTTGGAGATTTGGGGGTTTTTTGTTAGTTTCTTAAACAAGATGGTGAAGTAGATTTGCTTAGTCAACTGGAGTTTGCAGCCCAGACCCCACCTCTCTTTCAAGTGAATAGGATATGTTATGAAAGGGGTTAAGCCAGTAAAATCATAGTAAAGGGAAGCAGTTGGGGAATTAACATTTATAGAAATGTGGTGGCTGTGACTAACTGGTTGGGTGGCAGCTGATTGAATACTGTCAGATCTAAGGACTGGGAGGCTGTGTGCAAACCGGAACCTCTGTCTGCCTGTGGTATGGGAACAGAAGTATAGGGTGGGTTGCGCTTGCTCCTTGCCTTTCAGTTCTATTTCTTTGTATGGAGAAAAGCAGGTTAATGAAATGTGCTGGGACAGCGCCTGGGCTCTTGCAGCAGAGAATGACTTGCCTCCTTTGGGGCTTCCTCCCCAGATATTGAGGTGCCTGTGTGCCATCTTCTGCGCTCTGCCTATTGTCCACTAAGAAGTGTCTGAGCTGCTCGGAAGGGGAGACGTGGGAACAGTGGCATAGCATGGCTGAGAAGTTGCCTCTTTTAAACAAGATTACCTGTGCTAAGGGGGGGGGTCTTGCCACAAAAGCAGCTCAGGCAAGTAAAAGACAATGAAATATGTGGGTTGCATGTGTAAAAAGATGGAGGAAGCCATCTCCGCTGACCCTGTATGGGAGACGGCTCAATTATCCGTGCAGTTGGTACAGTGTGGCAAATTATTTTCCTTTGTCTGAAGTGGGTGGGAGACAGAGTTCAACTAAGCTCCATAAATTAGCGTATGGAAAAATGACTGAGCTACTGTAATAATTAGCTGTAGGTTTCTTATAGCCGGGTTTTCCTTGATATCTGTTGGCAGCATCAGGAGTTGGCATTTAATTTACATTAAAGTCCAGAAGGTTGCATGCCTTGTTAATGCAACGTGCAAATAAAGGCATGCGCTGCTAGAGAGTTCCTTAGCAAGGGTGGAGTACAGCCGGAGGAGAAAAATCCTTTTGTCTCCGGTGTATCCTCAGCACACTGGTCTCATGCCCCAAGTTGGGAAAGTTTAAACCTTAGGTTTATTACACAATAGGAGAAATAAACTGAGAAAAGGTAAAGTGTTTATTGTATTATTTGTTGCAGCAGAGAATTTAAATCTATGCTTTTCTCTCCAAGCTTTATAATGTCTAACATTTTTAAATATAAATTGTGTAATTGTAACAGGCATGTTCTAGACATCTGTTTTTCATTTTAATAATCTCTAATTAATAATTCATGATAATTTAAATAATTAACTTTGTGAAATGTATCAGTAATGTAGTAAGGAAACACCATTTCTAAAGACCATGGCATGTTTAAATTGACAATTTAAAGATACCGTGACACACATGAACTCCTCCAAATTGCTTGCTTTCACTGTCAGTAAAATATTTATATTTATTCCAAGAGACATGCTGCCATGTTGAAAATGCTTATTGCATGAACAAAATAGCTATGATTTATTTACAAATATTTAGGAAGAATGGGCTAGCTGATTTGGGCTTATTTTTCTAACTCAGGTGGATTATTTGGCAAAATCATCTCGTGTTATTTAAGAGGAATGAACTTTAAATTTGCTAATTTTCTTCAATTTCTGGTGTGTATTTAATAAAAAACCAAACAACTTATATTCTTCACACTAAAATGCATGTAATCTTGGTTCTGTGTAGTGTTAGCCAGCCACTACCAGCAAATTAAAGTAGATGTAACTTTGGAAAGGTTTTGTTTCTCTCTGTGGGTTTTTCTGGGAGGCTTCAAATTGCGATAGAAGCGTTAGGGGGACACCCCGTTGTGGAGGTGCGGCACTAAAGAAGGCCACCTATGCTGGGGCGTGCGATTTGCATCCCACTTTAACTTGGTTATCGCATTTACAGTGCTGACAGGATTCTGATGTCTCTGAACCAGGCGTTGTCCCTTCGAGGCAGCAAGCGCTTGCTGCATGCATTGCTTTGTCTGAAATACAGATGGAGGCTGCAAGATTTTTTGCTTGGTTCTTTTTTTTTTGTTTTCTGAAGCAGAAAGATAACTAGTGCTCCTGAGGAACGTTCAGGAAGGCGGTACGTGGGCTTTCTGCTGTGGGATGGGGCCACAGCAGCCGAAATTCTTCAGCTTGAGCCAGCCTGAGAACAGGGAGAGTGTCAGGCTCAGCGCTGCCAGGCTTGCTACTTGCATCCAGAGGAGGTAAAAAGAACCAATTTTTTTCATTACTGGTTTTTTTTGCATACAGTTTCAGACTAACTTGCAGGCGTTTAACTGTTTTTATGCACCTGAAATTGTGAAGGAAGAGATGTGCAAATACCAATAATATCTTTGCTTTCCAAACAAGCCTGAGAACATCCCTGTGTTCTTGCAGACAGCAAGGTTACGAGCTCCTAGCCAGCCAGGCAGGATAAAGCACTTACAGGGGCGAGGGAGACCAAAGGTTTGCACTAAAATTTGCAGAAGTGGGTTAGAGGAGACAGGGTGTTAATGCCTAACAGGTTTGGTTTTTTGCCNTTTCAGGCAGGGAAATACTTCATCAACTGATAGGGATGGCAGTTTGGCTTTCAGATGTGATCCTGACAAAAGAATTTTCTGCCGCCAGTTGAAGTGGGTTATTGTATCTGCCTATATGTTGATGCTAATGTACAGTTAGTCCAGCAACAGACACTACAGGCTTGTCAGTATGCCTCCTTTATGCCTCTTTCTTTTCTTTTCAACCTACTCCCTTATTAGCTAGTATTTTCTCTGGTATTCGGAGCGAAGCCTATCCTCCTGTAACAGGGCTGGACACTCCTCTTTCCTTGGCTTTATCCAGTTTTTTGTGCAGTGATGACAGATTTCCAGTGGCTGGTTTCTCAGCTTACACCATCTCGGGAGACTCCTCGCCAGCTCCCGGTACAGTAAATTGAGGTGTGGTCTGCAGTGGCAACTGTGTGCTTCGTCCCCGTCCCTGCCATGCAAGGACGCGATGCGGGCAGAAATTCAATGTACAGGTTTTATTTGTCACTGCGTTATTTGAGCATGGTTTCCTCTTAGAGGGGCAAGAACACGCAGCTCCTCGAGAAAATGTGGAGTAACTACGATGCTAAAATGGCAGCGGAAGAAATAAGAAAATGGCGTCATCGGTGAAATTAGTTTCGATGGCTCGATTTGAGTGCGTCCTGCCTGATGCAAGGATGTTTCCAGCAACAGGTATTACATTACAGGCTTTGTTATGACCATAAAACAAACATTTTAAATAATTTACATCTGTAGTTTTGTCTCGGCATTCCCTTAAAGCATGACACCAAAGAGGCGGATATAAAGGCTTATTCCAGTGGATGATCAGAAATTATCGTTGTTTGCTTGCTATAAGTATTGTTAATATAAGGTTGCATTGTGAATCTCAAGCCCATTGGAATTTCTTCATAATTTAGTTTATTTAAAATAAACTCAAAAAAAGAGCCAAAGCCCTGAGTTTTGCTTTAATTGTAAATCTCTTGATGCGTTTATGATTTTTGTAGGGTTGTATTTTTTAATTGGGATGCTAATACAAGGGCACTTACAGCGCAGAGGAGAGACTGTAGCCACTCGTCATAGCGCTGAGCAAAGCCCTACACCAAGGTCATCCCTCTGCGTTTGAAAATCTTGAGGAAAAACAGATAGCCATGTGTGTGGAAACTTGACGAACAAGCTCAGATTTCAGATCGTGGGGTTCGTTCGCTCTGTGCCGATCCCATTGCTGATGGTGAGATGCCAGTGCCAAAGGATATGGCCTCCCCATGGGTCCTGCTGCTGGTCCTGCTGGCCTGATCTGCGCGGAGACCTTCCCTTGCTCAAGAAGTTGTATCCCAAGTGAGGTAATGTTGCGTTTAATTGCCTTTGTGACATTTTGGTTTCTTTATTAAGACAAAAGGAAACACTGTCTGAGATGCTTTCGGCTGTCATTACCAGTGTTGGTCAGCTGAACAAGCTCCTTCTTGGTGACTCTTGAGTAGCGTTTCCTGCTGCCATAACCAGCACACAAGAGCCTGTCCACCTTTCTCTAGGTCAGATGTATTTTTTTTTTTTCACTGTTTCTTCCTTCTGTCCTTCGCGTGACCTCTAAACAGGTTGGGGTTATTCAAGACTTTGTTTTGTTCTCGCACAGATTTCCTTGGTGCTTTGTAGCTTGGTAGGACCTGGATTCTTGCAGCTCCCAGCTGCGTTGTAGGGAGCCAGAAAATGAGTAAACAGCTGGGGAGGGAGAGAGGAACGCTAGAGAAGGTAGCAGTGTTGCTTATGCTATTTTTGTGTTGCGTTAACAATAGCTGTCAAAAATGATCTGTGCAGTGGAGGCTGATAATTGTATGTGGAAGAGAACCTAATTCTGAGCAACTTAACTGTAAAATTTTAGGTTAAAAAAAGGTATTGTCTTAGTTTTATGTCATTAAAGCGTTTGTGACTTTGAAAAAAGACTACTAAACCCACTTCTAACAGCATTCCAATGCGCTGTATAGCCCAACATGACATGGCAAAGATTTTTACAGCCTGAGAATGAGAGCCTAATCTTTGTAATTGAAGTTATTTTGGTTTTACTCTGATGAAGAGGAAAGACATGACAAACAGTATGGGTAATTGCTAATACTTTAATAATTAGCTACACTGTAGTAGTAATATATGAATTATATGTATTATGATCTTTTCTCTGTTTTGGTGTTTATTAGAATGGAGTGTCCTGTGTCACTCAGTTTAATCATTACGCTTGGGTTTGTTAAATCTTGCAAATTTCTGACATATTTTGTAAAATCTTACAATGCATAGGAACATTGCAGTGCGTTTGCATCTTAGGTTAGGAGTCAATGTTGAGATCTTGTAGTGCATGAAAGCCTGAAGTCACTGAGCATCCTATATGGAATTAGAAGAAGCTAAAATGAAGCGGAGTCATGTTTTGTGCCAGCAGCGATGATCTCTGTTTATACGCAGAACAAGCAGTGCTGTGTAGCAGTGAGAGTTCAATTTTGGGGCTGCTATGTGAGGGCCTGGAGTAATATTCCAGTAGGAAATCTGAGCAGTGGTATCTTTCCAAACATTTCCAGTGTGATAAAGCTGTGCTCCCTGTATATTTCATGGTAAATGTTGCTTAGATTTGCCTCCAAGCACCTTGCGCTCTCCTTGATGGCCGCATGCTGCAAATGCGTTTCAGAGGACTGCGGTTGGGTGTGGGATGTGATGGTGCCTCGCAGTGCTTGGGGGATGGTTTGAGATTAACTAAAGGTTTGATATTAGCCCTTCTGCACTTAATGGATGGTCTCCTGGCTGAAGCGGGAGCTAAGAGGTGTTTGTATTTCTTCCCTTGAAGCCTGTCTGTCTGGCTAAGGAGCACGCTTCCAGTCTTTGCTTGCTAGATCCACATGGTCCCAGCAAGAGTCGAACAGCATGCACCATTTGCCCCGGCTTCTGTTAGGAGCTGATCCATGATATCCTGAGGAGCATTTCTTTCAGCTGTTTTGAGTTTTTCCTGTCACGGCTAGGAGGAATAATGATGTTTATCCAACACAGCAAAATCCAATGATCCTGGATACGGTCTGCAGATTACTGTGAAAACTGGATGAATTTCACAGATCAAACAGTTTAAAACAGCAAAATAATACCAAAAAAAGTACACTCTTTTCGCATCGCCAGCACTAACCTATGGCAGAGAGCACTTTGTAAATATTTGCCTAAGGCTTTCTGTACAACATGGATTAAAGGCTGCTTTCAGAGCTGAATGTGATGTCCATGACATGCCGATGGTGGGGCAGGGAAACCCTGCTCCTGCCCCAGGGCTTCTCTCCAAGCCAGACAAGTTGCTGCTGTGCATCTTCCACCCTGGGTGCAACCTGTCAAAGAAGCCTTGCGGGCAAACGGCGGGCACGTTCTTCCTTCCGCAGCGTGTGCTGAGCGTGCGCGGGAAGGCCCTAGCATGGTGTGCATCCACTTTTGCTGCTGCAGTGAGGTCCGTGTTGCCACTCCTCCGTCGTGAAAGACGACAGTATTGCAGCTCTGCAAAACTGGATTTTGCTGGAGCAGAAAACTGCTTTTAAAAAAGTTAAATAATCTTTAAAATCATTGCTAGTCACTCAAAGGAGCAGAGATTAGGCTGGGGTTTGTGTATTTTAATGACTTGCTGCCACTGAAATGCTGTCTGCTTGCAGCGTGGGGAAGAGCTCTCCTACCTTGGTTTTCAAGCAAATTGACCATGAGTATTGGCTACAAGCATGGAGCACCGTCACGGTGTGGGGGGGACATGGTTTGAGACCCCTCTGAAGGCAGGTAGCAGAACGGCAGATCTTCAAGGCCAGCGTTGGGCTGTATTAGCATGGTTTTGTGTTACAGCTGTTAGTCTGCATGGTTTTCCCTCTGAAGCTTCAACGTGGCTGTTCCTTTGAAAGTCTCTGATGCAACAACTGGCTCTAGGGTCCTAGCAAACTGTAAACCCTTCTGTTTTTTCCTTGCTGCTTCTCCTGTTTAGTCAAGAGTACGTTAGGGTTTTTTTAGAAAAATGTCACAGGATTTACCATTCTAAACATAGTGGTAAGAAACTGGAGAGATACGCACATTGTGGTTTGACAAGCTCAGCTGTCTTAGGCCAGGAAAAATTTATATAGCCAGATCCTTGAATTGGACATTATCTAGCTGTGGCACAAGCCTTGTCAGGCCTTCATTTTCAGTGGAACTTTGTGCCCTTGATTCATTCCTTGTCTCCTGCAGCTTTGAAGTGATGCTGACTGGTAAATCACCCTTCCTTGGGCTCTCTTCTCTAAGGATCCCTGCACTTGGGCCCTCAGTCTGCTTTGGCCCCGTAGCAATTTTGCCATTTGAAGTCCTCTAAGGAGAAAGCCAATCTCACAAATGCCCTTAGTTCGTGGCATGTGGTAGCTGATCTCTGGGCAGCTGCCTTCCTGCTTTGAAGGACGCTGTATTACACAGGCCAAGGCTGTGAAGCTGCTTATCTGCGTGTTTTCAGCAAAGCCTGATGCTTTTCTACAAAACAAATCTTAGGAGACCTACAGAAGCTTCCAAGAGACGCTGGTGTGATGCATGCAAAAGCAGAGTCTGAATAGAGACAAATATTGCTCGTGCTACGCTGGCATGTCCCCGTCCTCAGGAATACCTTCGTTGGCCACACCATTGCTCGTGGGCCCATGGGCCTGTCTGTTTAAAGCTAGCCAGCAAGCACTGATGCTTGTGTCAGCATAAACAATAATATGGATTTAAAAAAAGCAATAATACATAGTATGGTCTGTTATCGTGGCAGTGGGCTCCAGGTAGTTTTGCTTCATTTTCAACAGAATATGGCCAGGAGGGCTGTGCCAGGGCACACCACTGTGCTCAGACATGTGCATGTGTGCAGTAGGATTGTATTCAGCACATATTTTCTTAGAATTGCTAGTAGAGATAATAAAGTCAGGTGCTTCATCTGTAGCTACTGTTCCCAAACCATTGCTGAAGGGTGATTTTTTTGTTGTTATTGTCAACCATATAATCATCATCCCTACTGGTGCTTTGCAGATTCACTGGATCCACTGGAAATCCAGCACTTGGAAATATTTTAATCAGAGTAATTGACTTGAAATGGCCCCAGATTGTTCATTTCGTTTTCTCCTTTCTTCCCCTGCCAGTGAAAAAGTAAGCATTGCTGTCAACAATCAAGGCCTCAGTATACTCTTTGGCAACATTTGCCTTCTCTTGACAGCTAGAATACTAAGATCAAGTATTAAAACTATGGTCTGGCTGATGGAAGTAATTAAGAGACTTCTATCAGCAAGGAGAGAGTTTACTAACCTCATTTACTGTGGTAAATGGAAGAGACCTTCAATCTCCTGTCAAAAAGAGACAATCAGTGCACGCGTGCACTTTCATGCCACTAATGAATTAGTTACTGGAACACTTTCTTGCTGGAATTCAGGCTGGAGCAAGGCAGGTGCTGGTTCCTGTCACATCAGCCAGTGTCAAGCAGTGGTTGCCTGAGATGAGAAATAACAGTGGAGCAAGGAGCACGGCAAGAACAGGGACATGGCACGGCCTCCCGGGGCCCTGCCCCTCCGCTGGTGGGGTCACTTCTGCAAACCATCCTGGGGAGAGGCCCAGCGCGGCTGAATTTCAGCAGCGAGGGGAGAGTGTGAGAAGATCAGCCTGGAGTCCAAGGGATAAGGGATCCGAGAGGAACTGGAATGTGCTGAGGAAAGATGCTGAGAGCCAGTAGACAGGCGAGAGTAAGTGGGATTAGCTGCAAAGTGGGAACCTGAAGGTGGGAGAGTGGGTGGATTTCTATGCCTGTGTCCCTGTTTTGCAAACACCATCTCATCAGACACTGTACAAATCCTGTGTAGGACACATTCAGCAGCGAGTGTTGCAGAGAACCTCTGATGGAGAAGGGTTGTGCTGCTTCCCTTTCAAACTAGGCGCAGGAAGAATATGTGGGAGTCCCGCAGTAACAGAGAGGAAAATTAAATCCCACTCACTAAAGCAGGACAGCATGATGTGACATTAGGGCTCTGAGCTTTTTGTGTAAACCTGCCTCTGGGAAATAAGATAAATTTTCATTTTCAAGCAAAATCCAGGCTATGTTGGGATCCCTGCAATGGCAGAGCTTGTGCACAGAGAGCTGCAAAGTGAGGCTTTCACCTCTGAGATGTTAGCTATGCTTGTGTTAGCTATTCCTATCCTTGCCATCTGCTGCTGTGAAACAGCCCTTTGTCTCCTAACAATATCTCTTTTCTCTTCCTGCTTCTCTCGTTGGATACTGGATATGAAGCAATGTCTCGTCGTGCAGTCATAGCATCTCCCCTGAGAGGGCAGCCCCTGCGATATGGGTCGCATCCTCCCTGCGCGTGCTGAACGCCGTACCTCCGTATCCTTGCTGCAGTCTGCAAGCGTTCGTGGCAAAGTCAAACCTTGCCTCTGGGACTGCAGAAAGCTTTTAGGACAGGTGTAACGCAGGGAGCACAGCCAGCACTGTTCAAGGTTCAGACTTAAGAGGTACAGGAACGCTTAAAACTGGTAAGTGGCCTGGGATGTTTGAGGACCCAGATTCTTTAGCGTAAAGCACATCTCTTCTTTCTGCCCACTCTTGTTCCAGAGAGCTCTGCTTTTCCTTATAGCAGGTGTGTGTGTTTGTTTACACCCGTGCAATCCGAATGCCCAGTGACCAAGCATCGTACACCACTAGGTGGCAATGCAATAAACCGCGGGAATAAATACTGTTACAGCCGCTGGGCGCTTCTCGCTTTCTTACTGTGTGACATTTTGGCCACCAAAGCCTAGTGTGACATCCCCAGGAGCTCTTGTTTGGCCTAACTAAGCAGAAGCACTCTCCTGAGCACTAGCAGGAGGCCCAGCATCAGCTGCTGCAACTCCCTCTTCTGAGGTTTAACAATTAGCCTGTAATTAATTGAAGCAGCAATTGTCATGCTGCAGTCATAATGTTTAGCACAAGACATAGGGCAGCCTTTTTAAAATGTTGCTGCTCTCAGTGAGGCATTACAGATATTATTTGGAATGTGTGAGGGTTTTTGTTTGCTAAAGGAGTAGTTCTTGAGATTGAAAAAGACAATTATCATCCCCTAATTGGCATTTGGTGCAATGTAATCCCTTAAATGGACCGAGCGAACTCTCTGGGAGCTGGGAGGTTTCATTAAGAAAGATACCCAGCCTGGATTTATGGACTTCAAGGGAAGTTCAAGCACATCTTAAATTTCTCTGCCGATTACTATAATTGCTGTGTACCTTTCTAGGCAGGTACCTGCACAGCTCAGGGCACACATCCCTCCAAGGAGGGAAGGGAGGACCAAGGGCAGCGAGACAGGACTCATACATCTCGGTGCTTTCAGGAATGCCGTGCTCACAGAGCAAGCAGGGAGCCAGGGCACCCAGGACTTCTGCAAGCTGCTTGGCTTGGCACGCTCAGCACCTTCCATCGCCTCCGGATAGCTGTAGGTCTGCGTCTTGGAGATGGTGGGGGTTTTTTTGCCTGCAAAATTAGCAGTGTCGTTAGGATACGGCAAACACACAGTGTTCTCTGCAGCATCGGGTCCCTAACATCAGAAATGTGGCTGTGTCTTCTGCTCATATGTTGTGTGCTTTGGAGGTCGAGAAGCACTGCTTGTTATAACTCCAGATAATTTTTCTCCAATTGAGGTTAGAGATGCGGGGGGGGACACCCACCAAAAAAACCCCACCACAGCTCAACTTGTTGCCTTCCCAAAGTCCTTGCACCCATGCAGACACAGACAAACCTTACAAAGCCAGGTCTCCATCCCTCCCCAGCTCTCCCACACGGAGCGGAGATTGGGTCTCGGCCCAGTTAGGTGACTGCGGCAGCTCTTGCCTTGGTGACAGCTGCTGTAATAGCTGGTCCCCAGACATGTGCAAGGATCTGGATTTAGCTTCCCTTTCTCAGATTGTAACTGCACTTCCTCTGCGGGCGTTGTCTAAAGATAAAGCGGGCCGTGGCGGACGATGCAGTGAAGAACAGGCTGCGTAGCAGTGGCCGCTCTCTTTTGTATGTCATTCAAGGGCTGTTTCTGGGGGGAGCGCATCACATGTCTGTCTCGGAGGACGACAGTTCGTTCTCTATCTGGTGTACAGAGAGGAGTCATGTTCCTGTGCCCAGCTGGAGGGGGTCACAGGCTGTCCTGTACCGCAAATGCTTGTTCTATGTATTCAGAATGAAAGGGTGCAATGCCCTTTATTTCACATACCGTTGCGGGGTAGCAGCGAGGCAGACGCCACACCTATGCGGCAGATTTCTTAACTTTGGCGAAATTTCAAGCCCTCCTCACCCCCAGAGCTAATGTGGTTGCGTGTGGTGCTGCTGCAGGATTGCTTCTACGGCCTACTATAAATGTATTTTCCCAAATATCCAAATTCTCATGACAGCAAATTTCTGTTTTGCCGCAGGATCTGCGCTCCTCTGGAGATCCTGAGCTCTAACTAGGTTGCGTGGATCAGTACTGATACTGTCAGATTGTTGGGTCCGAAACCATTTATTTGCAGTAAGATGTGGGGAACGGAGGATGCAAAAGCCCTGATTCCTGACGGGTTTGGTTAGGCATTGCTGCAATTGTGTATCCTCATCGTAAAAGCATAAAGCGTGCTAACGTGGAATTCCCACTGCCTGGATTTGTTAGCAGCTCTCACTTTTCGAGCTGTGGAGTGAGCATACAGGCTCTTAAGGTATTAGTACTTGGTGGAGTTGATAATGTTATAGTTGATTACTTTGGAGGGACACAAAGGCTTCTTTTCCTGTTTTATGGTTTGAATAATGATTAAGTTGCGGTCTGGGACTACACATCAGCTTGGTTTGTTTAACTGGTGATATAACAGTGAAAATGCAAACTAGAGATACTCAAGTTAAGGTGTAATAAATGCTTCCTGTTTGGTGACTGTGTGTTACTGCGGTTTACCCCGCAGCCATTTGTTTAAAATTCTAAATACCATATGTTTTCTAGTGTGGATCATGAAAGTAACCTTTGGGATAAGAAGCTAACAGCTCATCTAAGTGTGTTCACGTACACCTGACCTCTGAGATTTAGTGATGTACTGAAAATTAAAAATACAATTCCTAAGCATTATTTTTTACACACGGCAGCTGTATGCACGGAGAGAGGCTGTGTGGTAAACTCTTCTTGTATGCTCTCCAACTGTTTAGTTATTTCCATCTTTTCTCAACTGACTATTTTTAAGGCTCTTTTTCACTGTTTCTATCGGGCCTCCAAGAGCTCCACTCCTGCCTGAAGCTGCCAAGTCGAAACCTTTTTTATTTTTTATTTTTTTTTTCAACGTACTCGAGTCCAACAATCTTATCTTGGCTTATCACTCCTACCAGCTTTCATCTCGCTCCCTGAAATGGAGAGCAAGAGGAAGCAGTTGCTGGGACACAGAGATAAAAGAGAATAGAAGCAGGGCATTTCACTAAGATTTAATGCATATTAAAACAGGGGATGAATGCATTTTCGTTTTCACGTTGCTCTGTATGGGCATCTTACTGTACCTCTGATGAAGTAAAGTGACCTTTAAACTTCTCGGGAGTGGATCACGGGGAGAGCTATGAGCACTTCTGGGTTGAAAGAGCTGAGTACTACAATATGTATCTGAAGTTAGTGCAAGGCTGATTTTTTTGACAGAAGCTCTGTTTCTGCTTTTCTGCAGGGATTCCTGAAGAATGAAAAAGATAATGCCTTGTTGTCAGCTATTGAAGAGTCTAGGAAGAGGGTAAGTTGAATGGAAGCACCTTCTTTTTTTAAAAAAAAAAAAAAAAATGGGGAGGTTCCCCTATGGAATTAATAAACTAGATATTTAATAAACTAGTGGAATTGAAGAGGATTGTATTGAGAATATAGAAAAATGAGGTGTTAGGAAATACTTGCTTAGAATTTCCAGGACAAATACTTGTCAGTTGTATTCCAGCTGCGGTGTTTTGCAGGGTCAGGAGGCTCACTCTGTTAAATCTGTTTGAACGGAGCAGCTGTTGTTCGTGAGGCGCAGTACACTCGCTCCGCCCCTCTCCACACGGATGCTGCCTTTTCTAGAGATGAGAACGCTAGGACAGGGGCTTTACTTCCTTTGAGAAATGCCACATGCGCTGACTTTCGCTACAGTGACGATGCTCAATGAATTTATTATAGCTGTTTCTTCAGGTTACAGAAGTTGAAGTACATACGACCACATTCAAGCCTATGCAGCAGAAGTGCTGTAAGGCTTAGCTCCTCTTCTTCTAGAGAAGCCAGAACACCATACTGCATCGTGCTGTCCAAAGCAAATCTCTCCTATAGAAAAAAAAAAGTTTTTGGAGCAGTGCTAAGGAAAACACTGTAGTAAGAAAGCAGAAGTTGTCGCTTCAGGTTTGCTGAGTCCAGTTTTCTGCCCTCGAAAGGAGCCAGAACTTCAGCAGTTTGTAAGCAAAAAAAGACAGAGGTAGTTAGCCTTCCTCCGTTCATCTCCTGTCTCTTCGCCTCCAAGCAAGTAGTTGTTTTAAGGATTTTATGAAGTGGAAGTTGTTTTCTTATGTGAAATTCATCTGCTCCTGTTTCTGAGTCTATTTATGCTTTTGGTATCTGTCATGTTCTGGGGCAATGATTTCCACAATTGAATTATGCAGTGTGGAAAAATGCTGCCTGTTGTTTGTCTTCAAACTGCTGCTTGGAAATGTCATTGCGTGCTTCCTAGCGCTTATGTTACAATGTACACTTGGGGCATCAGGTTTAGAACGGAGCCTGTGTTTCTTTCAAATGGTGTGAAATAGTACTTATGCATTATTACATTATTTTAATTACATATAATTGTACTGTAAACCCTGTTGAAATTATTATAGTGAAGGATAAGACCTATATTCTACTATGAAAGCATAAAGTGAATTTATACACTAAAACAAAGCAACATAACTCTTATGCTCTAGTTGCATGCACACGTCATAGTTAAATGTTTGCCAAATGTCACTGCCTCATATAAATTCATTTATAAATTTATGAAATCCATTTATACTGGGGAATGTTTTGCCCTTTAATTGACAATATCCTAACAGTGGGCTGTAATGAGATGAAAAACTTACTCAGCCAACCAAGTCATTTCATTACGCTGCAGCACAGAGCTATATGAAAGAGTAGGTTGGGAAAGGGAAAGAAGTAGAAGATCCAATATGGCTTATTATCTGTTTAGAATTAGTGGAAATATTTGTATTTCCTGTCCTGGTATACTGGAGGCTGCTAGTTAGCATTACCCCAACAATAACAGGAAAGGTAGTGAAGCATCTTCGCTACCCTAATGCTATTGCCAAAACAAGGAACATCAAGGGAAAAGCTGTTTTCTTCCATGAGTTCTCCAACTAAGTCTGAAGACAATGTAGCACATCAGCCATTTTAAAGGTAAAAGGATGTTTTTTCTTGGGGTATTATTTTCCTACATGCTTTCCTGTGTTATGTTCTTGATGTGAGAGAGACTTTCTGATTCTTTGGCACTGGTTAGTTTTCCTGAATACTTTTTCTTTCAAAGGGAAATAGGAAAAGATAAAAGAAAACATACTGATGAAGGCCTGAAAGTGAAATATGAACAACAAACCCATGTCTCTGTTAAGAATGCAAGAAGTCAAACCTTTATAGTCTCCAGGGAGGTGAAAAGTTAGTTGCCATTAGAGAAGGTAGTCTCAACAAACCACATGGATCTGTGATGACCTGGATATTGTGTGCATGCTGTAAACTAAAGAAAGAAGCCTACTGACTTCCAGCCTGCTAAGTTTTGTGTGTATTGCGGTACCGTGGAAGAGGGACAGATTCCCTGTTTTACCAGCTGGGGGTACGTGAGAGTTGTCTGAATTCCACACACCCCTACTTTCTGTATCCCCTCATACCTGAAGAGGAAGCTGGTTAAAATAATATGCAGCACATTATTAGCTCTTGAGGGCTGACCTAGTTGATTTATCTAGCTGCTATTTTCTGTTTCATTTTAGGCTGGTTTATTAATAGCAGAGCTAGGCTGTTTGGTGTTTCTGTATGTTCCTCAGCTCTTGTTCTTCTTCACCGACAGACTTTTGCTATGGCTGAGGAATATCATCGAGAATCAATGCTGGTTGAATGGGAACAGGTGAAACAAAGGATTCTTCATACCCTGCTTGCATCAGGGGAAGATGCTCTCGATTTCACCCAGGAAAATGAGGTAACTGTCTTTCTAAACATTCTGCATAGTCACACACGGCATGTATGCAGCTGGCACTCGAGCACCACTGAAACCACCTCTGGATTATTCTGTAGCTACAACTGTGTGAAAATTGGAAATATATAATCTCTATTTAATTCTAGAATGGCTGTGACTAGTAGAATGCATTGTCTAGCAAAATACCAAGCCTCTGATTGTTTTTTATTGACTGATGGGTACAGGCAACAGAGCTCCTATTGCTGAAGCTGTGTTTCAAGCAACATGTGTGCAAGCCCGAAACTTAGTCACACTGATACATATTAGGTCAATTAACCCAGAGGACAGAAAACATGTTGGGGTGAACTTCATCCTCAGGAAACCCTTGCAAAGCTGATGAGACCAGACAGTTTCTCAGGTACAACTGTGCTCACATAGGTCTTGGAGTGTCTCTGTACCTTATTCCTGTGTGCTAGCCAGGATTTATGGCTTTTCTTAGGAGGCTGATGAAGTCTCTCAGGTTTCTTGGCAAAACCAAATGAATATTCAACAAAAAGAGGAGCATGCTTTCCTTTTTACCTTGCTGTCTCATGCAGTACAGATAAAAATCTTGTGCTGCTAAAACTTCTAGTGTTGAGCAATTCGAGGTTAACCTAGTAGCGACTAAATCCTTTGGGCAAGACTGACACTGTTTAGAGTGAAAAGGTATTGACTAGCAACTTAAAACATTCCTTATCTTCTGTTGCAACTAAAACTTCACAGCTTATTCTCATTAAAGAAAATTCTCCAGTTACATGAGTAGTTAACAGTAGCACAGTTACATGAACAGCGGTGGGAACTCCATCCCTCCAAGCTAGAGGCATCAGACATCAGCTGAGGTCCCTGGAGCACAAAGTTACATCGCAGCCCCTGCACAATGCTCCAGGAAAACTGTAACCTTGAGAGGGGAGACGATAGAGGCTGGGAGAATGCAAGTTGCTGTGCTTTCAGGCCAGAAAACAGGCACAGTTTTTTGTAGCTGTGTTCCCCACCCCACTCCTTTTAAAAAAAAAAAAAAAAAAAAAAAAAAAAAAAAT
>Ga0065711_1030664_pt1 | contig 31819 bp, 22 predicted proteins | sample Hoacrofraction12_FD_59098 | JGI IMG/M metagenome (GOLD analysis project Ga0065711, IMG submission 59098) | Hoatzin crop microbial communities from Cojedes, Venezuela - Epithelial fraction 12 v2 (version 2) | ecosystem: Host-associated > Birds > Digestive system > Esophagus > Crop | place... | reverse complement strand
TTGGTGTCATCTGCAAACTTACTGAGGGAGCATTCAGTCTCCTTGTCCAGATCGTTGATAAAAGATGTTAAACGAGACTGTCCCCAAAATTGAGCCCTGGGGAGCATTGCTGGTGATTGGATTTAACTCCATTCACCACAACTCTCTGGGCTCAGCCATCCAGCCAGTTCTTTACCCAGTGAACTTACACCTGTCTGAGCCATGAGCTGCCAGCTTCTCTAGGAGGATGTTGTGGGAGACAGTATCGAAGGCTTTATTAAAGTCCAGGTAGAGATAGCATCCACAGGCTTTCCCTCATCCACAGAGGAGATCATGCTGGTGAAGCGGGACCTGCCTTTCATGAGCCCATGCTGGCTGGGCCTGATCCCCTGCCTGTCCTGTTTCCTGCAACACCCTACAGCCTTTGCCAAAGAGAGGGTTGATATGTGGACTGCAGTGCTCTCTTGCTCATTGTGGGATCTGGCAGATCTCTGGAGAGTGGCAGAGTAGAGCTCCTGCATGCTCTGCTTCTGCCTGTTGGCCTCTGAGATGCTCCAGCATGGAGAGCGAAGTCTGCAGCTGAGGTTTCCTGTGCTGTACCCATGGCTCAGGCAGCAACTACTCCTAGCGCTGTGCTGGGACACACATGCACAGAAGTAGCCTATATCTTCATTTTCCCTACTCTGCATCCCACGTGATTCCATCTGCAAACTGACATCGAGTTCTGTGTCTCTCCATCTGTGCTCCTCTTGCCCTCCATGTCTCCAGACTGGCTTCCCGTAGCCCCTGCATCCTGGTCCCCTGAGCCAGGATCTTGGTGTGCCGTGCTCATTTGCAGGCTGAAGGGCTGTGCTGTACTTCCCATGGGAAGAACAGGAGCTAGGATGGCATCTCCACTGGCAGGGCACACCTCTGACAGCACCTCTGCAGGACTGGGCTGTGGTCGAGGGTAAGTCCAGCTGTTTGCGGGTCATAGTGTCTGGAGGTCCCTGTCTGTCATTTCATTAAAGTTCTCAACTTGATTAATTTCCCTTTCCACTAAACTTTTCAGTAACTAACACGTTATAGGTTTATATAGCAATCTAGCATTTCCTCTCAGGTCTTTTGGCTGATATGGAGCTTCTGTTGCAAGGCACTGTCTTGAGACAAGATGTACGATGCTGATTTCAGGGTCCTTTGCTCCGCTTTCTAGGAAGAGACATGTCTCATGTTTTTACACAACGTTATTTGTCTACCTATGTATATCACGCAGTGGAGCAGATGTTCCTTAGATATTCCTTAACCTTTTATTCCCATTATCTTTTAAATGTTTGTCTGTCTTTGTAGGCCCTTCTGGCAGTTAGCTTTATAAGAACAATACTTTCCATGTTCTGGTGCCAAGTTCCTTGTGCTCTGTTGTTGCCCCAGTGCTGCATCTTGCCAAGCTTCCTCCAGTTCTAGGGTCCTGATTATTTTATGCAAAACTCCTAATGCTGCATATAAACCAGTGTGATTCCCTTGATGCTCATTCAAGAACATGAGTCTCAGCTCTGGCAGTGGACAGGCTGGTTTATTGTAAATTATACTTCTGATGTAGATACATAAATGGGGCAGACACAAGAACCTCTGGTTTGTTATTATTTCTCCCAAACCACATTTGATCAACAAGGCCAGTTGTGTCCTTAAACTCACTGCCTCCAATTGTCCCTCTTGGTGAGGTCACCAGGGCATGCAACTTTTCAGCAAGCATGACTGGTCTAAGCACTGACTTTTTTTGTGAAAATAAACACATACAGACTTTAATTTCTACCAATATTACTCATTATTCTTCCCTCACCAGTTTCTCCGGAGTGACTCTGGGACAGGTATGTGGCCTCCACTGCAGACACAGCATGACTCCACCGATGATGCTGTGGGAATTGACCTTGTAGCAAGCTTTAACTTGCAATGTTCCACTCATACTGAGTAATTTGTGAGCTTAGCAGCTCAGATTAGCCCATACAGATGGTGTCCGTGCTTCTGTGTTTTTCAGTTTTCAGAGAACATCTTTGTCAAAAGTCTCCTGGATCAAAAATGTAGACCTGATTATTAAATGTCTGACCTGAAACACAAGTTACCTATACAAACCAGTCTTCATTGCCCATAATTATCCCAGTACCTAGAGACTTCTGTGCAGAAGTCATTGCTTATGGCAGGCTTGCAGAGGTTGGTGGCTGCAGGCAATGTGTTCCTACCAAGACAGAAATTACTGTCAGTAATTACTAATCATTAATTGCTTTTTTTAAAAAAAAAAAAGTTGTTTTTTTTTTACAGGAGCATGTGTCTAATCAATCAAGTTTATGGTGCAAAAGAGCTTTGTTTTTGGTATCAGATCTGGGTACTCACAGTTCTAGGGTGAAGATAAATGATACACCTACAGTGTCAGTTGACAATATCTTTTCTTGCTGCTTCTTTTGTAGCAGTATTAGGAATTTTTCTTTCAGGAAAAATGAAATGAGATGTTTTATGGCTGAGATATACCTGAGTCACATCTTGCATTCATGCAAGGCAACTGACCACACTGTAATGTGCCATTTTTCTGTCATTTGAGTCAATAGCAAAACCAAACAAGTATTTCAAAAATAGCTTGTTCAAGGCTTGCAGAACTCATTTGCATTTCAGTAGAGATTCAGTATGTGGCACTATCTTTAAAACATAATTGTGATAATTTGTTTCTAGAAGGTTTATTTATGTTAATAGTAAAGGAACTGGCTATCCATGTCCATTTCTGGATGCCAGCTGAAGTTCTCTGGCAAGATGAAATCGTCTGTCTCAGCTCAGTCCCAGCTGGCCACTGAAGCAAACTGAAACAAGACTGCCATGTAATTGGACGCTGTTGGCAGTGTTGTGATTGATTTTGGATTTCTCTTTTCTTTTTTCTGATGCTTAATGTAAGAGCTGTCAGGGAAGCTAAATCCCATACCTCATAGAAGGGGGGTGATCTTCCAGGACAAGGATCTTGCTTCTGCATACATTTCTGCACTTCAGTATGCTTGATGTCCTTTGAGTCGCAGACCAGCAGCCATGGAGGTGGTCATCTCCACACAAACCCAAGCTAGAAAGACAAGTGTTTTAGAGGTGGAGCTAGTTTTTTGGCCTGCTGTCCAGAAATAGCAAGCTGTGTTTTTTTAAGATACTTTAAATGTTTAGCAGTAAACTCCAGACCATGCCTCTCTGTAAAGGTGAGAGAGATTTACCAGTCCTGCAGGAGCTAATTTTGCAAACAGTGCAAGTGCTTTGGAGAGTTTCACCTACCAGATAGCTGACTGTGCCTGTCGTCACTGTGCTTAAAACAGTAAAAGTAATGAATCTCAAGTATCTCATGTTCTTCCAACACTGTACAGAGGAGAGATGGTGTGGCTATTGCTAGTCGTTGGGTATTCACTGAAGTTCCTAGGTCATGGCTCGGTATCTGTTAGAAACCTCTGACAGGAATGCGAGTGCCTATGCTAGCAAGAGCTGAAGTGAGCAGTGCTGTTGAGAGGCCACTAGATACTGAGAGAAACAATAGATACTGGTGATACGAATTGGATACCTGTATTTTTCCAGAAAACACTGAAGTCCTCTACGAGTTTGCCTGCTTTTTGCAAGGTGAGCTGGGGTGACTTTGTAGCCACGCGTATGCAGAAACTTCCAGATGTGGTGCTTTGCTGGAGCAGAGGATGTTAGAGGAGGAGGCACACCGTTGTGATAGACCCTCTTCCACATTCCTCCTGGCTGTGGCAGCTCAAAATGTATGCAGAGAAGAACTGTTTTTAGTGTAGTTTCTAGAAGTCAGGCAGATACGACTCTGCTGTCGGCCTGACTGATCTTTGTCCAATAATTCTTGACCCTTTTGACTGATCTGAACTGGTTTTAAGGAAGGAAACTGTCTGAAAGGTAAAACCCCACCAATGCAGGAAATGTAGTCAGGGCAGAAGTCGAGGTAAAAGAGACACACTGTCAAAGCTGGTATGAAGAAAAGGAGGGGGGATGACCTGACGGTCTGTGTAGGGGAAAGCCTTTGTCAGCAGTAAGCATCGTGCTGGATGCCATGTCTTCACTGATGCTTGCAAGTCCAACTGTGAAGCCTGAATCCAAATGAAATGGAGCTTCAGTACTGCCATACAGCAGTCTCTTATTTTTATGACCCTTAAAGCAAATGTTTCTGTTAATCCTCCTCTTGTTCTGGGATGCGACCTTATTGTCACACAGTAAAACAACCAGCTTGCATTGACTGCAGGGCTCTGGATTAGGACAGTCCCTTCTGGATGACTATTTCCAAAACTCTTTTAAATGCTGTATGGCTCCAGTATTGCTGAAAGGACTTTTTTTTTTGGTCTGGACCTGAAATGCTGGGTAACCAGAACCACACACATCCTGGAAATCCAGTGCAAGCAGAAAAGGTAGGAGTGGATGAGAAGGCCTCACTGCAGTGTAGGACTGTTTCTATATGAAGGGATGCTAATTTGATAAATGCCTTCAGCTCCAAGTTATATTGGGCAGTGGAGGGGAAAAATAGGAGAGCTCCACAATATCTCAAATGGGACAGAGAAAATGAACTGGGAATGGCAGTATGAAACTTGATGACATCCAGAGAAATACCCATGCAGCGAATTCAAGCAGAAGGAAGTACTTTGTCATGCAATGCACAACTGAACTGTCAGGTTCGTTGCCAGGATGTTGCAGGGGCCAAAAGTGCAGCTGGGTGTCAACTAATGAAAGAGAGGTCCGTCAATAGCTGTTTAACACTTTGATCCAGATGCAATATCTGGCTTTGGAAATATGTACACTGCCTCTTACAATAAGCTGGGGAAAATGTACTGGCGACAGCAGCACTCTATACTTGTCATCTTTCTGTTATTCTTTCCTTAAGCTTCCAGTACCAACTGCTGTTGGAGTCAGGCTATTTGGATATACAGGTCTCTGTGACCCACTTAAGCTGTTCATGTATTATGAATAAGCTGTGATGCTGATAGCTGTTTAGCAGACTCATAATGAGTCATGTGCTGTGATACTGAAGGTCATGACTTGTCCAAGGACTGCTGTTGGGGAGGCAGCTGCCCTGCCTTAACCCTGCAGAGATGTTGCCGGTGTTTCTGTCCCACCAGGCAAGGGGAACCTGTCTTCAGGCCTAATCAAGGTGTCTGATGGCATGAGATGGACCATCACTGGCACCAGAAATGGGTGATCTGAGGTCAGATGTTTATTTTTTCTTCCCTGCCTCAGTATATCCATCCTAGTACAGATAGCAGAAGACGGAATGATGCCACCGTTAAGACAGTCAGAGATATTTTATCTAAACAGTATAAAAGGATTCCCCCACCACCCCCCCCAGCAGGTGAGATTAACCCTAAGAAACAGTGCACACTTTGTAAAGCAGAGGTTTCTCATTGGGAAATGTTGTTTCTGGCTTTTCCACATCAGCTGTGAAAACATGTTGCCATCCAAGCTTTGCAAAATGATTCTTAGAAAGGCCTAGCAATGAATACTTGGCATACAGAGGTTTGATATTGAGAGCCAGGCTTAACATTATGGAAGACAGTGTCCTAGAAGAGCCTTTGCAGAAAGGTGCCATGAGGAGGATGGTCTTGCATGGGCCCGGGGATCTCTGTTGTCGTGAGGCAGCCAACAGCAGCTGGCAACTGTGGAGGTGATGGACAGGCTTTTCCTGGATAGCCTGGTATGGATCGAGTGAGCCTGAAAGTACCAACATTGGTGATAGGAAATAGTTGTTCATTTTCAGAGCACAAGAAACCTTTTGGAAAAAGCACTGCTCTTTTCTGCCCTTATGCCCCTTCTTCACAGCTAATTGAATCACTGAAAATTTGCAAAGCAGAACTGCTGGTCTCTTTATGCCTGCAAATGGCAGACACGGGAGGCGTTTCGAGGTGGGTTTGATGAATGGCAGGCTGCCAGCAGTGGATCCATCTTGTTATCAGAGATAATGCCACGAGCAGCCTGAAAGCCATTTCTGACAGGAGCGCATCAAGCCAGCCGTGCGTCACGCGGGGCTGACTGGAGAGCTTTTACAGGAGCAGGACTAGAACTGGTGTGGCTGGGGTTGGACAGTGAGCACACTTCTGTGACCCTGTTTCCGAAAGTCCTGGCAGCTGTCAGTGCTTTGCGTGGACCCATGGTGTGGGCGATGCCCTGATCGAACAGGGGCTGTGGGTGTTGCAGCCGGCTGGGCAGGGAAGGAGGGCTCCTGTGCTGCATCTCCGTTTGCGCTGGTGCCGGTCGCTTGGCTGCAGTAACTCCAGTGGGTTTGCCTGAGCTGGCAGCTGGAGCCGTGGCTCCCCTGCAGCCCGGATGGCTGTGGCACCGCGTCCTGGACGTGCAGGATGACCGAAGAGTAGCAAAGCTGAATGCCAGCGAAGGTGAAACTAGCACAAAGAAGGGCAGCTGCTATCCGGGCTCTGACAAAGTCAGCTGGGTTTGTTGTACCGGTGGGAAAATAATCCTGCCGCGAGCGTGTCCTGTGCCTCCCGGGGCTTGCTGTTTCATGTCCTGGCTTTGATATTTCCCAAGCATGGCTTTATCTTTCTCATTTCTCTGTCCTTAGGGGAACCTTGGCACAGATGTCACCAGGCACCAGAAACCGCCAAAAGCTTTTGTGCGGTTGAAATGTGCGCTGTCCATACTTCATCTTCAGGACTAAAGGCACTGCTTGTAATTCTGCACCAGGCTTCACTGATTTTAACCCAGTTTTCACTTTGCTTAGCTTCCTTACCCCCTTTACGAGATTGCTACACAGAACCAGAAGCCTAATGGGAGCTCCTGAAGGTCTGCCAGCCCTCCAATGCGCAGCAGTATTCCTAAAACTATTTAAGAAATGGGTTTGTATTTCTCCAGAATGGAATGTAAACAAAGGGCTGCTAATAAAACAGTGTGTAAGGTCTTATTCAGATTTATATAGATCCTGAGGCCACATTTGAAAATAGTGCCCTGTTTTGCATTCCTGAAAGCAGATTCACCACATAACTACATCTGCCATGAAGTGCTACACTGGTAACAGATTGGACTTCTCGGGAGTGGTATGAAGAGTACTGAAAACCCAGTTTAATTTTATTATCTTTACAAAATACAGATTGACACTCATGTTAAATACTTAAATACATGGAACGGACTGCAGCCTTGGTATTAACAGGAGGCTTCCAGTATGGGAAATGGCCTAGAGGCGTCCGTCAGAGAAGTGCAGTCGCTGGCTGCCTGCTCGGAATCTGGTGGGACTTGGAGCAGGGAGGAGTTGGGGATAGTGGGAGGTAGATCTAGCTGACGGTTTTGGTCTAGGAAGGAGTGAAACGATAAGGGCAGGCAATTGCTGTGCATATGTTATGTTAGAATTCAAGGAGAGGGACATTTTCTTTTAACTTCAAGGCTTGTGCCTGTGACGCAAGTATACAAGTAGCTGGGGCTCAGTCCTGTAAGGTGCCAGCGCTTGACACAGAGCCTGTAATCAGTCTTCTTAGTTTAAAGCACTTAAACTCTTTCCTGCCCTGTATCTGCTTAGTTGCCATCTCTCTGAGCTGATGTCAAGATCATGTTTTTCAATAGTGGAAAGTCTGACGTAATGTAACATTTATCAAGATGACATGGCTTTAACTTTAAAGTATTTCTTAGCCTTAAATATTAACTAGCACATTGGAGACTGTAGTGTGGTGCCTGCAAAGGTATGTGGTTAATAACATAATAGAACTTGCATGTATAGTAATATTACATACAGCATGTAGTGATATTAAATATATCCTTGTTTTAAGAACAAGCTAAATCCATGTGGAGCATGGATCATTAGAGAACACCGAATCTTTGTGCCTTGCTTTCTGCGTGATCCTCCAGGGATGGGAAAGCTGCCTCTTCGTTGTAGATGCATAAAGAATCTGACATGCCTCCCATATGTGCGACTGCTCTAGTAATGAGATTTCTGTAGGTTTGCCCCTTTACACCAAGTAGAAAATCGATGTGTTTGTTTAGCTTTTTGGGAAGGTACTCTAGAGGAGCTGAGGATGAGGAGGTGGCTGCAGTCAGCGCCAGCTTTCCGTGTCATGGGTACTCTGTCTGGTGCAAGGCTTTACCCCCAGCCCCGCATAGACAGCGGCGTAGGTGATAACTCCTGCAGATGAGATCAGCAGCAGAATCTTTAAGTATTTTAACATGCCTGAATAACTGCTCACACTGTGGTACGTGTCCTCCGACCCCTGGCCAAAGCCCTGAATGGGAAGTACAGGCGCAGCGTTTCTGAAAGGCAGGCTCTTGCCTCCTGAGCCTACATGTGATTTAGGAGCCCAGCTCAGCTACAGGCACTTGTTCTGAGAAGTTTGGGCTTTGTTTCTAAACTCATCCTTATAACTTGAGCTGCCTATACACTAGGAGTGGGGTTTTTGTTTTTCACAAAAGCTGTTCTTGCCCGCACTTCCCCTGCTTTTTCTGCTGTAAGAAAGCTAGGCATAAGGCAGAGGAGCGTGCTGTTGCATGCAGGAGGTAGGCCAGGTGTGTCTGAAAGTATCTTAAGCTACGACTGCAGCTGGTCATAGCACGGGCTGTAGGAAGCTGCATTTCCAGTGAACGACTACAAAGAATGTCTGAGGGTCGCCCCTCCACAGCATCCAGCTGGTCCTTCACGTCAGCAGCATGGGCATGCTTTCAGGCTGTCCTACAAGGTAAGACACGGCATGAGGAGAGGGGATTTGTCTGAGTGCATTTGTCCGTGGCCCAAGTACTGAATTTCCAGCAAGGTGTTCTCACTGACAGATCAGCTCAGGAAAATTGTATTGGCCTAGCAGTGATGCCTAGAAAGATGCTCCCTGAAGTACCGGTGTGAGCTGTAGCAGCCTGCAGGTATCTGGAGTATTTACCATGAGTATTTACCGTGAGACACTGAAAATGGCCTTGTCCAGCTGAAGTGCAGGCTTGCATGGTAATTCAATTGAAGAGACCAGAAAACGTGGAAACTCTGGCGTCCCCAGTCCGTCGTGAGTTGCACTTTTAAGAGCATGCATGAAGGATCTGTAGGTCTTGCCCGCGGCTCCTACACAGAGTTTTCACCAGCTAGGTCATCTTGATAGTTGTGCTTGCTGGAAATACCCCAGGACTTGTGGAAAACTTAGTTCCGTGTACTCGGAGGGTCAGTCATTTGTTTTTTCCATAACACTTGCTTCTCTGCAGTAAACTGCTCCGATGCCCTGCTGTGGTGGTGGTGTCTTACCAACGCGCTTCTGGGAAGCAAATTTTTCAGTGATACCTTCAGCAGTGTAGTTTCCAAATTCAGTTAATCTTGGTGGAAGCAGTCTTTTAGCGTGGAAACCAACCAGACACCCACAGCAGCAGAGGGAAGAGCTGAGTTATTTTAAAATTCTGAAAATTAAAAAGTATTTTTTTCGCTTGCATTCCTGGGTCTTGGCCTGAACAAGGAGTGGAGGTGCCAAAATACCGCGAGAGCGTCTGTTGTTGCAGTATGTCTGGCCGAACCAGAAGCAGGAAATTCTTGTGAGAGCCTGTCTCATGAGATTGCCAGCCAGCTCTGAGCCTTGCCGCTTGCTCGTTGCGAGTGTGAGCTGGGCGAGTGGGAGTGTGTTTCAGAGAGAAACATCTGAAGGTGGGTAAAATGGTTCATTAAAAGTGATAGCAGAGCGTGTGTGAGAGGCGTGGTGGTGGTTTTCTCTTTTGAACACGAAAGCAAATGAATGGCCAAAGCAAACTTGCATCACCCTCCTTCTTCCAGCGGAGGAGGAAATAGGGAAAACTCCCTGTATGGGTTGAGCCTCCTCTGCCAGAGCTGGTCTGCCTCTGTGCTCTGCCTTTAGGTCTTCCTCTGGTTTGAAGGGAGCCAGATCCAGCCCCCTGGTTCATCACATGCTATTTAAAACTTGTCGGTCAGAAATTTGTTCTTACCCTAGGCTAGACTCTGCCCTAACACTTTCCGTGTTGTCGTGTGCAGAGCTGCCTTGGCAGGAGCAGGGATGCGGGTGCTGCAGTGAGAGCCTTGATGCTTTAACCCCCCTGTCCAGTAGACTTATTCCACCTTGGCTCCGTTTCAAGACTATTTAAAAAGCTGTAGCCAGTCTATGCTGCGGTTTTCAACATTATTGCTCCTGGTGGACTTGTAACAGTAGGAAACTTTAAAGGAAAAGGACATAATGGAAACTGATTAGAAAAGTGGAGAAAGTCTCAGGGTACAATAAAGCATTGCCTAAAGAAAGAAGGGGGGGTAAGGTGGGGCCTTAAAAGGCATGTATTCAATCACAGCAGGGCAGGAAATAGCTTTAGGAGAAATTTTTCTTTGGTCCATTCATAACCTGGTTTGTACCTCATTAACTTTCTGTTAGTGCTATTTTTTTCCTCTGAAATCCAGGGTAGCTTATTCACACTGAAGTCAATGTGTAGAGTCATTCAGCACCGAGTGCATGAATCCTCTCATGCAGATCAAACAAGAAAAGCTCCAAGCGTTGCTCTCATCCTAAAGGGATGAGAAGCATGTTGAAGACGTGCTGATGATGCATGCTATATTTACTCCATTCCCCTGCAGCTACAACAAACTTCCCAGAGGTGCCTTTTCCAGGGCGCTTGCACCGTTTTTCTCTAATGCATTGGACATGCAAATGACAGCCCCTGTGAAACCAGTTGCAACCTTGCTACTGGTTGCATTAAGCCTGTTAGGTTGTTAGAAGCTCCTTGTTTATGAAGGAATTGCCGTAAGAGCTGCGAGGCTTAAAATGTGTCTGATTTGCTTAAGATCTTGGAGATTTTTCTCTTTCAGATGTTCCCTGCTTACCTAGCAAATTCTGGTTTTGTTAACTGTTGTTCTGCAGTGCTAAAACTGGATTCCAGGTATTTTAAACTGTGCTTCGTTATATCCTTTAGGAAAGACAGCTGGGGTTTTGTCTTGCTGATGAAGCCTGATTTGAATGACTTTCCTCATCAAGCCCATTTAATTAAAGATTCATTACATTCGGTATAGTGTAAGAGTGAAAATGCAGAAGTGTCCCCTGGGCAGCCAGCTGCTGAAAGGGAGGGATTGACTATGGCAGACAGGGTAGGAAGTTGTGGGATTAAAATGCAGTGAGCAAGATAGAGGTTTGACACTGGGAGGAAAACGGGAGGGATAGTGAAGTGTTAGAATAGGTGTTGTGTGTGTCTGGGGGCTTTCCAGCCCTGGAGAGGGGGTAGGGGTGCATCTGTGGGATGCACTTATCCTGCCTGGGTGGAGGAGGGCAGACCTCTCGCTGTCCTCTGCTGCCCTCTGAGAAGGCTTACTGCAGACAGCACTAAACGTAGGTGATGGACTCTTGCAGCCTTTTGCAAAGCCTGTGTGGTTTGCAGTTATACGGGTCTTGCTAGATAGAGAATGAGGAAACTGCAACCCAGAAGACGGAGAATGGAAATCCATAAAATGAGTTTGAGACAGGAGCACTGGTTGTACCCTGATTGCTTGGCTTAGCTTTTGTCCCTGTATGACAACCATGTGTGTGTATGGGGAGAGGAGTGGTTTCTCAAGCAGCTGTTCAGCAACGAAGACTTCCAAAGACGCACTGAAAACCTTTTCTGCCAGGGTCCTTGGTGGCAGTCGACTCTGCGCTGGAGCAGGCTTTGTGCGATTCCCCCGGGTAGTGCAGCGGTGCCCCTGGAGCATCCATGCCTACCGTGGAGCTGAGGATCCAGCTTCTGATTCGAGGCAGGGATGAGGAGTTGTGTGTCAGGGTTTGGGGGGGTTTAGGGTTGGTTTTGTTTGAAATGAGAGGGGATTCGATGGGTCTTACTTGTATTTGAAATTCATATTTGAAAAGAGGAATAGCTTATGTGGAGAGGGCTATTTCAGTATAAATCTCATAAGTCTAGAAAAAGTCCCAGGCTACATTTTAAAAAGCTTGTTTGTACTTTTCCTGAAGTGCCTGTTGATCTTGTTTGCTCTGATGAAGAGGGAAAATCTCAAATGAACAAATACCATCAGAAAGCCTAGCATCGCTGGTCAGACCACCCGTTCTGAGGAGCCTACTGAAAACCAGCGCTTCTTTCTTCTGGTCCAAGTTCTTCTGTCTGTTCAGGTTCACTTTTTGTTTGATTGGGTAGGGTTTTCTGTATTCAGAGCAACAAAATGGCAGGTGCAGGTTCTTCTATAGCATGAGTTTTGTGTCTCTCACTTGGTTCCTTGGAGTTTGAAGCTCTCTTTTGGTTCTCTGCTCACCGCAGCCACCGGTTGGTGGCCAGGCTCTCCGTTGGCAGCTCTGCTCAAGCAGAGCTGTACCCCAGCACTGCCATGCCATGTGCTGGGACCCCAGGCAGTGGCACAGCACTGGTGGGGAGCTCCCCTGCTCTCAAAGGGGCTCCCAGGAGCACCCGCAGCTTCCCTTGTCTGAGCTGGCTGGGCAGAGACGCACCCTTTTCTGTCCGTACACAGCAGATAATGAACCCCCTGAGCTGCAGAGGTGTGGGAAGGAGTCATTAATTTCTGTAAGAGCACTTGAAAGCTGCTGGTTTATGTGACAAGTGTTTGTTGATGTGACTCTAGATTTTAGCCGCATGTGGGAATGAAGAGATGCAATTACATGTTGGTTCTGTAATCTGAGCCTTCCACAGATGGCTTTATCAGGGCTCCTCTCTTCTCAGTATTTCCAAATTTTTGGGAGGTGTACCTGCACATGAGATTTACTGGGTTGATTTGTCTGTTTTTGCAGTTAATCCAGAGGAGTCCCAAGGCTCTGTAGTCTGTGTGGCTTCCTGCGCCGCAGGGCTGTGCGTGGCATCGTCCCCCTCTGCTGAGCCAGACTGTGTCCAGACATGTTTGCAAACCCAAACACTACAGCCCGCCTTTCTGCTGTCTTGTTACATTAGCAAGGTTCCTTAGAAATAAACATGTGGAGGGATGATAAAAGTGCTGAGCTCCTGCTCGCTGCTAGGTCCAAGTCCTCTTTGTAGGAGAGCTTGATGCGCCAGGATTAAAGTGTATAAATCCTCTGTGCAATACATAGAAATAAAAATATATTCTGGATTTGAGTTTGCTTCCTGTTGGATCCAAGGTCTAGAGCAGTTCTGTTTATCCCCAGTTTCCTTGGCTGAGCTGGGGGTGTGCGCAGGTTCTTCAGGGGCCTTAGGATCTTTTGGATGCTGGTGGGTGACAGTGTGCAGGGGGCTCCACGCTGCTTTTAATGCTGCAGTAGTTGGTGCGTGGGGTCTGAATTGCTGTGGCATGAGCCCTAGTAACTCTGATCGAGGGCAGAGCATGAGCTTGTCCAAACACAGCAACTCTTTTTTCAAGGGAAAAACATGTAACATTTCATAGCCAGCACTGAAAATACTGTGCTGGAAAGCTTAACCCTCCATCCATTTAAACTGAGGTGTTCGTCATTTTATTTTTAACCAGATGGATGGAGACTGCTGGTGTCCCAGGCACAAGCACTGCTCTGGGCACTAGTCCATGGCAGAGCAGACAGGTGGAAAATTAGGTATCTGAGACTTTTCAGGATGTGATCTGAACTTACAGATTTCAGTAAGAGGCAAAGGAAATGCAAAAATAGTGTTTTTCTGTTGGAGGCTCTGGTGTAGTACAATAAGCCAGGCAGTTCCTGTGGAGCACCTCTGCTAGCACGAGGTTACATCAGTTCTGCTCTGTGCTGGGCAGTTTTACAGACCCATCTGTTGCGCGCGAGGGAAATTGCTGTTACAGGAAATACTGAAAATTATGGGAGATCTCCCTTAGCTTGCGAAAGTTCACTAAACATTCCCGTCCGCAGTTGAAAGGATCACATACATGTATGTGTAGATGTGTGTGTATATATACATAGTGTGTGTGGTTATATATATGGTTACTTGTTCATTGTGAACTATACTGCATTTTTTTGTTACTGCGGGGAACTGCTTTCACGTGGCAACGTCTGCTGGGAGTTAAGTCCATCACTGAGAAATATTTTCGGTCTTGGTCTTAGAATCATAGAATCATTAAGGCTGGAAAAGACCTCTAAGATCATCAAGTCCAACCGTCACCCCAACACCACCGTACCTGCTAAACCATGTCCTGAAGTGCCACATCTACACGTTTTTTTCAACACCTCCAGGGATGATGACTCCACCAATTCCCTGGGCAGCCTGTTCCAATGCTTGACCCCTCTTTCAGTAAAAGATTTTTTATCCAATCTAAACCAGTCCAAACAATCCAATTTAATATCCAACCTAAATTAGGCAGGTCTTAAACCTGGGACCCAGAGGTAGGAAGAAGAGTGTCCTAAATGATGACCCTAGCTAACTCTGAAATAACATGGTGTTCTTGCTGCCCACCTTTCTCTTTCATCCTTCTCCCCGACTCTGTTCCAGGACGTCTTGTGGAAAAAGGAAAAGTCATTTCCTTTAGAACTGGCTGGTTTTCTTCTTTCCATAGATTATTTTCCCCCCTTCCACTCTCAAGTTAAATGGGAAAACAAAGTATGCAGTATTTCTGCTGCAGAGTTAAATATTGATGAAGGTTAAGATGCATTAGAAGACTGAGGAAATTCATGGGACAGGAATAAAAATAAACAAAACCCAGAAAATTTAAAAATGTTCAAGTGTATGAATAGCCCTTTATCTTTCCACCTTTCTGCATGACTTGCAATGAAATGTTTCTGCATCTTGATGCAAATATTCCAGTTTCACTGAGCTGGGGACAAGGAAGTGCTGTACAGTAACAGTTACGGGGGAAAAATGTTCTGTGCTGTGTTGGTCTTGGACTTCCTCGGAGTATTTTTGTTCCAGATGTTAAACTGTTATTTTTTCAGAAGCCTTGTTAAGTTGCCAGAACATTAGATTTTTTGAAGGGTTTTCCGAACCCCAGCTGATTATCACAACACACAAAAATCCAAACTTGGGCTTGGCTTCGCCGTGCTGCAGCAGCTGTAGAAAATCTGTGTGAAGGCGCAGGTTCGCAGCGCCATCATCGAATGCCCTTATAGGGTAAAATGGGGAGTGAGGGAATTCTGCTCTGCTGCCTCGTACAACGCGGGGATTCACGTCAGCCGTTGAGTAACATCAAGTTCCCCGAAGCAGAAATACCACTGCACGCGCTCCGTGGCCGAGGCCGTAGCAGAGCTCCCAAAAGAGCTGCAGCAGAGCAACGCGGGGATGGAAAAAATGACATCCCATCTGCTCCATCCAGGCAAAGCATAGCCCGCTCAGAGCGGAGGCAAAATCAGTCCCCAGTGTATTTCGTTTCTAGATACAACGGCGCTTTTTTTAGCTGGTGGTATGCGCTGATGCTGATGGTACACGGCACAGATCAGACGCTGCTTGGCTGAAGTTAAACGCCGGATCCCCCTCCTGCCCATAGCTCCCTCCGACCAAGGCGCCTGTGCCCCAGCTCCCTGCAGCCCTGCTGCTCACATTCTTTTCAACCCTTTGATCTAATCCTTGCGGAAATGCATGGAAAAATCTCCTAGGCTCTGGTTTGTCTATTGGGAGTGCTGTCAATAGGAAGCCTCTCTTTACAAAAGCTGTAAATGTGTAAGCACCTTCTACTTTGTACTTGCCCTTCTCTTTAGCTGCCTAATTTTTGTCCTTATGCATTTACAGAAACTCAGCTGTGGTATTTTTGCGCTTAATGCATCTTCCCCACACTCGCTGTACGTCCCCTGCTGCCTTTGTTTTGCTTTGAAGAGTCGTCAGCCCGTAGGAGCGGAAACCTGTGACTATCCTAGTGTTAAGGGCAGCGGGGAGCACAGTGTGTTCAAATTCCTTTCCCTGACCACAACCCTGTTTTCAGAGGTGAGGTCTGCCAGCCGGCTCGGGCGCCCTGCTCTTCCGTGCCAAAGAAAGCTCCTCCTGTAGCCAAGTGTATCTGCCTTACCTGGAAAAGGGCTGCCCAAGGCTGCCGAGCAGGGCTCCCGCCGGTGGTGGGAGCGATCCCACCTGGGTGGTGGCTGGGGCGGCGCGAGGCTGCCGCAGTGCGGTGCCAAAATGGTGAACAGATTTAGCATGGTGCAGATTTTTGTCGTCTTGGGTCTGCGCCCGGTTTGTAAGGAGCACGATGTTCCTTCCTGGGAGCCATGTGGGGTCAGAGCCCTTGCGTGGTGTCTGCATGGAGCCAAGGGTGGGTCTCCCACCTCAAGAGAGAGCTGGAAGACAAGACCTGCTGGGAAGATGGCAAAGAAAGGTGGCTAAGATGTCTGTGTGTTTAAATGGGGTTTTGTTCAGCTGGGTACCAACTGAGCGGTGGCTTGAGGCAGTTAAAGCAGAAATGACAACAGTGTCAGCTCTCTTCTGCTGTGAGTATTGATGGGGAAGGGATGATGAAAAACAGAGTCCAAAATGTGAGACAGGAGCAGATGCAATGGATGAATTGCCATAAAATAGAGTGAAAAGCTTTTCAGACCCCCGGAGCTGAATTTTGTGCCAGAGATCCGAAAGGACTCTTCACCACAATGACATTAAGATGCGGCTGGGATGCTGAGGAGGACTCTCCCCGTCTCCTGGGGCCAGACCCTGTTACTCATGAGGGGTTTCACTCTGCTGTCCGGTGTGCCACAGGAAAAGCTCTTGTCATGATTCATGGTTGTAGCTGAAAGGGAAGGGTCTGGGACTTATCCTCTGTCACTTGGTGCTCTCGCTGCATGGGACTAATCCCAGCAATGCTTTTCTGATTTTGTTTATTTTTTCAATAGTATTTCGTAAAGGATTTGCTTGAGTCTGTTTTTGTGTAGGAAGATACCTACATGGAAAGCGTAGAGGAAACTTCCAAAGCAAAATCTGAAGCTTGGAGTGAAACTGGTCAATGAAGGCCAAATTTGGCTGTAGAAGTGCGAACAATCTGTTGTGGCAGCCTGGTCCTCAACTGGGTTTTGGAGGGCGATAAAGAGAGCATAGCAGTGCTACAGGATGGATATTTGCACTCTCGTGCTGCTTCCCACTATTCCCCTCTGACTCACGGGTTGCACAGAGATCTCTAAATATTTTAAATGCCAGTGGGCACCACAGCAGTAGGTGCAAGATTAAGCCCATCTTTTAATCAATGTGACTCTGGATAGACTACCCCCATTAGCGTCCTCCAGACTCTTCTCATTTCAGAGCCATGGAAACGGAAGAAGTCATCCCTTATTTACACAAACTGATGGATTTTAGCAGTTTCCCTTGAAAGACACCATTATCCTAATTAAGTGAAAATAACCACCGAAAAGTCTCAGTTATCATAAAATCGAGATGCTGCGCTTCAATTGTATTTCCAGACTCAGCCAAGCTGCTGGAATGCATGCAGTTTAACTTTCCTTTATGATATAATAGTTTAAAAGAGATCAGGGTACATTTTACCATAGTGTCTAGCAATGTGAGTTTATTCAGACTTTTGGCAGGCAGTTCTGCACACTCTTGCTAAAACTGTGAATCACCCATTGTTGGCTGATTGCACTCTAGTTGCTAAGAGATCTGTCAAGTGCATACTGAGGCTTAATTCTACATTTGCTCTAAGAAGGGCTAAATGTATTAAATTGGAACATGTCACATCCTTCCTAAACAAGTAATTAAGGCACTGCTATGAGCCTGTCTGATGGAGAGAAGACAAGGAGCTGGGAACAGCTGGAAGATTTAACTTGGGTCGAGGTTGGTCTCCTCTGTCTGGGAACGCTAGACTTATTGCATGTTGGATTTTCACAACCTGATGCATAGTAGAAATAGAAAGGGGAGGGAGACGTTAAAAAAATAGAATTTGCAAAAGGACTTGTTTTTCAGTGTCCTTGTATAAACCTCTTAAAATGATCTAATGCTATTTCACAAAGTGTAATTTTGGGTAATGGAAAGACAATACGTCAGTGTTTCCCAAGCCGCCTTGCCCCCGCCCCCTCCCAAGTGAACTCTGCCGTTCACACCGCTCCTCACGGTTCTCCCGTCGCTCGGACGTGCTGCAGTACATATTGCAGATGCTGTGTGCTTTCGTTCAAGATCGTACTGTTTAAAGTTCCTGTTTGCTAAGTACACCAGCAGAAGTGGCAAGTAAGTGGTACTGTAACATATCTTCAACCACCCTGTCTGTCCTAACTAGCCACAAGCTTGTCCAGGGAGGCCTTTTACTACCTGCAAAGAGAAAATTGATCCGTTTGTTGGTAGTAAACCAAGTACGTCATCTGTTTCTGTGAGTGTACGCCTGCTGGCACAGGGATGTGTGGCAGCAATTAAAAAATAACAAACAGGGTAAAAGAAAAAAGTTCTTTAGTGAAGATTTTCAGACTCATCTGTTCCTAAAATTACATCATTTGCACTGGCATTAGGCACTGTCTGAAAAGTGCCTTAGTTTCTCACCAGGCTCTGTATCTGCTTCCCCTTCATTGAACAAGGAGGAAAAGTCATGAAGCCGCGGTTTGTCCGTCCGTGCTGTCTGGTGCCCGGGCTAGCAGTAGGCTCACGGGTTCAGCCTTTCACCCGTCGTCTGCTCCCAGCCCCACTCTGTCCGCGTGGACGGTGGGCTGCTCGCCGCCAAGCCGCGGGTGCCCTCCGCTCAGGCTGCAAAGAAGGGAAAGCGTTTAACACAATCCTTGCATAGTTATCTGAATGATAAATTATCTTCCTTTTAAAAATAAAAACACTATCCTTGCGTCAGCCATGGCTCCGGGTTTGGATTCAGCTGCTGGGCGCTGTGTTTTGTCAGAGCTTGTAACTGAATTTCTGTTCCTTGTATAGGTCTTTAGACATGACTGAAGGCCTTTATAATCCGCTTTGATCAGCGAAACAGATTGAGCTCCATGAAGGCTGCTTTGATTGAGGTTTTGGAACTGATGCCTTCCTCTTGGTGGCTCCTCTCTGAGCCCTGTGACTGCTGGACGTTCTCCGTGTGGTGGGTGCGGTACTGGAGAGCAGCTCTGGCAGTGGCATGTGCCAGGATGGTGGATCTCTCTGCTCCTACGCGGTGTTCCCCTGCTTGTCCGTCCGAAGGCGTCTCTTTGGTTCCAGGGTCTCAGTCAGAGCCCACGTGCGGACGATGATGCTCTGTGATCGTCAGTTTACAAAACAGAACAGATGGTCCATCCTCTGGCCGTGGCACGAGGTCCTCGTGCCAGCCACACAGGCCATATGGCCGTGTGCGTTGGTCGCTGGCACCTCTTGTGCCGTCCTGCCTGCCTGTGGTCTGGTTTGCTTATGGTTTGACGCTCCTTCAGTTGTTGACCAGTGATGATTGTGTGCTCTCGGGCTGCTTCTGTGAAACTTGGTTGACCTCGCACGGATGGGTTCTGTTTGAAACACACTTACTTGGCAATGGTGCCCATTCTCACTGCATCCCGAGACGTGTGTGATAACGCTTTATTTGCGTACCAGCAGCAGTACCCACTTGTATACACCTTAACCTGCTGCATCAACACTACCACTGCTATTGACTGGAGTTATCCTTTCATCTGAAGCTGTATCAAACTAGAAAAGATTAAATTTCTGTAAATGCATGCTGAGTGGCATTATTTTATCCTTCAATTCCTTATTACTCCCCTGTTAGTCAATTTGCAAAGTTTTCTGGCATCCCCATTAGGCTGTGAAGGATTTTGAACCCTACAGAACTCCTCCTTTAGTGGAAATCATCCTGACTGGCTGTTTTAAAAGTACTTTTTAATAACTGCTGCTTAATGTCCTCCCATGTTACGACTGGGATGAAAATTACTCTGTATAATGTAATCTGAATATTTTACTGGATTTTTTCCTTATGCAGACCAAAAATATTTATTTGGCACTTCTGCATTTTTGGTGTGAATATTGAAAATTTCATCCTTTCCAGGTAATAATGAATCTACACCCCTGGTGCTATTCCTGTTGTTTCTAAGGTAGGGAAGCGAAGGAGAAAAAAAAATGCCCTTGTGAATCTTGATTCTGCCATCCAGAGATTTTCACTTGGTTCTTATATACGTTCTCTTAATTTCTGATATATTGCACTAAATCATAGAATCATAGAAAGGTTTGGGTTGGAAGGGACCTTAAAGACCGCCTAGTTCCAACCCCCGTGCCATGGGCAGGGAAACCTTCTGCCAGACCAGGTTGCTCAACGCCCCGTCCAACCTGGCCTTGAACACTGCCAGGGAGGGATGGCCACAGCTTCTCGGGGAAACCTGTGCCAGTGCCTCACCACCCTTATAGTAAAGAATTTCTTACTTATATCCAGTCCAAATCTACCCTCTTTCAGTTTAAAGCCATTACCCCTTGTCCTGTCCCTGCATGCCCTTGTCAAAAGTCCCTTTCCAGCTCTCTTGCAGGCCCCTTCGGGTACTGGAAGGCTGCTGTAAGGTCTCCCCAGAGCCTTCTCTTCTCCAGGCTGAACAGCCCCAGCTCTCTCAGCTTGTTATAATTGTTTGGGCTTTTGTATCTGATTTAATTTCCCTTCTACACCAATTAACTTATTCATTATCTTTGATCCTTAATCTAATACAGTGTTCTTTCTCACATGTGAGAGCAGGCTTTCTGGACATGTAATGACATTTTCTTAAAACTGCTCCTGGGCTTTGCTTATTTTTAGCATGTGAATTAGCTGCTTAATGATCTGGCTCAACTATTGCAGCTTTGTGAAAATAAGGTTTTGAAAATTATTAATTCTGTGTGTTCATTGTGTAACTGCTTTTACTTATTAGGGACATCCATCTTGTCTATGAAATCTGTCACTTTTTCGGTGCATTTTAGCTTTGCCACTTTATCTGTAACTGAAATAGCACGGAGTGTTATCTGTATTCTGAACAAATTATTGTGCCTTTATAAATCAATATTCAGTAACTGTGCATTAGGTTTTTCAGGAGCGTCATCCTTCTGGTCACTGTAGTGAGTGGTCTCTGAAGGAGAAGCTGTATTTCTCCCCTTAGAGCAACGTGAGCACTTCGGAGAATTGGTGTATTCCAGTGCATTGGAGACTTGCTTCCTACCTTCGTCCGCTTTTCAACCTGTTACTCTGCTGAAGTGGAAGATGAATGTGGAACAGGCCAAACAAAGTATCATATTCCTTCTTCTCTGATCTTGCAGACTGTATTCATTTCTGCAGCTTCTTTTCACTGTCGTGTAACTACACTTACAGCTTTCCTTCACCAGCCTGAGCAGGTAGGAAAACAGACTTTCTACCTTTCCCCTTGAGCCCTTACAACTTGTTGGACATCAAAAGCATTAGCAGTAGAGAGAAATTTTAAAAACAACACTAACACCTACAAAGAATATAGCAGTCATTGTTTTCCCAGGTTTCCACTTTATTGCTTGGCCCACAGATCTGTGTGTACAGCGTAGAGTTACACCAGCCAGCAGAAGACCCATCCTACTGAAGAAGCTAAAAAACTTGTTGTACAGCATATGCTTGTCTCTGGTCATCCTAAATGTAACCCAGTGATGGTGAGGAGCTCTTGAGCTGTCTTCTTTACATGGAGGTATCTAACTAGCAAGTTTTAGGGCATCTTCATTTTCTCCAGGATGCTTGCAGGCGATTCACTAAGGGCTCGATGCTGTAGCCAAGGGCAGTTGTTCTCAGGCCAGGTGCTCCTAGCAGTTCACCCAATGCTTGGTACATGGTGTGGGTGTCATTTCCCTCCTCCCAGGCTGGACAACATGTCACGGCCACAGCTGAGCCCTCTCAGTGGAGCTGGGACTTTCCTGCCTGCGACAGTGGTCCTCAGGAGGCTCAGCCATCCTACGCAGCAGGGACGTCCTCCCCGCTGCATGCAGCAGGAGCCCCCAGCAGCTGAACCAAAACCAGCTGCCAAGGAGATGCACCGTCCAGCTCCTCAATGGCAGGAGGAGTACATGAAGTCGTTTTCACTGAACTTTTGCAGGAATGACCCCTGCTCCAGCCCAGGGCTTGCCTTCTATTTGCAGCAGGTCCTGCAGGTGCCTGCGGGCTCTGGCATCGCCTTTGTCTGGGAGAGCTGCGGTTACACACTGTCAGGTTACTTCTACACCTCTGATGGTGTTGATAGCATCTGGTGAGGTAATAGTTTCCTTTTAGTTATAATTTTATAAATTTGAGTATTTCCCTTTATTTCTGTATGGCAGTCAAGTTACGGAGTGCTGTGTGGAGAAAGGAAAAGCCATTAGGCTGACTATAAAGTAATACTGGAGTCTGCTGTATCATCGACTCCTGGCTGTTACTCCAGCAGGCGCGCTCCCTATTCCCACGCCAGTCTGGAAACAGGCTGCTGTTGCCCTGCGCCCGTCGGTCGTGCTGCTGCCGCTGGCTCCTTGTGGCGGTGGGTTTGGGCCAGGCTGCTGCCAGGCAGGGGTCACTCCGAGCGGGGGACCTGCTCTCGTGGAGCTCTCCCAGAGCGATGCCTGGGGAGCAGAGCACGGGTGCTCCAGTACGTAACCCCTCGGGAGCATCACTGCTGCTCTGCGCAGGGCACTGGCTTGGAGTGGTCAAACACGGGCGTCTGCCGCCTCGGGTACCAGCGGCATAATCGGGAAATGGAGGTCGTCACATTCAATTAGCCCCGTGCAGTGTAGCTGCAAAAAGAAAGAGTTCCTACTGGATTTACTCCTCCTTCAGAGCAGCTCTTATTAAATAATACCTTAAGTGAAACCCTGATTACTAAGGTGCATTTAAAAGCCTGCGGAGAGAGATTTCCCCTCCCAGAGTAGCTGTCTGCCAGATGAAGTGGTGAGATGCCGAAGCGGCTGCGTCTCCAGCAAAGTGCCCGACAGGTGGGATCGGCGGGTGAGTGGAGACGGCTGTTTGCAAAAGCACGCCTAGCTAAGGGAGCGTGAGTAGGAGTCTCAGCTAAAGGACCTTGCTGCTAGAAGAGCTTTGGTTAAATTGAATCTTTGAACAGTTACTTTTTACTTAGCTGTTATGTTGCTGTTCTTCCTTTTTCTCCCTGTCCCTGTGCATTACAAGTTTCCCTTTGGTTTCCCTTTATTTAAATCCACTCATATTTTATGCATGTACAAGTGGAAGATATTTATACAGTAGCAAAGTGCAGTAGTAACACAGTTGCAGACATGTCAAGGAAATCTATTTCTTTTGAAAATTTAACACCACCACCCCCGATTTCACTGTACTTTTTAGCTGAACACAATATTTAGCTCTATTAAAAGAATACGGTCTCGGGATATGTAAAAGTGTGTATCAGCTTGTTTGGCAGGAAAAGGAGCAAAACAATGAACCACGTAGCACCTGTTGGTGCTCCGAGAGCGGTTGCCGTACAGGCATCCTGGCATTTGCGTTGCTGCAGTTATTGTATAAAATGTAAAGGGACATCTGGGCGGGGGGATTCTGGCTTCAGTGGGGCCAGGATTTCATCCTCTGCTGCCTGCCTAGAGCTTAGGTCCTGCGTTCAGGTTTGACCCTCGTAATTCCCACCTGCAGCTAAATGCTCTCCTGGCATATCTGCGTGGAGTTGTGTTGGTGATGCTTTCAGGTGATCAAACCAGCAGTGTCCTCTGAGATTTGAAATGACTATGGCTTAAACTTAGAAATAAACACCTAAGCGATTTCAGTTGGTTGTTTGGGGTTTCTTTTTTTTTTAAAGAGTAGCATTCTAATCTAGGTCTTGGTTTTGAACTTGTATCAATACTCATCCATTGCTGAGTAGTAAAACGATGTGTGTTGCTGTGTTGCATCTTTACAAAATGTTTTAAATTCTCTGTCCCTGTGCCTATATTGCAGAAATTGTTTGGAGGGGGTTGTGTCAATGTCAATGTACTCAAACTCACATAGACTTCAAGGTAATTAAATCTAGGGAGGCCTTAAATAGTTCCTTTGGCTTGTACTTTGTTAATATTTGTTGCATATCAGGGCTTTGTAGATCAGAGTTTGTACGTGTGCCCCTTTTGCCTGGGTGAAACATCACTGCATGAAAGGCAGGTGGCTCTTTCCTTTTTCCAAGCAGTTACATGTCTGTCAGAAGGAAGAAATTCACAATTTTTCAGGACTTTTGGTGATGTATCACCTATATCTGAATTTGGTGCTTGGCTGCAGGGTGGACGGGCACCTCTCACAGCAGCTCTGATGGCGAGGTTTAGGGGTTTGGAGCGGCTTTGGGAAGGCTCCCGTGCTCCCTCCTGAGGGCCAAGGGCATAGTTCTGTGTCTGTGGGTCAGCGTACCCTCTTGGGTGGTAGGACCTCATGCTGTCACGTAAAGAGGTTGAATTGCCATAAACTTTGCGTTCTATAACTCTCCAATCTTGTAATTTTACCGAGTAACAGTGTCTTGAGTGCCCCGAGGTGTTAGCAAGGGACGGAGGGGAGGCAGGGCGTGAGCAGGCTGGTTTGAAAGTAGGAGCTGTGTTTTATTAGTGTCACGTTAATGTCACGTACGTTACAATGACGGTAGTCTGCCTACAGTTGTTAATGTTTCTAAATGAAATACTGCCTGCGAGTTTCATGGCTTAAAAATGCCGAAGGCGAGAAGAGAGCGTGTGCTGCAATCCGTCTGTCACCAGAGGAGGCACAGGAGGGCGAGGGGGGTCCGGCGAGGCAGCCCGAGAGGCGGCATCGTCCTGTCCCGCTCTGCATCCGCAGGGCGTGCGGCAGGCGTCCCCGGGGACCGGCAGCTGCCCGGGCACTTGGCGAGCTGGTGGGCAGGGCAGGACACTGCATAGGCAGAAGTGTCTTATCCTTCCTGTGCTCTGTGTGTTTCAGTGCTTGCTGCTGTATTCTCCTTTCCTCCTGACGACTGTAAGCCTCCAGTGGGAAGTCGGTGCGGAAGCAGGACTTGCAAACCTGGTTCTTTTTTTGCCTTTGTCAGTTTGAGTTCAAGGAACAGTAGCCAAAGATGCATAATTGCTTATACTTATTGCATCCTTTTCTTTAAAGCTTAATAATTTATTAAAACTTGTCAGTATAGTATTAGACTGCTAAATGTTATTTTCAGGTTGAAATGTCCCACCTCGCACTGTGATGGCCAGTTTGTTCAGCAGATGACTTCCAGTTTGCTTATTTGTATTGAGGTGTATTTTTGACTACTTAAAACTGTTGGTGTGTTTTCAAGGATTTAATCCCATTTCATGTATACCAGCAAACTTCTGTAATCCTACTGGGATGACGCTTTTCTCAGCTGGCAGTGGAAACTTTATTGGATCTAGTTGGCAGATGACAAACGGTCAAGGTTTAAATTTTCTGCCATTATTGTTGTTATATATGTCTAGACACTTCAGGGCACTCTTGCAGGATGTGCTAGCATAGCTAAAGTAAGACAGACAAGTCAACTTCTCTGAAAGCATGGATGAAACCTATTATTAGAAGGGAAAAAATGCTGGGTTAGTATAACCTCTGCCCATGGGGCCCTTGTTGTAAAATAACATGGGAGCAACCGGATGCTCCTCAGCGAAAGGCCAGTTATTGAGTGAATTCGATGTGAAGAAACATATTCTTTTTGCCTGTGAGTTTGATCATTGCTCCTTGAGCTGAGCTGGCTCCGAGAGGGTCTGGGCAGGCGCCCACTGGAGCAATTGCTTGTCCTCCCTGCCTGTCCTCGGTATGTGGCAATGGGGACCTGGTGGCAACCACTGATCTTGTTTGTGGCTCCCCACCAGACAGACTAGGTGAGACCCAGTCTTCCCGATGATGATCCTGGGCTATTTGTGCAGCTGAAACCTGCAGGCTGGTTCCCACATGTGTCGGAGAGGCAATGGGAGGAGATCAGAGCTAGGTGGTGATGATGGTTCCCTGCTGGGATGGAGCTGGGTGGGAGCTGCTTTTCAGCAGTGTCGGGTTAGTTAATGTAAAATTAAAGCTTCTAAATCCGCTTCCAAGAAGGAGACTGAAATGCTTCTCAGTGTTAGAAATTACAAAATTTGGAGTCCTCTTGGCACAATGACATATGCACACAGCAAGATCAGAAGGCAACAGCAGGCATGCCAGCAGCTTGACAATTAACTGCAGGGAAAGCTAACAAAATCCATTTTAATGCAAAACAAACACTCCTGAAGTTTTTTTCCAGAAGTTTTTTATATTTCTTTTGGTTGATAAAACTAAGATTTGGTGGAGGGAGGAGGAAATCTGTTGCTGAACTGCAAACTCAAATGAAAATTCAGAGCAGACCAAGCTGAGGACGTCGGGAGGTGCTTGTACCATTTAGCACTACATTCAAGTGTGAGCACCCTGTTCAAGAAGTTACAAACTCCCAAATATCCCGGTTGAAGTAGAATTATTTTGCACTTCTTTGGCGTAGATTTTCCTTTGAAAAGAGTTCCCTACCTTAAAATAAGCGGAGTATTATCCTTGCCAAAGATCTTTCAGCCTCTTTAGAATAGGGCATTTAGAGGACTGGGGACAAAGTGAGTATCTTGAATGCTCTGTGTCAAGGCACGAACAAACGGCACAGAAACAGTAGTACAGTACAGAGTGAAACCTGACAACTTGGTGGTAAAGGAAAGGAATGCTACTGTATGGTTCGATTGTGATCAACTTATCTTCAAGTAGGTTTATTAGCAATTTAATGGAATATTGGTTATTCAAGAGCCATAATAGCCCCGGTTGAAATGTCCCTTCTGCGCGGTTTTCCCATACCCTGTGGAATGAGCAGAATGTGACAGTTGAGCTTTCAACAGGCTTCATGAATTTTAAATACTTTTCAGCTGTGAAATGGGGCACATGGCGTATGGTCAAGGGTGGACAAGGAGCTGGCAGCCGCTGGGGGTATTATGGGATATTGAGTGTCTGGGAGATAATGAATGCTTGGCTTATCCAGGTGCATTCTTGGCCCGCTGTGCATGTCCAGGCAGAATGGAATATATTTTTCTGTCCAAGACTTAACAATTGATCATTTTGTAATTGTAAGCAGAAAGTATTTAGAACGTTACTTTCTCAGCATGCCTGCATACGACTTAAATTTCATGTCATCGTCTTTATCCAGCAAGATCTCCTCTGTTTTTCTGTAATAATGCATTCATGTCACTTAAACTTTTCCACTTACCTGATTTTATGCTTAGTGGATCTGAGTGAGCCTTTTCTTCTAGCAACTTTAAATCTTGATCTTTTTAAGCATCCTCTTTTTCCTGTGAATTTTTTATACCTGATTGATTGAAATTATTTCCACTTACTGTGGGTTGAAATTTCAGCCGAACTTTTTGTAGCAAGTGAACAGGTTGCTGGCTCCTGTTTTGCGGGAAACAGTGACCCTGCATTTTAAATGCGAAGCAACAGATGAGAGGAAGGGGGAACCCAGGCATGGTTTGATGCTGGTGAGCCATGTAGAGTTGTTCCATGCGCTTCCGTTCTGCTTAGCCATTAAAACACAACATACCTCCAAGGACATCCAGATTAATTGTGTTTTTCAACTGCGTGTGCCTGGAGGAAGTTGCCGCTTGACCTCCCGAGACCTGCCAGGCTGGAGCTCCCCTTCTGCGTGGCCGAGAAGCTTTTCTGGGACAAGAAGCCCCAGCAGCCACCTGCCACTTTCTGCTCCTCCTCCGTATGCCAGTCCCTATCTGTGCTGCTCTTTACATGTTTCCCCTTCCCCATTAATCCCTACTGGTGCTGTACTCGCCCCAACCTTGGGTCGATCTCTAGGGGCAGTGGACGTTTGGCACCCAGTGCGTCAGCTCTAGGCACACAGTCTGTGCCTATTTCCGTAGTAGGGCAGTACGTGGGTTTGGATCCATAATTAGCAGTCTGTGGGCAATAACGAATGCGGTGCCTACCTGTGTGGCCCTTTCTGAACTCCGTGGTTTATAAACCACCCAAACTCTGCCAAAAGCTGCACCTGCTGGGTGCAAGCTTTGGGTAAGGGTGAAACTGCCTCAGAGCTGCAACCTGAAAGCATTGGTGTGGGCTCTGTGTATCAGGAACAACTAAGTTATCTTCTAAGTTAACTTGGGAGTACCTTGATGTTCCTTCTCGGCCCTCCCATGGCCTCGTTGGATGAAAAATGGTTGAGGACGAGCCGTGCTGTGTACGGGCTGGACGGCATGTCTGGCTGGGCAGGTGGAAGGAGCACTGCGCCTGCCAGCACAGCCCCTGCAGCACTGCGAGTCTCACTGCTGCTGCGGCGCAGCAGCCCCACCGTTGGGGTAAGGACCTGGCCTTGGAGCTCCGTGTCAGCAGAGAGCTGCAGGGTAGGATCAACTGAGACTCCCAAAAAGGGTTTTGTGGGTGTCGTGATGCGCAGCCGAGTTTGATGAAGTCATGCTCGGAATGCTCGGATCGCTCTGAACTGAGCAGTCTGGATGCGGTTTGTCCGGGTGCCCTGGGAGCAGCACAGCCACCCGCGCCATCCAGCAGCGTGCTTCGGGGCCAGACTGTGGCTGGTCCTCACCTTCTCTGCCCTTCCCAAAAGAGGCAGTGGGATGGACACAAAGGCCCTGCGTGGGTGGACAGGGGGATCGATTGCCAAAGCAAACTGCGATCTGTCAGCTGGCAGGGGTGGGAACGGCAGGTACAGGGCATCCTTACCAGGCTGTTCTGGCACCTGTTTGTTTGTTTGTCACCATCTGAGACAGAGCTGACCTTACTTGTCTTGCACTTAATGCATTCTTACAGCGTGATCTGCATCGAATAGCAGTGCTGGAGCGTCTTGTTCTTCCACCACTTCCCTGCTGACATCTCAAGAGCCAGGGCCCTTTCTGGTATCAAAACTGGGAGCAGGAGTCGGAAACTCTGCCACGACCCACATCCCACAAATTTCCTAGATCAATATACACGAGGGTGTGTATCTGACCTACTTAAAACAAGAAAACAACCAGTAGTGGGTTTTTCTTCTCAAAAACCTCAAAACTATCACAGAGCTGCTTTATTTTCTTTGAAGCCTCTGCAAGCCCCGAATGGCAATGCTTATCACCAACAGACAGACTTCCCTCATCTCCAAATGGGGCAGATTCAGACAGGCAAGAACCTGGGTTGTGACCAACACTGGTATCTAGTTTTGCAAAACTGAAGTCTTACCCTTTCCTGGCCCCAGATTTGTCTATCTCTATTTATAGCCTTCACTCGGAGCCTTGCTGAAAAATGCATCATATATTGACAGTAGCACTTGTGAACTCAGAGCTAATGGCTCCAGAAATAGTCACCTCGGAGATACAGTCTAACTTCTGCATATATTAAATCTGACATTTGCTTTGCACAGCTATAAATGACAGTTTAAAACACAATGAAGTGGAGACTGAAACCAAATAATTGTGATTTACCGCGCCAGAGAAATTGGTGGTGGATGTAAAATTTCAGGAGACAGTGGGGTAGTGTGTCTGGGGCTGAGAGTCCTTTTTGTTAGGGCTGCAGTCCGCCTCGGGAGAACCGAGCCGTTAGCACTTAGAGCTGAGCTCTGCTGGTGTAGAAACCTCATTTAATCTCTGTCTTACTGGATGGTATTCTGCTCTCCGAGTGTCTCTGTATCCTTTTGTTCGAAACAGGTCTGCAGACGTCTTCCCCCTTTCAGCAAGAGCTCGGAGGCGAAGGCGGGTGGGTAATTGCAGTCATCAGGGGAACGCTTGATTTGGTACCGTCCACAACTTCTGCTGAGCCCCAGCCGTGGCCCTGCCCATGAGGTGTTTGGGACCTGTGGTGGTGCCCATGGCCCAGCCCTGGCACCCCAGGGAAAAGCTGCCCTGCTCTTGGCAGGGATGGGCCCCTGCTCGCCAAATCATTTTCCCATTTCCGCTGTCTTTTGAAAAGGTAATTTCCTTCTTACTGTCAATAGCGTAGGTCTCATAACGTGGTTAGTGCACAGAAGACCAGTAAATAATTTAGGAAGCAGCCTCCGTTTAGAGTGCATCAAATACTAATATAGAGAAGGAAAAATCCCCGCACGTCAGTTACAGTAATTGGTGGAAGGCACCAGTCCGGAGGGTAATGAGCTCCATTTTTAAAGCACAAGGAAATTAGATTCTTATAAATGTCAAACGCAGTTATTGTCCTCTTTCCTTGAAACAGAGCTGAGCTGGCTGGAGCCCATTGTCTTTCAGTCAGCTTTGCTATGGATTAGACACATCCCGTCTCACACCAGGAATGTGCTTATTAGAAAAAACATCTACACAAAGCATACAAGCTTTAACACTCAGCCGACGTACTAATGGGTATGTGTACAATAAAACCCAATATTGTGTTACAAACCTTAAGCTGACCTGGGATAATGCGATGCAGAAATGTTAACAGATACAGATGAGTGTTTTCTTTGTGTGCTACAGTTCTGACTACCTGGGATTTTAGTTTTCAAATAAAGGAGATAAAGTGAGGGAAGGTGACTTTTCCTCTTGGCTACATATGAGAAAAGCAAGCAATAAGCTGCCTTCATAGTGAATATGCTTGTAATCAAGACATGTCCAAATACTTTGTGTATTTTACTGGGGTCTCCTGGGTAACTGTGGCTTCACAGAGGACTTTCTCCATCCACCTTTTTTCAGTTCTCTCTTGGAAAAAAAAGAGGTGGTTATTTGTTCATACATCAAAGCTAGCTCTGTGAATTAGTCTTTCATTCATTGTAAAATCTCACCAATATATGTTAAGACTCCACACTTCAGGAAAATGGAGATGAGTTATTTGGGGAGGATAAAATGTGAGGAGGGTAGAGCGCTTTGTAAAATCAAACCCCTTTGATGCATCCCCATTTTTAACTTCTTACCTGAGGATAACAATCATTTGTCCCTCCTTAGCGAGAGGTTGTGTCGTTTCCTCTCTGAGGTCGGAGCTCTGTGGGAAAGTGGCACAATCCTTCGTGATGTGGGGAGGCTTAAGGATGGAGCCACGCTCTCGATTCCCTTTTGCACTGATGGATACCTACTCAAGCTACTTGCGTGGACTCTGGCACATACTAACCCAAACGCTGAATGATGGAGTACTCTGTTTCCAAGATGGTCATATGTCAAACACATACTATGGGCACGCTGCATTGGAGACCCTACTCAGGACTGCTGCAGGCTGACGTTAAAGGTGATGTGGTGGGGTAATGCAAGTCTGTGCCGTCCCTTGTGCAGGAAAATCAGCTAGATGCAAAAACAGATGGGCTATTCATTTTGCTTTTGTTTTTCCAGAATCCTGTATTTGTAAGTTCTTCTTTTCCAGTTGCCTTTTTAGTAAGGTGAAGTCTTCCCTCTGATCATCTCCATCTCAGTTTGTGCTCCTCTTTTCATTTCTGCTTCTGCTGAATGGGTATTGCCCATAGAAAACAAACAGTAACTTGAGACTTCTATTTTACACAAGCAACGAATATTGAAAGATGTTCCCAGCATATGTCACCAGACGTGTGAACAGCACTTTCCAATTAAAACTCTAGGAATTTCTACTGGTTGCTTAAAAACTCTGCAAAACATTGAACTGTAGACTTAAATCCATTAACACCTATCATGGAAAAAAGATCCAGCTATTTATATGGCAGTCATTTATTTAAATTTGGTTTCATAAACTAAAATGAGCTCAACTGCTGGGGAAAAGCATTTTGAGCATCTTATAAATATCTTCAAAGCCTGAAACAATCACGAAGCAAATTAAACTAGTTTTCTGTGATTTTAGACAACTTTTAGTTCTGATAACTTTCCTTAATGTCTGTGCTACAGCTGCATTAACCCCTGTAAATTAAATAAAGAAACAATTCAAGGCATCTCTTGACATATCCCTGTGGCTAAATGGAATCAGCAGCTGGTGATTAAAACATACGTATTACTCAAATCACAAATCCAAAGTCAGCATTTACCTTCCACTGTTCTCAGTAGCTAGGCACTTTACTTAATTAGTATTCTAGCACAAGTGTTGTTAGTTGGCCATTCTGGCCCAGGGCTGTGAGGTGCTGCTGCCTCTCCCCGGGAAGCTGTGCGGTGCTTTCCCAACTGCGTCGGAGCTGCTTCTCTGGACAGTGCAAGCATTTTGCGTGGGTGCGATGTTCAGGTAGAAAGTAAGTTTCCCACCTGCCAGAGAGAGCCCACTCCCACCTCGGTGACTGGTGCTCGTTTGCTCTGGTCGCAGGCGCATCTTCTTGCAGGCAGATCTGCCTTCGGGCTTTTGTACCCCCCCCCCCCCCCCCCC
>Ga0065711_1006368_pt1 | contig 31822 bp, 23 predicted proteins | sample Hoacrofraction12_FD_59098 | JGI IMG/M metagenome (GOLD analysis project Ga0065711, IMG submission 59098) | Hoatzin crop microbial communities from Cojedes, Venezuela - Epithelial fraction 12 v2 (version 2) | ecosystem: Host-associated > Birds > Digestive system > Esophagus > Crop | place... | reverse complement strand
TTTGTGTCGTATTTTCTCCTTATCTGTATCGTTGTTGTTCCTGTTCCCTCTGTTTGCTGTTCTGTTAAACCGCCCTTATCCCAACCCACCAGTTTCTGCCTGTTTCTTTTCGTTCTCCTCCGCACCGCGGTGGGGGGAGGGGCGGCCGCATGGCACTTTTGTTGCCAGCGGCAGCCGAAACCAAAACAGTCGTACAAAGTTGATCACTTAATGATTGTAACACATTCAGATGTTGTCGTGATAAGCACTGCAGGAAAAGCCACAAGCAAATGAATAATCCTTTGTTCATATCAGGCTCTGAGTAGTACGCAGTAAACAAGACCTGGGACTTCACACTGAACAGTAAGACCAAGCAATTAATAATCACTCATTCAATTATCACTGTCCATTTAGAGTATTGTGAGGGATGAGGATCCTGTAGAAAGAGTGTGGTCATGTTCTAAGGGAATGTATGTTATTGTATGATTGGAAAGGATAGTGAGGATAAAATAGCTCCTCTTTTTTTACTTTCTGCAAGTGACCTTCAGTATTAGTTATGATGTATATTTTAGAACAAAGATGTAATGTGTTAGGCTTTCTAAATTGGCTGACTTTAGTCTATAGGTCACCCTTACAAAGATATGATAGTATTTAGGAATCCTAATATCTTCTTTAATTCTGTTTTCATAGTTTCCTGCCACTCAGTGAATCCTTTCAGTTGTTAGTGCTTATGCATGAAAATGAAGGATGTAATGCCCTCTCTAATCGCTGCAGAATAGTCTCTGGATATGGTTATTTAGTTTGGATTTTATCTCTCGGTATGACATGATCTCGAGAGAAGCTAATGGAAGAGGAGAGTTAAGATTTCCCCTGTGCACTGGCTGCAAGATCAGAGTTTGGTTTTGATGGAATCGCAGGTGCTGGAATAGCTTATTCCTGTGTTGAACCTTGTGACCTTCCTTTGGATGGTAGCTCTGAATGTTTACATTTTGAGGGTGAAAAAGAAAACAGAGATATTTGAAGCTACACTATACAAAAATATGTCAATAATTCAGGTTGACTGATAGCTCCTCTAGTAATCAGTCACCTGCAATTTTTTGTAGTCTTAGAGCATAAGCCCTCCATAACAGATAATCAATTGCACTCTGCAGGGCGGTGTTTTTCCCAGGCATCCCCTCCCTACTTCCCTAAGATGCATCTTTAAAAATCAATTCGTGTAACTTGATCAGTTTAAAATACTGAATACACAGAGGTAATTATACCAAACATCTTGCATTTCACTGCTTCCAGTGACGATAAAGCTATTGACAGTGCAGCATTAAAGATAAACCATCATTTCCATTAAAACAGTTGTGATCTACATTTGCCACTTTTTAAACCTTTTAACAGGTTTTGAGGTAGCTTTTGCAGGAAGGTGATTTACAGCTGAAAAATGAGGGCTTCATTTTTTTCTCTGGAAGAGAACAGTCTTCAGTCCATTTACCTGTCCCTAAAGATGAATTTTGTATTTAAAAAAAAAACACCGAGATGCTGAGATGTTGATTTAATTTAGGAAAAGTGTGCGCTAGGTCAGCTTTCTGTTTATTTCCAGTAAAAAAATCTTCTTCCACATTTTGAATGTACATGTTTAACAAGGCGTGGTCAGTCATCATAGTGGTGATGAGTCCGAAATACGATTGAGTGGTCACTGACATCCATTGGGGACTTTCATAAAGCTGTTCATCCAGAGATCATGACCACTATCAAGGCATTTAGAGAGAACTCCATGACTGGGAGAAAGTCTCTTAGAGTCTAGTTTTTCAGGAATACTGAAGTTTAACCATGTCATAATGTCTTTGGGCCATGCATAACCTTTGCAGCAGGTTGAATTTTATAACTTTTTCTTTATGCTACTACTCCTTAGGACTTTATTGGAATTCCCAATGAAGTTTGTGAAATATTTTCTATTTATTTCTGTTTTAAGATAGCTTTTCTATTTAGGTAAGTATTAATGTAAGCTGTATGCGTATTTAAAGCAATGTGGAATGACCGTGTACTGAGGTGTACATATGCTTTAAGAATGTTGTGTATTTGTATGGAATTCATGAACTGGGAATCACTGCTGTACAAGACCTTACAAAAGCAGATTGTTTTTCTGCTTTTGTGGTTCTTGTCCCCATGCTCTTCCCCTGTTTGTCTTCACAATTTAAATGCGAGGCCACTGAGCATAGATATGTCCAAGCGACAGTCGCAGCCCATGGTGACACAATACCACTACTAAATATGACAAATAATGGTTATGGCACACCCATGTCTAAAAACAAAACCAAATCGTGTTTGAAAAGCAATTCTGTATTTGACATTTCTGGAATAATTTAACAAAATGATGGTACTTCAGAATATGAGGGAAAATTTTGATTAAAAGTCCTGCAGAATAGCTGAGTGAATGGAAGTAAATACAGGATCCAATATAAAAGGATAAATCTGCATTTTAGGATTGTGGAGAAATATGAACCCTAACTACATTAACAAGCTGAGAAATGTAATGAAAGGAGATTCCAAAGCTGGCAAAGAACAAGAAACACACCTTTTATATTTTTTGTCTTTAGAGTAAGTAACCCTTTCTACTCTATACTGAGTAGAAAACTCATAAAGCATGAACCCATCCTTCTCAAAGATGGGCCAAATTATTACACCTGGAGGTTGATAGGTCCAGGGAGTTCTGAGTATAGTTTCACTGGCCTGCTACAAGAGCTGAGTTTTGGATGTTAACTGATGTTTGCTTCTGTCTCTGTCAGCATTTTCTTAGGGCCCTGCTTAATTACAAATCTGAGGTCATAGTGAATTCAATAGTTCATCAATCTCGCAACAAAGGTGGGTTTCCAAAATCAGAACCAAAAGTTTGGTGGTATTGGAAACATCTTATGATGAGATCTGAAACATACAGACAGAAGGTAGTGAATTTAAGTACCTTGAAGTAGTGTGTGCACCTTTATCTTCTGATGCCAGTCAAGGCCTGAGTTAGAAACTACTGACTTAGTTCTTTGCATTTTTTACCCAGTTAAATCATATTGTAACTAATGAATTAATCTTGGTCACAATGTGAAAGATGTAGGTAAGCTACTATGTGCTTATTTTAGGCCTGCATGAGCGGAAACATAAATCAACTTGGCTTGCATTACATCCAGACGTAGTGTCAGGAACAGAAACCAAAGGTCTCCTTTCTCCTCTTGCTCGGCTAACCCAAGAGTGTGAGAGAGCTCATTCACGCGTGCAGAATTCTGCCTGCTGTCAAATGTACTGCTGTGCTCCGTATGTAGCCTGCTTCCCAAAGAAAACAAAACTTTTGCTCACCCCCCCCCTCCCTTTGCCCCATCTCTTCACCCAATAACCTTTCATTGTCTTGGCCAAGTACAGCGGCATTGGGCAGGGCTGGAAGTGGAAGTACTAAAAATGTTATGAAATATGAGACTGGCTGGAGGAGGAAGATACATTAATGCTTTCTGAAGGACAGGTGAGCCTACCAGATCTCTCCTCCTCCCTTTGGCCTGAAAGCTTGGCTGAACCCCTTGAGCCACCCCTCAGGACTTGCCACAGTAGGGGCTGCCTCTGTGCCCAGCCGGGAGTTAGCTGATGGGGGAGGGATGAGGGGAACATTTTCGAAATGGTGTCAGTAGGGCAAGGGTGGCTGGGAATTGGTCATGAATTAGAACGAAACTTAGGTTTTATTACTGACACTGTTTACAGAAGAAATTGAAGCTATTCCTTCTGTCTGTAAAAATACATTTAGCCTATTTGGAAACATATTGTTATACTTTTCATCAAGTAATTTTAATTTTCAAGTAATTTTAATTGCCTGACAGTTAAAATAAACACGACTTTTTTTTAACTAGATTTGATAAAAGCAGAACCTTCTTTAAAATATTGAGGTCTAAGGGAGTGTTTCTTTAAATAAATACATAACAGAATCTCAAAATCCAAGAGGTGGTGTTTTTTTTTTTAATCTTCTAAGTGAGTGTCCTTTGTGGTTATGTCTTTCATCTCATGGGAACTGCCTGCTCCTTGTCTTAATCCCAAAACATCATCAAAGTCAGTGGGAAAGAAGAAGCAGAAAAAAGTATCTGCAACCTCCAAAATAAAAGCTCAGTGTATTTTGATTGAGCCGGGCAAAATCCCACCCTGGTACTTTTACATTTTATATAAAAGATGATGGAGTGTTAGAAGAGAAGTATTTTCAGGGTTGAACATCTTAACTGCATTTGTATATGGATCTAGAATTCTTATTCCTTTCACCAAGAATCGCACATAAAATGTGTGAAGAACATGCAGGCTGCTGTGTAATTTTGCCCTCCATGGCAATACAACGTTGTAGCTTTTCGGTGTAGAAGGAAATCAGAAGTGCATCTCAAACATCTCCCCAGTCCATTTGGAAAAGAAAAATTGAGACTGTCCTCCTTCCACTTCCCAGAAAATCCACTAACGAGATGTTCTTTAGTCTGAGCGAGCTCTCAAGGTTATCAAACTCATTTTTCAAAGCCTGCGGCCTTAGTATTTTTATAGATGATAGCATCAGGCCCATTATCTCCTACGCTTCAATTTTCTTTTGGCTTCCTGTAGTTTACATCCCATTGTCCACTAATATTTTCTGCATTCTTTTAAAATAAATCAAATAACACTTCCTTGGTTGGCTCTGGACTTCATAAAAATCAGACATGTAGCATTTGGGACTCTTAAAATAACATGTCTTAATGCAAAGCTGTGAGATATCTTTTGAAATCTGTGGTGGATGTTTGTTTCCTGCTGGGCTCTATTTAGGAATCTAGTGCTGGCTTTAAACCGAGGGGAAAAATGTTTGCTCTTTCATCTGTGTGCCACATCCCATCCAAAATCACAAACAGCTCCTTTACATTTCTGCTCTCTGTCCCTGCTGGATGTGCGCAACACACATGCCTGTCTAATATCTGAGATGGCCAGAGCCTTAAAGAAAATTAAAAAAGTTGCTAAGCCCTACTTATGCTTCTTGTCTTAAGCCTCATAATCATCTGCAGTGTGGGAGAATGACAAGTGTCTGGATCTGTTTTGATTTAGTTAAGATGCAGTGATTCCTTTTTCTGAAGAAACCGCTTTCTTACGAAGTCAAAACTCCTGATTTTATTGGTAAAACAAAACACAGGTAAGAATGCTTGGGGAATTATTGCCTTTCCCCATAGCAGGGGTCCGTTTCCCTTATTTTCATACTGCCTTTCAATACAGAAGTAAATATCTAGACATGTCACCTTAAAATTACAAAATTCAATAAGGTCAAACCCAAAAGTGAATCTGTCTTTAACACTTGTAGCTCTCATAAACCATCCTGTATAACACGCAGAAGGACTTCTGGTTTTGCGCAAGGTTGTGTGAAACTATGTGGCTTCAGATGTTCATCCGCTTGGATCACATCAAACAGCTGGGATCTGAGTTGAAAGAAAGTTTCCGCTTTTTGTTTGAAGAAAGTCCATCTGTCTTTGAAAATTCACCTTGGGCCCATTGTGCTATAATAGAGATTAGACGTGAAAAGCATGTTTTAAAAGAATGTTATTAAATTGTAAAATGTAACACTGCAAAGTGAGATGCTAGAATCAATATTGGCCCTGTAATCTCAGCTGGTACCTTGTATGTGTGCATTATGATACAGATTTTAATAATATGTTTGCATCTTTTTCTCTCTGTAGTTTCTCTGCCTCATTGACATGAACATCCCTACTCACCTCTCGCTCCCCTCAAACACAAAGCACTCTTTAAACTGACAAGCTATTTGATGTTTTGTTTTCTGTTTATGCAGATATGAGTAAGTTGCACTAAGTGCATGCTGTTCCAGCCCTGATAGAGGGCAAAATAATTAATTTTTCCCTGCAATTCTCTTTGGTACTTCACCAATTGAGGAACAGAGAGATCCTGTATCACCTAACGGAGGCTTTTTAATTGCAGTTGCAAGGGAAGACCTGTCAGCATAAACCTAAAGAATTTACGTACAGAAATTTAAGTTATTTTTATAAAGTGTGTGCAAACAGTTTTTTATTTTCTACCAGGTAGAGAGATTGGGGAAAATTCAGAGTTGAAAAAGCAGGCATGTTCAGAACCGATGGTCTGTTCATTGACACGTTGCCAGCTCCTGATCCAAAACAAGCGGGCTCTAAAGCTTCCCAAAGGAAAAGCCACCAGGGTTTTACAGTGTGTATTCTTCAGTTCATTTGTTTATGAAAACTAAAGTTTATGTTTATAGGAAAGAAAATTTCAGCCCAAACAGTTTAATTTTGCTGGAAATTGGGTCTGTGTAACTAAAAATATGTGGCCGCCTTGGTAATTGGGGATGCTGCTCAGAGAAAAATATTGGTTTTGCACAAGCTGAGAAGGTGTATTTAAACTTTGATTTTCCTCAAAAAGGCATGTTTTTAGCATCTTCAAAATACTCTGCATGTGGTGGACAATAATCAGCTGTGCAGTCCTGGTAAGAGTATGCTGGGCACGAACATCAGCTATGGCAGGGTGAGCCAGAAGGAAGGAGGCTGTGCTGCGAAACCTGGTTTGGGTTGAGCTGGATCCAGAGATCTCCATCCTGGTGGAAGGACGTATGGATATGCTGTGGGTCTCGCCTGCCTACTGTATTTCAGATTTCTCAGTGTGCCTTATATAACCACACTTTTCTTATGGCGTTCAGTCACAGAAACAAACTAGAAATTATTCTGAAGCAGTGTGAGAGTTCATTTTAAAAATGAGATGGTTTACTCAGTGGTTTTCAAAGATAGCTTTTCAAAGATGCTAAACTTTGGCTAACACTTAAGATCAGAAGAAGAAATAAAGGAGAGTTTCTTTGGAAAAGATATTTTACTTTCTTGAGCTTTATCTGTCTTCCGAAGCCTTGATATTAACCTTAAGCAAAGTGATCAAGCTTGCAAGAAGCAGATGTAGCTCAGCCTCTATTAGAAGGGACAGCTCCCCAGTATCTTCCCACCTGGGACTCTGAAAAATTAAAAGTTGGTTTAACCATAATGTATTTCCAAAAATGCACTCGCTGAGTCTCCTTTCTTTTTCCCCCATACTGGGCACATGTCATTACATGACTGAGAGGTGAGAGTATGTCCCATCTGCAAGAGGGATGGTTGTCTGTTCACAATCTGTGGTAAATTACAAGGAAATAATGGAGCTGAGAGAGTTCAGTTGTGAGCACACGTGAAAATATGGGAGAAGCAGTTCTGGTGATCTTAGTGATGTGATATTGTATTTGCTAAACCATTTTACTGCTCTTATTTTGGTATGCTATGTTCATTGCTTGTGTGAAGGTGTGATTTCTCGTGATACTAAATCTCGCATGGGCAACACATGAGATTATGATGTGAGTGAAATACTGATTTGGTAGTTGAAGAGGAAATGGACACAGCATGAAAGGGCCATGCAAGAACCAGCTCTCTTTCATAACAGTAAGTTGTCACAAGGTGAAATTGCCCTGATGATGAGTTGTCATTAATATATTACCTCCAATATGGTAAGTGTTTGATCAGCTGTATTATCACCAGTACGATAATGTCTGAAAAATGTGCCAGTGGTACACAGCGCAACTCAAAGCACACAAATGAACCATTTATTTCCAAAAATCACAAATTAATTTATCACAGAACAATCAACCAAACCCCCATACTTTCTATTAATGTCTTTTTGTCGTATTTGTTCAATAAAAGCAGTCCTTTTTATTGTTTTCGTAGGAAGATTGACCAGAAGAACAGCTTCTAGGCTGGGGGTAAAACTTTCAGAAATGACACATTAATCAAAGACTTCTAGAGCCAATGTTTTATAAAAAGTTTGGTCACTGAAGGCTGCTTCACTGGCTTCCAGTGAGACAAAAGTTTCTGAACGTGGCTCTGAAGGAGGGTCTTAAAAGCGAACATGTTTTGGGAATTTTGAAAACACCACCTTCAATCTTTAGGTGTTGTAACAGGGCCAAATTTTAGACAAGGAGCACAAAGGAATGTAGTCCTAGCTGTGTCCATTCCTACGTCTTGTTTAGTTAGAGGCTAGGAAACAGGAATCTGAAGTGTCGGGAAAGCTCGAGGCTTGTATTAAACACGCAAACCCAACACAGACAGCTTCACATAAAATGGTCTTATCTTCATTTTTTTCTTTTACCTTAAGAATTATCACAGTGTGTAATGTGACTTGTATACAGAATTACCGTGTAATTCAGCTTTGCTGTCGCGTGTAGTTGGAAATGTGGATGTCTGCATGGCTCTAGCAGTTATTTTTACTGTAGTATTTCCTACACTTTGAATGGGGAAAATGCAGGCAAATTTAGCTCGTGTGAATGAAAAATATTTAGTTTTTAATGACTTCTGTCTAGAATTTTGTTCATACCTGACATTTTTGGTTTTATTGCACGTTTTCTTAACCTAAAATGAACCCCCACCATAAATACTTCACTTCAGATTCTCAAATAGTTATATTTTTGTCCTAGCAAGTTAATTTCTTTTCTAGTGCACTAGCAATTGTTACCACATATCTTCTGTGTTCCAGGACTTTCATGCTTATTGCTTTGATGTGTCTTATACAAGTCCAAAGAGAGACAAGAACATGCTTGACTGATATAATGATGGATACAGCCAAATATGGCCAAAATGAAGTTGGCAATGGTTATGCTCCTGGATTTTACTGTGATATTTATGTAACACTTTGGGATCTTGTGCTAACATTTCAGATATTTCAGTTTCTCCTCATCACCAGTATTCTTAAAATTGTTTCTGTAGACAGTGGGCCAGCAAACAGGAGGTGCAACAAAGCTTTTTATGTAATCTATATAGCTAGGATCTTCTGGACTAGGCCTCTGCAGAAAATTTGTTTGGCTTTCAGCCCTGTACTTTCTTTAGATGTGCAAGTACAGCTCATGTTTATCTTTTGTCTGTAATGAAATGCTCGGTTCAAGTTTTCCAGTTCATGCACACAAGCTGTCTGTGTAGGTCTCTCTGACACTGCATGGCTGGCTAGGCGTGGGTTTGTGTTTTGTTGCTACCCAGATGGACAGAAAGAAGGGAAAGAGGCCCAAAGTGAAGTATTGGCACTTGTGCAGCAGGGCAAAATTAATAATCTGTAACGATACTATGCTGGGGGTTACTGACTAAGCCTCACAGAAGCAAGGCATGCTTTGAGATAATATATTTTATCTATGAATGTGAGTAAATACGTATAACTTTAAAGTCACTCTTTCAGCTGGACAAAATCCCATAGATTCAAAGAAAATAACTTGTGACTTACATGAATTGGTAACTTATTTCTTTCCCACCCACCCCAGATAAAAAGATTGTGGTTAAATGGTTGTTGAGGAAGGATATGCAACTTCTACTCTGGCATGCTAAAGGAGAAAAGAGTGGGAATCAGAAATGACTCTGCTTATCTAGGATGATATAGTGCAATCCTCTTAACTACCCCTTAATAGAAGCAGCTGAGTCAAGCTCTTTTCTACATTACTGTGCTCTTATACTGGCCTTCAAGCAGTAGAAAAAAAACCACTTTCAACAAAATATTAAGTTATTAATCAATAACTCTGTATTCTTTTGTTTTTGGCATTTTTTTGTCCACTAAAAAAAGATTCCTGATTTAAATAAAAAATATTTATTGCTGCACATAATTTGCATGAGAATTTTGGAGCAATCCAAATTCATGGACAAATTTGTGGTATTCCATGCTAAAAAGTCGCAATGCTTTGGGTAGAATGTTTTACTAGAAGTAGCAATGCCTATGCTGGCTTTAGTATTTGCTTTCTAGAATGCGATGTTGGAGAACCAATAGAAGGCATCTTGAGGTGTGCAGAATTACTGTTGTGGGTAAAGAAATAAAATCTGTAGCTTTTTGGGTGAATTTTAGCCTGTGCATTTTTTCTCTGGTACTTCTCAAACCTTTGGTTTGAAAATACAGAAGTTGCGTATTTTGACTGAATATTTTACAGATTTCTGCTTAAAGAAGGTTTAATGGAGGATTGGTTTTCGTTGCTGTAAGTTTGCCTCATTTTGATTTCCAAAGCATCATTCATTCTTTGTGTTCTTTCTTTCTTGTCTTCTCAAAGGAAAAATCAGTTAAAAAAAAAGAGAAAAGGTTGATCGCTGCAGGAGAACAAATAAAAATAAAGAAAAAGTTGATTGAGGCTTTTTTGACCTACCTGTGTAAATAATATTTTTCCAAGTACCATATAAATATAAAATGAGTGAATCTGGCTGCAACATATTTTTTAATGGATAGAAGAAAGACTCTGGGTTCAGTGTCATTATGCAGTTTCCTTAAATGGGGATGTAGTGTGGAATGACTGTTTATAAAATGTAGATCTACTTAAGCCCCATAATTGTAAAGTATTTGCATGTTAATGAAGTGGTACTGCACTAAGCAGTGGATAGCCAGGCGGAACTGGGGAGATAGGATTTATCCCGAGGATCTCAAGGCAACTGCCATGCTCTGTAAACAGAAGGTATGGCTCCTGCTGACTGGCAGGGATGTTGTCCACCACCGACACATACTTCCTTGTATTCTATCACATACACAATAAAACTAAGTTCTGGCTGTCTCCAGCCCTTCTGTTTTTTCACCAAAACAAATCATTTCTGAGGACAGAAATTAATACCCTGCTTTCTCAGATAGACAGCAGAAGCCATGAGGGAATAATTACAAGTCTAATTCAGCTCTTTTAATGACATCAGTTGACTGATTCTTGGATTCAAAGTCCCGGATGAGTTCCTAAGCTTTTTAACTCTAAACTCATAGATTGAAATAGTATGGCTCTTAAATTTTCTTTTCGTTGGAAGATCAAAGAAATTACTGCAGTATTAATTAACTGTGTGTATTTCTGTTTGCATAGCCTTCTGAAAGAAAATTGTGTATTTCATAGCATCCATTTGTTGGGTGAGATCAGCAAAAGAAAGAAGGCGGGTGTGTTGGGCCTATAGCAAAAACTGTCAGTGGGGCTGACAAAAGCTTCTAGAAGTTGGTCATCCGTGTGTGTATTCTCTAGAAGATTTTTCTGTCAGATCTAATCTGATAATCCTGATATGAGCTTTCCTGATGGACTGGATTCCAGATGGATTACTTGGTGTTGTTATTTGTTTTATCTTGTACAGATTCTGAACAAGTGAAATTTTTTGTTTTGTTTGTTTGTTTTTTTAATTACAAATATGTAGTTGGGAATGTGGAGGGAATGGCATGTGTCTACATTGTTTTCTTTTCGCTGATACAATAGCATCAATAGCTTCCCTTTGTGTAACCACACAGTAATGGAGTGCTGGTGCCCTGCTTGTATGATAAGAACTGCACTCCTGCGGTAAGGGCAGGCCAGCCATCACTGCTACCTGTTCTTCTCTATCAAAGAGAAAATGTGCAAAGGGTAGACACAACAGGCATCCAGGACCAATTTAGTTCTTACCGTAATCCTTTATCTGTATTGAGGCTGCAAGTTTAGAATGGTCTGCTCTTAAAGTTATTTATCCAACAGAAATATTGATGTCATCCTTGAAAAGTCCTAGTTAATAAGCATTGCAAGTGACAGATCTGTATAGAAACTGTATCTGGGAAAGCCAGGGAGAGGAAATGGATGTTGAATGTAAGAGGTTAGTGGGTATCATGTGCTCTGAGCATGCCACACCTAGTTTTCACTTCAGAAAAATGCACGTGAGGAAAAACTGCAGGAGTCTGTAGCACAGCAGACTTCAATGCACAGGTCTGGCTCCGCTCCTCCAGGCTGAAGTTACAGCAGATGGGTTCATTGCAACAAAAGGCGTAGTTGCAGTACACGTAGATATATTTCATTTGGCAAGCACAGGTTCTGGTAGTGATACAGATGCATCAGCATGGGTTTTGGTGGTGCTGGTAACCTAGGTGTGCGGACTTTCAAGGAACCTTGGGCTGTAAGGAAGGCTGCTGTGCCAGATCTCTGCTGTGTGTGTAGCTGGAGTCAAGATTGTGTTGACAACATGCCAGTAGTTGCTTGGTTATTTACTTGCTAATCCAGACAGAAGTGTGAATGTTACGAAGTATTTCTTATACCTTAAGGTACCATCTACAGCTGATTGTTTGCAACACAGGTGCTTTTGAAAGGGTGCCTTGACAGAAGGGAACTGAAGGGATAACCAGCGTAGTGACAAAGTCTGGGCTTGATGGCTTGCTGCTGTCTTGGAAATTTAAGGCAAAGGAGAATGGCGTGATAAACCAGGGGGTCACTAGTCCAGCTTTCTACTCAAGGCAGGGATCGCTATGGGATCAGGCCAGTTTCCTCAGGTCTTTATCCAGTTGAATCTCAAACATCTGTGAGGATGGAGGTGGCACCATATCTCTGGGCCCATGTTACACTGCATCTCTGCCCTCATGGGCAAACAGTTTCTCCATATCACTGGTCTGAAGACTTCTTTCAACTTACATTCATTCTCTCTTATCCTCCTACTGTGCACCACTATGAAGAGCCTGGCTTGTAACCACCATGTAGGCACTGGGGGGCTGCTGTTACAGCCCTGAAGCTGTCTCTTCTCCAGGCTAAAGGGGCCTTAGTTCCTCAACCTCCCTTCACAGGGCAAGTGCTCCAGCTCATGACCATCTTGATGGCTCTCTTCTGATTTGCTCCTGGTAATCAATGTCTGTCTTGCATTGGGGCACCCAAAACCAGGCACAGTATGTGACCTAAGAAGTAGAAAGGGGATAATTGCTACCTCTGAGCTCCTGGTTATGCTCCTGCTCATACAGCCCAGGAAGCTGTGGCCATCTGCCGCCAAAGCACATTGCTGGCTCACGCTCAGCTCCCTGACCACCAGGATCCCCAGGGCCTTTTCCACACAGCTGCTCCCCAGCCTGTATTGCTGCAATGACTCCATCTGAGCCCAATCATCCATTCAGTGGTTTAGTGATCAGAATGTCCCCCATTCAAACCATAATGTCCCAATTTTGATGCAAGTGTATTGTGGGAGACAGTGTTGAAAATCTTGCTGATATTGAGGTAAATGATGTCCGCTGCTCTGCCTTTGTCCTCAGATCCAGTAATTTCATTACAGAGAGCACTGGACAGACGTGATTTACCCTTGGTTGGTCCATGCTGACTGTTCCTAACCAGCCTCTCCATGTGCTCAGATATGTGCTTCAAGAGGACCCCTTCTGTGTGCTTCCCACAAAGTGCAGTGGGGCTGACCAACTGGCAGCTCCCCATGTTGCCCTTTTGGCCTTTTCCGGAGGCGGGTGCAATGCTTGCCTTCCTGCAGGTGTGAGACATCTCTGCTGGTCTCTCTGGCTTTTCAAAGATGAGATAGCAGGTGCACTTTGACAGCAACCACTTCTCTCAGCACCCATGGGCACAGCCCATCTCAAATATCCTTACAGCAGCTCAGTTGCTTCTGTGCCAAAATGATGACTGCTTCTGCTATGCTGAGGTGGAGCAGAGCTGGACTGCTTGGTTGTGTGCTATCAGAAAATGTCCTTGGCTACCTCTTGGTTTCCTTTCCTCTGCTGTACTGTAGGGCAAGGCAACCTCTGTGCCAGTCACATACAAAGATGGTACTTTTTGGTCTGCTTTGCTCAGAAATAGGACAGAGGTGTTGTGCAAAGCAGTTGCCAGATGCTGGGGAGAGATGACCCTCATGTTTTGCTGAGGAGAAGAAATGATAGAGAAAAGTATGCCCCCTTATACTAGTTCTTTTTTTTTAATGTAAAGGTATTGTTTGTTAATTAAAAAAAGTTGTAGATCTCCGCCCGCTTGTTGAAGGCAGCGTGCCCGTAGGCTGGCTGTGGGTCAGGAGCCGGGCTGCACGGGGAGAAGGCCCTGCTTGCCCGCGGGCTGCCGGCGGCTGCTCTGATCCTGCTTCTGCGGCAACAAGTGTTGGATCAGCAAATGGGATGTATGTGAGAATAATTACACACAATTATTGATTTACTGGATACCCGAGCTACTTCTGTGGTTGCAAGCTGTCTGCCTTCAGCTGCGTGCCGAACACTGCACCCAAGGCGTAGCTCTCCTGCTCTGCCTTCTCGTGCTTCTTGTTTGCAGAGGGCTAAGGAGTGCTTTAACACACGGCGTGTGAGGGAGCACACCCGTGGAGATCTACTGTGGAAGATGCCGGTCAACCAGAGCTTAGTCCACCCCTTTTCTTCCACTACCACTAGCACATTGACTGCATTGCATTCGTTAACTCTTTGCAACCTCTGGACAAGGACTCCCTTTGTGTCTGGCATCTCCCAGAAGGGTCAGGAGGAGAAAGGAGAAGGCTGCTACAGAACTGGGGAGGGTGTTACTTTGTAATTTTCCTACCCCTATCCCTTTTTTTCTCCCTTCCTTCAAAAAAATCCCATGCCTTTCCAATTAGTGCTGCATTAAAGGTTGAATTCAGTCAGAATTTGGGCAAAAAGGAGGAAAAAACCTGCGTGACAATAAAATGGTGTTCTGTGTGATTTTAGAGGTCAGACTGAAAATCTGCTGATCAGGGATCATTTTCTAGCATAAGTCCAGGCCTACAAACAGGGTCGCAATTGGGCTTAAAAATCCTGACTTTACTATCCCACAAATGTGGATTTAACTCTTATTGCTATCTACATAACACCAGAGTTGTTGGTTTTCATCTTGCGACTGAAGATGTTAAGCAGAAACCAAATTGTTTTTCATTGACCACTTGCTAGATGGACTTTTTTTTTTTAAACCAAAGTGCTTTTTGTTTTATATATCCTTAGATAGTTTTGTTGTTTAATTATGAATACAAAGGAATTTAACTTTCCAGGGGAAAGGGTGAAAACAGTGTTTGCACCTGAGAAAGAGAACTTACTGCTATACCTAGCAAGCAGCAATAGGATGAAAAACCCTAGAGTGTCTGCCAGTGATGTATTCTGTTGCCCTCACCGTCCCACTGGAAAGCCTTTCCAGGGCTCAGCGAGCTTGGGAGGTCTATGCTTGTTTGCAGAATCATTCCTTCTGCCCTTCCTTCCTTCCTTTTCCTTTCTTTATTTGTATTTTATTAATTACTTTCTGGATCCTAAGGCTGTTATACACAGCTCATCAGACCAGGAGTATATGCCAGAGAAGCCTTTGGCTTCTTCAATTTGTCCAGCTTCAAACTGACCCTGTTGTCCAAACCCGAATTCAGCTATTGATGTGGTGTGGGAAAGCCTCGACGATGCGTCCTTTCCTTGTGAGCACACCACAGGAACAGCAAGTGTCACAGAGACCTTTGGGCTGTTTCCACAAGTGGAAAAAGTTGCTTCTGCAGTCTGGGGTCCCTCTATGGCTTGGTACCTTCTTGCGTTCCCTCCAGCTTCCGCAAAGCTCTTTACTGCAGTGTGCTACTGAAATTGCTCTCGCTGGGAGAACCTGCTGCCCGTGTCTGGCTTGCTGCTGGAACAGCCGTCAGACACTTGCTGTACTGAAAATCTCCTTGCAAATGTCAGAGACCTTGTGCCTTGGAAGAGTTCTGCAGTTTGAAAAAGTAAATGTGGTCTCCAGTATAAGTTTTTCTAGAAAACTAGGTTCTGACTTCTTTCTACATTTACCATCTCAAATCCTCTGCAGAGCAGTGGTAATGGCCAGAACGTAATTTCTGTGGTCAGAGCATATTGATATTGGAAACAGGGAAGAGTACCATAGTTTCAGTTTGTGTAGTATGAAAAAAAGTCTTGCCTTGACTCTTACCTCTGGCTGTCAGTTATAATTATGTCCCCATACCATACAGCGGTGGCTGCAGTTGTCTGCTCTACTTAAAAAAACTGCTATGTGTCAAAACCAAAGGAATCTGTTTTTCCCACAGCGTGCTGGTACTGCCTGGCAATTTTGAGCAGGACATAAACTAATTAAAAGCCCTGAATTAGGTCTTAACAAATGTTTATACAGTAGCTCCATTCAAATTATGTTTACACAATAGCATAATGCAAAACTGTGCTATTTTCATTTCAACAAATTTGTATATGCTGTTGAAACCACAGGGTTTGTGGGAGGAGGAAGATGCCTTGGAGGACAATCCAGTGTTAACTGGCCATTGGTTACTGAGATGGTACGGAAACCTTGAGGTCTATTTGCTGGTCCAGAAGGCATGGGTTGCTGAATGGTTTTTGAGGAACACTCTTCTCAGTTGCACACTTGCCTAGGGATGTCTTTCTCCACCATAAACTCTTTATTCTTGCTCGTTATCTCTTCAGACTTAGTGTGCTGGTGTTTGGCAAACATCCACAGACCATGTTGCCACACCTGACCAGCAGCAGCCAGCACACAAGCTCGAGTCAGCCCTAATTTGTAAAAAGCTTACTAAGCTAGGACTAGGCTCCTCAGGAGACAAGTTGCCTCTTTCTTACCAACCGAAAGGATGAGATACACTGAGGGCTGCTCTCCTGAGTTGATTAAATGTGCGGATGCCCTGACACCTTTTGAAGACTTCACACGTATTTAGTACTTAGGGCACGTCTCCATGCTGCTTCGCTTATCCTGAGCCTCCTGGAAGTCTTATGTCTCCTCCTGGGGCATCGAGCCCGGGTGAATCAGCTATGTTGACAGGCAGGGTAGATTTTATTGGGCTTAATGCCACCTCAGTGTGGTCATGCAGTTTCCAGAATACTTTGTGTGGATGTGCCCATAATTGGAGCAGCTTAAAGTGACTCTGAAGTTCTCTGTGTCCAGCTGACACTGTGTGACCTTTGTAGAGACTATGAAGTAATATCTCTTGCTTTTTTCTCTGTGCCCCAAAGACCAATCCAGGACAAGGTGGTTTTGAAGGGAGACAAGAAATGTAGAGCCAAAGTAAGCAGGAGGAAGAAACAGAAATAGCAACGGGAATCTGTCAGGATACAGAGAAGGCCTTTTTTGATGTAGTCTATTTCTTATAACACTTAACATAAGTGTAGGTGCCACAGTAAAAAGAACCTTGACCCTGAGAGGTGTTATGTTTGCATTTGTGCTATGGTCCTGCTGGGAAGATTAAATCCTGTGTTTGAGCTATGGTAAACTGGAATTGTTTTGTAGGAACTGTATTTTTTAACAAATGTGCGTTTTAAACTCTGAAACATCTTATTGCTGCTTCTTCCCTAGGTGCATGTATTAAAAAAAAAAGGCAGTGTGAGCATGCTGCAGGTGTGGTACAGGGTTGCCTGGGTTACCCTCCCTATTGGGCTGGCTACATCCTGATAGCAGATTGAACACATGCTTTGGTGCTGTTCGAAGGCTCTGTGAGAGGCAGGAGCTGATTGAAAGCTCTCAGTTGTGCTAAAGTGGGTGGCCAAAGTGCAGGAATTGAACAGCTGCTATAAACCTGCTGAACTTTGTCGTTTATAAATTATTTTGCATGCCATCTGGAGCAGGAATAGTGCCATAGTTTACAAAACCTGTAGCTGAGGTTCACATTGAGCAGTAAGCGTGAAATATCATGAAGTGAACATCAGATTTTAAAGGCTTGTCGGAGTGGCTTAAAGACAGGTTCTTAGGTTAGAAAGGTTTTAACTGAAACATGCTGCCAGCTTTTCTTCCCTTGCAATGTGTTCAAGTTACATTTGGGTCTCTCATGAAGTCCTTAACGATACCCAAGAATCATGCTGTGATTGAGCCTAGGACAAAACATCTGTTAGAGATGAGGTTCATTTGCTTCATGGGCAGGGGGAGGTACTGCTGTCCTTGAGAAAGTTTCCCTCAGAATACCTTCCCTATGTGCATGGGTGGTGTCAGTTGTGTTTCAGATGCAATAAAGCTGCTGAAGCCATAAGCCCATTTCCCAAATCTTCCTGAGGCAACCCAGTGACTTCTGTTGGGGCAAGGGTGCAAGAACCGTGCAACACGGCCAGGCTATAACCTAGTTGCCTCCTGCTTGCTTGTCTTGCTCCATCTTTTATGGACTTTTCTCTTGGTAGCAGAATGGTGTCCATAGGTGCCACTGTAGCTGAACAAATACGGGCTGGATGAGGAGACCTGGCTCCTTTTGCAGAAGTGTCTCTTCCACATAAAGCCAGAATTTTCCTGTCCCCAATGATGGCCACATCTGGATCCATGAGACTGAGAATCTTTGAACTTTCAAACTCTTTCTGCTATGAGTATGAGGGGGGGGTTTTGCTGCTTTTTGCAACAAATTACCTTTTAAAAGGTATAGGTTAAATAAGCTGCAACAATGACCCTTACTTTGTGAGCAAGGGGGGATGTAGCTGAAATGGCTCCACACGTGGGTCCTCAATGTGCGCTGACTGGGCATTTAATGGGAAATATCACAGGAGAGAGTCTGTAACCCACAAACCTTTGCTGTTTCTCTGTTTTGTGCATGGAGCTGCTGATGTGCCGACATACACCTTGTTAGTTAGGTGCATTGCAGCTTAAGCTCTTGCTGGAAGGTTGGTAGTGAGGGCAGGTGGAACTGAAAGGCTCAGGCATTTGTCAGGTATAAAGCATGGATTGACAAATGGGGCAGATATTAATAACAAAACTAATATAGTAGACTGTTGCATAGTTGTTGTAGGAGTACCTTTCTCTTCTGTTGAAGTAGGTGGAAAGCATATGTGCTTGTTAATGCTAAGCAGGTGGCTATCACTGGAAAGCAGCAACAAAGAAGGCTTTCTGGTCAATTGTTTTATAACGCTGAATGAGCAATTCTCCAATACAACTCTATACCTCATTTGCTGACATTATGTACAAGGAATTAATGATAACTTGCCTTGCCATGTGCTGGCTGCTATAAGTGCAGTCTCAAAATATGGTGTAGTGGTTTGAATTAATGGTATTTGTACTTGGAGTGTGGCACAACTTCAATATGTTCTTACTACAGCTTCAACATATTAACAGTCTATGAAAGGTTTACCTTAGTATTAGAGCTACTTTTCAGACCTGAGCTTGTACGTTCCTCTGAAGAGTCAAATTTGTGTGCAGGGTTTTCTGTTCTGCATGAGATGCTAAGGAGAAGGTGGGAACATTAAACCAAGAACCATTAAAACCAATGAAACCTGGGTTTCTGAGAACAGATTCTGATTGACACACGAGTTCTGACTGCTACTTTTTGTCCTCGTTGGGAACCTACAAACTGGGGGTGGGGAGGTGTGTGTGTCTGCCTCCCAGCCTCCTTGGCTATCTCTTGTTTCTCCCATGAGGGTGTAATTCTCAAGTGCCTAACGTTGTGGGGCTCATTCTGCAGCCTGCTGCTCCATCAGGGCACTAAATAGATCTCACTTGAATGTACCCAACTGCAGATTTTCACAAAATCTGTAGGAACTTGCTAGCTTTGAGTCACAGAATCACAGAATAGTAGGGGTTGGAAGGGACCTCTGTGGGTCATTTAGTCAAAAAGTTGAAAAATTGCTGGTAATATGGGCGGACAGACTACCTGTGTACATGTGTGCACCCGGGTAATGAACTCATGGGCTTTGCAAGTGTAGGAACACATGTACCAGGTGCTGCATGTGCTTTTTTTACTCTGTACACCTAATGAAATTTCACTAGGTGTGAAAATTAAATCCCGCTTTAATAAATAATTGTTTTACCTTTGTTTTTTTCCGGATATGTTATTAGTTTATCTATTTCACTTCTCTCTAACCCATCCTCATAAGTGGTGCAAGAGAAATGCTGACACACTTACCTCTGCCATCTGTGGGTGCTGCTCTAAAAGTACCTAATGATTTTAATGAATTTCATGGCAGAAAGTTGGACACTGAAGCTGATTTGAAAGCATTCACCAGTGAAAAAAGCATAGGCTTTTATTGATAGCTAGTCAAAAGTGAAGACTTAGCTGTAATTATTTACAAATCAATTAATGGACCTTTCCTCTAACACCCTATCTGTCAAAGACTGGCTAAGAGCAGAGGAGAGCATTGATAAGAATACACCATGAAACAAAATCAATTGTCTTTTGTCATTCTGACAGAAGGGAGCTGTACATGTGGATTAACCCAGAATGCAATAGGAAAATGTCTACAGGCTGGAAGATAACCCAATTTTGTAAAATCAAGGTTGTCATAAGAATCTTTCATAATTGATGACAAGATTAGAATTTGTCTGGCATCCCTGTGGTAAGAATGAAAATGGCTTCTGGTGCAGCATTGCGACTCTTTAAAGCTAGATTAGTTTCCTCAGCCCTGGAATCTGTCCTTAATGTCAACTAATTTAAAGAAACTACATATGTAGCATGTACTTTGAGGTCATACTTCTATGGCTGATGCCATAGGTTTAAGATTGTAGCTGGCAGTTGTGGTGTTAGCCAGAATGCAGTCCTTGGAAAGTTAGTGTAAGTGTGTTTCTGATGCTGTAGGAAATCAGTCAATATCTTTTCTCTTGTCTTTTTGAAAGAAGTCTTTAATTAATATGATCTTGTGTACAAAATCTTTGGTTCAGATTTGTCCGAATGTGACGTTGTGGTGATACTCAGATCGTAAACCTAGCTATAGTATGACTCTGTAAAAGGACAGTAGAAAAAAAATCTTCGTATTTCCTCAGACTGGCCTTTGGACAAAGGCTGAAATGTTTCTGTAATTATCAATAGAGACCTAAGAATCTATTGGAGTGATTTATTTAAATGACAAAATTTAAGACCACTGGTTTTTAGCAAATATTTGTTCATTTTGTGATTGCGTGATGTGAAATTCTCAAGAAATTTTCAGAATTGTGCCTAGGTTCTTTCTCTTTGCACTCAAATCGGTAACAGCAGTGCTCTGATTTCTGCTCCCAGCTGGGCAGTGCATATTTCACAGCCTCATGATTACCATAACTTCATTCCACTCCAGCATTCCTCATCAGAGTGCACCAGCTTCCGCTCCCCAAACCGGGCCTTCACCAAGCTACTTTTGGGAAACCCTTGTGAAGGAGACCACTATGCACACGCTCCCTCTTCCCTCCCTCCCCCTGACGAGTTTCGTTGATCCTAGCTGTGCCATACGTTTCTGCATCTCTGCAGGTGATTTTGTAAATCGTCCAAGGAGCGTAGCCCTTGGTCTGCTTGTCTATTTGATTCATTTTTCAGCCTGAGATAACTCTAAAGATTGTATCTCCTCTGAGAGTTAGTACAATAACTCTTCCTCACCCAACAGTACAAACAGGCACTAGAGGGTACAAGAGCACAAATATTTGAGAATTATTTAAATAGGCAACAGGCCAAACCTAAAAGCAAAGCCCAAACAAAAAAATATACTCAAAATGAGGATTATGAGTACTGTTTTGTGACGGAGACCAAAGGTCAGCACAGTGACCTTTCAGTGATGTGTGGTGTAGTCATGCAAAAGACCTGGTTTCTGTTCCCAGGCTTGGTCTGAACAAGCTCGCATGGTTTGCTTAACCTCCACAGGGAGAACGCTTTGCATTGCGGACTGGTTTCAAGGGTGACCATTCGGATGGAAGTATGTGCCCTCTTGTTAGACGTTTGGGTCCTGAAGTGGGATGATTCTTGAGAGAGTGAGTTTCTAGCAGCTTTAAAAACATTTTAACATTCTAAAACTATAAGAAGGTAAAAGTGTATGTCGGGAGCCTGACAACTCCATGCCGAACATATGGGATTCCCAAAGAAGCCTTCTGTGATCCAGGGTGCTCTGTCTGTACTTATAGAGATCCTTAAATTTTCAAGCTACTAAAACCAAAAGATTTTTCAGTGCAAAAATAAATATATTAGAAGAACAGGAGTTAAGGGAGCTGTGGTTGCCCTGGTAACCAGAACTCTGACATTAATTAGTATGTCAGTTGGTTTTAGTTGCTGACCTCTTAACCTTTCCCTCTATTTATTTGCTGTAATAGTTTTAAATTCTGTGTTCTTTGTTTCTACTTTATTTCATATTTATTTATCTTTGGTAGTTTTTCCCCCACCCTCACTGAGTTGTTCAAAGACAACCTTCTTCCCTTCTTTTCCCCAAACACCCATCTTTCCTCAAGTGGGACAGAGTGAAAGGGGCAGAGGAGAAACTGCAGACAGAAGTCAACATCCTAGCATCTTCCCTGGAATAAATTCTAAGAAAATCATTGTCTTGTCTGCAAGAAACTGAACCTTCATTTAAACTTATTATACTTCTCATGTATCAAAACGACACAATGATGTGACAATGATGTAGACAAGTAGTAACATGAGAAAAATAAAATAACTGTTGTTTTCAGTGCATTTGACGCAAACTTTTTAAATATCAGAAGAACCTTATGTATGTTTTATGACATGTGTCATAACCTTGCACGGGTTCAGGAGCACACTAACATTAGTTGGGATTGTGAGATGTTTTCTGTTCTTTCTCCTTCTGGTTTGGTTCATGGTCATGGACTGACATACTGTCTTTGGAAAAAGCTTTTCACAATATATTTTCTAGGCAAGAACCATTTTTCTTTAGGGAAGATTTGACTTTGGGTGAAAACAAGGTGACTAGAGGAAAAGGAGTTGAAAATACAAAGTCAGCTTCAAATCACTGTCTGCCACCATCTTGAGGTTGTGTTTTTTTTTTTTTTGCTTGCCTTTGGGACAGGAACATTTAGAAATAGCATAGCAGCAGTAATCACCAATGACTGTCTTGTATAGTAGAATTTTTCTTGGAGGAATACATGTTCTAGGTGATTTATTTCTTGCAGCCAAAAAACATGCTGTTCTTGAAATATTTAATCCTCTTTTGCCTGTTGCTCCATAGTAAGTATTGGGGAAAAAATCTTGTGTCTGCAACATAGTTCTTTGAAGTGTGTTTTCAAGTCTTTCTACTCAAATACTCTTCCTCTGTTTTCTGGTGATTTCTAAAACATAAAACACAGTGAAGGGTGCTTTAATTGGCTACTTTAGGTATTAGAAGTAACTGTTATTTCAGAAGTCCAATTTTAAAATCCGAAGTCAGTGAAGAAAGGCTGGTTTTAACTGAAGTTAAAATAACCCTCAAAAATGGTATAAATACTTAAGAAAAACAATTTCAAAGTACTAAGGGGCAGTACCCTAAATATATATGTATGGAATATAGTGCTATTTGGGTAAGTGCAACAGCCTTCCTACTTCTCAAGCAAATAATGTTTAGAGATGTTTTTATTTTTTTTTTTTCTGATTTAGATCTGTTTTGCCATTAAGATCACCTATTTACGATGCCCTCATACAGAATTGTAGAACCATAGAACAGCCCAGGTTGGAAGCTCGAAAGATCGTCTGGTCCAACCTTTGGTGGGAAAGAGATCCTCAATGAGATTTGCTAACACCCTGTCCACTGGAGTCTTGAAAACCTCCAGCAACAGGGACTCTACCTCTTCCCTGCGGAGATTGTGCCAGTGAATGATTGTTTTTACTGTAAAAAACTTACTTCTTGCATGTAGGAGCAATACACTGTTAGATAGCTAATGATGAACTTCTGTTTTCAGAAGAGGGGTTTACATGAGCTTTGTGCGTTTGAGAGAGATAGAGGAATTTCATTGGAAGTAGACTGATGCATCTGAGCAGAGTTTTGTTAAGGGCTTTTTATTCTTTTCTTTGAGTGGGGGGAAAAAAAAATCTGAAGATCAATTCCAAGTCTAGCTTTGTTGCTTCAGAAATAACTGGACTGAGATAGTTTTGTTTTGGCTTCACTCTTTGTGAAATTAATCCTTGAGCTTTCAACCCAAAGCATTACATAGTTAGTTGGGCATCAGAAGTATTTACGTATGAGGCACTTTTAGATCTGCCTCAGATTCGTATCCTTCTGATGCATCAAGTTAGCAGTCTAATAATACCACAGCACATCATGACAACAAGAAGGCCAGTTGACCAGATGGTTCTCTGTGGCTCCAAGCAGTGCATTTGGCATCTGCAAGAGCACAGTCTTTTTTGTCAATATTTTCCCATGCATTTCACCGATGAGAGTATAAAACTTCTAAACAAACTCTAAAAAGTTTGTCTGCCAAGAACCATCTTACGTCATATTTGAGAACCTATGTAAAATATTTTGGTGTCCAAATTTGTAGATGAAGTCAGGGTTTTTACATTTCTGTACACGTGATGCAGAGGATATTGGGAATCTAGACACAGGGGTTGATCAGCTTCATTTGCTGTTCATGCAGCAGGTCACCCCCTCTGACAAACTCCTGTGTGGTGTTTTAGATCTGTGCTTACTCAATCCCCTTGATTTTTCAAAAACATCATTTTTTATAAATTATGGTATTTCACAAAGAAATCCCTGGAGATCCAGCATCTTGCTGGAACAGCCCAAGGAATAAATATTGCTGGCAGCGGACCCGGAAATAGAAATATAAACTTGCATCTTAAATTGCGTGCAAGTGCAAACTGGTATTAGGTGATGTAACACCTTAACTTTCCTGGTAAACGAACTAAGAAGGAAAAATGTTAACTAGTATACAGCTAAAAAAAGTGACACACGTTTTCAAGAATGGCTATTTTTTTACAAAATCGCTTTGAAACTGTATTGTTTAACATCAATATTTGCTTAAAAGCATAATTTAGCTTAAGAATGGCTTCTACATGAAGGAAACCAACATTTTTTTCCCCTCTGATGAAAATACCTAGTTGTGTGTATATTCTAGTCTCTGTTGCTCTTAGAAAAATTGTTTTGCTTTACCTGAAACCCATTTGGACAACTTTAGCTCTATTGAGATCTGAACTCTGTCTTGACTGCTCAGCCCTGCTTGGGAATAGAGACACTAATACAGGTGTGGAAGAAGGGAACAGAGCACAAGTTTCTGGAAAAAAAAAATCAAAAACACTGTGGGAGGGGGAAAAAATATAGTAGAAAGTAAACAAGGAATATCGGAAAGGTGCATGAACGAGTAAACAGAATGGCAATAATAAAATCTGAAAGTAGTGATAAAGTATGTTGTAGGTTGCACTGCCTCTGTCATCTGGAGTAAGAAGAATGTTCTTGTTGCTTATACATGGGCTAACAGGCAGTCTGATGGACTTTGATACTTCAGAAAGTTGAGTCAAATGAAGAAATGTAGAATAAATCATAATCTTTGAGTTTGGGGAAGTGTCAAAAGTTTAAAACGGAGCTTAAAGATTACAGATCCTCCAACTTGCTGAAATTTATAGAAATGTCACTTCACACAGTTTGTACAGCAGTCCCAGTTGTCAGTACTACAGGTCTATTTATTGTTTGCTTAAGTCTCGTCAAGCAAGGGGGGTGTGCTTTTACTGTCGCTCACTGTAGCCTTGCATGAGGGTAAGGATGCTGGCAGGCTGGCAGACCTATGTGCGTAGTGCAACGAAGGTGTTTGTTATGTAGGATTCTTTTCTGTTGCACTGTCAAAATATAAGAAGGCAAAATTCACAAAGTTTCCCTACAGCTGTGCAACATCTTTTCATCCCACAGGACAAATATGAGCGGGTGGAAGCACATGAATGTTAAAATACCGGACGGTAAGGAAGCAGCACAGCTCCGGTACCCATAGCTGTGGCTGTGGGTATACAAACACATGACGGTGGGATGAGTGAATTGTAAATTTGTAGCGTTGGTTACTGCCTCAGTACACACTTTTGACCTATGGTTAATGTGAAGTAGTGTGAGGTAGCTCCTGTGCACCAGAAGTATGTGTCTGGGCAATTCCCAAGACTACCTGCTGGCCTGTGAGTTCACAGGCTCCTCTACCTTGTGCATGGGCTCTAATCGTGGCAGAGAGCATAACGAACCTGGCATCTTCATACGTTGTATGACTTCAATGAGCAGATATGTTTCAAATGATGTTTAACCTGACAAAGACATAGTTCTGTTATGACTGTACCATTTAGCTATATTTTTTAAAATGGGGACTCAACACTATATATAAAATGCAAAATAGACAACAAGGTTTGTTGACATATACTTGGCTGTCAAAAACTCGCTAAGCTGGCTTAGGTCTAGCTCTTACTTTGTGCCCAGAAGTGACTTTGTAGACATAAATGAAAGCATGCAAATCCCTGATTGATCTGGAGGTGCAGTAGGCAATTAGGTATCTTGTCTGGAAAAGTTATATCTGTACCTATTTCCTTGAGTAGAGGAATAAAAGAAGAGGAGAGGTGTTTAGAAAGTAATTACTATTTTAAATTACGCTAGGACACTGTGCCAGTGGAAGCAGTTTTATGACATATCTCTGCATTCAGAAAATTGATTCACATTGGTAGCTGGACCTGCGCAACAGGCATGATCAGAAGATCTCCCATTTCATCCGTCGACAAGTAGGTAATGTTGCTTCGTGACTTTCAAGGTTTTATGTCTTTTCTGACAGTTTACCTAGGCAAAAGTAAAGATATCAATGATAGCGTGATCTAGTTACCTAAGTGAACAACAAGGTCTTAAAGGCAATCATTACAACTTTTTGAGCAATGTCATTATCTAAATATAAAAGCATGAAGGATAAATTTTCAAAGCATTGCCTGGAGGATTGGGTGTATTACTTTCTTTGTAGTGAGAGGAGTAGTACATTTTAGAGTTTGTCCTGTATTTGAAAGAGCTCAGCAGATGAGATCTGAGGGCCTGAGAGTTTAGAAAACTTCGCTTTAGGAGGTCCAGATTGAACCTTAAAAGCTGTGTGTAGCCCTCAAAGCCTGGCCTACATATTCACTTTCCTTGTCGTTTCAAGGTGAGGAGAACGTTGTTTGCTCACAGGCTTTTCATTAATGTTGAAGGGAAATCACAAGAACAATCAGCTCTCATGATGGTTTGAATTTCTTTTTGTAACAATTCATGTAAATAGGTTTGCATATGCAAGGTAGATGTAGCTTTAGGGCTGCTGTGAAATGGCCACTGTGTATGTCAGCTGCGTTAAAATTGGACAGCTTTGGGTTATGTGCAACACTTTCAGTTGCAGGAGTAACATTTAGAAATGCCACTTACTCTTTCTGGAAGCAAAGGCTAGATGCCAGGTTCATGGACTAAGAGTTTGGATTTGGGGTGGAGGGAGCTGTGGAAGCCACAGAAAACTTGTCCTCTATTGCTTATGAACTGTTTTTCCCTCCTAATTGCTCTAAAATTATTATGCAAACGACTAAGCAATGTCTTTTAGCCATGTGTGTTAGCCATTCTCTTTGAAGCAGATGTGGCATGCAAGTCTGTCAGCACCATGAGCCGTCCGTGAGCTCTCTCCGTATGCCCTGGACGGATTAGGAGTGATGCTTGCTAGCGACTCTTCATTCTGCTTAGAGCGGAGGTACTGTAATGCAGGTCTTTTTTATCTACTAAGACAAAGAGAAATATAAAGTAAACTGAGCTTCTTTTACCTCAATATGGGGGACCGTGATAAGGCAGGATATTTCTCCACCCAACAAACTAAGAGCAAGAACTACTTGCAAATCCTTAAAGGGATCAAGGACTTCCCAGTTTGAATACTGTTGGGCATTAATGAACCTTTGGTGAGTGGCCATGGCTGATGAGATAGAAATCTCAACTTTATTTGGTCACCATTAGCTACAAATGACTGACTTCAGACATCTCATATAGTGAGGTTACCCAGTTATGAGTCTGGCTGAGCTGGCTTCATACCTACTCTGCTTGCTGGTGCCCAGTGCAATGAATTGTGTTGATTCTGCTGCTGTTTTGGCTAGCAATGGAAGAAGTGACAAGTTCAGATAGAAATGTGGTTCCTAATGGGAACAATGCTTTGTTCATGATGAAACTGGGGGTGTTGGGGCATCACGTCTCAGAAACCAGTAACATGGCAGCAACAGCTTTCTGGCAGTCACTGATGCTACTGGGACAGCTGAGCTGCTGTAAATCACAGTACCAGAGTTAGAGGTCAGTGGTAGCTGAGACACAAGGAAATCTTGGCTGTATGTCCTTGCCACCAGCAGAGTCGTGAGGTGCTGATGGCACAGTGTAACCAGCCCTATCTGCAGGTAGATCTCCACAGTGCTCATACAGCATGGAGAAACTGCTGTTGGAAGGAGGTGGTGAAAAACACTGATTGCTTGCACAAAAGGAATGTTATTGGGCAGCAGTGAGGGGCCCTGTTTACCATGGTGTTCTTTACAGTGGAAACGTAAATTTCACAGTGTTTTAAGAAAAGAAGACTCTTGTGCCACCCAGTTCCTGTTCACGTTTATGCATTTAAGCTATTTTTACGACAGTGGAGGGTGTGTGTGTAATGACATACGCCAGTAATGAGCACCTAAGCTGAGGACAGGAAGCAGACACGGTGCAGCAGACCTGGGGGGAAGGGGAGATCCAGTGTCGTTCCCAGGGAGGTGAAAGGGAACTCGAGCCTGATAGTGGGGAGTGGTGCTGCTGCTGGGGAGGTGGGATGAGAAGACGACAGAGGGTATGAAAAGGGATGAGGAGGCAGGGAACCCTCCACAGAGATGTTCAGGGGAACATGGAGGCAGGACTGAGAGCTGCAGTGGCTGGGAGGAGGAAGGAATTCTGTGTAACCTGGAAATAAGCAAAAAAGGGGATACAAAGAAGTGGTGGGATATGGTCCTCTGCCCAAAAGAGGGATATGAAGGTATGGAGACACTTCCCAGACAAATATGGGAGACCTAGTGAAGAGTTGCATTATGCTCTAAAACAACAGGCAGAATCTCATCAAGTGTAAGACCTTGTAAATAGGTACCCTGGATTGTACATGTGTTAATTAGTGCTGGTAGTGACCTGATAGGCCATTGCAGCTCACTGTTTTCAAACATCATGGTGTTGTATCCCACTTTCAAAAAGGTGGCTGAGCTGTTCGTGCCAAGTCTCTGTCTTCTCCCGGTGTTTTCAGGGCCATTTTTACTTCCAGCAGCAATCAGTGCACGGCAGTGTAGCTTCAAGCTAAACAGAAGTAGCCTGGCTTGATTTGTTACTGCGGCTAGAAGTCAGCGGCACCCCCGGTGTGAGTACTGCATGGGGCGGGTATACCTGCTCGCTCCCAGCAAAGGCTGCGAGGACATTTGCTCTGGGTGGGAGGAGGGTGTTCGATGTTTCTGCTGGGAACTAAGGTGGACAAAGCTTGCATGTACATTCAGTATGCTTGGCTTTTGTGCCAGTGAGATGTGTAATGCTGCTGAGGAGTTCTTTGGCTGTTCTTTCAAGGTGTGGATAGCGGGATTTTAAGAAAATATGAGTTAAAAAATGTCCTTTAACAGTGCTTGCAAATCACAGAATGTTCGAGGTTGGAAGGGACCTCTGTGTGTCATCTAGTGCAACCCCCCTGCCGAAGCAGGGTCACCCAGAGCAGGCTGCACAGGACCTTGTCCAGGCGGGTCTTCAATATCTCCAGAGAACGAGACTCCACAACCTCCCTGGACAGCCTGCTCCAGTGCTCCGTCACCCTCAGAGGGAAGATCATCTTCCTTGTGTTCAGACGGAACTTCCTCTGCTTCAGTTTGTGCCCGTTGTCCCTTGTCCTGTTGCTGGGCACTACTGAAGAGTTTGGCCCTGTCCTCCTGAGATGCATAAGATCTCTGCAGTTACCTGCTGAAAATCTTTCTTACAGAGAATCAGAGCAAAAGAATTGTTGAAATCTAGGTGTATGTAGTCCTGTGTAAATCAGAGATTGTTTATTGTGAGGTTATATCCTCAAAGCAGCTGTTCACAATAGCTTGTTATACCAGTTCTACAAGATTTTCTGAGAGAAAATCCAGATATGAAGCATGCTGTTTGCTTGCCAACCTTAGTTTCACACAAGAGTCCTGCATCTTTGCGCCCCATGTTGGGAGTTCTTTTGCTTTAAGATGGAGCTCTCTTTCTCTCTCTTGATCAGAAATTAATCCAGCTTAAGTCCAAAATAAAGGGAAAACACCCAACCAAATAAACAATAAAATCTTTCTTTCCATTCTTCTTTTCCTTTCAGAAGCTATGAGTTAGGAGGAAGGAAGAAATGCTAGAAACTGAGAGATGTCAAGAGTGGGCTTTAGAGCACGTGCTTAGCTATAATCGTTCTTGCACATCCATGCATCTCTCCTTTTATTACCAGCTCTCCATGAAAAGTGGAGATTAGCAGCAGTCATGTGGAAGTGTTTAAAAATTCAAGCGGTGACAATGGGAAGTGTCAGACAGTAATGGAATAAGTACGGCAAAATTACAAAGACAGCAGCTATTCATTAATAAATTAGAACCTGGTGGGGTTTTTTTTTTAAAAACTGAAGGATTCTGTCTTTGAAATGATATTCTTCCGGATGAAAATTTATAATTTCCTTTTCACCCCCATTTGGGGGAGGGGGGGTAAATCCCTTCTTTTATCATAGACCAAATTCTGTGTTAACACTCCCAGCTGCACATGCAGAAGTAAATTTAATTTGAGGAATCCGAGCCACAGCTGCCTGAAAGGGACAGGTGGGGAGCTGCGAGATGTAACCCTGCACATGGGGCTACGAAGATGGGGTGAGCAAGACGGTGTAGAGCAAGCCCTGGCACGCAGCGCCTTGCTCATGCTCTCTGCTTACTGAAAACACTAGTGTCGTATACGAGATAGCCAAAACGTGACGTAAGAAAGGTCTAGCTAAAGCCTGTGTGAAGCTTGGGTAATTTTGGGGCTGTTACCAGGAGTTTTGGGGTGGTGTTTCCTTGACGCGCAGCCCAGCTCAGCTCTGCACCACGGCGTGGGGTGCTCTACGTGGGATTCCCCGACACGGGGTTGTGACTCAGTGTTCGGCAGGGGACAACTGCACCGCCTCCTCCTTTTCTGGCCACCACAATCAGAACACCACCCAGATCTCTGTGCTTGCTCGTGTTTTCCATTTAAAAGCATTCAGGGCGTCGGAAGCGAAGGGCCACCCAGTGCTGCGAGCAAGCAGCTGCAGTAGCGGGTCTCATATTGGCCAGAGCAGAGCATGTTCTCGCTTATCCACATCAAATACGGGTGGCCATGGGTCCCTCGGGAGCGGGTGCTTCCTCACTGTCTGGAGGTGGCAACTATTGTCTGCCCTTCCAGCTCTGCTGCTCGAAATAGCTTTCTTCTGCTTCCTGCGTCTGCGGAGTTGCCTGCGTTCAATGGTCTTGAAAAACTTCACATGGGAGAAAACCTTTTGAATCTGCTGCTCTGGTATAGAGGGACCAGCTTAATGAGAAATGCTTCTCTTCAAAAAGTTTTTATTAAATAAAATCCCTCGTTCCTTTCTCTATCCTTTGCCCCTTTTGCTCCCTTCTCTTTCCCAGCTGAGGACTGTAGGTGACTTTTGTGTGTAATATATTTTTCTGATCAGCCCTCCAAAGGCTAAGTCCCCTGATATTCTGTACAGAAATGCCATTTCTTATTAATTTTTAATGAACTGAGCTTATTAACCTGCCCTTCATTTTGTGTAAAGTGTAATTAAAATGTACAAAGAATTTGACTTGCAGTGTGCCCTTCTGGGTCTGTTGTTGGGTCTGCCTTAGCAGTGTGCATCAGGAGCACACTGAAACAGGCTTTTTTATTTTTTTATAGGACTCGGGTCATTTCACAGGCAACAGCCGGAGCCTTTGAATGAGGAACCCAGGAATGCCTTTTACTTTGGGCAATATTTGAGCAGCCACGACAGGCACCAGTGTAGACCTCTGGCTGGAAATGCAAAAAATGTTCTCAGATCTCAGTCAGCTCTAGGAAGGTCAGTGCATTCCTGGTCTCCAGACAGCTATTCCTCTGCTTTGGGGATATCGGTGAAGAAGGTAGGACAAGTGACAGAATTTGTGACCCTACTTTGAGACATTACTAGAGCAAAGTGAAAATTGTTGTTGTTGCTGTTCTGTGTAACTCATGCAGACAAATTTGGTGGAAGCCCAAGCAGGCTACTGGGTTTTAGAAGCCTGAGATAGCCCAGCGAGAGTCAGGTCACAGAATCACAGAATGGTAGGAGTTGGAAGGGACCTCTGTGGGTCATCTACTCCAACCCTCTTTGAGTTAATGCTTATAAAAATAACAGAATCACAGAATGTTTGGGGTTGGAAGGGACCTCTGTGGGTCATCTAGTCCAACCCCCGTGCCGAAGCAGGGTCACCCAGAGCAGGCTGCACAGGACTGTGTCCAGGCGGGTCTTGAATATCTCCAGAGAAGGAGACTCCACAACCTCCCTGGGCAGCCTGTGCC
>Ga0065711_1003952_pt1 | contig 31823 bp, 18 predicted proteins | sample Hoacrofraction12_FD_59098 | JGI IMG/M metagenome (GOLD analysis project Ga0065711, IMG submission 59098) | Hoatzin crop microbial communities from Cojedes, Venezuela - Epithelial fraction 12 v2 (version 2) | ecosystem: Host-associated > Birds > Digestive system > Esophagus > Crop | place... | reverse complement strand
GTGTAGAGGGGAAGGAGAACCTCCCTCGTCCTGCTGGCCACACTCTTCTTGATGCACCCCAGGATCCCATTGGCTTTCTTGGCAGCCAGGGCACACTGCTGGCTCATTGTCAAAATGTATATTGTGATTGTGTTGAGCCTAAAATGACAGGGTGTTTGGCGTGCATGTTTGGAGGAGAGGTCCCCCGTGTGCCTTGCACTGTAATAAAGAATCCCTGCTTAACAATATATATTGCACTGTGAAGTTATTACTAGATCTTCAAAGAACAATGTAGGCACATCCTCATTGTCTGCATATCTTCAATTTGTCATTATGACATCAAATTAGCAAAATGCGTAAATATGACTCCAAGGTAATAAATTTTCTTCTGATGGAGATTTGAGTTATAAATTTATGTTCATTAGCATAGAGTGATTCATCAGAAGGGACAGATGATTTCTTTCTATATACGTGTTTGCCCTGACAGGATTAGCTTTATAGAGCCCAGTGGATGGAGCATTGTAGAAAAACGTACAGGATAGCACCAGAGACAGAGGTTTAGTTTAAACCTATGACACAAGACACTACAATGCGCCAACCAAGAGCACCTTGAATGTAACAGATTTCAAAGACCTGCCTAGTCTTCTTGAACCATAGGGTATTTTGTAGCAATCTGGCACTACAATTTCTTGTTCCTCTTTTAAAATTTCACAATACTTTTCACCTAGCCAGGGGTGAATGGTGATGAAACTGGAGAGAAATGAGAGGAAAAAAAGAGGTATCTAAGCAGTTGTCATCAAGAACTGTTACATATTTCTTATTTCATTATTTGACTTGTGGTGACATAAAATCATAGAATAGAATGGTTTGGGTTGGAAGGGACATACAGGTTAATAATTACCCACATTCACATTTATTTTTGACTATGACATGCGAAGTAAAGCAAAATGCAACACGTGCCTTGGTAGTACCAGACTTGCCACTTGATATAACACAATGGACGGATGAAAGAAGATACACAGGCATTACTTTCTAATGCCTGTAAGACTGTAGTGAGCTGCAAGTTTAGTCTGGTACATAGTTTTAAACTCAGTTTAAGGTGCAAACTTTAAAAATCCTCTATTTTTCGGTTTACGGCTCTCATTCTTTTTAGTATTTTTCAAAAGTGGTTTGGTTTCTTTGTTCTGCTGAGAAAGTTTAATAGGATCAGCAAACTAACTTAAGCCTTAAATATCTGCTTTGTATGTTTCTTCCGCTAGTTAAAACATAAATTTCCATTTCTTACAAATACTAATTGCACAGAAGGTTGTGGGGATACAAATGTGCATGTGTGTGTGTGTATGTAATAACTTTCTTCCTCTTTTCAAAGCATTGTCCAAACACCAGCTAATTGATTTGACATGTCAAAAGAGAAACTCAGTGCAACCAAGTCATTTTGGTATGAAAGACATTTCCAGTCATCTCCGTTCAATAATTGCAACCACAACTTCAAAGATGATACAGATGCAAATTGAAATGTGTGATCTTGTTCTATCTGGATTTGATTTCTTTCCCCTTTTTTTCTGAAATACTCATCCTCCCCTTCCTGCTGGGATCAATGATGGCTGGGACTGCCACGTACAATGAAGCTATAGAAGTCCAGAGCAACTAAATTTTACTCCAGGGAGATAACTCCAATTCCCTCTTCCTCCCCTTCAATGAGACCGGGCCTAATATTTTGCATATTCTGTGAGTTGTATCCAAAGTGCAGGTCTGAATAAAATCTCCTAGGAGGACGATGGGGAATCATGATCCTTATCTTCTAATAGGCCCCTTTCTGAGATTATCCTTCTGTTATCTCTTTCCAAATTCTGTTCTTCCATATGGGAGTACAATAAATTGTTGTTGACTAGTGGATACCCCCACAACTCTTGCAGAGGATAAATCACACCACACATCTTGAAATTCCTCAGCATATTCCACCAGTGAAAGATAGTGAGCATCAAGGAAGTTTTTTAATAATTTAGCTAATCCAAACATTTTGTTGGTTATGTGAAGTCCACCAGGAACTTTGAAATTACTGCTGATTTTACACAAAAGGCTCAGATGCTGCTGAAAAAACAGAAGACTCCTGTTACCCTGTCTCCTCATAGCTGTACATATTAGTATGCATTGTTCTAGAAAGTTTCAGCAATATGATCTTCTGTGCTTGTGGAACACAAGGTCATGACAGTTAACCATGTATGTGAGCAGCATGGCAGTATGTGACACAGCAGCTCTACCTCAGTGCATGGCACCAGGGTGGAAGATACTCGCTAGCACATGGATGCTGCATGAGGAGTAAGAGCACAATATGGGGGAGACAGGAAGAATCTAATCTTTGAATGGACTTCAAGCATATCAAAATAGGGAAGTTATAAGTAAAATATGCAAGAAAAATCTTTGTAAAAGTTTGTAAATTTCTGATTTCCTCCAGAGCTCACAGGATTAGAGAACATAAACTTTCTAGGAGCAGATTTTTTGCTACTTCTTTCTTTCAGCTAGAGCAAATTCAGAAATGCCAGTAAAATGTCACCTTTTTGCACTTATTCTGATGCTCACAAGTAATAACGTGTCAAATTTTAGCATCTCATGTGGAAATTCAAAATCCGTTTCAATCTCTGCAAATAAAGGTGCACGGGTTCTGCAGCAAGAGACAGCAAGGTTGCAGCTGACTGGAGTTACCCGGCTGACTTAGCTGCTTCAGAAAGGTTATAAGAAGAAACATTAGGTCCTACTCATGTTTTTCCAGTAAGACATCTTTATATCATTACATTCAAGTGGCCACAATCACACAAGACTATGCCATAAGAGCAGAAAAGTCGTGAAGTCAGTAATTCCATGATTCTGTCATTTTTCCATAGGTAACTGGGTTTTTTTTAATTCTTCCATATTTCTATCAGATTAAAGTTCTCAGTAGGGAACAGCCGTTGAATAATGTTTTTGTAGTTTCCTAAATGTACGATATTTTTCTGTAGTTCCTAATTCCTGAATAAAAAAAAAGAATCTCTGAATTTGCTTTTAATTTCAAGATATGAGTTTACTGTGCTGTGATCTCTGATGGTCAGAGTCGCCTTGGACTCTCCTGGAGCACTTGGGGCTATCACAACCACCACTACCTCAAGCCTTACTGACAGAGCTCTGCAGGTCTTTGGGGTGTGAGAGTGGGGACTGGAAGAGAGAAGTGTGATTCTGTGGCCCATAAATTATGAGGGGATGACGTAGTCTGAATACTGCTGTGCAAAGTTTAGTTTATTTTACATTTTGTTTTTTTTTTATTGTTGTACTTTGAAAATAGACACCTTAGATTTTGGCCAGTATAATAGCACTAGAAGGCTAAAGCAAAGAGGTCCTTACTTCTGACTGCTCAAATAGGTATAAGGCTTCAAGAGGGAGAAACGAATCCACTTGATACAAGAAGTGTATGAACTGTATTGAAGGGTGGAAGGGCTGTCACAACCACCACCTTATCCACTTGCAATTGCACTTATGGATGTTGTGGCATTTAAAATTTTGGCAAACTGCATCAAACAGCCTGTTCAAACCTAGCTTCACACAGCAGAGAGAGCCCTGTCAAACAACCTGATGAAAATAGAGCAACAGTGACTTCAGTGGGCTTGCACAAAACAAAGGCTTTGAGGCCTTGGTGGCTATTTTCTTTTTTCTTTCTTTCTATTTCTGTTTTGAATTGAGTTAATCTACACGTAATTTTTTTTTAAAGACATTCCAAAGTGCCTTACCCAGGCCCTGTGGCTGACTGACCAGCTAGTGCTGTGACAAAAGCTGTTTTCCTAAAAGAACCTTGTCTGTGTCACTGCTAAAAGTACTAGTCAGTTGGGATAGGGCTAAGGAAAACCATTTTTTCTTCCTGGGGATTTTTAGATTTGCCAAACCCAAAACACATTATGTGAAGCATTATGTTTTCAGAATGAGATTGTCCCAGGGGGCTGATTTCTGTCAGCTTCTCTTGTGAGTTCGTCAGTACCTGTGGTACTGGTGGGCTGGAGTTTTGGCCCTGTCTCCATCGTCTGGGGCTTGGGGCTTTCAAGGGTTCCCCGGACCTCCTGCCAGGCTGCAGCAATGGACTGGAGAGATGTCAAACTGAGCAACTGCAGACCGAAGTTGGTGTTATTCTGCTTGGTTTCACCACTGCCTATTTCTGGCCAGCTCTAAATGACCTGTATAGGATTTTGCAAAAAGATTCATTGTTTTTCCCTCTAAACACAAGAAGAAATCAAGTGCCTGAAAATAAAAAAAAAATATTTAACTCAAAGTAAGTATGCCTTTCCTTTCCCTTTGCATGCAATCTTTCAAATGAGATTTTGACAATCACTGCTAGCCATGTGTCTTCTTTGTGCAAAAGAACACCTAGTATTCTGTCAAAATTTTATTTCACATTTCTTTGTCAAAAAAAAGTCCATTTCTTTCTTAAGGAAAAAGAACATAATTAACTTTATTGTTAGTACAAATATGAAGAAAACAAAGCAGAGGAAGCAGTAGACTATAAAGGGGTGAAAAAAGCTTCCACTTCCCAACTCTTTCACTGACTTACAACAGACAAACTTCCCAACAAACTGTCTTGCAAATTCCCCCTTGGATGTGAGTGTATTTATGTGTTGTGTTTCAGGGGCAACAGCTCGCTGCCAGGATTTATCTTCACCCCACCACAGTCAGCACTGAAGACGGGGGTGTCAGGTGCCCTGGCCTCATCGTGCTGTGGTGCAGCAGCAGTAGGTCAGTGTCTGCACACCAGTTTGGGTCAAGAGTGCAGGTTTGAAGGATATCTCCTGCCTGCCCCAGCAAACCAGGCTCTGCTTTACATCACAGAGTTTTCTCAGCATGCAAGGCAATGGAGAGTGCACCCAGTGCACTTCAGCTGTTACAGGCAACTTGGAGCTGGTCAGCAGGAAAATCCATGAAATATATTCAGCACCGATGTCCTCAGTTTCAGCCACTTGTCATTTCTAGGAACACCATCTGTCCTTTCCAAAACGACCTGTTAACCAAGAAGATGTTGCCACCTGCCTGAAATTGCAGGTTATTTCTGAACAAAAAAGGGCAAACACTCCTGCAGTCCTTTGAGAGGCAAGAGAAGGAATACGGAAAAGCATTTATTTTCCATGCTTGTGGTGTTATAATTTAGTCTGTATTTAAATCTGAAGCAGGCTAATGAGCAACTTTACAGTGCTGCTCCCTGGCTAGCTGGAAAGTGCACTGAAGGGATACTTCACGTTGTTTGCTGTTGTGTCTCTTTTTTTTTCGACCCTTCCTGAGGTAAAGATTACATTGGAAGGGATTTGCTTTTGTTGTTTCAGCAACCAGAGCCAACTGGCAGCGAGTTTGGTGTTTATACCGCAGTTGTTTCTTCTCCAGGGCACAGATTTCAGTGTTGCGCAAAATGGTATTATAGTCAGATCAGGAAAAATACTTTCCTCTCCACTGCAGATATAAAAATGACAGCCGGTGAGAGGTGAGATTTGTCTCAGGTGTGTGTTGTTCTAGGAAACAACTGGATGCTGTAGACATAGTTTAATGTTGCTGATGGTTAAAGAATGGGAAAAAAAATACAGAGAGGAGAGTGATTTTTCCTTGTGTAGCGTATAAGTGGTATTTTGCAGCCTTGCTGATGATGCTCCAAAGGAAATGTACAAAATAAAAATTGAAAAAGAAAACCCCAACAAAAATACTCTGAGCAACCTCACTCTCCTTATGATAAAACTAATTTGGGAGACCTGTAGCCAGTTTCAACTGGCTTTGCAGAATGGAGCCATTTTTTAGCTTCTTTATTCCAGGAATGGCTCCATAGAATAGGACTTAAAAACACCTGCAGCTCAGTGCAACTTTCAAGATTTATTCTGCAACCATGGACCTCCTCCTGAGAAATGTCCATTCCTGCATTGATAAACTTACTGTAAAGGAAAAAGTCTGATGTAACGGTGTCGATTAGGGTCTGGAACATGGCCCTTTGAACCGCATTACCAAAAAGTATCAAAATACCGTTAAAGCAGTTTGTGGGGAACCTTGATAAATGCTAAGTTGTTAAAGTTGAGCTCATGATATCCTAAGAAAGCACAATAGAGAGAGGGCCATATATGTTAATGTGGTTGTGGCTGCCTGTGGTGCTGATGCAGCACTCTCAAATATCCTCTTTTAGTTGCTTTTCCCAAGTTTCTGGCTTCAGGGCCATGTGTTCATGGTAATTAATCTTTCTAATAAAAAATAATCAATAATTTAAGCAGATTTGAAGCACTAGAATAAAGTCTTTCACGCTGGTGATCTCAGTGGGGCCAGAACGTGGTGGCTGTAAGTTGGCACAGGTCCATGAAGCCTCACCCAACTCTGCTGCAGTGTGACAAAGAGCTGAATGATGCTTTCAGTTTGTTAACTGACTGGCGTAGATCATGTATCCATCCAGGGAACATGATGTGCAGAAGTCGTAGCTTGGCTCTGGATGAATACCAGTGTTCTGTGAATCATCGCTGAATTCCACGTACTCATGAGCCAAGTGGGCCTGGGAAAAGCCAGGTCAGTTTTGCTTAGTGCATGTTTCCAAGGTGTTTTTTGGAATGCGGAAGATTCTGCCCTTTTTGGACTCCACAACCCTAAAGCCAGTGCTGAGCAGGGTATCTCCCTATTCTTGATTATCATTTTCAGCAGTTGTGTGCTGAATCTATGAGGCAGACAGTATTAGCAGAAGAGTTTCTCAAACATATTAACATTTATTAATAACAAAAAAAAAGTGCTAGAGAAATTACAGACCCCTTTCCTAGAGTCCCCACTCCTCGCTCCAATTCTGACCTCATTCTTCCTGTGATTCTTTCCTTGGAGAGGGTCCTAGGCTTGGCGGGTTCGCTGCTCTTTTTTCTTCCTACAGGTTGGTCTTCTGGCATGTGGTCTGGATGCTCTCTTTTGTTAGTCAGATTTCCTTCTTGAATTTAACTCTCTTTTGCTAGTCTTTTTTTTGCCAAACTTTTACACAGACGAATTTCAGCCACCAGATGGACCTATCCCATCAAATTGCTGTCCTCAGAACTGGCCTGATTTCTGAGATATTCAAGGTGGTCTTGATAAGACTCGTGTTGATAATCCACTATTAGGTGTCCCCATCTCTTCTGTTCCTCCATGGTGGAATAGAAAAGATTGTTATTATCGAGGTCAAGCAATTGCCACACAAAATGGGGTTCACAGTGCAAGTGGGCATGTGCAATTTTGTTCAGAGATGCTGCACTCTACCACATGCTCTTTTTAATGGCAAATGAGTAACAGAGATGTATGTATTCACATGCAGAAAAGCAGTGCCTCATTCTTTTAAACTCAGATGCCTTTTCAAATCATATGAGCTTAAGCGTAGAGAATACTGAAGGGGAACAACCAACTCACAGTCCCTAGCCTAGCACAGGGCTATCCCCACTGAATGAGGTTTTTCACAACACAGAAAACCCCTTTCTTTCCAGGAAAATGTAAAAAGGTATGCCCAAATGATATGCCCTTACAGTAAAATCACCTCTTGCACAGTATACTAGTTCAGATTTATGCATAGATATGAGGAATTAAAACTAACTTGTTCTTAAATAAAAAAAGGACACTTTGGAATATGATGCATTAGCTGTTAGTTTATTAATTTATGATGTGATCTTGCTGTCTCTTTTAACTGAGCATCAAAACTCTTACAGACACTGGTGATTGTAACATCGTACTTTAGCTAATAATGGACAAAAAGTAATCTTACAGTATAACACACTTCACTCGGGAATAGCAAAGCTCTAGTGTAATATTCATTCTATCACCTTCCATAATAGGTAAAGATGTCTTTTGGCACAAGGTACCTCTAGTCACTAAATACCTGGCGCTTAGCCCAGAAAAGTTACATTTCTGGCCAAACATGTTATATACTGTTGTCTGTGGCTTGATTGTGAGGATAATTGCTTGACACTGGTTCTGCCTGTACTCAAGCATCTTGGAGCTACAAGTCAAAGATTAATCATATCTAGGGACCCCAACCACTGGGCCACTGGCAGAGTCATTAAAAATATTTCCGTTTGCCTCACCAGGCTTTGGATCGTGTCTTGGGTTACCATGGTGAAGTCTCACTGCATATTTTCTTGTATCAATAATGGGAGAGTATGCCAGGGGTTAGTACTGAGGCACATGTTGTTCAATATCATCAACAATCTGAACAGTGAGTGCACACTCGGTAAATTTGTGATGACATTGAACCAGGGGGTATGACTGACGTGACCCCTCAGTCCAGCAACCTCAGTAAACTTGGCTGAACCAGCAAAAAACCCATGAGAGTCAGCAAGTGCATCTAGAGAGAATAAGTGCAATTAAAGAGAATAACCCCCTGCTTTGCTGTTGTTTGGGAAGTGAAAGATCAATGGCAGATTGTGGTGGTGAAAGCCAGGTTGAACATGAGCCACCATCACACCCTCATTGCAAACAGAGCAAACTTCAGATGATATATTATGAGTATCTTGGTCAGCAGCTCAAAGGAAGCTACTCTCCTCTTCTATTGGGAGGGTAGTGCAGAAGTGGAACAGGTTATATATGGAGGTTATGAAGTCTGCCCTAAGGGGTTTTCAATGCTATGTTAGGCAAAGATACAGCTGACCTCACCTACTTTGTAATACTTCTGCTGTGGTTGGAAGGTCAGCCCACAGACTTCAGAGGTCTCTTCCAACCAATGCTTTTATGATTCTGTGATTTTAACTGTGATTGATTTCTATAATTATATATCACAAAGCACTGGATAATAAGACCAAACTAAAAGCATATTAAAAAAAGAAACAGCCAGACCCAATATACAGCAGTACAGAGCTAAATAAAACTAACACTGAACTAACTTAACTTCATTCACTTAACTAACTAAAATTCATTCATACTGAAAAGAAATGTACCCTCTGGCTGCTGATGGGGAATTTTGAGATATGCAAACAAAAGGAGATAAAACACAAGGCAGAGGGAGATAAAGTTACATGAAACAAGAGGAAGGATTCCAGTAAGTCAAAGTTAATTAAGAACATCAATACTGTTGCAGCAAATATTTCTCTCATGAAGGTCCGCATGCTAGCTTGAACAGCCTGTCTGGAAGTGAAAGGTAGAATACCTCCATCCGTTTTCATACCTTTGTGTATAAAACTTAGTGTGTTAATTTGCCATTCAATACATTTGTCTTCACATAAATCTGCATAATAGAGTGGAAGATTTACTCCCTTCAAGGCCTAATCTCTCAACCTCATCTCTGTCTGAAATAGGCAGGAAACTACACTGCTGACAGATTCGTGTAAGGTGATATGTGGTAAAATAATGGAGGCAGAAAGCCAAGGTTTCTTGCTGAAGCCAGCCTAGTGTGGCAATCTTCATGCACTGTAAGTCACTTAGATGAACATGATCACCTTTGTTCTGGCACACTGTGCTTGGGAATTGGTCCACAGAGTGAAAAGGTGCATGGATAACATGTTAAGAAATGTCCCATAGCCAGATCCTGAAAGAGTCTGAGTGAAAATGCAAATGACTGCCTAGTCAGGTTTCCAAAAGTAGTGAAGGAGATTAATCCTCATTTCCCTGTTCTGAACTGCACCTATGAATTATTTAAGATTGAAATGTCATTTTCAAAAATGTGCTGGAATGGAGGCCTAGATCCATGAAAGGGCATAGACTTTGCAGAACCTATCTCCCAGCCAAAGTCAGAGTCCTAGCTTAAAGCTATACAGACTTCATTTTATGGCAAACCATGATATATCTATTAGGCCACATAAAGAACTGGACTGTGAGAAGTGGTCCAGAACCTTGTGGCTCTCGGGCATGATGGCCCTTAGAGTAGGGAGCTGTGCCAGTGCCTCAACGGGAGAGGCTGAGGCAAGCCAGTGAGAGTAATTCCTATGCTCAGATGCTCTGCAGTTACTTGGAAAGTTCGTGAGTTATACAGGATTAAGGATTTGCATTTCACCATTGAGTCAGACATAGATTATGTGAACGGAGTGGCTATTCGGGTCTTAACAGCATCACGTATTACAGAAGCAAGAACGCTAGTACGCTGTACTGGGTGGTGCTAACACTGCAGGGATTTCTTTGTAGAGCAGGAGAAATTACAGTTCCTTTAGTCCTGCTGATAAATCATTCCAAGTCTTAGCTGAGTGACCTGACTGCTGGCGTCAAGCAGAAGAAGGGGTGTAACACCTTATCTCTCTGCTTTGTGTGAGGCATTGTCTGGCAGTGTGCACTCAGAAAACCCAGTGCTGTGCTGCTAGACACAGAGGAAAATCTTAGATTGTAAATTCTGACAAAATTCAGCCATGAATTCAGTGCCTGACTTCTCGGCACTGTCAAGAATTAAGCAATTCTGGGTGTGACCAGCAATAGGCAGTTTGATATCTGGGGATTTTTACTGGGAGAAGCATCTGAAATTTTAGGCAATTCCAGAACTGGGGAGCTGAATTCCTCAGAATTTCTGAGGAAGGGGAGTGGGAGGCTGAGGATTTATATTTTGCACAACTATGTCTTAAATAATAGGATACAGAGGTATTCTTGTGAGTTTGGCGCTTCAGAGGCTTGAAAAGTCCTGAGGAGCTCATCAGTTCTTCAGTAAGAAAATGTTCCTCTCCTGTTGTCAGATGTGTCCTGCCAAAAGACCATGAATCTGTCCCAGAGAGGGGCCAGGGAGTGGGAGGCATGCCTAGGGACAGCAGGAGGGACAAGGTGGTGGTAGGGATTAGCAGTACTGTAGGACCCCGAGCAAGAAGGAGGGCAAGGGCCAACTGGGAGCAAAATGGGGGCAGGGGAGGAAGAGTAAGAGGAGCCTTCATCTAAGATGAACCCAGCAGTGTGGCTCCTTGAGAGAGGGCAGAGAGCTGCCGCTCACCACCTTGCTTTCTAGCAACTGATTCAGGCTGACTTCAGAAGTCAGTTTTTCGGGGGGCTGAACAGCTCCCTTACAAGCTTGTCTTCCTCATGGTTGTCTCAGATATGAAGAAGGCACAGCTGAAGCTCCCATCCCACCAGCTTATGTTCTTTGTAGGTTCTCAATGTTTGTTAAAGCCCATTTTATAAATGCTGCATGATTTGGGCACATGTGTTTATGTCTTCTTTGTTCCCTAGATTAATGTTTCCAAAAATCAGTTAAAAAAAAAAGAGAAGACAAAAACAGTTGACAAAACATTGCTTTTTCTGGCAGCCTTTCTTTGTACCGAACGATTGTGCACAAATGATAGTCTCTAGCTACGAAGTAAGTATTCCAGCCAGCATTATGCACAGAGTATTTTCCCCAATTAAACATATACATTTTTCCCTGTCAGCTTGCTGTACCCGATTCTGTTATTTTTTTAAAAAGGAAGTTTGATTAAAGTCCATTTGTTCACCACAAATCATTTACAACTGCCAGCCTTAAATAGGTGGTAACTGAGAAATATCACCAAAACAAATTACATCACCTCTTCTGAGTTGTTAACTGAGCTTTGAAATTCTTCCTTTCTCCAAGTGGGGTTCAAGGAAAGTGCGTGCCAGTCCATGTTCACTGTGAAGCAAACCCTGTGTGCTAGATATTCCCCCCTGGTCCTCTATGAATACCGTTTTTGTGCAGATCTGCACGGAACAAAAAGTTCAGCTTGTTCTAGATCCTTCAGCAATGTCCCTTTGGAGGGAGCAGTGGCTTGGTGAGCCAGTATAGAAGAAAAAGGTAGACTGGGAAATGTCTCTACTCTTGCAGAAACTAAGAGTAATGGTTTATACCAGTGTCCTGGTTTCTGCTGGGATAGATTTAGTTTTCCTCCCAGTAGCTGCTGTGTTTTGGATTTAGTAGGAGAAGAACACTGATAACATGGATGAGAACACTGATAACATGGATGTTTCTAGTTGTTGCTAAGAAATGAAGGACTTTTCGCAGACTCCCATGTTTAGCTGATGAGCAGACGTGCAGCAGCTGGGAGGGAGCACAGCCAGGCAGCCAGCCCAAGCTGGCCAGTGGAAATATTCCACACCATAGGTGTCATGCTCAATTTATAAATCGGGGTTGGCCAGGGGGCAGGTATCCTTTTCTTTACTCTTCTCATCTTTTTTCCATGAGTTTGGATCCTCTCATCCAGGAATTTGAACTTTTCCAGGAGTTTGGTCTTTCTCCATGAGTTTGGCGGGTTATGCGAAATTCGTGAGTTTGGTGAAATCCACAAAATTTGCGAGCTTCAGGAAACTTGCAGGTTCCACAATTGCTCTTTGGGGACAGGCTATGCAACTGGTCATCAGATGGTGAGAAGAAAATCGTGTTGTGTGTAGTTTGTTTTGCATATTCTTGTTTATTATCGTTATTGTTGTAGTTGTTAGTATTTCCTTTCTTTTATTAAACTGTCTTTCATTCCCACTTGTTTTACTTTTTGCCTGTTTCTCCTCCCATCCCGCTACATGGGAAAGGGAGGTGTGAGCTGCCAGGTTAACCCATGACAACCACCTTCTCCAGCTGGCTCACAACCTGTGGTTCTCAGAAAGTCTCTCTATCATGGACTAATTTGGAGTTGCAATGCCAGGGAGACAAAGGTGGACTTCACCAGCTAGAAGATGTCCCACGGTTTGCTCATGTCACTTCTTCTTCATAATGAGGAAAATGTATAAGTTTACAAAGTTCAAAAGAACCTCTGGTGCTTTATGATAAACATGGATGGTCTGTGCTGTTACAGCAGATGTTTTTCTGGGCCTCACAGTAGGAGAAATTCTGACCACAGCTGATCACCAAATTCTTGGGACAATATTTTACATACTGTACTTACCTGTGTGTAATTTGGCATTCTATATCCACTGAATTGTGTTTATATGAAAATTCTCTCAGAAAAATGTAATGCTTTGCATGCATAAACATCATCTGACTGGAATGTTACACTATATAGGTAAAATTATGATGTTACATATGCAGCGAATATATCACATTCATTTTACCTTCTTGAATGTAAAATTTCTAATTTATTTTTTACACTGTAAGTCCTGAAGGACAGTTACAATGAAATAATTAATAGAAAATTACATTCATGATAACGTAACACCTGTTCATCAATTAATATAACAAAAAACAGTCAAAAATAATTAAGTGAAAAAGAAAGGAAACACAATTATATAAAATAAGCAAATGATGAAACACCAAGTATAGCATAATAGAATTAAATAATGGCTATTACACACCAATTTGGGTTCAACGTCTGGTTTTCAGGCTAATTCTATGTCTCAGTGGTGCTCATTCTCTCTGAATGCCAAGTCTTGCTTGTCTCAAGCAGCGTGGCAGCTCTTTCTATTAATTTTCAGTTTACGACTACACAAAATTTTTAGGAAGTGGGTTAGGACAGTCAAACCTAAAACTAAGTGTAAGAAGCTGCAGAATGATCTTACAATTGTAAGTGTCTGCAAGCAGAGGGAATGTCAAAACAAAGTAACCCACAATTAGAAAAATAGCACTGATGTTCAAAGTTGGGGTCATCAAATATTACTTGGCACAGAGGTTGAAAAGGCATTGTTGGTCATTTTCTGAAAGCGTAATCAGTTGTGAAAGCAAATAGACTTCAAAAAGTACATAAGAATGGATGGTAAAACAACAGAAATTGTTGTGCCATTCTTCAAGTCTATAATAGATTTGGGTTTTGGATTGAGCAGATGGTTTTAATTTTTCTGTCACCAGGAAAGATATAGAGGTTGAAGAGTACTGAGAAAGGTAGTAAAGGCAGGCAGGCATACAGAATGTGTTCCACCCTGGAAGAATTGAAATAGGCAGCTAAGCTGAAATCTTCATCTCAGAAAAGATGGCGGGGGTGGTTTTCACAGAATTCTCTAAAAATCCTGAATTCCAGGAAGAAACTGAGTAAAGCAAGGCATTCACTGCTCTTGTAGTGCAATCACTTATTCACTAACTTGGTATTGAGGACTTCATTAGTTTCTCATTGAAAGAGTCATAGTATTTAATTGCATGAGAAAAAAGAGAAAAACCTGTCCAATTAGCTGAAATGGTTTAGAGATGTAGATCTTCTCAATATCTGAGAAAAAGGATTACAGGTAAGTAAAAAGGAAGACGCCACTAACATTTTTATGTAAAGCATATTGGCAAAAAAATAAAAGATTAGATGTGAAAGAGGTGTGGAAGACCTTCTAAGAGCTTGGAGGATTCACCTCAGAACCAGGTGTAGGACAGCTAGAGACCATGTGAGTCTTGAAATTGGTAGCTTCAGATCTACTGGAGTGCAGACACATGGTGGAAAACATTAGTTCCCAGAGAACACCCTCTGCCTGACCGCTGAAAAGTGGGAAGCCAGCATCAAGAGCAAACGGTGATGTTTCAACTGATGTAACTGAACGGTCACATGCAAAAAGAAGACAATCTACTGGAGAAAACAGCCTGAAAAGATGAGAAGATCAACACTGGTGACAACACCCAGTTAAAATAGCCTTACAAATCTGAGTAAAAGTCTCCTTGTTATCTTTCTCAAGAGATCCAAAAGGCAGATTTTGTTTCTATTTGAGGAGCAAGCTGATATGTAGAAAGACAGAGATGCTGGCGAAGATATTCTGCAGACGTGATCAAGTCACAGAAGTTGAGAAAAATATTTAAATTTTGTTGTCAGCTTCTGAGGGGGGCTCACTTCCTACTGAAACTTTTGATGTTTTATTGTACAAAGTTGAAAGTTCCATGCAAATGTTTTAAATATAGATTTTCATTTCACTGATAAAATTTGCTGTCCGAAGTCGTCCGATATCAGTAGGAATTTCCTTGTTAAGCATTAACTATGCACCGTGCATATCCAAATGTCCACATCCACTTTTATTTTGGAGTGCACTTTTCACTTTTTTGGAGTGCTCTGAAGTCCCTTATCTCCTGACCACTTAAGGGTTCCTTTGCTTCCTTCACTGGAACTGACCTTTCAAAGTCCTCAATCAAGATCTCTCCTCCTGCCACTGTTTACAGCTCTCTGTCATCTCATCGGTCAAGCAGGATGTCCTTCGCTGAAGTGCTCCCAGGAAGGATGTCTCTATCAGAGTCTACACACTCCTTAAGTTGCACAGCAAACAGGAAAGCTCTTGTGTATATACGGAAACATGCTTACAGGCCACAGCGTTAGGAGGGGGGACATCAATTCCACTTTTGGGATCCTTGTGGGGCTCATAGAAGCACTTGGGTAAAAGGACTCACTGTAGCAAGGTGTTCAGCCATATCTGGATGGTCTCAGGTAGCACTCTACCTGGCTGCCTGTACACTTGCCCTTGCAAGCCTGACCTGACAGGAAAAAAAAAAGCTAAAGATCTGAAAAATAAAGCATTCCCACAATGGTCCAACAGTGCAGCTAAGACTTTACGTGCTCTGTCATGCTATAGCAGCACTAGAGCAGCAGTGATCCCCAGTGCCAGCAGGGCCAGCTGGTCTGGCTCACTGCTGTGCCCCATGGCTTCAACTTCAGAGCTCACATCTATCCATCTGAGTGCAAAGGCAAAGTAAATCAGCATGTAGATATGCCCTAAAACTGCTCAGAGAAGCATTGAACTATCTTACACAAGACAGGTATTGAGATTAAGAGTAGCAATAAGTCTGCTCTCATGCAGTTGTTGCCCTCTGGCAGAGCGCACGTTGGCAGGAACATTTGCAGCTCCACCGCGTAGCGGTGAAGCTGAAATTGCAGACATCGCGTATGGGCAGGCACCTGTGTTGCTCCTTCAGGTGGGCTGCAGCCTCTGCCCTCGCAGTGGAGCATTGCTGGCATGGCCTGGGATGCATGGGAAGTGCAGGTGGGGAATGCCCCCACATCGTCAGCCCTCTGCAGAGGTGCCAGCGCTGGTTTGGCCCATGCTTTGTGGCTTTTTAAATGCTGCACCTTCAAAGTTATCTAGCACGGGTTTGCTTCTGCTCAGTTCACAGCAGGAGGTATAGCTGGATATTTGTAACTCTCTATGGCACATTAACATCTCATCCAGAACATAAACACCTAATTGCTTGCTGGCAGATTTCCCTCGGTTTGGCATCCATCCTGCTGTATCATTTGGGGACAAACAACATAAAATATACGTTTATGGTACTTGGTGCAGGACTAGGAAAGGGCAAGGGGGGAACCAATGAGGCTAAAGATAGCAGGTTTGATTCTATTATCTTTGATGCTGAAGGACCTTTTATCCCAACTGACTTATTTTTTGCTAAAATAATTTAATATAATTTGGGTGGACAGCAGTTATAGTCCTATTATAAACAATGAAAACTCCATTCAAGTCAGTCCCAGCTTGTGCTGCATCTAAATGAGCTCTTCTGCCTGGAATTCAGGACAGAACTTATTTGCCCAAACACATGAACTTTTTATTATTTATCCAAGAAGATTTTGTTTTAATAAATAGAAGATCTGAATTCAGAACGGACCACTCCTATGCTCACTGGCACATGTCTGAGTCAAAATTTTATTTCTTTTGAAGCTGGAAACTCTGCTGGTTTGTATGTGTTCACATGTGTTTTTTTTTAAATCAGAAAATAATGGTATCGCATAATCTTTTCTGAATTGGGCTATTGCCAAGTCAGATAGAAATTTCCAACAGGTTCTTTTAGTGTCTGCTTCAGGAAGCATAATTAAAAAGGCAATCTAATCTCCTCCTATGTGAATTTAAATAACAAGTTAACTTTCATCTATTTTAACTATTTTTAACTAATAAAGTCTCTTGCTCAACCAGCCTGACTTAGCAACTCTGTCAAATTGCAGTTGCTTTGGAGGGGAGGCTGCTCTGAGCTTAAAGACGTTTCCAAGAGGAGCCCATGAGACTGGCTATGTATGACAGGACTGTTGTTTTTCCTCATTAGTCTTCTCCTTTCTTTTAACAATACTCCTGTTGACAAGCACAGAGACCTGGGACTGGGCTGGACCTCTGGGCTGTCAAGTCCAGGCCGCTGCGGCACTGTGTCATAGAGACGCTGTGCGATAAACGCGTCATGTATCACAGGCGAAAGGTGAAATCTGTAGAGGAATGGGAAACTTCAGAAAAGGTTTGAAACAGCAGATTTGACCAGCAGCTGGCTTGATTCTGACTCGTGCTGGTATAAATCAGTAATAATTTAATGGAGTCAGGTGGAGTTGCTCCAATATGACACCAGTTTAAGTAAGAAGAGCAGATTTTGAAAGGAGAGTGTGCTTCCATCTTCCTCCACAGACTTACATGTTTTAACCATTAAAGATGATGACACAAGAGAGAAAACTCCCTCCTTCACGATCAGCGAACGCTCCAAACTGAAATAAAACACTCAGAGCCAGATATCATGAAATAAGACAGCAGTGAGTTCAGCAGGACACTTCCCTTGCACTCCCACACCTGCCTCTGCCTGAGGCACTCTCCGCTCTCAGCCACGCTCAGCAGCTTTCGCCGTTGTTCGAGTCAGCTGGTTTTTCGCTGTTCTCCCGGCGTGTGAGGCATCCTTTCCAGGAACATGCAAACTCCCTAAACAAACTGCATGGGGAGTCTGGTGAGCTGGAGGGGAGCACTCTTGCCACTCCCGGTACCCGCCGGAGAATACCCCAAGGTGATGGATTCAACATCTAGCGACTGCCTTCCATGAGTGTCTTCATCTTTGCTGGTTACGGTAATGTCTGTGTATAAATAGTAGCTCTCCCTTTTTATATCCTCCTCCTGCCTGATTCACTCGATGATGCAGAGTCAGAGACGTTTGACATGCTGCCATGGCGATTGCAAAACGAGGGTTGCATAAACATTGGATTGTGACATCTGACTGAATCAGGTGGGAGAAGGAGGATGGGCAAGCCCTGCGAGAGAGCTGCACCTGAGCCAGCCTTGGCCTCTGTCCCCAGACGAAGGAAATGAGCACAGGGATAATGTGACGTTCATGAGGAGCAAGAAAAGAGCAAACCCATCGGGAACAATAGGAGAGCAGTGTGTGTGGGGGGCAAGTCTGTTAGGAAAAACTTCTTTGTCAGGGGTGTAAGTCAAAGACAGGCATGGGAGGTCTGCTAATCAACGCTGAGAAAACACTCTAAACATGAATTTTACTTTCTGTTGTGGAGAAAAATGAAATGGAGCTGCAGCAGAACCGGGAGCCAGATTAAGCATAAGTAAAAGCTTACTTTAAAGCACAGAGGGAACCAGAGAAGTCAAAAATGAAAGGAGAATGAGAAAGGCTGGCCTCCAGACTGAAAGCAGTTTTTGTTGCTGTGTTGTGAACATGCTTCTGCTCTGAATCCGATTCCACCAATTTTTATCAATCTAGCTGCAACGGGAAAATCTGGAACCGTGTCTGAATGGTATGGTGGTGTGCATGGGGGGCCGCAGAGTGTGACCCACAACGCATGGTGCAGCCAGGAGAAAGACCTGCTTGCTGTAGGAAGACTGAGGACAAGGATAAGGATTCTATTCCTTCGCCTTGCTGAATTTGAGGCACTCTGAATAGCTTGTGCCTCTCTCTAGCTATGCACCTCAGCCCACAGCTTTTCATTCAGAACTTCATACAGAGAGATGGGGCGGCCTCACTTTTAACAAAAGATGAAAAATACGTGGTGTCAGTGTGCTGACATTCAGTGGTTGGGGTATTCAGCCACGACATGGGAGACCTATCTTCGCCGAGGTCACACTGACTGCCATCCCCCACCTCCTGGCAAGGCTGAGCTGGAGAGGGGGAGCGTTACCCTCCCAGTCTCCTGTGCTTCTATGCACAACTTTGTTTGGTACGAGACAACAATGCCTAGAGTATTTCCACATTTCAAGGATATTAGTAAATTTCATATGAAGCAAGCTTTTTATAAAAATACAGAGCAGGCCTTAAAGCAGGAATTACCCCATTTTTAGAGGAGGAATGTCCTAAATCACTAGCATAGACTAAATTATCCTTTGTTTTCTTTCTGGCTGGGTAAATCTGTTCTTTTTATATACAGTTGAGATATTCCCAAGAAGAAACACACCTGCCAGACCTGCCCCAGAAGTGTTTGAGTCCAGTGGTTAGGGCTCTGTGGCAGACTGGGAGACACTGTCTCGCCTCCTTTTAGTCAAATGAGAGAAGTGATTTGGAGGAGGAGCGCTCTGGCTCCTGAGCTATGCCATGAGACCAGAGACCAGTGCTCGCTTGCTGCGGCATTTTCAAAGAAACCCGTAGACGTGGGGTGCAAGTACCTGGCATGTTTCTCACCCTAGATCACAGGTGGAAAGAATAACATTCAGAATGGAAAGGCGTGAGACACAAGCGCAAATTGCACAGATCTAGTGTTCAGAGGGCTCCTCTTTATTTTGTAGCAAGCATGTAGAGCCACACTCAGCCTTAGCACAAGCCTCCTAGCTGAATTTTGCTCTTGTTACACAGTATACGATAGAAACAATCTCAAGCAGTCTATGCACCATTGTTGGTGACCTCTAAGAGTTTGTGATAGCTGGAGAAGGAATCAGAAGGCTGGGAAAAGGCATCTACTTTTTTAAAAAGAACTTAAAAACAAGAAGAAAAAAGAAGTGGCAACGTATCAGTCTAACATCATTTCTTGGAGGAAGAAATTCATAAATAATCAAACAAGCTGTGAACCACTGAAAAAGCTGAAAAACTGATAAATATCAGAGGTGAATATACAAATGCTCAAAGAGATGACTATTAGCCAGCATCTTTGTTAACAAAGTTTCATGTCAAAACAGTCATGTTTTCATGTGATATGAAACAGACTTTGTGAATAGGGGAAAAGCAGTGAGTGTCATAAAAGCAGTAGGAGGGATTTGAAACTGTTCCAAATGCCACTCTCATTAGCAAGCAAGAGGATATGATTTTTATGGCACTTGTATGAGACACAGAACTGTTTGAAAAATGCCTTCACAGAGCTGTTATCAATGGTTCACTGTTAAAAAAAGAAGCTGGTATTGAATATTCAACAGGTTTTTCCCCTAGGTCTGATTCTGTTCAATGTTTTTTGTTCCTGTCTCTATGATTGAATACTGAGTGTGCTTATTAATTTGCAGATTATATGAAGTCTACAGGTACAGTGGAGGACAGGATTGAAATTCAAAATTATCTTGACAAGCTGCAGAAATGATCAGGAAAATGATAGGGCAAAACTCAAAGGAACAATAACAAGGTACTTCTCTTCGGCAGGACCATTCAGCTGTACAAGTCAAGGACATGAAATAATGACAAAGTAATAATTTGGGGAAGGATCTGCATTCTGTATATGCATCACAAGCTCACCATTTCATGCTGTTGCAAAAAAAAAAAAGTGGTTCAAATAAGGAATTAGAAGTAAAATGATGAACTGATCTTTCCATTTTACTTTGCGATGATGAGATATTGTTGTCCCCACTTGTGACACCATACTTCCAGAATGATACAGGCCAACTGGAAGAAAACACCAACAATGATCAAAGGAAGAGATGGCATAACCCATGAGGAAGGATAAACAGAACCGAGGTTATTAAGCTAAAGAAGAGAAGCTTGGGGATAGGAGGGACAAGGAAGGACAAGACTTAGATGCCTGTTTTCAAAGAAAAGGACTGACTAATCTGTTCTTTATGACTGTGCAGGATACAACAAGATATAAAGGACTTAAAATACAGTACACAAGTTTCTAGTTACATATTAGCAAATATTTTCTAACGGTAAGAAAGTCTAACAGTAGAGGCTTGTCTAGAACGCATGTTGAGTCATTAGACATTTTAATAACTGGTGAGATGACAATATAACTACCATAAATATAGTTGTTTCTCCCCTGGGGAAGATGACTCCTAGAAGTTTTCCATCCTCTACGATTCTATGTTAATTATGGTGTAGAGTTTTTGGCCTGCTTTTCTTCTTTACTAAACTACTTCATAAAGGAGGAGGTAAAGATTGAGTGAATGTAAAGCAATTTTAGGCAACTTTTAATTTGTTTCTTTGCTTCCTTCCAGCATGCAAGAGTATGTTCGGCTTTCTAGAGAATGCAAAGGCTGGGGGGACATTCCAGTAACTAGAGAGGATGGGACTTTCTGACCATCTTAAATTGAATTAAGATATAACCCTTGTCAAATTTTCTGCATGCAGAGTTAGTATACATCCACACTACACAGGCACAAGAGTGGCTGGAACTCAGTAGCTAGTGTGAGACAACTGTCTGTGAAACTACATGGAAGTGGGAGGACTGAAAATGAAAATATAGGTTCTGCCACCTTGTAAGATTATTTTGGTGTCTTGTAAGATAACTTAGACATATGAATCTTTGCTAAACTTGCCATATGTACTCATTTAAATATGTTTGGGACTATGGATTTTATCCTAAAGCAAAAGAGACAAGTCCTGATCTTTTACCTCTCTGCACATGAAAGCAGAGTCCAACTCTCTGTATGTGGTAGCCCCCTGTAAACAAGACCTTGGCCATAGGCAAAACCTAAGATTTGGATTTCTCTGTTACTTATGAATGTCTGAATTTTGCAAACGGTCCTTTAACTCCTAATAAATAAACTATGATTATACAATCATTTGTCTACCACCCTGATGATATTCACAGTAAATTCATAATCTTTAAAAAGGTACAATTGGTCAAATCAAAGTTGATTCCATGCTAGAACAACACCCAATATAAAATCTAATGGAGTAAACACAGCAGTCAGTGAGGAGATTGCCAGTGAGTAAAAAAGGCTTTCATTCAGACCCTCAGGGTTTTCAAAAAAGAATCCCTGTTTCATGTATTCCATGTGTCATGTATTTCATCTGTTTCCATCTGAAGGAGAAATCTCTTATGCAAATTAAGAACCAGTTTTTGAAAATATTGTCTGTGAATCTGTGTCTTATTCGTGTTTGCTTAGTTAGCATTGTGGAAGAAATTGTTGAACTGTCAATACAATTGCCATCTCCTTTCTCTTTGCAGATTTTTGATAGTACAAATGCAGCAAGAACAGTGTGGTTTTTCTGCTCAGGAGCTGGTGTTACACGGGCTATGGTGTACCTCACAGTACACTGACTGCTGCAGCACACTTGAAGAAGTTGTAGCTGTACTATTGTAGGGTACGGGAAAGCATTTGACATGACACGTCATGTTCTAACAGCAATCACAAAATACCACGCAAGATACTCATCTACGATTGCTGGACTGTAAGAGGAGTTTTTCCAAGGTCTTCCATTATGTTGGATCTACTGAATGTCAGGCTAGCTTCCTAAAAATAGGACGGTATTTCCTTCAAGATAGTGGTTATTCAGTGTGGCCCATGAAAAGTAATGCAGAAACCCACCGCTTTAAGGGATAAAGCTTTTGCTTTGCTGCTCAAAAGCTACGGCTTGTGCTTCTGAACACTGGGAGTCACTACAGCTAGTGTTGGGAATTCCCATCAGTCTCTTACAGATACCCATAAACACGTGTATTAATTTTTTCCTTTAATTCAAAGAAAATTTAAGCACTGTGGTCACCATATGCTCTCCTTCAACAGGGGATTAAAACAATTATATTATCACTAATGTTGCATCAAGGTAGTGACACTTCTTTTTGTTGGACTAAGGTTGATTTAATCCATGGACCTTATATACTTGCTCCCTACAAGGGCTGCTGAGATTAATTTGTCATTAATAAGACTATCTTGACACACAATTGGGAAATAAGCAAATAGACACAAATTGGAAACACAGTCCTTAAGGTGAAGCACTTCACATTGTAGCCTGTGTCACAATGTCAAATGATGACAGAAGTAAACACTGACAGGAATGGACATACGGAGAGCAAACAAAGGCTTTATCAGCCAGACTATTTTCCCTGAAAAAAGTTATGGCCACTGCTTTATTACTTGTTACTAACTGAGAAATTAATTTGCAGTGAGTTTTGGTGTACATACATAGGCTGATGTTTAGTGCTGTTGGTCTTGTGTACAGTGTACCAGTTGGGGCTAGGACTCTGACCCAGACAAGCCAGGACATCCAGACACAGCTCACCTCTTGAAAGGTCACCTTCCGTCTCTGTCCTGTGACATTACCCATGGGAAAAGAGCTGTGTCATCTTATAGACTCTGAATGTGATGAAGGCAGCAGAAAGTGATGCTCAAATGTTGCACAACAGGAAAAAGATGAGTTGCAGTGCTTAAGATAACCAAATAGAAGTCACACAGCTTGAAAGACTTCGAGCACTCCTCCCTGGAAAAACAGAGATTATTCAGGAACACCAATAAGTGTCTTGCTTTGCTGTGGTGACTTGAGGATTCAAATGAAGATTTGTAGACAAAGCTAGTATCTTTCATCATAGCATTGGATATAGCTGGAAAAAAGGTTTTGTATATGTGGGCTCTTCTTCAGATCTAAAATACAAGCCAGACAGAGCATATAAATCTTGTACACTTGTCTCATCATGCAGAGGGGTAATGTAAACCTTATCAATTAGATGATGAGCTCAGAGTTGTTTTTAGTTCATAAAAATTTTATCTTGAAGAAAATATTCTGCTTTCCAGAGATAAGCAGGCTGTGCTATGTATGTGTGCTATGTATGTGCAGCTAACATTTGAGATTGGAAGATTCAATTTTTGTATCCATCAGGAGAGATAAGGAAAAAAGCAGCTTTTGAGCAAGCAATTATTGTAAAGGCTGTTGCACAGGAGAATATGCAGCAATTTGGTTTGGAAGCATATCACAAATGTGGGTAAAGATTCGCTGGACCTTATAATACTCTTTTTTGATAGTTTGTTATGTGATACAGCTTGATTCCAGCACTTTTTGGCCAGATTCTCACTTGCATTCATGTCCCTTTATTCTGCTGTCATTTCACTTCATACTGTCAGGTGATGTAAATGAGAATCAGGCCCTTGGCCATTATAAATCTATGGTATACATCAAAACATGGAGAATGGTAACCAGAGGCCTTGGCAATTAGCACTGAGTCTGTAAACTGTTTCTTTGTTCATACATCACAGCATGTGATTCTTCAGATCCTATCCAACCAGCACCTTAGCAAAGCATTTCCCTTGACACGAGTTTGTATTTGGGATCCAAAATCTGTAAGGAAGCTGCTGAGTTTCAGTGTGACTCTTCTGCAGACACTCTTTAACCTCAATTTTACCCTTTCTTCTTCAAAAAATGTCTAAACCTGGAGTATATCCATGTAAGGAATTGCATTTATACATATTGTGCTGAACTCCCTACTGCCCTGTCCCAAAGCCCTGAATACACAGGTCTGAGTTTATACCTGACATGATTAAAAACTCTTGCTTTAATTACCTAACCTTGCGAACATGCAATGTGGCATCTTTCCACTCCTTTTTAATATGATATCTTTGTTGTTTCAATGCTTTCAAAGACACTAGAGTCCATGGGATAGTACCAGAAATCCTCTTACCACAGCTGGAACAAGCAGTGTTTTTTCATTTTAGAGGAAAATACACCTTTGGGACATGATGCCATCAAATCCAAAGGGATTAAAACGTAATTTAAATGATATCAGTCCTGCCCTCTTAACCTTGCACCAGGAAAACAGCTGACATGTCTTAGTATTGTATTTCAATTTATTTTTATTTCAATTTTCAGTATCACCTTGACTTTGCACTTGTTCATTGTTTGCATGCTATTAAGGTACGTGAAAAATTTAAAGCCATATTCTTCCCCATCTTCAGCACCTCTCTAGGGTCAGCAGAGGATACTACTGCTTGCTTTTTTAGTGATATTTGTACCCAAGCACAATTCAGAGCAGCTGGCAGGCTGTTCCAGATATTCTCATATGGTCCCTGGTACAGCCTCAGGCAGTTTGCGGGTGCCTGCGGTGCTCTGGCAGCCCACCCTGCTCACCTTCTTCACCACTGAAATGACTCCGTAGCATAACCAAGGAAAAACAATATAAGAATGAGCTAAGACTATTTTATATTTATTGAAGTATTTTACAACAGGGAGTATAACCCTTGTTTTTCTGTATGTCTTGGAACAGGGCAGGAGATCTAAAGTAGGAAGAATTTCACCCTTCAGAATTGAGGCCACTGATACAAAGGTAAGCAGCCAACTGCAACTCCCTCTGTGCCTTGTCCCAGTGCTGCAATGTTTGGATCCCCTGGGATGTCCTGGTGTTGCTCTTCCTTTTGCAGCTGGCATTTTTTGAGTCCTAAACTACAGGTTTCTCACTATCCAAATGGGAGGACTGCCCAGTGGTTACCTTGACTTGTACGCTGTGTCCTCTGATGCTTAAACGCCCTTTCTCCTTTTAGGACACTGTCCTGACCAGCTGAGAGCAGATTCACTTCACACCTATGCCCGCTCTGAATATGATGTTGCTCTTGGGCAGGGCAAAACGTAATCCAGATGGCATGGGATAGCATACGTCCTTCTGGATTCCCCCTAACCACATGTTTCCTGAATGCAGCTCTCCCCACATCAGAGGGAGTTTACGTCTTGGAAGGCTCCATATTGGTGCTGGCGACTATCTGATTACAAACCAAAGTTCTACGGCTCCTGAAGGCAGGCTTCTGTGCTCCGAGGAGGCAGGAACATGTTACCGACAGGAGAGAGCAGTGGAAGAAAATTTTGGGGAGCTCACACCTGCAGCACATGTGAAAGAAGCTTGTGCTGGGGTTTGGGTAGGGGCGCTGAGCCCCAGGTGAGTGGAGATGAACAGCATTAGGATCTTGGGCTGAACCCCATTAGAATCAATGGTAATCTTTGCTGTATTTTGGTTTTTAAGCATCTGGAACACTCCTCTGTGTTAACACTTGTCCAGCAGCAACCTTCCCATCTCCTCACAGGAAGAAGGTATGCAGTTCCTCTTTGTTGCCAGATGAAAACAAAATAGATTTATGGCTCTCACTAAAGGTGGCAGAGAAGCCAAGAGATTTGAAAGGGAAAAGCAGAGTAACTTGCACAAAGAAACGCTTTTAATTAAAAAATGTTTTGAAGCATTGCGTAAAGAACCATTAGTTGTTTCACTGGCAATTATGTGATATTATATCTGTATGGAAGTTATTTGCTGTCACTTCAAGTCTATGGTACATTGTTTGCTCTAGGCTCTTTCTTTTTCATTTATTTCTCCTGTTTTTTTAGAAAGAGTAAATTAAACTACCTCAAGAAGAGGAATTTTTCTATTTCCTGTTAATATTCTTCTTCCTTTTTTCTATCTTTTTTTTTTCTTTTATGTCAGAGGTTTCCAATGGTCACGTTTGGCCTCGTACATCCTCCCACCTGTTCCCTTGTAAAGCTCCCGCCAAAAAAACTGTTTTGTCAAATCAAGTAGTAACTCATCATGAGTTAAGTCAGAGCAGAAGTTGTGGTGTCTCTGCCTTCCCTGATATGGACCATGTTTTCCTAAGTAGAATACTTTTTCTCTTCCAAAGCAGAACACTTTTCTTCCAGCAGAAGCTCATGCTGCTCTAGGGAGAGTGGACTGCTCTGCACTGCAGCTGCAAGGAAGTTCAAACTGGTGATACATGGCAAAACTTATTCAGTTCTTCCTCTCTGTTTGGAGGCTAAAGCAGATAAATGTCACATCTTCTACAGCCCCTGCTTGTCTCAGAAGCAAAATTCCTAAAGTAATTTACAGACTGTTATGGCTCACATTGTATGTACAGGGCTAGTTGCATGGGGTTTTTATTCCCACCAGCCAAAAAAACCCCAACTTTCAAAGGTGGTAAGCCCAAGGGAAGTAACACCTAATGAAAGGAATGGATGGGTTAGATGGTACCTAGATTGACCTTTAAACTCTGAAGTGTCCTCTAAAACACTCACATTTATTTTTGACCTACAGGTGTACTCACATATGGAGAATGCTATAAGGGGACAGAGGGAACAGATTCTTCAGGAAAGCACGCAGTTGCGTTTAAACACTTTTAAAATTGAAAATTGACTGAATGACCCTAAAGCATTTTAGAAATCAACGAACTGGGCGCTTTTATTTTTCTTCCTCCACCTGGTCCCATGCAGGCAATACTGGTTTGATTTTGCACTGGGAATTTCTAATCCCTGTAAGACGTATATGCATTCTTTCATTAGAGATACCTGCACAGGATTGATATGGGTCGTAACCTGGCTGAAGTCTCCAGCTACTTATTTTGGTTTGTGCATGTCTGAAGGGCTGAATAACTCCCATAGAGTTCTGCGTAGGCATTACCTGAGATTGGCAATGCCTAACACGTCCCTGGCAGAGCCCCTTCGATAGCACTAACCTTTTAAGGTCACTTTCTCTTTTCATCTTGCGCAGGTCAGCTTCTCCAGAGAAGAAGGAAGATTTAGAAAATCAGAGGGGTTTGCTTTGTTGTTGCTGTTGTTAGAAGTGAACCTGAGTTTTACCCAACTCAAATCTTCCTGCACTTCTGCACTGTAGTTCTCTTGGTTCTGATTTTCTGGGATATTTTTCATCGCTTTTATTCATCGGCTAGGTTAAAAATTTATCATCTCAAGTGCAAAGGTGATTCCAGTTCCCAACAGCCTCCCTTGCATCCAACAGCTGAGCCATTATCAAAATGAAGGTGGGTGTAAGACACTCATCATGGAACAGCCCCACCAGAACCTATACCAGAATGTTTTCAGCACAGGTCAGTAGTGCAAACCTTTCTAAGCACTCTGTCCATGTCTGAACCAAGCTGACTGAAATAAGTAAATGCAGTGCTTCTCTGAAAGTAGAAGGGAGGGATACTTACTTTCAATATGGATTTGTCAAACTGTCACAAATGAATTAAGAAGCAGGCTTTAAGGAAAATCTAAGAAGTGAATATTGAACATCTTGATTTTTTAATAAAACTGTCCTGTACTATATAGTACCTAATAAGCTGGAGAAACTTTGTCTGACCAAACCAGAGTATGTCTTTAGAAAAAGATCTGGACTCAGAAAATGACTGGCAATAGCTTGCTGTCAATGTGAATTCAGAGCAGCTTCAAACTTTTTTCTGTCCTGGATCTGGGACTATGCAGCATTTCCATGGACAATTCTACTCTGCGTGAAAGTCACCTACTGGATTTGTAATTTATTAATAATAGCAACCAAGTTGTTGCACAGACAGCTGTTAACCAGCAAACAGCTATGTTTCTGGCTGGGAAGCAAATCTGTATTGAAAGGTCTGTCTGGCATGCCCTGGCATAAGCACAGGGGAGTCTCCAAAGTGCAAAGTCTCTCTGGGAGAGGGCGGCAGCATAGAACTTTGTGAAAATGGCTTGCAAATTCAGTGATCCTGCAACTTTTTCAATCCTGCTTTCTCTTATTCCTCCAGTTTTATTTTTCTCTTCCAAAGATGCTGTGTTAGCAGGAACGACAGATACTGCCCCGTACTTCGGTGCCCTGCGACTTTGCATCCTTAAACCTTTTGTCCTTCCAAAGAGATCCTCCCTCTGCCCTTTGCTTCCATCACGTGTTATTCCTTTCCCTCAGAATACCATTTTTCTTCCACTTTGTGACTCCCTGTCTTAATCTAAATTACATAGTTATTTTGGCTTTTTTTTTCTTTTCTTTTTTTTCCTTTTCACTCTTACATGTTGCTTTTTGTTCACATCTCTGAAATAGCTGACAAAAAACTTCTCCCTGTGGGCTTTTCATGCTGGTATGAGGCAGAAAAAGCCAGTTAGAACCAGTCAGCCTTATGTGAGGTGCAGTTTTGTGCTAAATTTCTTTACAACTCATAACAGAAGTTTTAAAGAGATAGGACTACACTCTGAAGAAGATTTAGGCATTGCAGTTCAATAATGTTACATTTTAGGTACCCTATTACATTTAAAGTGGGTAATACACAGCAAAAGCAGTTCTAGTGACTTCTACACATGCATGGGGAAATTTCCGAGACCAAAAATGAGAGTACAGAAGCCTAATTGAGTTTGGAAGGATATTGTTGGACTGGCTAACATGGAACATGTTTAGCCAATTGCAGGAATTCATCCTTGCTTGCTCTCCACTGTCTTCTCAGTCCAGCGCTCGGACATCTCACAGCGAATATGATACAAGCAGCTATGTCCTGCCGTAAACCACCATCTCAAATTAAGTGCCTAAATCCTTTCTTGCAAGGATCAAAACTTCGATGTCTCTAGCTGGAAGTGGACTGCTTGACATACTGAGGTCATTTCCAGTTCTGTAAGCATGTAGACAATCAGGAAGAGGGTCAAGTTTCCTAAATAATCATTCGATATAGAAATGTCCCTGTCCTCCTTCTTCTGTCCAACCTCCTAATTTCAGGAAATGTGTTCTCCTGTCTTCCTGAAATAGTCCGTAAATGTGAGGTTACAGACACTCAGATAATTCCAGAAAATGTTTTTGCAACTTTGTATGAGATGCCTAGCTATTTTAGGAACCAGAAAGTGAAGTATTGTGATTTTGTATCTGTCCTAACAAATTCAGCTTCATTTTTTCCTGTGCAGTCCCCAGGGAGGGGACAGACATCCTATTTATGCATAAACTTTACAATATTATAGCAAGTGGGTCACAGCATCTGGTAAATGGGTCAAATGCAACACTGACTGATCATACTCATTGCCAGCTGCGTACTTCGTCCTCAGCAGATGAATGTCTATGTGGAATAGCCTGTGCAGAGGAAAGTCCTGCATCAAGATCCTATAGCCATTCACATCATGGCATGTCAATTTTTCTTTTGTTTTGTGTTTTGCCAGGGAAAGGTTTTTACATTCCTGACTCCCCTATTCTGGATGAGGACACTAACTGCTGAGCGAGATGCGTTAGAGACAGCTTGAATGCACTGGTCTGATTTGGCTCCACTCTGAGGCTGGTGAAAGATTTCTTCTTCTACTGATGTTGTTGGGGCTTACATGTGCGATACGTGCCTAGGAGTTTGTAGGTGTCAAACAGAAGCATAATACTAGGCATCTCTGATATGTTAGCAAGCACTGAAAGAATATAGACCTCAGTAGGGCTACACTGGGATGTCCTGAACATCAGTGACCTCCAGGGGCAGACAGCCACCTATGAACCTTCCCATCTATAACCTACACTGTCTATTAAAAAAAAAAAAGAAAGAAAAAAAGAAAAAAAGGAAAGAAAAAAGTTGATTAGCTGATTCTGACATCATTAATACTTATTTCCCCCAAATTAATTCATTGTGCTATATTGAAGTTAAGGGAGATGAGGCATTTGGTGTACTTAAATGGAAGACAAATACAGAAAGAAGGCTGAAAACAGAGTGTAAAATTTGTGGTGTTGGAGGTGAGTGGGGTTACCAGCCATTAGCATACTTAAGGGAAATGCTTGCAGCTCAGTTCTTTGGTCCTCTTACAAGCACACAGGCAAAGCAGTGCGAAGTGTTCATTAAAGAACTCTACTCACTGGGTCAGGAGAGGAAGGAGGTGGAAAAAAGCCTTCTTCCAACATTGGCTTCTAGAACAACGCTTATTTTACAGTAGAATTTCACAAAGCCCATAATTGTAAGTGGTGCTCTCTCAAAGGGGTGATCTCTCTGTCTCATTCTTGATTGCTATAAGTTAGAGTTCAGCCACCACTTCCTAGCTATAGGATGAGAGCCGGACATGTCACTCAGGCGTGTGCTGGTTCCATGCTGGCGAATGACGTATAAGCCAAGAGTGACGACTCTCACCCCATCTCTCTGCCTTCATGCCTTTTCCTTCCACCTCGTAGTCCAGGGAACAGGGGCTGTGCTTCACACTTCTAGCTATTTTTTACTTCTCTGAGCACAGAGTTTCAGCTTTCCTCCCTGTGTTCAAGTAAAGGAAAAGTGGAATCCAGTAGCGTTAAAGCTCATCACAAATTTGATATATATTGTAAAGTTTCTGTCACTGTAGTCTTCAGTTGACATGAGGGAGCTTAGTTACCTTTGAAGCCTCTCCCTTTCTACTAAATTTCTTTGAAATTGACAATGGGTTCAAAATCAAGGAGAAACAGACAGGGAGTGTGATAGTATCAGTGTTTTTCTCTTAGGAAACTGCACTTTGAAAAGTATAGCCAGTAAAAACAGGGAGAAATCCTCTAACTTGTCCTTTCCTAGTACTTGTTTTGTTGCAGACAGCTGGCAAGGGCTGCATATTGTTTTAAAAGTCTCTTATTTTATAAAGTACATCTCATTTATATGGTGAACAAAATGATGTATTAGCATACTTGTGAGTCATTTTCTGTTCTGTTTTTAAAAATCACAAAAAATAGCATGTGTTTAAAAATCTTGAATTAAAGAAAACATGAGAGGGCAGATAAAAACCAACATAAATAAACTTTAATGAAAAGTTTCTTATATTTTTATAGGATTTTCTAATAACTAGGAAAGCAGGAAATAACTTGAGACAGAGTTTTTTCCTTCTGTGCCTGACTCCTCCCAGGTTTCGAATCCCTCATAATATCTCTGGAGCTCAGCCATATGAGAAACAGCTGCAGTTTAACTGTGCAAGTGCTACAGTCTCTCTAGGTGGGAAGTGGGTTTTGATTAACTGCTGGGGAAAAAGGAAAGAGAAAATTCCCTGTTTTAACTACTGTTATTAAAAAGCAAATATGGGGAAATACTATAGCAGAATAGCATAACTCATGGAAATAGGAGGAAATATGTCAAATTTCATATTTAATTGCTTTCTGTGCAGATTCTAGGCAAGATACACTCTAACAGTTTTTTAGAATGTTCAGTATACAGAGTAATAATGGGCAAGTATGAGCAGGCTATGCATTCGTTATGACACTTAAGAATGCAGAAGATGGCAACAAACACCCAACTCGCAAATTCTATGGTTTCACAGCTTGCCTTGTCAGTAACACTTAAATAAAGTAAGAGCCACTTTAACGACGCTTGAGCAGAAAAGGCTGTATTATCCAGGAAAGGCAGTTCTACAACATCACTGGTAATAATGCACTGCAAGGCAGACTGAAAAAAAGTACATGGAGTCTAAACATGTACGTCATCTTAAAAGCAGTGATGTCATACCGACAGTACTTTTAGTGGTACTAAAGTGTGTTCTATCTGCCTGAAAGCTCTGTAAATTATGCACGCGTTATGGGTCATACAAC
>Ga0065711_1030662_pt1 | contig 31824 bp, 17 predicted proteins | sample Hoacrofraction12_FD_59098 | JGI IMG/M metagenome (GOLD analysis project Ga0065711, IMG submission 59098) | Hoatzin crop microbial communities from Cojedes, Venezuela - Epithelial fraction 12 v2 (version 2) | ecosystem: Host-associated > Birds > Digestive system > Esophagus > Crop | place... | reverse complement strand
CCCGCGGCGGGGGTCGCCAAATCCCGCGAGAGCCGAGCACCGCCCCCTCCCCCCCACGCCGCCGTTGCCAGGCGGGATGACGTCACCGCCTCGTCCGCGCCCTGCGTGGCTGCTTCCCTCCCTCCTCCCGCCCCGTGGCCGCCTCCGCCGGGGGGAGGAGCGAGCGCCCCCCCACGCCTTAGGGAGGTGCCGCCCGCTCCGCTCACGGGCTCCGGGTCGGGCACTGCGGCCCCTCAGCCGAGCTCCGGCACCACGGGGGCTTCCCCGGCTCCTCCCCGGCGGGCTCCTGGCCTCTGCCCCCTCCTCCCGAGCCGCCCGCCCTGGCGCGGTTCCGCGAAGCCCCCTTTATTTCGGGGTCGGTTCTGGCCGGGGGGGGGGCGTCCCCGGGAGGGCGGCAGGGGTGCGCAGGGGGAGGCCCGGGGGGGCAGGCGGGCGCGTCCCCTGGGCCGCGGGGGCTGTGCGGGTTTGCGCGGGTTTTCGGAGAGTTTGCGGGGTGCGTGCGGTTTTTTTTCAGAGGTGCGTGGGGAGCGGGGAGAGCGTCGGGCTGCCACTGTCCGGGTTCTTTGTGGGAAACTCAGGAACGAGTGAAAACGACTGCTTAGATCTAAACCCATTTAAAGAAAAGACCCTGACCCGGAGGGCAAAAGGACAAGCAAACACGGTCTGGTTTTGATGAAGATCGGGGAATATAACGCAGCGGGGCTCTCTGAAATGGAAATGCTCCCTCTTCCCTGCTGCAGACATTCTTTTCTGAGCGGTGCAGAATGAGCCCTTTCAGCCAAACTCGGGACAAAATTAGCCAAAAAAGAATGTCAACTATTTCCAGGAGTCAACTTTTTGCTTAGCATCTTTCTCATGGAATATAAACAGAAAATGAGTCAGATAATCAGTACTGAAGGCAAAATGTGAAGCCTGAGAGTGCAAACCAGCAAGTACCATACTGTAGTATGATATTTGATATCATATTTTATCTCCTTCACTGTGCGTTGAGGCAGACTGTGCTTCCATTGCTTCCGACAGCAGAGCTGGAAATGTACAAGTAATAGAATTTCCTTGAAGTAGGTGCAGCGTTTCACCCTGACAAATGGTCCCATGATACTCCCCTTTAGAGGAGAATCCATATTTTTTTTGTGAAAATAGAACCTCTCCCTCCCCCAGATGTACAGTAGTTAATAGCAAGAGGGGATTTGGGGCAGAAAGGAAACATCATCCTTAGAGCTTGAAGTCACTCCCAACAAAAATTGAGAAAACAACTTCCCTGAGGATGAATTATCCTCGTCTGTCTTCTCTGTAGGTTTTTTCCACTTCCTCTGAAGAGCTACATACTAAAAAAAGGATAAAGGATGAGAGGAATTATGAATTTGGCCTGATGTAGTAATTTTTACCTTTTTAGGCCCTGCCACAAGGCTAAGTATGTGCATACAAGAGGAGAGAAATACTAATAGCATACATCTTTACAGAGAGTGGAAGGAGCTCCACGTAGCCATCGTTCAAGAAGCTGGTTTGAACTCGGCCAAAAGCTCATTCCAGTTTGTTTAAGCATTGTTCCTACCTTTGGATCATCCCTGAATACTCATGCTGACACAAAGTTACCTCTGCCCTGCTCTCTTCAGTCCAGAATATGGTGGAGAGCAAAGCGATGGTTCTCAGTTCCTACTCTGTGGACTAGTGAGATGCTGGCTTTTTTAACTTCTCTCTCTTTTATTTTTACATGTCTTGGTAACTGTGGCAGGGGCTAGCTCAAAGCCTCTTAGCAGTCCAAGTACAAAACCTGAATTTTATTTAGAACCCATCTGCTCTAGTGATAGTGCACCAGCATCCAACTTGTCCTGAGCTTTAGCCCCCATCTCCTTTTAGTACCAGTGAGGCAGAAGTGGGATGGTTCCTGAGGGAGCTGCTCTGGCTGCCAAGCCCAAAAGTCATTTTCTCTGTGGACACCTGGCTGTGGTGCTGCTAAATCCATCGTCTGCAGCCCTGTGCTATTTTCTGGTTTGCCCACGTCCAAAGCTGGTCCCTCTCTGGGGCTCTGGTCTGTGAGTTACGTGGCGCTGAACGGTTGTGTCTGCCTCGTGCTTCGCTGCGTTCGACAAAGCTTCGCTGCAGTGAGTTTTGCAAAAATGCAAGAGTCCGCTCATGCGTAACTCAGAGCAGCGTAGGGACCCGCATTTAGCATTCTTATATGAGTTGGCAATTATAATACATATAAGGAAAATACATCTGTGCAAGGCTGTTAACTATTAACTATTATGGCTCAACCGTTAAGCCATGTGACTACTTCGTTTCTTTTCTATATGCTTTATGTCTGAGGTCATGTGCTAATTTCTTATTTACCAGTAATTACCTTCTAAATCACCTACAATGCGTTCCTTCATCACTTCCCACTTCAATAAAAGCTGAAAACGTCCAATTAGACATTTTCACTTGGATATTGTGCAATGACTAGTATTTATACAGTCTTTTGAAAATATAGTCTTGCTGGTACACTGATAGATATGCAGGGAACACTGGATCTTGCTTTTTATTCAGTTATTTCTTTCAGCTCAAGCAGAATGGAGAGCACAGACATTCTGACTCTCTGGAATTAGAGCAGATTTGTTTCCGAGTATTTCCAAATCCAATTAGGTTCCCTAAAATAACTGTGATTATTTTCTCCTGAGATGGGGTTTCTTCAACAAAACTTTAAAAAATGAAGGATTAGCTTTTTGAATGCTTTATGATTGAGCTTAATGGAATATCTGAATTTAATGCTTGTCTTTGAGAGAGGAAGAGTTCTGATGTGTTCACAGATCAAGACAATAATTGCTGTTAGGGTCAGTAACTGCTATCATTTTATTTTACAAGAGAAATGGTTGTGTAGAGCCTGAAGTGTACGTTTCTAACATAAAATAAGAATGATACCATTTGTCACCCCTGGAGATGCTTTATTTTATCTCGCAAGAAAACTAGGAATAACGATGGACTCTTTTCCTAGTAGTGCTGCAGTGAACATTTCACTTGAAGTTTTTTGCCACTGTGGTAATCTTAAAGTTACTCCATTACTTCCAAATAAAGAAACTTAAACCTGAAACTTTCAAAACTTCTCCCTAGAGTGCAAAAAAAGAAAGGAACTGACTTTTTTTTTCAAACAAAAATCATGGGTTAGCTGTTACCAAGTTATGGTTTCACGCACATTTGAGTGGCACATGTGCCTGCAATAATTGTACATTCCCCTTTAACCAAATTGCTTGCTCCCAAACATTCTGGACAAGTCAATTTTTCATGCTTTTGAAACTGTATTGCATTTTTCATGACAGCAACTTCTTGCACAGTAATAGCCATAAAAATTTTCTGGAAGCGTACAGCCTCTAGCACTAAGGAGTTAAGCACTAAGGAGTTAAACACTCTTGACTGTGAAATTTCACCTTTTGTTTTCTGTAGCAGTTCCTACTTGGCAACATAACATTAGTAAAAAAAAAAAAGACAGGTTTGTGTTTCGGAAGTTAAAAAATTATTTAGATCAGAAAACTCCCTCTGCTGGTTTGAAGAAGCAGCAGATATATTTCATTTAAAAGAATACGGACTGTAGCAAAGAACTCATTCAGCGTGCACAGTATTTTTCCCTTCAGTGCATACTCAGTGCAGAGTGAATCTGCTTATTCCACAGAATGAGGCAGGACTCTTTAAAAAAAAAAAAAGAGAGAGAAAATATAGAAACACAGAGCAGTTGTTTTGTAAATAAAAACTGTATCAAAATGTAACTTTTCAAGGAGGGCGCAAATTAAGCTTGAGAACTAACGTTTAATCCTATTATGTCTTTTAACTGTTGGGGGGTGATTTGCATTATTTCAAGAAGCAAAACCAACTTTGTCTTTCTCTTCTTCCTACCCCCCTACAGACACTCCATTTTGTGGCAGCTTAACAGCTATGCAGGGCTCCTAGAAAGTCTGGACCCTTTGCAACTACAGCACAGCTCCCTCCATCCAGGAAAAGACCAACAAGCCGTCATCTTTCTTGCAGATGGTTGCTAAAGGAGGATGAAATGATGTGTCACTACAGACAGCTGGTGATCCTAAGAAATTCGGGGTGCCAGTTTTCAGGCTATCGAAAGAATCATGCACTTGTGCCATATTTTTCAAACCGTGGAGTGTGCATCAATGATGATCTTTGAGAACTCAGGAGCTGATCTGCAAAGTAACTGAAAATGGTTTTGCAAACCAACCACACTTGCATTCTCACACATCGAACAAGCAAGCAAATACAATGAAGGAAATAATGTGGACACTGGAAGTTTATCCTAATTTTGTCTTTAACTGGAAATTGTTGTGGCAACACTGCAAAAATGGTTTGTTGTTTATTGGTGAAGTTCTTGGTTGAAAAGGTTGAGGAACATCAGCCAGCGGAAACAAATTCCTCTGTGCTTTGTTTCAGGTTTAACCACTCTTGATCTGCTTCCTCCATTGTTATCAACCTCTTTAGTCAATCCCATTCTCTTCTCCATAATCAGCCCTGACTAGCAAGTACTGTTTTTTTCCCTTTGCCTCATGCCAAAAGCTCCTATGCCTTGCTCTGTTTTGCTGGGCTGAGCACAAGACAAGGAGCCAGGAGAAGTTTCAGTTCTGTGGCCTCATTTTGTTGTATAAAAGTACATCCTTCAAATAGGACCCAATGTTGATTAAAGCATTATTGTAGATGACAGTTTGTCCAGTACTAAATACTTTTGAAGTCCTGAATGAAGTATTAGAAATGTCACTTCTGTTGCACAGGTATGAAATGAAGTACATGTAGCTGTTAAATCTTGAAAGAAAAGAATTGTGGGAGAGGGAGGTGTATCTGAAATTCAGACTAAGTATAGGCAACGATTAATCATGTTGCTGCCATGAGACCATTATAACAGTAATCTGAAAGAGTACTTACCTACCCTGATGGCAGCTATTACGTTTTTTCTTTGACCTCTCTTCTGAGGATTCAGTTCATTTACACTGGGCTGTTACAACTAATGAATACAAAGCTGCAAACAGCAGGGAGTTTGTGGAGAAAGCTCTGTCCGCATGATGCAGATAAAAACCATTTCACGTGGGCACATAGTCATTAACGGTATAACCATATGTGTAATCATACATGTAGTTTCAAATGTGTTCTATTTAATTTAAATACAGGAGAGTTTTCATCTCCACAGTTTAGTGGTTGTGCATCACTCTGTACTTCAGAAGAAGAAGAAAAAAAGCAAACTGCTTTTCATTGGCATATTTATTTTTTTCTCTAATAATCAACCACCTTCCTCCTTCCCTTTTAGGTGGGTTTGGCATTTCGCATTTGTATTAAGCCCCTTTGGCAGCCACTGTTTGGGATTTCCTGATATTAACATCTAGCACAAAGAAATCTCATCTTCAGCGTCCAACGGGCTAATGGTTTCCTTCGGCATCTGAATAAATCAACAGCTGTGGCCTTCAGCCGTTTTGTCTTACCAAAATAAAAGTAACTGAAAGACTGCTTGTTGTTGTATCAGCTCTCACACGTGCTCCGAGAGGGGTATAAGAAGCCTTTTTTCTGCAGAGATGACTTCACGCAAAACATACAGTGGTGGCAATGTAGTTTTTCCCTCGTTCCATCAGTAACAGCAATGTAGTCCTAATTACAATGATCTAAAGATACAAAGTTTGCTCAAAAGGTAGTAAGTTTTATTAAAGCGTTTGATACATCATCATGAATACCTGTATTACTGTAAATGCACGCACGTTGTATGTTAGGGTGCATTTCTGTGGCACAGGTAAGATGGTGCCGACTGAAAGGGCTCTTCTATTCCAATGGCATTCGCTGGTACCTGTGGAGCCCCTTTGTGCGCTACGTGGGGTGCCAAAAGCAGCTGAATCACTGCCACCGCACCTGGGAAGTGTCACTCTTTGACACCAAGCTTCTGTCTCTGTCTCTCTCACTCTTGTGCCAGTTCTAGTGCTCATCTGATGGTTTTGCTTGGTCAGTTCAGCTTCGAAATCCAGCAGGAAAATTTTAAATTGGGGAACTGCTAAGTCTTCAGAGCAGTTTGGGCTTGCAATTAAACAGTTCAACTGTAATTTTAAAAATTCGTAATAAAACAAGTCTATCACCAAAAAGACTGATCAGGTGCAGACACTCTGCACATATTACTTGCACTCAGGGAACTGTTTTGACTATGATTGTCTTGGGGTTTTTTTGTGATTTTATTGTGAGGAGTTTTTTTTTAGTGGAAGTACAGCAAAACCATACCCTGCAAGCTCTAGGACAGGAAGACACACTGTTCTCTATAGTGATCTGCTACAGGGGACTCTTGGGAGCCTTTTGGAGAAAGGGATGTCGAATTACCTGCATGTTTACATTTTCCTGTATCGATTTTTCTAAGCTGACAATGGAATGAGTAGCACATCTTCATCAACATCACAGTCTTCGATGGAGAGGTCAGGACAAAGGAGTGTAAACATACTTGGCTATCGCTTCATGCTTTAAGCTTAGCACAACGCCTCTTCTCTCCTCGTTCTCAAACAATCTAAGATTGTCATTAATTTTCCTGAAAGTGGCAGCCTTTCTGTGAGTGCTGTTCAGCCGCTTTTGAGTTTATAAATAACCTTCCCAAGGGGCAGTCTGTACATCCGTGGAATTACCAAGGCTGACCAAATACCCACTGTTTAGAAAATTCGATAATAAAATATGAATTCCCCTGACAATCACACACCCTCACCTTCAGTTATACTAACTGAACTCTGGGATGTGTTGCTATAATCAGTAAATATTTCTGTAAGGTGTATAACTATTTCCAGCAAGCTACTAAATTTTACAAAAAAGCTGGTTTCCTGCATTTTCAGTTCTGAAAGTTATCAAGTAAATGACAACTGACAAAACCATTAGGCATTACTGCAGGGAAACATTGCCCAGATCAAGAAACGACACACATTTCTCCCTTCTCACGCCCAGACAAACTAAACCCTACCCGTTTTGTTTGTTAAAAATGTCAGAATTGTGATTGGATCTAATAAATATGAATTATTTTCAATTAAAAGGGTTAGCACTCATCTTAGTAATGTGTTTGTGACTGTGAAGAACGGCCCCTTGGCAGAGCTTTGGAGGCTTTCACTGATTATTTTTTTGTTGTTGTCATGCAGTGTAAGAACTTAGATATTTATCTACATTCCCGCAGGCTTGTATATCCTCTCCCTCGGGGCATTGATGCCTGCTGCCAACAATGCAGATCAGGTTTTCCAAAGAGGGCAAGCTCAGCCTAACAGACTGAGGACTTCACAAGCACCAAGAAGTTAAAGTATTGAAGATTATTCATTTTACCAGAGCATATTCCCACAAAAACAGCACAAGTTGAGTCTTCTGTTTCACTCACTGGCTACAAGTGGAAATTTTGACTCTCTGTGTCCACTTTAACAGTTATCAACATCTCAGCCTGAAAGAGGAAGAGCAGCTCCTTCCTATCCTGCTTTCAGAGACAGTGGAGTTAGAGAGGCGAACAGAAGGTTGCATTTGTGTCTTGACAAGTAAAATGTTTTTCAGTTCCCATTTTAGGTGGGACAGTGAACTGAGATTTTTTCTCAATAATTGCAGGCTTTTTGTGTGCAGTCAGAGGAAAACACCACAAAGAAATGAATTATACGCAATAGTTTGTTGCGTTGTTTGGACTTGCATTTGCCCCCCAGAAAGTGCAGAGGGGAGTGTGTGTGGCAGAAAAGGGAATGTGCTCCAGCAACGGTATCTGAGTCGGCAAAAGTGTATCAACAAATGTACTCACAAGCTGGAGTGTTTTTCTAAGGAAGCGATATTTAACTAAGTAATCAGCTGATTGGTGAGTAGATTAACCACAGAAAGGGGCATGGATAATTCATACTTTTCCTACCAAAAGTGCAATCCTTTAGCTGGCACCTTTCCAAAAACACCCACCCAGAGAACAGTTTGCAGACACGATGTTTTCTATTCTTTTTCACTTCTCCATCTGTGTTATTTCCAGCCCAGACTACTTGAAAGTCAGCATCACTTCTTGAATCTAATTAATCCTTATGACTTGGCCCTTCGCATCACATTCCTTCCTTTTTAGAAATTCCAGTTTGTAATTGTTCCAGAGCTACTGCTGTACTCAGGAACTCCCAGTCTCTTCACGACCTTTTGTCACAAACAAGAGCAAAAACAATAGTTTTGTTCAGACACACCAGCCTGCTAAAAGACCATATTTTTTTCAGAGTGAGCTCTTAGAAAACAGGATCAGGTTGATATAAGGACAGATGGTAACATAGGGTGGGTCAGAGGCAATTTCCCCTCTCAGCCATTTTCTACGCCAATTAAACAGAGCTCTCTCATGGGAAATCAGAATTCCAAAACTTATTCCTGTTCCAATTTAAAATTATGGCAATTCTTGCAACAAATATTCTGAAAAACACTTGTTTCTGGAAAACAAATGTTTCAAATGTCCTATGTTTTTCTTTGAGTGTTTATATTTGTGTCACAACATGTCAGTAATGACTGAATTTAGGGAGTGTGGTTCTTTTAAACAGTTCTCTAACATCCCAGGTGACTGCTCTGCAATCTGTTTTCTTCTTAGTGCATGAAAAATCCAATTGCCAAAGCCGCAGCGTCTTCCATTCTTGCTCACTAGCCCTACTCTTGTGTTGTACTGAAACATTTAGTTATTTTAGAGCTAGTGGCCCAGAGTGACACAGGAACACCCATGCATGAAATCCACTCTTGTTGCAATGTTCCAAAAAGTGCTGATGTCCACATGTAATTTTTAGAAGTGCAGCATAGCCTACTTCAAGTACCCAAGCATTTCGGCCACTGACTGGAATATTCGTTTGAATTTTAAGACACACAGTGAAGAGAGGCTGGTTTCACCTGATTTTAGCTACATGCTTCAGCTACTGTGCTGATGCGGATTCGTTTGACAATCTGTGGAAAGGAAAAAGCAGGCACTGATAGGAAACAGTTCATCAGATCCTAAAATAAGTGCCTAAGATATGTGACAAAAACTGTGGAGAAGTGCCAGCATCTTTCTGGTGGTTGTAGAGGGAAGCCACACAACCAGCTTAGACTTTGATAACTAAAGTTTGATAAAGCGAATGTATAGAGTAGATGGATACGTATTCATCTTGCAGCATCTCTGTATTATTTTTGCCTTTAAGATCTGCTATTATAATTTTTTCCTTGCAAACAAACAAACAAACAAAAAAAGTGCAATTTGGACAATCTAGAGTTACACTGAGTTCATGTTTCTGGCAATTTCTTCATATACCCAAAAGTGAGACAAGACTGAGACACAGCTGCTTAAAGAGGAAGTCTTGAAGTGGAAAGAAAGTAATAAAATACTGGCCTCATCCAACTATCCTCCTTCTATTTTTAAGCCTCTTGGTGAGAAAGACAGTAGTTCAAAGTGCCAGTCCTGCACTGGTCCTGCTTTTAAGTTAATGATGAGAAGTTACTTGTTCGAAAGGACAGTAAGAGGAGAAAGATCAGAGTAGTAATTGGCTGCGCCCACTAGCACGATGCAGCCACAAAAAATGACAAATACGGTTGTTTGGTTTGTCAGGAGAGGTGTTTCCATTACACGGGGAAATGTTGATGCCATCATTTAAGTAGTTAAGACCTACTCTTGAAAAATGAATGTAAAGACCACATTCAGTAAGAGTGAATTCAAGTTGGAATAGCTATGGAAAAAAGCCGTTTGAACCATACTGGAGTGTGAGCAGTCTGAAAGAGGCTGTTTAGTCTCACAAAACAAAGACTGAGGAGGGAAGGATTCACTCTCTGTAAATACATCCGTGGGCAGATCTGAGGGAGAGGAAATGACTAAAGCATGCGAGCAGCACTGCTCAGAATCACTGGACACGATACGGCGGTGGATGTGCTTAGAGTGGAAATTAGAAAGGAAATATTACTGCAGAGTACGGCCGTGATATTCTGGAACAACATTCACACAGGAGTTTGGAGAGAAGCGACACAAACAGTTCTTAGGATGAAGGTTGCTCACTTTATGTAATGGATTATGGTTATGTGATTTGCTTTACTAGCATATGTATGCATGTGCTGTATGTATATACATACATGTTTGTGCTGTATGTATATACAGAGATGTTTATTTTTCAGAAGTTCTATGCACAAGAGTCAAGTTGTTACCATTCCAAGAGAAGCCGAGGGCACAGGCACCTATGTATATTTATAGGCTGATGAAATGCTTTGTACAGCGTGGACTTCACTATTATGACTTTGCCTTTGACATCCAAATATTCAGGAGTGATTGCAAGATAGCACACAGATGCCAGAGCAAGCTTAGCATTACCAAATCTGAGTACTGGTGACAGTAGTTAGTACAAAGATCACAACGAGCTAGGTAGCGCTGCTGTCTTCAATGGGTTATCATGGTCCCACCTTCACCCTGTGTCTCTCCTTTTCGGGAGGGTCAGTCTTCAGACTGTCAGAAGGGCATCCCTAAAGGAGCAGGCAGAGGCCCAGACCTGCAGTAATGAGTGCAACTATCTCTCCTTCCCTAAAAGGAGAAAAAAATAAGACTGAAATAAAGAATTGAAATCTTGTACCAGCTTTGGCTGTGCTCCCATAATGCTAACCGGGTGACAAGAAGTGCTTGAACAGTGCTATTTGACAGCTGCTGATTAAGTTGTGTGGTCTAGCAGCAAAGTGATAGGTGCCATACAGAAGCCAGACGCTTGAACTGTCACCGCTTGTGCAAGCTGGTGGCCTGGAGTATCTGTTTCTGTGGGGCCACCAACCCAGCATCTGTCAGTAGCATCTAGTTCATAGTGAGGGAACAAAGGGAAGCCCCAGGGACACATCCTCCAGCTGCAATCCCAGACAAGTGTCATAGTGGGGCAATAGAATGCCTCTTCTGCCATGAAGAAGTATTATTATCACAAGGCACATAAAGGTGCCTTGTAATCAAGGCACCCTTATGTGCCAATACAAGGGTATTATTACAAGGCAGATAAAATATGCACAGGGTTGAATGCTGAGTTTTGAAGCTGTAGTAGGATAAGTGTCATGGCTGTATGTGATAACAGTGTTATATTTTCCATTAGAAGTGATGATGCATGAGATGTAATCCCATTCTTCTGTGCTCCCAGGCTGTGTTTGCAGGGAGGGAGAGAGAAAAAAACAAGAGCCACAAGAGCCAAATTACATTACAAGATGTAATTTTTATATGGTAACTTCTTGTCTTAGAACAGAATAACCTTGTTCCTTCCATTTACTCATTTTTGTAAGTACAACAGCACTGCCCTATGCAGTCCCTCATCTCATATTCCTCTGCTTTGTCTCCTTTCATGTGCATTTTTGGGATTCTTTTGAAAACAGAGCTTATTCTTCTTTAGCCCACTACGTTTTTTCTCATCCTCCTCACCTCCACATACACTATTTATTTTTGTTTAAATTGTGTATCCATTTTATTTAATTCTGTAAAACCATTTGCAAAAGAGATGATATTTAGTCCACAGGCTTGTTCTGTGTACCTTGCCTGTTTGTAGGGGATGCTGATAATCTTTGTAATAGGCTTTAAGATGGTTCTTGGTTTTGGAGCACTAGCTATATACCTGTTGCCTTAAAAACCCACTCAAGTCATCTCCCCAAAGAGGTTATAACAGTTACAAATATATTTTAGTTGCCTTTATTTTTCACTGCCTAACTGGTTGTTTTTTAAATCACCTGTTTTTTATACAGAAAATTCTGTAGCTGATTTTATATAATCCAGACATTGGAGCCCAGTCTGATCAAAGCAGCAGAGAGGCAATACCAGAGCAGAAAAATAGACCTCCCTGTGGCGTGGGAAGTCGCAGGAGCTCCAGGCACAAAGGTAAACCTGGGAGAAGATGAAAATGCAGGAGCCTGAGGTCAGAGGGAGGAGAAGGCTGCTAAGGAGTTGCAGCCAATACAGCAAACACTGGCTAGGCAGACAAATGCCTTTTCCAGGAAAAGAGCACAAGTGTTCAAGAGGAAACTTACCTCATACCTAATCTTTGTATCAGATAGATCTGACCTCAGCCTCTGAGCCAGAAGCCTGATGGTTGAGATCTAAAGGAGAAGGAGAATCCCATCCAGAAAGCTCTAAAAGGATGGCAGCCTGCAAGGAGGGAGCAAACAGCTGGAGTCTGGTAGCAGGGAAGGGACGTGGGGAAATGGATCAACAGTCATCTTAGAGGCAGGCATCTGAAAGATGTTGGATTTTCAGTTAAGTTTTTAAAAACAAACACCTAGGCTTGTGAAAGCAGAGGAAATGGTGCAGTTACTATAACACAAGAAAAACCTGAGCCGACCAACCAAGCCAAAACAGGCCTGGAGTGACTGGTCTGTCTGATCCTTCACACGGCTTGTAGCTTTAGGGCATGAAAGTACATACTAAAAAAAGAGAGGGAAGGAAACAGAGTTAAGAGGATCCTTCGAGAAAATTGGGTCTTGGGAGTAGAAATCACTGAAGAAGAGAAATAATGCTCAAACGGGACAGGTTGCTAGAGGCGCCAGAAGAGAGAAGGAGCTCAGGCTGGCTGGAGGGCAGTTCAGACTTCAGGCATCAGCCTTTTTATCCTGGGAGGAGAGACGGGGCTCACAGGCTACCGGTGGGTGTTCGTACTGGAGATACAAACCAGCCCACAGTTTGCTTGCCATGCAATTGTAGAGGCTGACTTCAAATTGTGTTACTTCATTGTTTGACTTTGTGAAAAGTGCACCCGGTCATTACACGCTATTCTGTTTGTCTTTTCCACTTTTACTAAACTACTGTCGTTTTAAACTGAGTGATGCATTATTGTGATGGGAAAGTCAATTTTTCCAGGAGTCTGGGCTTGAGTCTCAAACAAATCTTCACAACAGACCCTCAGAGATAATCAAAGCCAGCCCTTATGGCTTCCAACCAGGGCTTTCCAGAAGTATTGCAGAAAAGCTGATAGTGCTTCTATGGTTACTGTTGGCAAAAGGCTGCAGCTGCGCTAAGCACTGTGAAAGCAACACCTGTCCTCAAGAAACTTTGAGTCCAAATTGTGGGAAATGACATGGAGTCACAGTTCTGCCCAGGGCAAAACTTCTTGTACAAGAAAACAGTGCTAATTCAGCCCAGGTAGAGAACCAGAAGGACTTCATGAAACAAGAGGGATCCAGCCACAGGCAGATTTTAGAAAAGCAGAGTTTAACCCTATAGGATCTGGAGGCCGTAGGTTCCTCCTTCAAAATATAAACTAACAGCCTCAGAGTGTAGTTCTTGCAAAGTCTAGTAACTTTATTTCCCTACGACAGAGTGTATCATTGTTTTTCTGACAGGGCTTCTTTTGTGTCCCTGTGTTTTTTCTACGACCGATATTTATAGAAATTGTGGTTGCAAAGCTGCCAAAAGCACTTCCTGTAAATTACATAATGCGTCTGTCTCCCTTCCAGTGTCACGAGGACCTCTCCACCATCTTCCCATTACTTTTCAGACCTTTATTTTACAAGATAGGAGAGCTCTGACCGTTTCCATACGCTATACATGTGCTCAGAGAAAGCACTGCTGATAGGAGAGTACTGGGGCAGACAGTAACAGGCAGAGAGGAACTGGAATAGTGACTGTGAGTGGTTCACGTTGTCAAGGGTGTTTTTGTCGTTGAGTTTTTTCAGATCTTTAAAGTGTTTTCTTGAGCAGATTTTTCTTCTGAAGACAATTATCAGATTCACCAGCATACCTTGTGCTGTGCTGCTGATTTGTCCCAGGGCAGAAGTGCCTGTGCCTTCCTTAGTAGCTATCGGGATGGTGTGTGCTCCCACCTCACACAGTATTTTCACAGTAAAGCAGCTGTGCGGTTTTCCCATTTAGTTCTGTGCTATGTTCACCTTTATGGATGAGAAGACCCTGGCGTATTCCCAGCAGAATTAGACAGTTTAGAACACACAACATTCTGAAATAAAGCCAATTTGCCTGGGTTAATTTTATGTCCAACTGAGCATAAAATGGTCGATTATAGTGTTCAAGAGGAAAACATGAGATTAAAGAATTGATCTAATCTGCATTGCAGTTAGCAAGAAAACATCCACTTATTTTAGTGGGAATGGGTCAGGGCCTAAATGTGCACGTTGTCTGGAGTTCAAAGGAAAACGAGATCCAAGCAAAAGGTGTGAAAAGTGTGGAGAGCACATTACGTAGTAAACAATCCCATGAACTCATGCTGTGCCCTTTCTTTGCCTGCCTTTGATGTTGGAGCTCCCATTTTATTCGTACAGACTTAATCCTGCTGCCTTTGAATTTAGCGGGAACACCTCTCATTGACTTTGATGATTGTGCAAAAACTGCCTCTATATTCTTACATGGCTTTTTGGAGCAATGAAGCAGTTTTGTACTTTTATCCTGTTATAGGATCCTCAGCTCCCCCAGTGGAGGAAGAAAACAGAACCAGGGCTCTACTACTTGCACCAGCTTTCTGCTCCAGGCAGGCCCAGGGAGGGGAGAGGAGCTGCACCCCCGTTTTCCATCTGCTGTCCTTTTTCCTCTTTTCACCAAAATGCCAAAGCAGACAAGAGCAATGGTGCAAAAAGGGATCAGTGGGGGTCCAAGCAAGGGAAGGAGCAAAGGACGGATGGAGCGAGAGGGCTGGCATAGAACCATAGAATTACAGAACGGTTTGGGTTGGAAGGGACCTTTAGAGGCCATCTAGCCCAACGCCCTGCAGTGAGCAGGGATGTCTTCAACTCGATCAGGCTGCTCAGAGCCCCATCCAGCCTGACCTTGAATGTATAAGGGTGGTGGCAGAGAGGAGGTGGCTCTCACACTTCCCACGCTCTGCTAGCCTGCAGCCTGCTCTGGTCCTGCATCCCCTGCAGGGGACCAGGTCATCTGCAGAGGGTGTCAATGGAAGAGGGAGACAAACACCACACAGCCCCAAGTCAGACTGGTGCACAGGTTTGACAGTGTCACAGAGTAGAGTGGTAGCACTGTATTTTTGAGGGGAAGGGGTATCACTTTATAAAATTCAGACAGTATCACCCATTGTGGATATAAGGCTGCCTGCTTCTCAAAGGTGTGGTATTACTTGTTGTGCAGATAGATAGCCATGAACACAAGATGCGTGACACACTACTTACATTTCATAATCGCTAGAGAAGGAATTTGACACCACGCTTCCCCCAGGAAAGGAAGGATAAATAATTGCAGCCTGGAAATAAATGGAAATAACTTACCTTGTCCAGCTTGCATGTTCCTCAGCGCTCTCATAGTCAGAAACGAACAGCTTCCCTTGACTTTGACTCTGCCTGTGACTCAGATTCCTGCCAGCAGCCACTTGCAGTGGTGGCCTCCACCAAATGAGCAATCACTGTCATAAGAGCCTGGGGCAACAGTTCACCGAGGACAATATCGTTCTGAGGCCACTCACAAAAGCAGACTAGGTGAGATTGGCCCTACTTTGAACAGCTTGTTTTTGATTAAGATTTACAGTGCTATAGCAAGGGTTAGAAAGTGCCATTGGAGGCCAGCGTGTCCCACTCCAGCCGCGGCTGCTGCCAACGCGGTCCCACAGGAAACAGAGCAGGAGGCTGCAGGCACCGGGGGACACTCAGTGGGAGCGGAGCAGAGGGGCTGTGAGCATTACGCAGCTCATCAGGGCTTTGGGACTTTCAGGCAACATCACCCTTTTCTAATTTAATTTGGAACCGAGGTGATTTCCCAACACAAATTTTTGCTCCTGATACCGCTCCCTTAACTCCCCATTTTGTTAGTTCATTAACAAATTAGGATGTTTTCTGTAGCAAATGAAGCAACTTGCATTCACAACTGCACAGCACAGGTTTAAAAATAGTAACGAGAAATTTGATAGCTCAAATACAGCGTGTCTACTTGGAGAATAAACATGTCTCCAGTGTTAGCTCAGCTTTTAAAACAAACTAATAATTGCTTCCAGAGATAAAATATTTGCAAGCTATTATTACAACACTCTTTCATTAAAGGGAAGGAAACACAGCTGTCTCTGGAGCAGGCAGATGGCAACAGAGAAAGTTGTGCTTCATAATTAGGCTTCAAGAACTGTCAGGTACCTGTACCTCTGACAGCTCAACATTAAAACTGTATCAGCGAGCATTCATCCATGCTGCCGTTTCCCGAGCCATCCAAAAGAGGATGTCAATTTGTTAGTTAATTTCTGAGAAACACCGTGTTTCTGTCTCTGAAAGCAAATAGCCCAGGGAGATGTAAAATGTCTTGAACAGAGGATGCAAGCCTGCAAGTGATTGAAGTGTTTGAATATGGTGTATTCTTCAGAAGCAGTGGAAGAGGAGGGACTGTGTCAGCTGGCTTTTGTCCTTACACAGAGATGTATTTTTTCTTGGAAGTGGCTGTTCCACTTCAAAGCATCTGACCCTGCAGCTGCTAAAATTGACAGCCAGGGGAGCTGCCACTTCACGCCAGGGTGGGTTGGACTGGGGACTATCTGAAGATAATAGAAGTTGCACATTGCTTTCTACAGATTTCTTTAGGAGTCTGCAATGCAACATGACTGGCAATTGTTGTCTACAGAAACATCCCTCATACAAGGCAGCATTTCTCATCATGGTTTTATTTCAGCTTCTCCTGTTCTCAACAATTTGGAACAATTATGCACTAAAAATAACCTGGCAGGAAAAAATAACCAAAACAGAGAAGTCAGGCAACCCATAAATCTACATTGTTTCTCTCCCAAGGGATAATAATGTTGTGATATGGCAATAGGCCACAGCAGTAAATTGCCCTCTGTCTCCACTGCACACATACTGCATCAGAACGGCACATTTCTGTTCAGTGGCACAATCTAAAATTAACTACCAGGAGCTGCATGCCAGAGCAAGCTCTGTTAAAATCATGATGTGTACAAAATGAAGAGCCTCACTAGCACGGAGGAGGACATCTGAAGTACACAGCCTGCTTCTGAGCTTTTAGCGTTTTCAGTGGGAACAACTACGTGTGAATCCCAGGATTACTCACATGTTTTACAGTAAATACTTGTCTGGATTAAACCTCTCTGGACCTAATTTTTTTGGCCAGGGGCTACTTAGAATTTAGAAATTAGGCAACCCTTGGCAGGGCTGATTCTCTCCGGCTGTGTAACATACACTGCGATGTTGTGTTCCCCCGTGCACAGCCAAAGGCGATGCCCGCCTTTTGTAAGAACCCCGCTGCCCGGATCTCTTGCCGAGGAGGAAGACTTCATATTACAGTTGCAGTTTTTTCCTGAAATACTTTGAATTCCCACCTTACCATACTCTAATTAACTAGATCATCTCAGCAGAGACAACTCCTCCACCTCTGCTAAGGTAAGGGCCTTATGGGCCTATAAACATACACTGCATGCAACCAAAACACTTTTTCTGACTGGGAGGTCTTTATCTGGAACTGCGGAGCCTTAGGGAACTGCCTGCTGGCTTTTTATGTGAATCTATAAAGCCATCATCTGGTAAAGAGCAAAGAGAGACCTTCAGGCAGCTCTTACCCTTGTCGCGAGCATCCTGCTGGTGGTTACCGTCCCAGCATTGATCTGGAAACTTCCCCATTTAGCACACAGAGAGTCTGGGCATTGCGAATTCTGCTCCTGAAGCATCAGTTGCTACCACCAGCCTTTGCAGATCTGTCTTAAGAACTTGCTGTGGAAAGCAAGCCAAGATCTTTAGATTCCAAAACCACTACCTTACCCCTGTGTCTGCCATCTTCTACAGTCTTGTGCTCAAGTTCAAAGCAAAAGAGCTTTTCCACAGACAGTGGAGTGCTTGTAGGATGATATTCCTCTACCAGGAGCAATACTGTATGGTCACCCTGATTCTCTACCACTCTTGATTGTTCAGAAGGAGCCTCTGTACGGAGGAAGGAAGATTTGAAATGGTTGTCTGCAAGGAATTCCTACAATTGGAACCCATGATCCATGAGGATTATTTGTAGTTTGTTGTGGCCCTGGTCTCATTTGTCCTCCTAAAGAGGAAGCTCAGTGACTCACTGTTTGAGGTATAACATGATGATTTCTGCCAGATCAACTTCCAACAAAAGAGAACATTTAGTGTAAACAAATCCATTATTGTAGAGCAGGTCTTTGACTAATTTGCAGTGAGAAAGAGGGCAGAATTGATTACACTGAACACAAGCTGGAATGGTTCAGTCACTTGGGACTTCAAAACATTAGTGCAAGTGTCATTTCTGTAATTTAAGCTGATTATTTTATGTCCTTTCACAGTGTGCAGGAAGAACGTTTCTTTTCCTCTTTTCAGAAGTCTTTTTGTGTATATAAAGGTTGTTATAATTTTCCCCATCTGTTCTCTTTTCTAGAATTACCTAGAATTTTATAGAAATGGATGAATTGTCTACGTCTTTTCTGAAGTGTTTTTCCCAAACCAAGCACACTTATTCCATCTGCAGCCTTAGCAGTGCTACCTAGACTGGAAAGATTATTTCAACATCTTACATACCATACACAGACTGGTTGAACAAATTGATTCTTTACAGATCTGTCTTGGCTTTATTAATTAGATGTTTTCTGCATTTTACAAACACTGTTCTGATATTTTTGCAGAAAATGCAGTCAGACTGATTAGTGACAGTTCCTATGTCCCTCACTTTCCTCTTTTTTGAAAATATTCACCACGCTTCCTCTTCTCTAGTGCCCTGGAACCTCATCTGTCCTCACCACATTCTCAGGGATGTTCACTAACACCTCATCCTGCTTACACCAGCTACTTCAGCTTTTTAAATAAACTTCCTTTTTCTTAAGTGACTACTGAGGGAAAAAAGGGATTAAACCTGCCACCCCTTATTATTTTACCCTTCCTATCACATGTTGGATTAACACTTTCATATGTCATATCTTTGGGGAATGTCCTAAAGTTATTCTGCATTCCATTTCCCTGTTGTGTCTTAATTTGAGCTTCATTTTTGTCCCTATGATTGTACTAGTCATAGGAATTCAATCAGTACCTACATTGTGCCAAAATCCATTTGATACAGGACTTCTGTCACACAGCGCAGTAGCTTAGCTTTTGTCTGTTAGAGAATAGTAAGCAAATACCGTTTAAGCAAAATGCCACAGAATTTTTACAATTATATCACTTCTATGTTCTTTTTCAAGGGGACAACTAGTCCTGTTCCCCTTGAGCTCCTGATGAATATCCTCCTGACATCCTGAGCCTCAGTAAAATAAGATGTGAGCGTTTCTCTCTCACACAGTAAAAGCACTGACTATTTTCAATGTGTGCAAGGTCAGCAGGGAGATGCCAGGTAAGTACAGTCGAAGGAGGAGGAATATTGCATCTACTCTGATGTAATGGCAGCTTAGGTTTTGAAAGAAAATATAAGACTCAAAGTCAATTGCCAATAGTAAAAGTAGTACTTTGCTCCAGGATTATTAATCAACATGGGAGAAAGGAACATTTTGATCATTTAAAGCATGTTTTTAGTCCATTTGAATACCTAAAACCTAACAGTATGATTAAACAGCTGCTCTGGTTAAGGTTGGATAAACCCCAACCCAAGTATTTTCTGAATGTTTGCCTGTTTCCCACACTGACCAGGAAACAGTATTTTGTCAGTTCTGAAGTGTTTCCTTAGTACTATTTTCCTCTGTAATTTTTCATTCCTAATGTTTAAAATGTTTTTTATTTGAACAGAATCGTGAGTTTTGACAGTAATTTTTGTAACGTTTCTCTAAGCATGATTCAAAACACCAAGTGAGCCTGTTCTAAAATATTTTTGCTAATGAGCAAAAATATAAAAAGCACAGATGCTTGTCTGCCTGTGTGAGCCGAGGGCAAAGTTTGAGGCACCTGGTATTTACCCATGGCCAATTTTAATGCTGCACACTTCCCATCTTTAAAATCCTCTTCAATCATTAACTGATTTTTCACAGTTCAGCGATGCAGGTAGGTTTCTTTCTTCCTGTCTTGCAGACAATAAACCGAGACAAAGAGATACAGTGAGCTGGGGAGCCGCCGAGGGAGTTGCCGTCAGTGCCCCCGTTCAGAACATGATTTAATTAATCTTTACATGATGGCAAAAATAGCTACGTTTTCCCTTTCACTCAATGTGTCATCCATCTCTTTCACATTTCCTCATCTATATTACACATCTTTCTCCCCTTGGTTTTTACAAAAGAAATTCTGTTTCTTTTTTCCATCTGCTTGGTCTCTTCTTTCCCTGTGAAAGCTCTGGCCCAGGGGAAAGGATTCTGTGTCTTGCTTTTGGATAATCTCTCTTCATTTCTTGGCAGACAGTCGGGCAGAAAGCAAAGCAGAGAGCTTTGGCACAAGACAGAGGCTGAGTGTTTGGTTGTTTAGGAATTTTTTTTATTGTTTCTAGGGGATTTTTTTCCCATCTCTTCTTGTGAATGTTTCACTTAGGCTGCCCTTTAGTCCAGGGGGAGAATAGAAACCCATTATATTAAAGGCTGAGGTCTGATGTTACAGCTATTCACAGGGAAGTGGGACTTTCCTTTTATTGTTCACAACAAACATTTTCCTTTATGAGAAGCATAGTAGGAAGGCAGGTCTGAAGTTAGGGAAAAAGATGTTTTGCCCAACTTTAATCAGATATGAATTGGTTATGAAGTTTTACAAGAAGTATATTGTTTGAGCTAAAGAACACCAGCTGATACTTCCTTTTCTTTTTGGATATCGGAAAAGATAAAGTGTAAGTATTCTAATGTTTCATTAAAAAAATCCTGTTTAAGAAATAACTAGTAATAACTTGCGGTGCTGGGTCTCTGCATGTGATCTGTCTCTGCTCTGGTTGAGCTGGTCTGTTCCCGAGTCTGTAGCACCTCCACGTGGGCTGAGCCAAGAAAAGTGATTCCTCCTCTCTGGTCGCAGGATTCACTGTTGGCCAGCAATCATTTCCCACCTGCTTGGCAGCTCTGGCATGAAACACCTTAGAGTTGTCCATGGTAACTCTTTAACTGCCAGGTTTCTGTTATTTGATGGAAACTATAAGTTCCTGTGCTTTTTTGAATCAAACATGACTCAGAACATTCAAATTTTGGCACTTTCCAAGCCTTGAGTGCTGTTAATCACAGATAAAGCTTACCTCGTGAGTCCCCATCCATTGCCACCATGCAGCCCATCCTCGAATTCACCACAGAGAAGAACAGCGATTTCCTCATCCTGACGAAGTCAGCCTTGGCTGACACTGAGAACCTCCTGAGGCAGAGAAATGATGCAGAAGGAGCAGGAAAATCTTGGGCCCCCCATGCCCCTACTCCATTCCCTAGCTCCTCCCTTTCCCATGCTCCAGGGCAGCTCACGAGAGTAGCTGAACTTTATTTTCTAACTGCAGCTACTCAGTGTGGATCAGGATGAGAAAGCCGATGTGTCCAGCCAAATGCAGTCCAGTCTCAGAGCAGAGGGGTGGGATGCCCAGCAATGTGGCTATTTTTCTGTATCAAGGCTAGCTGATGGCATTAGCAGTTGTATTCATGGGGGAAAAAAAGGAGTAATTGGTTGTACAGGTACTTAGGCGCGCACACACCCCAGGTGGTGTGTGGAACTGTTCCTCCTTGCTGGTAGAAGCCGTAACCCTGCATGGTGGTCATACAGGGAGTGCCACAGTTGGAGCTGACAGGATTGTTGAGCTTCAGCTGACTAATGCGGAGTCCCTTGGCAACAGCTCTAATCTGAATAGTCTTTAAATATCTACCTATTCAATCACCATTTCTGTAAAGCGGGTATTTTCTAAATCATACAAGGCAGGTGTGCTCTGTTTTTCTACATGCCCTGTGTTTGTACAACACATTCATCAAGCACAGGGCACAGTCTTTTCAGCAAACTTTGGGTTTTGTCTTCATAAAAGCTTACTCTGAAAGAATTACATCAATGTTCTTACATGTTCCTTATTACTTCAGGGAAAGTCTGTGAATGAACATGTTTCTTTCAAAGTAAACTGAATTGTCAGCAAACAAAAGAAATAGCCTGTATGGGAAGGTTGCTAGAGGGGAAGAATAAAGCTGATCTAATTTAGGCAGATACAGAAAGGTGAAGTTTGGAGGCGTGAAGAGCCATGCTAGAGCCTACATTCCTGGAAAGCCGCTCTCTGTACTGGAGCAAAATTCATGGGTAATTACATAACAAATGAATGATGTGCTGAAGAGGGCAGAACTAATAAAGGATGAATTGACTCTGTCTGTCCATAGGGAAAAAAACCAAATCAGTGTTCAGATATGAACTATGCTCACTTCAGCCCCCTGTGTTTCAGCAGGAGATGCTGGCAGGTGTGTGTTCTGATTCATTTCAGCAGCATGGCTGAAATCATGACTTTATTGCATAATTGCAAAAGGGGAGAAACTAATTTCAAAAAAATACATTGTATCATACCTTGGCCTTGTTTTTCCTCACTACTTGCCAAATGAAATTTCACAAGACTCATTCTTCATTCGAAATTTTTAACAAAATATCTGTGTCGGGTTTTTTAAAAAGTCTGCATGGATTGTTCTCCATCCATAGGTTTGATACCCCTGTCAAAAGGGATAACACAGTAGTAAAATCCTTGGTTGAGGGATTAGGTGATATAAAAAAATATGCATCTGTTATTCATACCATCTACATGTGCCAGTGGTGCAGAAGGATTTTGGCTATGCCAACAGCTGATGGTAAACTTTGTGTCAGACATGTTTTTAGTATAAATGCTTGCATGTACAAATGCACTTCTAGAAATTCAATTTTACAAGTTCATATCATTTTGAAATCTTTTTAATATATATGTTCTGCTATAACTTGGTCAAGTAAAATTGGAAGACAGTGAATCTCAGAAGAGCATGAGAAACATTAATTATTTTTTTTAAATGATCAAAATACTTTTCCTATTCAGAATGATTTAATAAACTCATACCAAAGATTAAATTGCAGGAAGAAAATCACTTGTGAAATGGAACCTTTTTAACTGTCATCTAACAAAGTATAAGCAATGCTGACATGCACAACCCTTAATTAACCACAGGGGTTTTACAGAACCTGATATTTTCAGTGGGAAATTTCCAGCAGGAATATTAAAGTTAATATATGAAAGGCCCTGTATTAAGGAAATGCATGAATAATTCGCCTTCCAGCATGGCTCTCTAGAGAGATATGTTTCTGTCTGTGCATCCTTTCCTATGTGTAAATATTGGGAAAACTCCCCGAGAAAAACTGGATGTGCAGAGTTAGCGTTATGTCAGAATTTCTTTCCATGTTATTACAACCCCTTTTAAGCAGAGGCTTAGCCGTTTTTGCACATCGATCAGACCCAGCAGGAGGGTTGGTCCACAAAGCCCAGCCTGGTCATTGGCCAAGATGGTGTAACATTGTTTCAAGAAACACATCCAAAACCAGGCCAAACTTAAGATCTCACAAGGACTCATCTGAGGAAGGAAGCATTTGGCAAAAAATTACCCGTATTTTTCCCTGGTTTCTTGGACATGGCACTCATTCAGAAAGGATTTCAGATGGAAAAGCTGCCTGGAATGAAGTCTTTAAAAAATCGTTTCGAAGGAGCTGTATTTACTACACCAAGGTTAATCCAAGCTCTTGAACATGGAGGAGAGGTAGTCACAAGAAGCATTCAGCTTTTTTGTATTCCCCACAGGCTTGCTGATGTGATGAACCAAGGAGAGCATCCCCACAGTTGATTTCCCCTTGAGGTCTGCACACTGCCTGTCCCATGGCCTCTATCCAAGCACGTGAAGCCAGGTGCCAAGATCTTTTGGTTGGGTGAACATAGTTACCTACCCACAAACACTCTGGCTGTGCAAGATACCACCAGAAATAATGAGAGACCATCTTCTTGAGGTGCCACCTAACCCCATGATGCTTCTGCTGAAGCATGACCAAAGGCACCGGGTACATCCCCCAGCTGCAGTTCTGCCACAGCACTGTCCTAAGGTACTTACCATGTACCTGTGTGTGGCATTGCACATTATGAAAACCCACCTGCCTCAAGACTGGCACGGTAAACCTGATTCATCCCGCCATGCAGAGCTGTCAGGTTTGGTTAAGGTCTGTGTGTAGACTATAGCAGGCTGATTTGCGTGGGGCAGTGGGTTGGAATCTGATATTGCCGATGGTTGTCTTGAAGTGATTGCTGATGGTTGTCTTGAAGTGCTGCAGCTTAATTGGAGGAGACTGAGTGAAGTTCACCAGGAAAACTGAGGTCTTGCTGTCCATGTAGGTCTAAGACGAAAGCTGAACAGAGCTGGCTGCAAACAAGCGTGTGGGACGGTGCTTGGAAAGATGTCCTGTGCTTCCCACACTGACTAATAATTGCTTCTGTAATCTTGGTGTTCTCACTGCAGTCTGGCAGAGGGACAGAGAAGAGACAGGAGGCTGCAAGCAGATCGACAGCAAATATCACAGCACCTGATGGTGACCCAGTTTGCCCAGTTTGCAATGCTCTCTGCTTTTCTGTGAATGCAGGAAGGTCTCAGCAGGGCTGAAGGGAAGCAGGTGGCCCTACCAAATGTTTGTTCACCTGATGTCCTTGACATGGAGCAGTTCTGGGGGAGAGGGGGTCAAGTGAAAATTGGAAACAAATATGTACTCACAATTCAGACCAAGCTAATGCAAAGCAGATTAAGATGACTGGCCCAGCTCAGGCTGATGCCCAGGCTGCCCAGGGAAGTGGTGGAATCCACCACTGGAGATATTTAGAAAGTGTGCGGATGTGGCCCTTAGGGACATGGTTTAGTGGTGCACTTGGCAGTGTTTTTTTAACAGATGGACTAGATGTGAAGAGTCCTTTCCAACCTAAATAATTCTATGATTCTATGATCTGCTGTCTGACTTTCTCCAGTATTTTTCCAGTCCTAGTTCTTTACCAGCTCCATCTTGTCCTTTGCCATGCAGGCCCTGCCAGAAGGGGGTTATGGACTGTTCTCATCACCCAGCAAAGTAAGGTACCTTCTCCCCTCAGCATTATGTCCCTTTGCATGCCTCCCACTGGCAGCAGGCTGAGAACAGCACTGTCACAGTGGGCCTGTGGTTAGATAGTAGTGAAGGGTGTCTCTTTAATGTAACACTAAATAAGACAATAAAACCTTAAAGGGAATGTGGTGCAAGAGAGAGAGATGTCACATCAGTCGGGCAAATAAGGCACTCCAGCGGCAGCTGCCTGAACCAAAATGCTCTGGAGATAAGAGATGCTATGTTTCAGCCCAGGCTTCCTATGGAACCATAAAAAAAACCCTAAAAACAAATAAAAATTTATAAGTAAGTAACCCTTACACAAAGGACATTCTGCACACTTTGGTCTTGAAATGCAAAGATGTAGGCACACGTAATGAAGGTGCATTTTAATACGACAGGCAGAGTTAAGGCTCTTTTTTGGAGTATGTAGCATGCTATTTCACAGGTGGCTGTTTTTTTGGAAAGAATTAACATGTTTATTATCTATGTAGCACATAAATAAGCACCTGGCCATTCCTGTCAGGGATTCCATACTTGCATTGTACAGAGAAATGAAATATTTATTTGTTTTGTATATGCAGCCCCTCTCCACCAAATATAGATATGCTAGCATGAAAGCCAGTCTTGTGGAAAAGAGGTCAGACGCCTGCTCTGTGCCATGGGGACAGCCTTTGTGCCAGGAGTGACGTGATCCCGTTTCACCTTTTCTGCATATTCTAGTAAGCAAGCAGTGGTCTTCCACCCTGCGCCACCCTGGGCAGGCCTAAAACAGCACAAAAGATCCAGCTCTTTCAGCCACCTTCCTTGTAAACGTTTTCTTCTTCTCCCCCTGTTTTTCCTTGGGGAATGACTATCGTGACCATTAACTTTTTGAGCCTGGTTACTATTTTTTCATCTTTATTTCTGCTTTCGTTTCACCTCCGCCAAAGCATCACAAGCCAAATCTCCTGGGGTCCTCCAAACTGCGAAAGCAAGCCCAGATCCTGCCAGGAGAGAAGCTTTCAGGTGCAGGTAGACACAGTGGATTGGTATCAGAAGACAGCTGGAACCAGTGGGGTGGGCCAGGGCAGGAGCAGAGAGGAGATGGGACATCTCTGGATGCTCATCTGGGACCTGATGACTGCCAATTGAAGCAGTCACGAGAGCAAGTCATCCTAAGGTTCAAGGTCAGCTTGGATGGGACTTTGAGCAACCTGATCTAGTGAAAATTTTCCCTGCCCGTGGCAAGAGGTTGGCCTAGGTGACCTGTAAAGGTTCCTTCCAACCCAAATCATTCTATGTTTCTATGATCCTCTCAAACTCCATCCAGCTAATGTGCTGCTGAAGGTGACCACATTCTTCTACAAAAGCAGCTCTTCACCAAGACAGCCGATGACAAAATTGATCTGTGGTCAGAAACTCCATTTTGTGAAGTCATTTGCATCTTGAAGTTTGGCCTTATCCACAACCTCCAGTATCGCTGCAGGGAGAAAATGTCAATGTTTTCATGTAGCATCAAGCCATGCAGTTCATTTTGATTTTTCCTTACATTAAAATAGATAACCAAATAAAATATTTTGGAAAAAATACAGTTTTCCCTACCAAAAATGCCTTGATGTATGTTAGTGTGGTTGGAATTTGCATTTCTAGGCTGCTGTAAGCTCTGCTTTCCATGAAACATCAGCTCTGCAAACCTAAGAATCGCAGCATCTGTTTATAGTTCTGAAGAAAAGGTGCATTTCTACCCCAAAGGCATGGAGCACTTTGAAAACGGGAATCATACCCATTCTAAGCTCTGCTGTTCGCACACAAAATAAGTCGGTATTGTCGCGGAATAAACAGGCAGTCCATTTTGCAGACTCAGGTCAGGCAGAAACGGTTTGTTTCTACAGCTATCGGAGAGCAGACAAAGTGGCAGAGGTCCAGCCCTCTATCCATACAAACTCTGATGTGAAACATGCTGGGGCTTGTATGCATTTACAGCAGAAGGAAAACTGCCCTGAGAAGGGGCGTCTGCACGGAAAGAAACTCTGTTAGAGCAGATGTACTCTAAGGCAGGGGCCTTTCTGGTAACTCAGGACCCGCTGCCCACCTCTGTTCTGCTGATCCCTCTCGGTCCTGATGCTGCTGTGTCCTTGACTTAGCTTACAGGCCACAGTACGCGTTATTTTAAAGTCTCATAATTTTTAAGCAGAGCTCCTGTTTGAGGAGGGAAGGGTCTGTCTCCTAATTTCCAAAGACACTTCAAAATAATTTTCACTGCTTCCTTTGTCTTGCACCACAGACGTGTATCTAAGGATGGGGCAATATTTAAACATTTCTTACTGAGAAGAGCAAAGCAATTCTCAGGCTGGCAGAGTAAAACAATTCCTGCGTTGAGTTGTGTGCGGGAGCCAGACTGTACCAGCCGTACTGCCCACGGGGTGCACAGCGAGAAACCTCTCAACTGCACGGACAAAATTGGAACAAACCTACATATCAGAGGAAAAAAGCAATCGCTTGTCCTGCATCCCTCTGTCAGTAGATGGCTCTGCAAGCCGCGGTGTTGCTCGGTTAACCCTTGCGTGGTGGGCACAGCCGGGGCTCCAGGTGAGTGGGAGCCTGGCTGTGTGCCCTTCTGCAGCTCTCGCTTTCTGAGGTGCCTCAAAGCCTGCAAACAACCACGGCTTTTGTCTAACCCTTCTGACATCTTCCCCACTCTGACCTTGTTCTTGTCTGACACCCATCCCATCCCATCCCGTTCCCTCCGGAGGTCCAGCCGCAACGAGCGCTCGGCCGTTCAATCACACCCCATCCCGGCTGCGCTCCGATGTCCTTAGCCGAACGCGGATGATGGTAGCTGGGTGAGCCCATCGTCCGAGCCTCGCATACACCGGCACAAGCTGCCTCACGTCTCTGCCGGCCGGGGGGATGCAGCTGGGAGCTGTGCTGTGCCGTCACGCACCGAACAGGTTAAGCCAGCAGCTGCCATCTAATATACTGCAGAAAATACAACGCAGAACAGAGTGTTTGATCATGTCTTTTCCACGCCTGATGCTGAAAGCCTCTAGAGGTCCAATCTGCTTGACTTTTTTTCCCTATCTGGCAACTCGGTTTTACTGGCATTTCTCTCTTGTGACCGTGCACAGTCAAAAATTGCATTTTATAGATAATACATTTAGATTGGGGATGCAAGCCAATTTAAAAAGCGCTCTTACAGAAATCTGAACAGCGGAGGCTTGGAACAGTCAGGGGAGAGGTACATCCTTTCCAGCTAGAGCCCTTAGCAGCAGATTGCTATGGAGATAGCAGGATGATTTGTCATGGGTGGCAAGCCTGGGGAGTTTAAGTTGTGTAAACAGATCATTACCTACACAGTAACGTCCAGGCTGGCCATAAGGGGTTGCAGCTTTATCTGATACCTAAAAAGATGGGCTCGTGCTCTAGAGTTCTGGTACTGCACCCATAACAGTGTTTTGTGTCCTCCCCCTTACCGTACAGGGTGTGATTAAAAAAGGTCTCTGAAGCTGCTGAGGTAGTGGATGGCACCATTTCTACACTGTCATGTAGTGAAGAGGCATAGAAATTTTTTTCTCAGGGGGATGAAACATGTAGAACTAGTTGAAGGAGGTTGCCCCTGAATGGGGAGCACAGTCATGTCATCAGATCTGGGCTGAAAAGACCTCCTTTCCCACACCAAGCCCCTTCAGAGCCCTTCCCTCCCCAAGGGGCACAGGTTGTTCTGCTTTTGCAGAGCATTTCCAGAGCTAGGACCTCACCTTAAACGGATACTACAATACTGTCATCAATATTTTGCTATTTTTTTTTTTTAATTCTGTTGGTTTTCCTCCCACTATTTCTAAGTTGCTATTTGTTTTCCCTATGTCTGAGTGCTTGCATTTATGAAGATAAAAGCCATGCGGAAGTGAAACCAGCAGCTTCCCCACTTGGATTCCCACAGAGGAAAATCCTTGCCCTTGAGCTGCCCAGAGAAGATACTCGCTTGCTGACAGTGTGCCTGGTGCCAAAGAGGGACACAAAGGCCACATCTGTACGAGTGCAATGTCCAAGCACTGGTGCTCAGTTGTCTGCATGTTCATCTTGGTGGGACAGTCTTTACTGGGGTTAAACCACAACACAGTCCTAGGCACAGATTTGGCCCCAGCTCTGCCCAAGCAATTCCCAAGGTGTATTCAGGACTTAACCCAACACAGAGACCATCCCCAGCAGCAAACTGGATGCACTCACCCCTTTAAAGGATCAAGGTGTAACTGTACAGATGCAGCCTTATCACACCAGGCAACCTCAAGGTCAGAGAAAAGGCAAAGAAGAGTTTTATAAGACAAAACTGAAAATGGTGATATTTCAAAATGGAAATCAAAATGTGCTTTCGCAGCAATGCTGAGTTTTGGCTCCCTTGACAAATTCCAGGTGAATCAAGGCAAGAGCCTGCTCATTTGGACAGACAGTGCTCTCCTGGCTGAAAGCCATTCCTTCAGGGAAGCTGGCACAGCCTGCCCAGCACCCAGAGCAAACTACATTTTGCCTGTTCCCACCTGCCCAGCACAGCCCACCATTCAGGAGGGTCAGCTTCCCCAGGAGATGTCTCATAAGCACTGCGTAGCATGATTTGGAAGGGAAATGTACAGAGCTCCAGCTCACATGCATTTTAAAAATAGCCGCATCCATTTACAGAGTCCTTGCCCTGCTTTGCAACTCAGTCCCATGTCCTCTCTGGAGCTACAGCTGCCCAGACAGATCTGACTGTGCAGAGCCTGTGTCCATACCTGGGCTGGGCCAGACTGCAGTACAGGCACCTAAGTGGAAACTCACCTTCACGGACCAGTTTGGTGGAAATGTGAAGCTGTCAACTAGAGCAAGCAAGGCACCAGGTGCCTTCCCTTCTGTCCCACCTGCTCTGCTTTTGCAGGAGGCATGGTCACAGCAGGGTGGCACAAGAGCAGCGTCAGGCACCACGGCTGGGTCGGGCACAGCCTGTGTGTTGCAAGAGCCCAGATTGCAGAACACGGCCTGAGAAGTCCAACCCCTCACTGCAATCATCATCTGGGCAAGTCACCTATGTCAGCAATCACCAGGGGACTTCTAGCTTTTACCAAGCAATTTTCAAAAGGCCCCAGCATCTTCAAGTGTTGAAGTTCCCTCCTGAGGAGCCTGAAAGGGCTGCCCAAGCCATGTGCAACCTGCTACTGCTGGGGCTGCCTGGGGCTCTCGGCACCCTGCAGTCCTCGACCTTGCCATGCCTCACTTCTTCATCCTTGAGCACAGGGAAGGAGTCATCCTTGCACCATTCGACCAGGCTGTGTAGGAGGAATAATGCAGGGCCCAGCAACTCTGTGACTCAAGGGCAGCACTGCATAGCGCTGGGGCAGTGCTTTAGTGGGTAGTAGCCTCAGGAGAGAGCAGCAGTTCCTCCCTCGTCATCCGTCTCCTCGGCTGTCTCTCCATGTGTCCTCCAGTCACTCCTTTCCTCTTTTTCTGGTCCCAGTCTCCTTCCCCCTGAGCTGAGGTGCAGAACGCTGGCTCCAAACTGACACCATGGCCAAAACCAGCACTGAGGCCCTTCTCCCCCGGGCTCCGTTTTGTTAATTGAAAATACAAGCAAACAGGAACTGGCCTCCTCACTGGTGTTATTGTTACTCATCCAGCTTGGGCAGGATGGGACAGGATGAGGGTTGCACAAGGAAGATTCCTGATGCCATGTAAAGGGCCAGCCTGGGGAAACACTGAAGTCTTTGGAGGATCTGTTGCCTAAGGATGCTTTCGTGACTCTTGGCAACAGGAATGAGTGTCACTCTCATTACTGGTTCTGAGGTTGGCACAAAGGCATCCCAGAAGAATCCTAGGCTGGACAGACTTGTAAATGACAAGGCTTCTTGGGCATCTTTGAAGGAAAGGTGTGTTTGATCACTAGGCTTTAACGTATTAATGCCTGCTTTACCCTGCTGTGCAATGGGTTACACCATTTCAGAATTATGTTCTTTATTAGCCCTGAAGAGGTGTTTCAAAGCAGCCCTAAAGGATGATAGCCTGTGTCTAAAAACCTGGATGTGGCAATTTGTCTTAGGACCCTGGCCGCGTTATCACTCCAGGCCTGAAACCTGTAATCAAAAGCTCAGCTGAGCCTCTGCTTTCCTTAAAACGTCTCCCTCCCTGAGCATCATCTGCACATCAGCCTGCCGGTACACAGCAGCAGGGAATGCAGCGGCTCCTTCATCTCTGAGCAGTTCCCAGCATAGCTATGCACGCCTGCGATTTTAAGTTCTGATACGGAGAAGCACAGGGCCTTTGGAGCTGCTTCTCTCAGCAGTAAAGCCCCTGTCCCTTTTTAACCAGAGATATTTATTCCTGCCGGCAGCCCCCAGCCTCAAATTAGCGCCTGGATACCCCGAGCCTGTGCACAGCCAGGGCCCGTGGGGTGGAGGAGCCGCGGCAGGGCTGCAGCACGCAGCGCCCAGCTGGGTTTTGGGTCTGTGCTCAGAGCAGCCCCTGCACGTGTGCTGGGTGGTCAGAGCAAGACGCATCCCGCAGGGACCCTCAGCAGCGAGGGGAGCGGTGGGGGGGGGGATTGCTGGCTGCCTGGCGTGCGGGCTGGCTGCCAGTGAGTGCAGGAATGAAAGGGAAAAGCCACATCAGAAAGAAATGTGTGCTCATCAGTTGAGGTCTCATTCCCAGCTCCTATGTGCTCTGCCAGCCTCACAATAATTTGAGGTAGGCCTGACTAAATCCCGTTGAAGGCTATGAAATTGGGTGTTCCCTTTCGTACTAGCCCTCCTTCTGCTCTCAGTGACCTCTGTCATTGTCCTTCTTCAAAATTTGATGTCAAATTCAGAGGGTCTCTGTAATAAAATAACAATACCCAGCAACCAGTAACAATTCACAGAATCACAGAATCACAGAATGGTAGGGGTTGGAAGGGACCTCTGTGGGTCTTCCAGTCCAACCCCCCTGCCGAAGCAGGGTCACCTACAGCAGGCTGCACAGGACCTTGTCCAGGCGGGTCTTGAA
>Ga0065711_1030659_pt1 | contig 31824 bp, 16 predicted proteins | sample Hoacrofraction12_FD_59098 | JGI IMG/M metagenome (GOLD analysis project Ga0065711, IMG submission 59098) | Hoatzin crop microbial communities from Cojedes, Venezuela - Epithelial fraction 12 v2 (version 2) | ecosystem: Host-associated > Birds > Digestive system > Esophagus > Crop | place... | reverse complement strand
TCTAGGGAAGGGAAGGGAAGGGAAGGGAAGGGAAGGGAAGGGGCCAGGCAGGGGGAAAGCTGTGCTAGACCTGGCATTACAAACAAGGAAAGATTCATTGGTGATGTGAATGTCAGGAGCATCTTTGGCTGCAGTGACCATGAGATGATAATTCTGAGAGGAGAGAGCAAGTCAAATAGCAGCATCACAATCCTGGAATTCAGGATTATGAACATTTTTTGGCCTGTTCAGAGATGTGCTTGGAAGAATCCCATGGGAGACCATTCTGGAGAGAAGAGGGGTCTAGGAGAGCTGTTTGCCTTTCAGGTATCTCTTGCTCTAAGCACAAGAATGGTCAATATTCATGAGCATACAATCAAGCAAAGGCAATAGCAGGCCTGCATCAAAGAACAAGGAGCCCCTGACAGAATTCAGGCATACAGAGGAAGCATACAAGAGATGGAAGCCTACAAGAGGTGGAGGCATACACAAGTCCATGGGACCTAATGAGATGCACCCACAACTGCTGAGGGAGCTGGCTTGGATATCTCACTGTGAGGCCACTCTGAATTATCTTTGAAAGGTCATGGTGACTACAGGAGGATCCTGAGGCCTCAAAAAAAGCAAATTCCACTTCAAGCAGGGCAAAAGGAGAATCCAGGGGGCTACAAGCCGGTCAGCCACACCTCGGTTCTTGGGAAGGTGATGGAGCAAATAATCCCAGAAACAGTTTCCAAAACTATTAAGATGATTTGAAGTTACCAGTATTTATGAAGGGAAATTAATGTCTGGCCAACCTGATAGCCTTCTACAAATAAATTACTAATTTGGTGGATGAGGGGAGACCTACAGTTGCTATTTATCTTGACTTCAACAAGGCATCCAATACTGTCTTTGTTAATATCATCATTGACAAACTGATGGAGCGCAGGCTAGATAAATGGACAGTGAGACAGACTGGCAACTGGCTGAACTACCTATTTCAAAGTGCTGTGATGACTGGCACAAAGTCCATCTGGAGGTCAGCCTACAACAGTCTGTTCCCGGGGGTCAGTACCGGTTCCAAAACCTGGACAATGGGACAGAGTACACCCTTAGCAAGATCACAGAGGATACAAAATTGGGATGACTTGCTGATGCACCAGACAGTTGTGCTGCCAGTCAGAGGAACACCAACAAGCTGGAGAAATGGGCCAGCATGAACCTCATGAATTCCAGCAAAGAAAAATGCAAAGTCCTACACCTGGGATGGAATAACCCCATGCACCAATAAACAATGGGGCATGACTAGCCGGAAAGCAGCTCTGCAGAGAAGGATGTAGGTGTATAACAAGTAGGTCACAAGCCAGCAATGTGCCCTTGCAACAAAGAAGGACAGTGTCAGCCTGGACTGCATGAGGAAAAGCATCGCCAGCAGGTCAACGTGGGTGATCCTTCCCTTTTACTCAGCATCGGTAAGACACATCTGGAGTGCTGGGTCCAGTCCTTGGCTTCCCGGTACAAGAGAGACATGACATACTGGAAAGAGTCTAGCAAAGGGTCACAAAAATGACTAAGGGTCTGGAACATCTCTGATACAAGGAGAGGCTGAGACACCTGGGACTGTTCAGGCTAGAAAAGAGAAGGCTCTGGGGGAAACTTATCAATGCTTGTAAATGCTTGAACGGAAAGTGTAAAGAAGACAGAGCCAGGCTCCTCTCAGTGGTGCCCACTGACAGGACCAGAGGCAATGGGCACAAACCGAAATACAGAAAAATACATCTGAAAACAAGATAACACAATTTTGTTATGAGGATGGTGCCCAGGGATGTTGTGGAGTCTCCATCCTCAGAAAACCAAAAGGTGGGAACAGGCTGCCCCTTGCAGTTAGCTGCAATACCATGTAAGAACTCATGCATTTAGTTTTAGAAAAGTGAAAGATTATCAAAGTGACAACTACAAAAGGTAGTCATTTGATAATGGCTTACTTAAGAAAAAAGAGATCAGATCCTACTCACTTTAGTCATGCAATTAATTCCTAGTGAAGCTAGCAAAACACCTTTGGAAAGAAAGTCAGAGAGATTTTAACTCACATCTTGTAAACTTCCTTTCTTCCCTGATGATATGGTTTCTGCAAACAGTACATATCCCACCCAAAATTTCTTTGGTGAGCAGCCGCCCACAGGGAGCACACATCAAGTTGTGAGTTACAGTAATGCCCAGCTTTTCCAGCTCTTGTTGATAGCTCAGCAGCTCCTCCAGTCCTCCAAGGGTTTGTCAAGCAGTAAACAGAAGCTGCAGCTGGCCAGGATGCTAGAAGAAAACGTAAATTTAAAACAAGGCCTTTTTTTGCTCTTACTTTGAGACATGTTAACAGTGAAGATCCATGTGACAGGGATAGAGTGCCTGTGAGAAGAAGCTACATGCAGACTTCCTACAGAGAATTTAAAACAATGGTTATCAGTATCAACATATTTTTGCTGCATGCAAGTCCTTGCATATTATCATAGTGCCGGGAAAGTACACTGCACCTCTGAGTCAAATAAAAGTTCTGGTTCCTGCGCATAATCTGCATTTAGGCAGAAGATAATAACTCATAGAGTGGGGAAGAGCAGATAATAGTTCCCCCAATAGTATCTCATGACAACCTGAGTTGATTTTAACTCTGTTGAGGCTCTATACAGATATATAGCAAACCTGTCTTGTAAGTACGTTGCAAACCCAAATTCCTAGAGAAAGGGTTAACTTCTGCACAGAGTGTCATTGTAAGCCTCTTTGTGAATCCTGCTAGAGTGCGTAAGTGCTGTGATCACATAGGTATCCCACTCTGGGCATTTAAATTACACTGTCTCGTGTAGATGCTTAAGTGAGACTTGTGAAGTCCCTGCACAGCTGATGGAGAGATACCACTCCTAACTCAGGCTCTTGTCTCCTGCCTCTTCAATGACTATGTAGAAATCCTGAGCTCCTGCAGTGAGATTTATCTCACCTAATTTTAGCAATCCAAATTTTTAGCTCTTGGCTAAGCTAGTCTCCAAGCTGCTTCTACGTTCAATGGCGACAGATGAGCATTTCCAGGTAAACGTTAGTGTTCTTAACTTAGACAGTTACCTTGAGGTGGGATGACTTGCTTGCTCTCAAGGGATCCCTGACAATACATTACAGCAGTGGCCCATGTGAATAGCTCAGAACAGATGCCTGCGGTCTACATATTATATTAGGTAAAATGATCCATAAGGACTTAAAAATGTGGTAATCATCAAGCACTGTAAAAATTTATTTGTAGCCCCCAAAGCTCCAGCACATTTCTAACTACCTCCAGCAACAGAAAAGAATCATCAGTACTGGAATTAGATGTCTATTTTATTCTAGTATACTATTAAAGCTCTTGGAGGCATAAACCTTCTGAAAATCATCACACAGATGAATCCAGTGGTATAACACAGATGATGGTTCAAAGATATTTCAAAGACGATTAGCAACTTCTCTTATCTGTATCCCATTGTCAGCACTCTATTAAATTAAGAAAGAAGTTCCGTCTGAGAGAGGAAGAGTAGTCCGTCAGGGACTACAACCAATAATAATTTACAGAGGGAAAAACTTGGCAAATTGTAACATTTGTGAAATATTATGAAGATATTTTGTTGGGAAATGTTAAACTTTTCCAATAAGCTAAACTGGCAAAAAGGGACTGAAAATACACACATTGATATATCTCTCTTTAATAATTTAATATAAAAAGAGAATACAATGAAATGAACTGTCAAGTATAAAAATCCTTTTAGTATTCTCTTTTCATGTTCAAAATCTTTGTTGTGTTTGAGCATCCATAATTGCTTTGCGTCAGGTTCCCTGAGACATTTCCATCTGTCTTTCAGAAAACTTGAAAACGTTCTTTAGTACTTTTGGCTTTAGTAGAAATGAGATGTTTCTTTCAGCCAGCAAGGCTACTTCTGGCAATTGTTTATCCTCTGCCTCTCTGTTGTGATCACTGGGACCACCTTTCACTTCGGCTTGATACATGTATATTACTGTTTGCACCATCACTCCCAGTTCATAACTTGGGATAATCCAGAAGGGCATTGCATGCACTGCTCCTTCTGTTTAGCCATTGAAATAACTTTACTCAGAATCAAAAAGCTGAATGAAACAGCTGAGCCTGGCAAACAGAGCAGCTAACATGGGAGTTTCTGAGGGACTAGCTGCAGACCCTGTGCTCAGAGGTAGTGCAGTTGCAGGAGGTGAGTTGAGAGAGCATTTGCATGCATGTGTGCTTCTTCATTACCTATTCAGGTTTCGTCCTTTGGGAAGGCTGTGGGGACAGTCTCTCGATCTCCTGTCAGACCTACTGATCAGCTTGTCGGTGCTTCTGTGAGACCCATCTGGCCGTGACTAGCAGGTCTTTGATCAGAATCAGTACTTGAAATCAGCAGGTAGCTAATCTCCCTCCCAGATTACTGAGGGAATGAGACTCTGCAGAGAGAATTTATATAGAAATCGTTTGCCAGGCGTGCTTTGGAAGCAGCAGATGAAGGAAGAATGGAAAGAAAGACAAAGACTTCACATAACATACAGGAGGCATACTTGGAAAAAAGGTATCTGGAAAAACATCACTGTTGTAGATTCTAGGCAGCAGGAACCCGTCACTAAGGAACAAGCTATATGACAGATCAGGGTTTGCAATACAAGGGACAAGGATACCTTTTTATATACTTGCTCAAATTCCACTAAATACTCATGTCTGAGCCACTGACAAAGCCCTGTGCAAGTGATCTTGAAGGTTTATGGATCAGTTTTCTAGCCAATATAGTACAAGGTGGGGCACAAGCTACTGGCTGCTCCTACTGTAACATCACACTTCAAAACAGCATCAACAGCTCCTTAAAAACCTGCCTGTCCTCCGTAAAAAAGGGAAAAAAAGCTGAGAAGTTGACATCTCTACATGAGTGATAAATATCAGGGATCTGTCAGTACAAAAACTACCTCAGACATTCTAAAAAAAAAAAAAAGAGAAAACCAACAATTTCCTAACTTAAAAAATGGTGTCATGGAAAGATAAATTTGATTTCATCTTGGCAGATAAAAAGGCACTGATCTAAGAACTAAAACTAAAGTTTTCTTTAGGAGCAAGTTGTCATGACTTAATTACATTCATTATGTGCAGACAGAAAAAAAGCTCAAATCAGTAATAAATATGGTTGGTGATTCAAAAGAGACAGGTTCATAAAGCTGAAAACAACTATAGGCTTATAGAACTGGAGAAAGGTATGAATAATTTGGGAGAACTGATTAAATATTTCATTTGATGGCCAAAAAGCTACTATCGCACAGTTGAAAAATTAGGTGACGTTAGTTATAAAACAACTTGACTTTAGCAGAGAGAATAAAAGCAACTACAAAAGCTACAATAGATGTGATCTGTGTGTGCATGTACCAGTGGCGGGAGGAGGGTGGGGGATAATGAAAAAAAGGACAACATGACAGAAATGGATATAAATTTAGAAGCTAGAAAGTTTGGGAAACTGATTAAGGAAACAAAAAAAGAATCAAGTTAAAAGCAAGACATGTTACTGCTGGAGGTAATAAAAAAACCCAAATCTAAGGAATTCTGCCAGAGGTGCTGGTTATTTCTTGAATGAATAAGGTAGGGTTATCAATAATAATGCAGAAAAGACAAAAAATGTTAAAATATTTCCGCTATTTATTTGGAAAAAGAGTGATATATTCAGACTACATGAAAATGATGAGTACATTTACTTTAATAAGGAATTTTTCTGAGGCTTTCTTTACATACAAATAACTATTGCAAAGAACAATAAGATCTTTATTACTTTTGCTTAGAAATAAAGTGGGTTTTGAACGAGATTTAATCTGAGTTACCTGGATCTATGTTTAGAAATGTTATAAACAAGTCATTTGTTAGCCAGAGGGGTCCAGAGCAAACATTAGGCTGGGAGTCTACATTTTTTAAAAAAGTCACTTTAAACTCCTGAAGTCGCTTCAAACTCCTAAAGCACTGAACAGATTTACTTCTTCATCTTGAAATGCCTATGCTTTCTTCAGTAGAATGCCTGCTATTTGTTAGACACTTCACAAAGTCTCATATAAATTCTTTCTGAGCATCTGATGAGATGTTGTGTTTTTGGCAAGACAGGATGTCAGCACCTGCTGCTTTTGAAGGCAGACATTTTTGTGCAAGGTTGTATATAAATACACATTAAGGAAGAATGTTTTAACATAACTTTTGAGACATAAATATTCATTTCCTGCTGCAAACTATAGATGAACAAGGTATTCTAATTCCTTCTGATTCCTGAGCACTTATTTTTGGAATGTTTGCTACTTCTCCCGTCTGTTGCTCCTTGATCCTGTTTTCTGTACAAAGCAAAATACTTCCTTAACTGTATGTTTCCTGGATTTCAGGAAGGAAAACATGCAATGGTGAAGCTGATCAGACTAGCCACCACTGTTCGCCTGTGCTCCGTATATGAAGGTTGTTGAGAAGGTGACATTTTAAATGGTTCCTTTCCCTGCCAGCCTGAAATCCTTCTTGAACTCCTGTAGTTTATAAAAACCAACCAACCAACAAACAAACAAACAAAACCCCTCACCAAACAAGGATGAGTTCCTTTAAGTGTTTATTGGTGGGAGGTGGGCAGGGTGGTGTGACTGTCTGACTGCCACGCATCTCACCTGAAGCATCGCACACCGCGCTGCCGTGCTGATGCTCGACAGTGTACACAGAAGCGGTCAATGAGGTTGATGTACTCAAAGCAAGCCTGAACAGAGGCGTAACAACCAGACATAAAGCTAAGCTCTAAGCACAAGCCACTGCATCAATTTTCTGTAAATATCAAGGTCCCTGTTCGCTGCAGCTGGCAGGAAAACTGTGTTTTCTGTGTGAGAATTTTCTGTCTCCTATCAAACCCATGTGGACATTTTCTGCTTTTATCTGATTAAAAAATCAAAACTGAAACCTTTTCCTCCCATTTTTTAGTATTTGAAACTCAGACAAAAAAGCATGTCTTCTTACACATAAGCAAAGGAAGCAAATATTTGCTTCCAAATTTTTCATCTAAAAGAAAAAATGCAAAAGCATTTACATGTTAATAAAAGCAACTCCTTCTACTGGTTATTATCCTCCTTTCTCACTCATGCATATTACTGTGATCCAGGCGGAGAATGAGCAGGCTTTCAGACCTTCCTTAGCATGCAAATGAAGCACTGGCTTATGCATCTGAAAACAACTTGTGTGTCGCAGTGTAACCTCATACAGAAGAATGGGGGGTCTTCCTCTATTCCTTCAGCACAGCCAGGAAACATTTTCCATCCCTGATGTGTAGGACTAAACCTAATGCAAACAGCAGTAAAACTGGGGCGGAAGAGCAGATGAAGATAAGGAGGCAAATGAAAATAGATGTTTTTTTTAAGCAATGTGTTTTTCAAAAAGCAGGAGTTACAGCATTTCCCTCCAGGTGTACACTCAAAATCAGATATGAAGGACTATCTGATTACTTCCTAAAGTGTTGCCTGGGAGAATTAAGCGCAGGCTATGGAGCAGATCCTCTGCTTAAGCAAATTGCTGCATGTTTTTACACCAGCTGAAAGACTGGTCCTTCTGCATGCCATCTGTCAAATATGCATAGATGCAGAACAGGTGCCTGCAGTCCTCCAGAGCAGGTACATCCCCTTTCTCCCAGTGTTTTTTTATGCACCCAGTGAGTTTCAGTACTCGATTTAGCTCTTTTCCAACTTCATTTCATACAGAACAGAAGACGGTTTTTGGCAGTGACACTTAGCTGAACTCTGCTTTGTGTGCAGTTAGATTTACTTCTAACACTTCTGAATGTCATTGCCCGTATTGTTGCTTTTGTCCCAAACGCTCTTTTTGTTGGTCGGTTTTGTATTGAAAGCACAGTTAAGCCGTTCAGAACGGTATTTTCTCTACAGAGTGAAAAGTGTGAAAGCAGTTGAAGGTCACACGTATTATAACAAAACAAAAGAGAGAAATAATAGGGCATCCATTCTGAAGTCCTCCGACATCCAACATAGTATTGCTTCGGCGATTTCAGTGCAGATAAGAAGAGTTGCAGAGGGAAGGAGGCATCTTAATCCAGCTGCTCCTTTCAGCATACACAATGAGAGGGATGCGGGGGTCCTGTTGCCCAGCCCCTTCCTGCCACTCCGTATCACATGCCTGGGGTGGTCTCTAGAGAACACACCTCTCCGCCAGGGCCCCGCAGAAGCAAACATTCAGTCTGGGGGTATCTGCAGTGGCACCCCTGGTAGGGGTCTCGCTCAGAGGGACTGAACTCCTCAGTTCACCTGCTCCCAAGCCAGGCCCTAGGCACTGCAGCCCCCAAGTCACATTTTAACTGTACGAATGTTCGTAACCGGGGCCCGTGACAGGAACCAAATTAAGTGGCTGAACAAGGAGACTCGTCCAGTAAAGACACAGCTGTTTCGTCCACCCTAGAAAACAAAGTTCCTGGGAATAGGGTATAGAACATAACAAAAAAAGGGTACGGATGTATCTCATTATAGTTCCTTCCTCTCTCTAGGTCCCTAAGACCTTAGTCAGGAAGAACAGCCTGCATTGCTTGAAATGTAATTAATATATTTCTGTGTGGGTCTTCCAAGCCTGTCAGTGTACCCAGACCCTTTTCTTTTTTCTTAGCAGTTTTCAGGTTTTAGGCCTTCTTTATTGTTGTATTTATCCTTCAGCAGGATACGACAAGGGGTAATAGTTTTAAACTAAAAGAGGGTAGGTTTAGACCAGCTGTGAGGAAGAGATTTTTGCACTGAGGGTGGTGAAACACTGGAACAGGTTGCCCAGAGAGGTGGTAGATGCCCCATCCCTGGAAACATTCAAGATCAGATTGAATAGGGCTCTGAGAAACCTGATCTAATTGAAGATGTTGTTGGTCGTTGCTGAGGGCTTGGACTAGATGACCTCTAAAGGTCCCTTCCAACCCAAACTATTCTATGATTCTATGATTTTATGATTCCATGATTCTATGATTTGGAAGCAGACATTTAACACCTTTGTAGCTGTGAGCAACACAGCTTTTTAAACACTGTCTTTACGTCTCCTTGTACTAATAGTGCTTTCTGTACTGCACCCAGTCACTGATGCTGGTACAGTGACATAATAGGGAGGTTGTGGTACAAGTCATGCAGAGAAGAGCCTGCTCAGGTCTGGTTGTTTGGGGTGGTACATAGTCTATCTAAAGTAGCTGTGCAAAACCCCTATGAGTCTCTAAAGACATTGGGATCTCACATTTGAAAGAGATGAGAAGTGCTCGCTGAGTTCAGAAACCCTCCTGCAGCATAACCCTACGAAACAGAAGGAGAACAGAAGGTTGAGCCCACCTTTGTTCCACCTGGCACTGGGAGGGGTCACAGCAATTGTCAGTCACTACAGCTCGTTTTATAGCAATGGGTTCCCAAACAGCCCTTGATTTCAGAATCCTGGTCCAAGTTTGCATCTCTCATGGGCACCCTTTTGCTCCTCTGCCTGAAAGTCTAAACAGTGGCCACAGAGCTCTAACTAAATGTCCAAACTGTTGAGCGCAGGCATTAGTGCCAGATATTTTTCCCCCAGGCCATGAGTTAGCTTGCAGACCAGAAGAAATAAAGCCACTTTTCTTCCCTGTCTATACAGTATCATATCAGCACAATGCTCTACCCAGGCTAATGAACCCAGCTCTGTGTTGGAGGCAATAAACCCACTACCTGGACTGCAGCCAGTCTCGTATTGTAGCTAACCTAAAAGAGGTACCAAAGCCAGCTAGTGACAGAACAGACTGAGTAAATATTTGGGTGCTTAGCTCCTGTTGAACTCTAAGCTGATGGAGCTCTGTTGCTCTCAACACCTGAGCTAGCGAGTTTAAAGCTTACTCAGGTATGTATTATCAGCTAATGTGGGGGAATATTAATTGTGACCTGGTGCAAAGCAGGAGAGAATAAGATTCTCCTCCTTTTTACCTCCTAGAAGTGGAGTTATATATGAGACAATTTGTCTGAGTATATATGATCTTGCTGTCAGGGCTGGCTGGCAGAGTGGCTTTGTTCTTCCACGCAGAGCCCTAAATCATCAATCCTGGGTCCACAGAACGAGGGTATTTCAGACAGGGAGTGTCAATATTAATATCTCATTTTATTGTTTCTAATCAGCTAAAATTATTCGGTCGGGGCAAATTCTGCTCTCTATTATCCTGGTGCAATTCATTGATTTCACAATGGCCAAGTGTAATTGTGTGCAGAATTTGGCTATTAACGTAATTTTAATAAAAGTTTCTTCATGTATATTTCATAAATCTATTATTTTGCAGCAAGAGTTTTCTAATCAGAGAGAAGATATCTCTAGAGATTGTTGCTCATTTGGTAAGGTAGGCAATAGGTAATAAATACCACTGCATTAGAAATGTAAGTGAAAGTGAAAATTGGAAGCTGCTTTAAGATGAGTAGATTAAATATGGTACATTTGCTTAAGTATCTTTATAATGTAACTTGGCTTTTCATCTTGATCTTTGGTTAAAATTACTTTCTCTGGATTTAACTCTTCGTACATGCTAGAACACCTCGACACAACTGGAATAAACAAGACTTAAATTAAATGCATATTGTGCCAAAACCTTCCCACAGCAATATCTATGCATAGGAATTCATAACAGGATTTAAAATCAGAGCTGAAGGTCACCTGATTTACATCATAGGCCATTACATCTCTCCCCTGTAAGCAAATCCAGTAACTTTACTCAAAATATTTCAGCCCCGTTGAGACTAAACTGTTAAGCACTTCAGACAGAGATCAGCTGAAACAGAGCTACCACAAATCATATAATCATGGAATCATAGAATTGTAGGTTGGAAAAGACCTCTAAGATCATCAAGTCCAACCATCAACCCAACACCACCATGCCTACTAAACCATGACCCAAAGTGCCACATTTACGTGTTTTTTGCACGTCTAACACCTTTGCTATGCGAGATAACAAAGAGTTCCAGTACTCTTGTATAGCAGTAAAAACCCAGAGTCCATGATGCTCTGAATTAGGCAGCAGCCACCTTTGTCTCTGAGCATGTGAACCTGACGTAGTGGGCAAGGACCAAACAGTGAGGGTCCTCTGCACCACATAGCCGCAGTGTCCAGTTCTGTCCTGGGGGAAAGTTTTCCTGACCTTGAAGACAAAAATCTGTTTGCTTGTCATCTCTGTCTTAATGCAGGGCTGCAAGTGTTAGTGGGAATGCCCAGCTTCTTCTCCCTGTGACCTCAACAGTGGTGGGATGACTGGGGAATTTCTCCATGCCTTGTCATATTTGTCTAGCTTGATGTTCTCCCCAAATACTAAGATACTGTGGAACTAGTCCAGTAGTCTTGACTCCCTGTGTAGCTAGAAATTGCCATGATTTTATTTAAAACTCATTGCTACAAAGTTACATTTTGCTATTTATGGATGAACTCTTCTAACTGGCATTCAGACTCAACGCTTCATTTGGTGTGGGTCAAGACGGAGTGAGTGCTCTATCACTCCCACCCAGCTATTAGAACTCCGTTCTGCAGAGAAGTAACTAAATCCAGTGAAAGTAAACAAATCCAGTGACCGCCTCTCAAGCACTTTTTCAGTAAACAGAAGAGGGCAAGTTTTGCTGTGATTCCTGTTAGATTGTCCACATACTCCTTGAGCTGAGGACACCTTTTCATAATACCCGTAATAATGCTGTGTACAGACGAAAGATCACTTGACTAGTTCTGCTCACTTATCCTTTTATACATATACAAACCGATCTTTTTTCCCCCACAGTACTGTGTAGTACTCTGTAATTATTCAGAGTGACCCCTTACACCCACCTTTGACAATTTAGGCTCAAGTGGCCTCAGCGTAATTTATTTTTAAGGAGTCAGTGTTTCATCTGATAGGTTTTGTCTGCTTTCTGAAAGGCAGGAGTCTCAATCCATATGTGAAAGAAGCAAGTAAAATAGCATTGAGTATTCCTTTTTAAATGAAAGAATCCAGTTACTTTCCCAGAGTTGCTGAGAACTGCAGGAATGACCTTGCTTAATTTGAGATTTGAAAGACATTCCTCAGCTCAGAAGAGTTTGCTTTCTCTTCCGGTGCTTAGTGTTGCCAAAGGGGTACAAAAAAGGGCTAAGGGAAAAAAATGCTGAGACTTCTCGGGCACTAACAACCTAAGCACTTTACATCATCTATGTGATAGATATTCAAGACTGTTCTCAGGTGTCATCCAGAAAAGTCTGTATTTTTGTGTCCTAGGAAAATGGCAACAGAGTTTGCATTATCAAATTGTCATACAAATAGATCAATTAGGAAAAAAGAGCAAACATGCTTAGAAAGTGAAGGATATATGAAAGTAAGAGAAACCTTGAAAAGGGACATTTGCACTGGATCTAGCAGCATAACTTATCACTATTAGCTCAGCAGAGTAGCATATATCATACAAAATGCTATACTGATAGGAAAAAGCACTCAAATATGTCATGTACCACACAGAACGGGTGGAACCAAACTGTGAAGTGCTGTGAGATATAATGTTCAAAGTGCAACACACGATGAGCCAGAACAGAAAGAGATGACAGCAACCAGACAGCAGACCAAAATAAAATAAAATAAAAAAGTGACATGCTGTCTTTGATCCTGTTTACAAGAGGAAAGCAACCACACAGTAAAGCTTTCATGGTATCACAGAATCTGCAAGTGTAGGAGAGATTGCTTGTGAGAGAGGGCTTGAACCTGGATGTTTGCTTGTAGCTATCCCATTAACATCAGCCAGAGTTCAGTACACAGAGCACCAGAAAGATTAGGGTAGAGATAGCTCATCAAGTGGCTTGAGGACAAGAAAGACGTACGCAAAGAAAAATACCACTGATCAATATCACCCTGCACTGTCCTTCTTTACATTGTATTAGCTCACAAGCTTTGGAGATTAAGCACATTTTTAATGAAGCTTGAGTTTTATATACGCTTTACCATCTTCCAAAAGTAGCCACATCTTCGTGAAGGGTTTTCAGGATTGATAGGGAAACATCAGCCCAGTCCTCAGTAAGAGAGAGAGGAAGGGCAGCAGTAATCTTGCACATGGAAAGCAAGTTTTAGATGGATCAGCACTGCTACTTCCTTCTCAAAAGAGCAAAGGTTTTTCAAAAACACAGGTGTATTGAAGCACATGCAATAAAATAGAAGTTTTGTAATATTTTGCACCTTCTTCTGTAGCTGAGCTAGCAACCCACATTTTTGTTAGTACTACTGTAAAGGATTAATTTTGTCCAACAAATTTAAAAAAAATAATTAAAAAAAACAAGCATGGTACTGGAACCTATGAATAGCTGAGTTATATGTAAAACATATGAGGTAAACCTCATGCTCTGCTTGGTATCTGGTAAAGAAAACCTCAGTGTAATCTCACGTCAGTCACCGGACACTCATAGTTCAAGACGAAGGTTGGCTGACATGAAAGACACCAGAGGAACATAAAAATTACCAGAGGTCTAAAAAACACAGTCCGGCAGGAAAGATGGAAAGAATTGGGTCCACTTACTCATAAGGACTGAAGGACCACCATTTTCAACAGTGTAAAAGTTTGCTGAAAAATAAAGAAGGATAAATCAATCTCTATGTTCATTATAGGCAGGACAAGATGTTATAGGTTTAACCTGTTTTGAGGGGGATTTAGACCACACACAAGGAAAACCTTCCTAATATTAAAGATTGGATGAGGTATACAGGCCAGTCTTACCACCAGGGTTTTTAAAAGGGGTACGTGAAAAAGAAGAATATTTACTCATAGCTGGTTCTGCCTAGAGGCTGAGGATGGCTGAAATGGCCTGTCTAGGTCATCTGAGCCGAGATTTATGAGCCAGGCTGTTGCCTCTGAAGTGAAATACGACTTATTTATTTTAAAACCATACTGCAAAGTTTAAGGAGAAAAACTTCACTTCTCTAATTAAAACTGCAGGAATAGCATGAACAGGAAACATATTTGGAGATTTGGCCTATGTTAAAACAGCTTCTCTAGTGCAACATTCAAGGGGCATTTTAATGAGTATCAACAGTAAATATTTTGGCCACTGACTCTCTTCTGAATGTAGAAGACATAGAAAACCTCATTCTCCTTGAGGCATTTATGGGGCACTGTTTCATCCCTGTTTACTGGACAGAGGGCCAAGCATTGACTCTCGAGACAGAGTAGGTTTTTTGGTGTATTAGTTGATTAGCTTTGAAAAACAGTTCTTTGGAGAGGGGGAAATAAAAATGTTCTAAAACATTTTCTCTTTTTAGAGGGACTACTGTTCCAAATTGCTTGCAGCTTTTCTCTCCATATAATGATTATGGAGTTAAACATTAGTGAGTCTATATAAGTAGAATAATGACAATAACTAGAGTAAGGAATGAAAATGTTAAACTAACAAATAAAGAGGTCAATTACTGAAACAGATGAGAAGACAGAGGGCAAATTCTAATAGCAAGATATAGCTGCCACAATGATTAGACCACAGGCAAAGCTTACTGAGTTTGGATTCAGAATGCTAAAGCAGCAAGAGTGGAAAACAGAGGACTCGCAACATAGAAAGAGCACAAAAAATAACTGGAGGATATATATGAAGGCAGAAGGGAAAATGGTGCAATTGAAAAATGTTATGAGACAGAAAGTCTGGGAAGGACAAGTTTACCTGAGGATGAGGAATTGAAATGAGTAGCTGCACTTCTGCAACACCAGGAGGTTCTTTCTAAGGCGGGATCCCACCCAGCCTTCCCAACCGGCCTCTGCTGACCCAAGTCCCCAAAGCATAAGCATGGCAGCAGTGCCATGGTTCCTCAAATCACCCAGCAAAACGAATCTGTGTGTAGCTACATTTTTCTTCAGAGAGGATGACAATTTGCATGCAGCACACATGTCACTGGTAAGGCTTTCAAACCACCCTCTAGTCTCACTTAAAAGGAATCCAGACATACTACCCCTTTGTAAGGCAGAGTCTCACAGCAGGCAGAGAAAATCGACTGCGGTTGATAATAACATGGTGAGGCTTGTGCTGTGCACGGTTGAGTGATCTGAGTTCAGGTGGTGATAGAGGGGAGCTTCATGGACAAAAACGTTCCATGGCTATAAGCAATTGCTGAGATGTGGTAGCAGGAGTAAAGTGAAGTCCTTTGGTTTTATTTAGGTTACAACAAGCAGGGCAGAGAATGACTGAAGGGCTTGAGTAGGAAGGCAAACCTTTTTAGTTTCTATTTATTTTTACCATCTAATATCTAATGCTTCATAGCTCTTGTGACGTTTCAGACTCATGCGACGACTGCACTAAAATCTAAGTGAGTAGAAGTAAGCCAATTTACAGCAGCTGAGGAGCTCATTCTTCTTCTAGGGACTACTACTGAGACAAATCATTTTGATTTTTAGGCTTTCCTCTACCAATCAATATTTTTATTGCTTTACTTGAGTTAGAAAACAATTCTATAACAACAAAAGTTGTTGGGCTTTTTTTCAGATTGTATGTTTTACTTTTTACTGTTTTGTTTTGAGCACAGTGGGTAGCCTCTTCTTATAGAAAATACAAAAAAGAGTGAAAAAAATTTGTACTCTACTTTGGAGGGAAAGGAGGGGAAAGACTTCAGCGCACTGCAGATAGGCTGAGGCTCACACTGATTGTTTATTCAGCCTTCAGAGGCTGCTTTCTCATCCATGCTGCTGTTTACATGCAAGGACTTGTATTCCTGCACAGTCATATGCTACTGCTGATGAGTCTCATTTCGCCTTCTGTTCCTGCTTTTGATTCATCCCATGTAAGAGTTTGTGTTCCAAATCAATTGCATAGATATCTCTTTAGCTGTTCCAGACAAAACTGCTTTCCATCATAACCCATCCAGCAGGAACAGAAAACACAGCGATGTGTTCGCTGGAGCCAGGTACCCAAATTGCCCTTTCCACGAATCCCTCTTTTTGCACCTCATACGTCGCAAGCAGATGAGGGATAGGAGTAAGAGGAAACTGTATAATCATGATGCTCTGGCCTGGCATCTACAACCCAATCTTCAGAATTTCTGTTGTGTTTTTTGTCACCAATCTAAAATTATTTTCTCTGTCAAACCTGTTCTTTGAGGAGACTTTCAACATATCCTCAAGGTGAGCAAGGCTTCTTTTACTGCATATTACTCATCTTGCTAGCAACACAGGCATCAATACCTGTTTCTCAGCATTTGAAGGAAGATTTAATTCATTTATCAATTCCACTATTGAGTTCTTTGAAAGGGGACAGATGTTTCTGCTCAGAAGCCTAGAAAAATCTTCCCAAGTATTGCTCCATTACTTTTGTAATTTGTGGCAAGAAAAGATTAGCACAAAAGAACAGATTAGTTGCTGGTTGGCTGCTTCTCCAACATTTATAATGGTTAGCTAAACTAGCTTTGCCTACGTAGCCTCATGTCCAGTAAAATTGGTTTAAAATTTTGTGCAGTTAAATAATTGTAAACATAATGAGTTGGATCTTTTCCTGGTGTTCTTCCTTATTACTTCAATTTACTAGTTCAATTAAAAAAAAATGTGAAAGCTGCAGACGCTTCTGTAAATTTCGCAACCAGTTTTTAAGCCTGGAATATGGCAGTGATGAAGTCTTAGAGTAAAGGTCCCAGGTAGCAGCATCTATACAGAATTACCAGAAGGAGAGTAAGGCAGCACAAGACAAATCACAGTCAAAGAGAGCACAGAACATCCCTGTGCTGTCAACCAAATGCAGGGTTTGCTAATCTCAGTTCCGGTACCAACTCATTGCCTTTCCCTAAGCATCTTTCTCCTTCATTTCCCATAACTATAAAATTATGAACTGTCAGGATTAGTGATTGTCTACAGAAGGCCAGTAGCTTGCGAAGTGTTTACACACTTTTCTGTTGAAAAAGAGGAATTAAACTATATTTGTGAAGGACTGAAAAACATTAAGCATTACAAAAATTCTATTGTTTTGTACTTATTTCTCATGAAATATTTAATCTGCCAAGATATTGCTCTGACAGCCTTAACCCATCACCAGTGTGATGTCCCTTTGTAAGGAGTGTACTATTGACACAGAATCATGATTTTCCCCTTTATAATCGTATTTTCATGCCTCATGTCATTCCCACCTGTGGCTTTTTAGTAATTAATGATGTTACAAAGCAAATTCTAATCGAGCTGCATATGTATTTTGTTCATTTGTTTCCTTATGGGAAACATTTTAATTTCCCCTGGCCTTTATGCAGCAGCTGCCTGTCCTTCTGATTATTTCTTCTGTTGAAAAGTGGTCAAAGTGTTGTTCAGGCCAGAAATCAGTCCAGCTGTAAGCAAGTGAAATTCTTGCTGCCCAGAGTATACTAGCCCATGTGCCATCTAGTTTTATTAAAAGCTAGGAAAACATAGGATCCATGAGAAGTGCCGTGGCAGCAAGAAAGACAGGGAGAAATGAGAATTTGGGGGCTACAAAAGCAGGCTGCTGTAGTGGGTGTTTTGAAGATTGCAGCAACTCTAACATGCAGAAATCAATCTTTCCTGCTACACAATGATGTCTGTTAAGAACATGCCTATAAATATCATCCCCTTTTTGTCTATGTCTGTGAACTAGATGAAAGTACTAAAAGCAGAATTTTCTCATTAGCATACAATTAAATACATTCTGAAATTATTTTTAATACATATATAACAACTTGTCTATTATTTTAAACCTCTGTTTTGCTGCAGGCAAACACAAAGACAGCCACGCTGCTGAAGCATAGGCCTGGGAATGGGGTGGTATACTAAAATCTGCCATGGGCTTCCCATTGATTTTATTTCAGCCCTGTGAATCTCTCTAGGACTCATTTTAATCTTCTGTAAAATGGAAACAACTGCTCATACACACATTGCAGGGAGTCTGGGGGGTCTATTTCTTCAAAGCTCTTTGATGATCTCTGATACAAAACACTAAAACACTCTAACTGTTGCTTTTATACATATCTTTTCTTATACTTCAAAGAGATCTGAAGATGTATCTCCATTACAGCCTAATGGCCTGTATCTTTTATTTTTTTCTTGTAGCTGGGAGCAACGTTTTATATTAAGTTCAGAACACTGAGAAAAAAACATCCTCCTTGGCCTCCCTGATTTGTCCACGCTGCTTTTATCTGCTTTCTCATTTTCACTGTTTCCATATGTGAGGTTTCAGCTCAAGGGACAAAAAATACCTGAACAGTTCTTGCAAACTAGTGACCTGTCATGGGCTCTCATCTGTTCTGCAGACGCTTTGCATCCAGAAGATGGTAATGAGATGAAATCCCTATAGCTGGGAAAACTCAGGTATTAAATTTAACTGAATAGGGGGAGAGGACTTGTGCAATTCATTCAAGTGGGCTTTTGTTAGTGGATGAACAAACAAGTTGCAATATTGGTAACACAGAATTTGATCCTACAGTTTTCCCAGAACAAAATTTTACTGTCTTCAGATTTTGACTGTCTATTCATTTTTAACTGTCATGTGCACTGCTCCACTTAACTATGGTACTACACCGTGATCACTTCTGGGCACTGAAATAGAAATACTGTAGTTTCCTGTCTGTAAGAGCTGCTCCCAACACTTAACACCAAATTTTTCTTGCGGAGCTACCTTAAAGGCCCCTCCCAGTGAAGGCATCAAGGCTTAGACCTATTCAGTGTTCATAACCATCTAAAGGAAGAGGCTTAAATGAGCAGGTCCTTGTCCAATCCTTCTGAAGGCAGTATGGGAATTTGGCAGATTAGAAACTGAATAGGTACACCCAAGGATGTGTTGCTTCATAAACTGGTAAATGCTTTGTTGCTCCTGCAACCTAGATTTACTGTAGGCACTAGCAGACTTTGATTTCTTTACCTCTCCAGAAAGTTTCTGTGTGCTATTTTGCCCATAGCCATTGTTTTAAGGACTTGTTGCAGTCCTCCTTCCTGTACACCAAGGATCTGTAATTCTTTCCCGCTAGTAATAGCTTCTTTACACTTCCATATCAGTTCTTCTGCACCAGAATTCCCATTGTCCTCCCGTGTCCTTGTTCACCTCCTCCACCTTCCCCAACTCCAGTGCCTCTATGGATCTCTTCATTACATTGCTTCCAGCACACCAGAGACCATTGCGTCTTTGGCATTCCATATGGGGCTCGTGTGCCTCTGATTTCCACCTATGTCTCATCTCTCATTATCCCTTTCCTGTCTATGAGGCCAGCAGAGTTTTGAAATGTTGTTGGGACTAACCTTTTTTTTTTTTATGTAAGATGCTTCTCCACTGACTTGCTTCACAATCTGGAGACAACTTCAAGTTTGATAATAGTGGGTGGATTTACACAGCTGATGCCAGGTGGATAGTGTGCCCCTCATCCTATTTTCCAGTTGTTTGTCATTGAAATCATTTGAATTCTGCTCCAAATTCTCCCAACAGCTCATTCCTGAGCTTTTGCCTTCAGTGGGGTACAACTCTTCAAGAGTGTCATGTTACATCCAAAAAGAAAAACATCAAGCTGAGAGCAAGTCCTCACTACGTAAGCCAGCTCTCTTACCTCTGTAAGTGTATGACTAGTCATGCTGCTCTACAAGCAGGGAATGATTTGGAGTATCAAGCAGTTTGATAAGTAGAACTTGTGAAGAACTCAGTGTGTAGCTAAGCTCTCCATAGCAATATTAATGAACAATGACCTTGCTTTGAAAATACAGTGTATGTTTTTTCACTGCTTCTCTACACCCTCCGCTGTTTTCTGCTATGTTCAGTGTTCTTGGAATCTTCTGCCCTGCTGGGAGACCTAGAGGATCTAAAATTCAGTTTAGTAGTTCTAAACCCCAAAATGTGCACTCAGACAGGCACACATGCACATACAGACACAAGGGCTCACCTTATTAAAGAGTTTTTATTCATTTTCCAGCAGAGCTCTGTCATCATACTTGACTGCTAGGACTTAAAAGCACCACTTACTTTGTGTATGGATACACAGAAAAAGTCTTTGGGACAGCAAGATCAATTAATTTAAAATAATACAATGACATTTTTGGAGTTATAACTTCTTTTTTAGCTGAAAATAGGACTTTAAGAAAAGCACTTAATTTCTGTGTCATCATTTCTCCCAGCTGTACAATGGGATAATAACTTTGCTTTATCTCACTGGGTTTCTGTGAAGAAAATTCATTATTCTTGTGAGAGCCTCTACTACCAGAAATAAGGATTGTGGAAAAGCCTCTCAAAAACTAGTTGCATTTGGGCTTGTCATTGGTCACATGAGTAAAGTTAAATACATTTGTATTTATGTTAAATACTTTTGCTTGCTGTTTTTGGACATAGGTCAAGGCAGGTGTAATTAAGGCAAAAATCTAAAGTTTTAAATTCTTAAAATGAAAAGGTGATGTTCCAATTCAAGAAGACAATATCTTTGAAGTTAAGAAACTTTCCCTACATTTTCAGAATCTGCTGCTCTCTCTGTATCACAGCAGCATTTGTGGGGACAAAGGGAGAAAGCACATTCAGAAAACTCAGTCTATGGCACTTCCATTATGCTGTGTAGACTTACTAGCTTATTGTGAGGAATTTTGTTAACACTAGAGTGAGGAATTCTGTTCGGTGTTCTACTGCTTGGTTTTGATACATACCAGCAAGGATAAGTCCTGCCCCAGGCTGCTTCAGAGTCACATAGCCCTTCACTTGATGTTGCAGTTAAAGGTTCAGTCTGACCCTCTGGGAAGTATATGGTTACTTCTTTTTTTTCCTTTTTACATAAGTACGGACAGTATCCATGTTCTCCAGCAATCTTCATCACATGGCTTTTCACAGAAAGAAGAACAAAAGGTAGAACAAAAAGTACAGGTTGTCAAAGATGCTGTCACTTGGAACATATTTCTCCTGAGCTGTACCTGAAAGGGGAGATAAAAGAAAAGATGCTAAAATATTTTATGTGTCTTTGAGATAAGCTCAACGCAATTCCTGTTGTTTCTCTGCTAAAACACATCACTGACTAAAGCAACATAAAGCTCAAAATGCTGTCTTTGAAAATAGTTAGACAAACACTACTTAGAGGCTTGGTTGTTTGGGCTTTTTTTAACTTTGCTTTAGCCTGTCAGACTCTAGAACTGTCTCTCTGCCATTTACAGACTCTGCCTCTGCCCCCTTGCCATTTACAAGGGTTTAGACAGCTATTGCGAGTCCTCATCTCCTTTAGTTCTTCTGCTATAAATAGCAAGGTGTGGAGCAACGAGTGCCCACAAATGCCACTGTAACACAATGCAGTACTGCATGGGGACCGCACGGCTTACAGAAGAAAAGTGCCAGCCACCTTACAAACTCACCACTACCGTGTGTCTGTGCATCCGGCAGGCAAGTCACTGCTGCAGACCCCTGGTTTCACCAGGGCTCTATACAGTTCGCCCTTTGTAAGGATATTATGTTTACGCCTCCTCCTTGACTAGCAGCAGGCGGGGGTCAGTGGTTTGGTCTGCACACCGAACTTCAACGCTGTAGCAGCTGCGGTGCCTGAGCGGAGCGTGGTAGCCACTGCAAGAGGCGCTGCTGGTTACAAGCCGTGGCGTGTGTTTAATGTCTGCAGTCTACCTTAATTTGCGTCCTACCCCACATCAGGCCTGTCGTTAACAGCTTCACAGTTAGGGACAGTATTTTGCAAACAGTAAGGGGCAAATTCACTTCCAGACATTGATTCTTTTTTTAATCACAAGAAGCGAGAAAGCAGGGATCCTCCAAGAGTTTATACCCACACTCCACAGGCATGACACCATGCAGATAACAAGCGTTCTGTTCACCTCCCTAACTGGAAACCTCTGGTCTGAGCATCCACCTGTAGCCAGAAAAGAAAGAAAAACACTAAAGAGATTGATTGATCCGGTGCTAAAGCAGGTGTCTCAGACAAGCAGCATGAATTGCGCTCTGGAGCTTATCTCCTCCCGTTAATTATCAGGGTAGCCTGGAAAACTGGTTTAGACTAGATACTGGACTTCCACGCAGCTTAAGTTAGATGAGCTGACTTCCAGCACTGGTTGAAAGGAGGTTACATCAGAATCCTCCCTCCTCTGCCTAGAGCAGACTTTCTGCTTGCAGAAAGTTCAGGCAAAGCCGTGGCTTAATTTAAATCCATGGCAACGCTCTAACCAGACTAGGATTTCCCCTGTCATACCTGCTTCTGCTTCCTGCAGAATCCTAGCCTCACAAAATTACCAAGTGAGAACTGCTGCACTAAAACCTTTGGTCCAAATATTTCCTGGTATAAGAAAAGGAATAGCACATTTTGGAGAGATGCAAGAATTCTGTTTCAAATCTTTTAACAACCTTGTCTTTATTTCGCAAACTGCTATTTTGCTTACCATAAAATAATGCCTTGATTGTTAAAGCAGCTCTTTTCTCACCAGATGCCATAAAAATGGACCAAGTATTCACCAGAAACTCAAAGACTGTTTGTAACTCTGAAACAAGGTTGTGGGATAAGTGGGGCAGCTCTGGGTTAATTCACAAACACCGAGTTTTCACCCAGCTACTCTATGGCTTACTGGAAAAATCTACTGTATAAAATCAACACGGAAATTGGGAAACCAAGAGGAAAGCCAAGAAACAGCCTCAGACAAGACACCTCTCAACAAACGTGTGTGGGATTTACAAATGCAGGAAGCGGAGACGACAAAACATTTCTGCGATAAAATACGATTCTTTCTGTGGGAGTGACTAGGCTTTTCACAGGCAGGTAAGGGAGATGGACAGACAGAGGTTATAGCCCTAACCGCAGCCATTAGGGCTGACAGTGAACAGGAAGCCTATTTAGTAGCTCTGTCAGAGCTTGGCAGTAATCCAAGACAGACAGGCACGCAAATTGGCCTTTGTTGTTTTAAAATCCTCTTTCCTTTATGCTACCTTCTGTCTTCCCTTATTTACCTGCTCTCACAGCCCCCCGGACTGGGTTATCCATCAGTCCTTATCCCAGCTACGGCCCTGCTGCCCATCACGCACCTTCGCAGCATCGTAAGAGCTGTACCAGAGCTGCAGGTGGCATGCACACCTCCAGAGAAGCCTGCAGCTGGTCCTTGTTCCTGGTCCATGCTGCAGCACACTCCTGCAGTCACCCAGATTTTGGTCACTTCCTGAGGTGAGCAGAGTTTGCATCGACCCGCAATAAACTCTGCAGGGCCTGCCTTGAAGGAAAAGGGACGAGAGATTCAGCTAACTGCAAAGAAATATTTTATGAATACATATGGATGTATCTAAATACATAAGATATACATTGTATATAAATATATTTCTGTGTAGCTGGAAGTATCTGAAAATTATGATTTTATCCACAATTCTACCAAAGCTAAGTAACAAGATTTCATTCTGCCTCAGCACATACTTCGCCCACTGATTTCAACCTGCCTCTACCTCCCTCACCATTTGCAGTAAATGAGCACACTTCAAACACAGAATGAATCCTCAAAACAGCCTTCCAAAAGGCAAGATAATACCAGCCCCCATCTTGTTGTGGCAGAGAGGAAGTCACACATGGGTTGCCAATAGTTACCGAGACAACTTGGAGGAGATCTGCAGTTTTAACCTCAGCTCGTTGTTTGCCCATGCCTGGGCGGCCAGAGTACCCTCTCTGTCAAAAAGCTGCCAGTCAGAATATGTAACTGGGGTTTTGCTGAGCACTGAGCACAAACCAGTCAGAGGCATGCTTTACTGCAAATGAAGGGAAACTATTCTTTCCTATTAATGACTCTGCACAGCTAACCGCATGCATTCAAAAGTCACAAATTATCTCTACTACAGTTTCCAAGGAATAATACTTCCCCTAAAAAACCTGAAATTTGAAGTCTTATGAATGCCTGTTTCTTTTTATTTAACTCCGAGTTTCTGAGACCATAGGGTGCGCTCAGGTCAAGTTATCAAGGGTTTCTGAGGTACCATGAGAACTATAAACCTGTGCTTTTAAAAATGAAATATGAGAGATGCCCCCAGAATCTGGGACTTCAAGAAAAAAAAACCAACAAATATCATGAGACTCCATTAAAAGCAGGAGCTGACAACACTGTGACCCAGAAGTGACATGGAAGAGTCAGCACTATTTCTAGGTACGATAAGACTCACATTGTTAACTTTTGAAATGCCTTCTAGAACAATGTGCGACCAAATGAACTGCTGACATAAGTGATTTCACCTGAATAAGGTCAAAATTCACCTGGATAAGGAATTTTACCAGGCTTGTCTATGAAAAACTTTGGCCCTGGGTCTTTTTGCTCTGTACATTTGAGTGGAGCACAGGCAATTTTCATATCAGCAGGGCATCTTTTCTGAAAAAAAAAAGCAGCCGACAGATTTTGGAAACAAAATTATTGCTTGCAACTGTGACAGATACCATGGTGACGCTTACAAGAATTTTTCCTATTAAGCTTTAGCAAGTTCTAGTGCCACAATAAATAACCTTTCATATATGGAGGCTTCAGAAGAAGCAAATAAGGAATAATACAAGCAATTCTAGATGAAGTTTAAAAAAGGATTATATCACTTCAAATTTAAACCAATGATGTAATAGAAAAAAAAAAGAGTACCTGAACCATATGGAACTACTTACCAGAGTATCCTCATTCCTAATCTATAACTTATATGCACATTTATTTTACATTTCTGAAAAAATAATTACATGTATTTGTATTCCAAATGAAAAATATCAGATTATATATAAGGCAGCACAGAAGCATCTGGGGTTACATAACACTCCCAGTGAGATGCCTGTGAATCTTTTTGATACCCGGTAGTCAATAGGGGATTTTCCTCCTGATTTCCTATTCTACTGAGGCTTCAATCCCCCTTCCTCTGAGAAATTTAACTTCGCATGGACAGGAACAAAGAATTTTGAAGGTAGAAAAAACTGTAAAGTCAACCTAAGTGTTTTCTGTACAGATGAAATGTGTATGCAGCTGAGTTTACAGAAGGATTTCATAATATCAAGACCTACAGAGATCAAAAGTAATAATAAGGAGTCTCTCAAAGTCTGGGGTGGCATGAAAAGATCACGCATTCAGGAGAAAATTTACGTTCTGTTTGTTGGCATCTTGTAGATTGAGCTATGCTAGAGGGATATAAATCAATGAAGATGCTGCTGCAGTATTTGAGTCCATCATTAATACAGTCCAGTATATTTTTATAAGAATAAATAAAAAAATATGAAAAACATTTTTAATTTTTTAAATTCTTTAAGATAAGTTCAATTTCCTACAGTACACATAAATATAGTTTATATAATTGGAATGTTCTCCATTTTCAGCTGGTCCTACCAAGGTATAAAAATATAAATAAACATGACAAATTTTCACTGGCGATCATGAAAAAATCTTGTTAGGATGGCAACTATATCACCAGAATCTGTAACTATAGCTAGAATTTCCCTATGCAACAACACAGAGTCCCTGTCCCTGGGTGCCTCCCTGGCAGTCCTTTAATCTTCCTTCTAAGCAGTCATCATTTCCATCTAAGCACTGTATTCCAAGGCTGAGACAGAACAACAAGGATAAGTCATGTGGTGTCATGGTCCAGGAAAATAATCACTATCCCAAAAAGCTATAGTTCTACAGCAAGATACAAGTTGGGAATCAAAGACAGAAAAGGAAAGCATACTCAAAACACACAAAAGGATAAGTATAAAATATTCCTGAGCTACCATGCTAGGTCACTATATTTCTGGGGGAATTTCCACTGATATATGTACAGAAACAAATATCTAAATCCTTTTGAAGTTAACTTTAGGATTCAAGTCAGCAGCTAAGATGTCCTCAGCCTACAGTAAAGTCTACAGATAGAAAAGAAAAGGAAAAAAAAAAGAGAGAGAAACCTGAAAATAGTGACTACTGGGTGCTTGTATTCAACGGAGTAAAGAATGAGTTAATCTAATAAAATAGTGTAAAGTTTTTCAGTTCTGGAGAGGCACACTTGGAGGATTTAAGCAAAGAAGAGTTCAGTCCTAAAAGCAGAACTTTTACGGAGATCAAGGAGGACCTGGCATGTAGAAGGCATACAAAAACAAGAAGCTACCAGGAAAAAACAGATGAGAGCATTAAAATCTACCACATTTTCCAACTCCACTGTGATTAAGATCCTCTAGACTTAATGAAAAAAAGGAATATGGAGAATAAACTGTCAGATGGACCAAACAATTATAGGAGGTTAAAAAAAATCTATTATAAAAGAGATGGGAATGCATACCAACAAAAATATAGTCATTTAGTCAGATAATTGTGTAGAACGAACAAATCAGAGAAGTAAAATAGCAGAATCGATTAGAAAAATAAAAAAAGACCTTTACAAATACATTGGGTGAGGGGGAAGATATACTGCAAACGCAGTTATACCACAAATACAGAAGGCCAAACAATAAATGTGTAGAAACGTCCAAGAAGATATTTCTTTAGAAACTAAAATAAAAACCTATTTTAATTATTAAAATGAATGCAAAGCTTTCTGAAGCATACTTTGAGCACCACTGCATTTATATAAAAGAGTGGTGTGGGTGCAGCGGGTCTCAGACAATATCAGGAAGGGTTCAAACAGGCCAGTAGAGAAAAATAGGGCAATTTTCTACTCATATGCAGAAGCATGGGAGTAGACATGTGGAACACAAAACGTTATATTGCCTGCGTCATCGCTTGTTATTAAAAAAAGCATGGGTCTATTAAAGTCAATGGAGCTGCAGCAGCTTAAAACAACCGCTTTTTTCTCCCTGTGTAGCTGTATGGTTGAAGGGTTCCCTTATGTTTCTTCATAGTCCATTGAAGAAACATTTCCAGCATAACCTAGCTTTATGAAAAGACCTCCATGGAAAGTGGAGGAACTTAGTCATAACTGATGTAAAGAGGTTCTCCCGTCAGGGGATTACCTTAAGAATGCATGTGAACACATGTTTCTCTTCCTCTCATTTTTTTTGAGACATCTATTTTTGAGGTTTTCAGGGTGACACAAGCATATCACAGGTAGTCCATGTCCCTGAGCCCTGGGCCGTAGTTTAGCTAACTCCAGAAGACCTCACGAAGCACAAACTGTGCCAGATACACCAAGCGAGGCTCAGCTACAAAAAGATAAGGGACCGCAGCTCTGATGAATATTTCTTCCCTGGATCTTGCTTGACAAAGTCAAACTGGGAATCCTGCTGGGCAAATAAGAGAAAAAATGTCCCATGGAAATGGCATAAGACTTCCACAAAAATAGCTCACTGAGTAAAAGTATTCCAAAATCGAATCTAATAACAGCGCACAGAAAAATCTATTCTACCAGTCTGAATTTCAAGGTATCATAAAGCTAGGGAACTGTGCAAGCAACATTAAACAAGACAAGCAAAATGTAATCCAGAGCACTTGTAACAAAAGCATAGAATAAGGAATGGGAGAATAAAAGTGTGAAGGCAGCCCAATGCTTCCACAATTAATAGATCTACTTTAAAAAAAAAAAAAATCAATTCAGTGCAAAGTTAGAAAGATGTCAGGAAGGAGCAATTATTCATGGCTAATTACTTTTTAGAGGATGATGACAATGGGTTAGTTTTCTCTGGTATTGATGAAGAAAAACCTCTGGGGAAATCATTTGCAAAGGTTACCAAGGATATGAATTATTCTCTGGTATGTATGAAGTACAAGGATATGAAAGAATGAGTAAAATACTAGTGTAGTGAAGGTCATCAAGACAACTCAGCTAATAGCATAAATTACCGCTTTAGAGATTCAAACATGCCATCAATATGTCTAATAATGAATGATCTCCTGGAAGGGATGATTTGTTGTGAACTGTTCAGATACTCTCCAGAAAGAAGACTTTAAAATAATTTGTTTCAAGAGAATATAGCAAAAGAAAAAACTACAGAATTCAGCCTGTAGTAGTCCCTGTGAGTGAACTGGGTGGGGGGGAGGAACCCTTTACACAGGACTGTACTGAGGTCTGTTCTCTTCCTGCAATGTGAGGTTATGTAGTGCATCCTCTTGTCTTCCATTCACTTCCCCATCCCTCTCCAGAACAGCTACCATGGTCTTCTCCATTTTATTTTCTCTCTCTTCTCCATATTTGTGCCTCATTATCAGCTTCTTCTTCAAAAGATCCATTCACAACCATCTTGCCTATACTAGTCTCTAAGATAGCTGGCAACAGCTTTATCTCCTGGAAAATTAGCCTGCCTCACAACCCCCCATCCCAGTGGACTCTCCATCCTAATTTGCTCACAGCCCTTATTAGTTGGTCACATCCTTGCTCCAAGTGCCCTATAACATTTGAAAAATTCTGATTATAGAGTCCATAGCACTCATTATAAATCCTCCTTCTCATCCCTCTCAGCCTTTAAGCTGCATCACCACCTCCACCACTTAGACTGCCCATTATGCTGCTCTGTATCCATTTCTGTGGAGCTCTCCCTTCAGGTTTTCATTTGTTCACATCCTGACATTAGTAAGTAGCATAGCCACACATATTGCTGTCACATTTATATGCAGCCTACGTATGTAGCTGAGGGGCTAGATATCAGCTATATTAGCTACCAGTTCCTCTATAACTGTTAGTCTGATTATGCAATTAGGCAGCAATTCCTAGACTCTAGGTAATGAACATACATGAAGCCTGCATACATTACAAGATGTTACCAAATTGTCAGCTCTTCTATTAAAAGTCAAAAGAAAGTTGGGTTTATTCAACCTCATCATGGATTTAGTTAAAAAACACCAGGCTTATTATCAACTGCATAAACTTCTGTTATAAGACAGTATGTAAATATACCCTCCCTGTGTTTATAGAAATGAGTAAGCATGTGATACTCTTCCAAATTAAGGAATTAATATTCAAATTATAAGGTATGAAAACAAACAAAAGGTCTAGCCTGTTATTTTCATACATTTTGAACTTCAGTGCTATTTATCTTGCAATATGCAACTCACCTGCAGAAGTGGGTTGAATATGTCATCCATTCTTTCCAAAACTACTTTGCTACTAAGGAGGCCTCATCCTCCCATGGTAACAAAAAAGAAGAAGAGCTCATGAGTAAGAAACAGGCCAGCAATAAAGCCAGGGAAAGGAGCCTGACCCACCTTTGAAAGCCATCACTGCGGAGACATCCAAGGGCAAGGAAACTGCGACTGCCTGGCAGGCAGCACGGGGAAAGGAAAGTGTTTCATGAACAGCTCACCTACCTTGGCAGCTAATAAAATCAGTAGAGTTAAACTGGCATAAAAGTAGCATGGGGAGAACCAGACCTTTGTAGCAGAAATAAAATGGTATTCAACCTGATGAAAGCTGATACATTTCTTGTCATTTAAAATGATGGCCTCCTCAGGGCTAGGCTGGGTGCAAAGGGCAGGAAAGTTTTAATGCAAATATTTCATCTACAAACACTCAGAATCAAACACCAGCGAGTGAAAAGTTTGGTGTTTGAGCATAATTTCACAGGTGAAACTTACTTTCCTGGTAACAGAGATCAGAGACTGCATTCTTCTGCCTGTTGAATCTGATCTGATCACCGACTCGTGGACAAATAATGATGGAATGATGCAAAGAGGAACCAGGCTTGCAGAGCAGTCACCATTTCAACGATTTTGAAGACAACTAGTATATAATATTGTAAACACACAAAGAACAAGTATGAAGATCAATAATAGATTGGATGGTAAGTACAGAAGTGGCACTTTTTATGCAATTACAGATTTTAAATAATCCCATTTGCATCAATTTTTTTTCATTTCCTCTGAGCCACTGAACTGTTAGTCTCTAAACATAGTTTGTTGTTTTTTGATTGGCAGTCACTTAAAAAGGAAGGAAAGAAGGAAGGAAGGAGAGAAAGGGAAAGAAAGGAAGAGAGAGACAGAGAGACAGAAAGAAGGAAGAAAGAAAATCCTCCTCATGTGTGTATGTGCATGTATTTGCAGAGCCACTTGGACTTCATTAGGTATGTTCATTAGGTTCATTAAGTGAAAGTGTCATGCTCCTAAAAGGAAAAAGAATAGATTTTAGCATATCTGGGCTATCTATTAAAATGGTATCAAAAGTCATAAATTCCGAAGCATAATGTTTGACAGTAAGCTGTCACAGAAGCAGTAGATTCATTATAAAAATGCTAGAAGTGCATACATCTCGTTGACTGTTTATCATTAACTGCATGCGTTGCTGGTAGGAAATGTCTAGCTATAATTTATATTTCTGATGACTCTCAAATCTATTACTCACCTTTCTCCAGTTTTATAGCTTCTCTGGACAGAATAGAAATTGAACAGGCAGAGTAGGATCTGGAGGGGAATTTTCTGCGGTTGCTGTTCTCTATTATCTCATCCCTCCAGCCTGAGGGGTGTCTCACATGTGATCAGACCTGCACTGCTCAAGCATTTCTCAGAAAATAAGGTTCAAAAATAAAAATAAAAGAGGGAGGGAGGCATTTAACTACTTCTCCATTTGAAGTCTTGCAGCAATTTGACAATTAAACACATTCTGCGTAAAATCTTAAAGTTGCAGTCTGTTGTGGCACCGTGAAATCTCTACTAAGGGTAACAGGAGTTTTAAGAGTATAATGACCTGAAAATGAGTCTCCAGGAAAATAAAGAAAATTAGTCCGTGAAATATTCAGTAAACCAAAGACCATTTGTGCCAAGGTATGGGTTCAAGAAACCTGATCTTGTAAAGAAATCCTTATGTCTGCAGAAACACCATAACGGAATCAAGGCTAAAACTTGCGTATGAATTTATTCCAATTAACAGAGTTTGAAATTCATATAACTGTGTACAGAACATTATCTTTTCTCTTTTTTTGAAGTCTTGTAGATGTTGGATCAATTACCTACCTGGTAATTGCAAGATTTCAGTGAAGTCACAAAAGGAAGTGTTTATTCTGTTCCCTTTAAAACTAGTATACAGTTTTGTACACATGAGCTTTAGAAAGCTACTAGACCAATGGAGCTTGTTAACCCTCCTCCATGTAACAGCATCTAAGCCCAGGTTCTGGAAGCACGGGCTTGCTACACAATTTCTCATGGCAGACTTTATTTCTCTTTTATTGACTACACCTATTACATTTTTTTCCTTTTACAGCACTTCCACAAATGTTAGAAAGAGGACAGCCAGTAATAGCAGAGTTTAAAGAATATTTTTGATATGATGACTGGGTTCTGATGTAACACAACTTAGCAAGAGAAAACTGCATTCTCTGATTTTCCCAGAGGCAGTAAGCGAAACAATTCTTCTCGTTTCATACCCTGATGTAATCTGATCCGAAAAGTAATCCTTGAAAGAAAACACAGAATGTTCATTATATGATCAACATTCAATAATGCATTTTTTGTACAAGAAGATGTTCATAACAGTTCATATAAAAACAATGTGTGATGAAGTCTTAGCAGATATCTGCTGTAACACTTGCCCTTGTTCTGTGAAGGACTAGGTCAGTGTGGTTCTGTCTCGGTACAAGATTGAGGCCATACTTTTGCCATGTGTAAATTAAAACCTCGAATATTTACTTTAAGAAATTGTAATTTAGATAAGTATCCCCTGGTAGATCTAACCTAGAATACTTGATTTTACTTTGGATAAAGTCAAGTGAGTGTAGACCTGAAGTTGACACACATGCACCCATTTCTAGAGAAAATTATCTATGCAATAGATTGTATCTTTTCCCTGAAATCACAGAATCACAGAATCACAGAATAGTAGGGGTTGGAAGGGACCTCTGTGGGTTATCTAGTCCAATCCCCCTGCCGAAGCAGGGTCACCTACAGCAGGCTGCAAAGGACTGCATCCAGACAGGTCTTGAATATCTCCAGAGAAGGAGACTCCACCACCTCCCTGGGCAGCCTGTTCCAGTGCTCCGTCACCCTCAGAGGGAAGAAGTTCTTCCTCATGTTCAGACGGAA
>Ga0065711_1002853_pt1 | contig 31824 bp, 22 predicted proteins | sample Hoacrofraction12_FD_59098 | JGI IMG/M metagenome (GOLD analysis project Ga0065711, IMG submission 59098) | Hoatzin crop microbial communities from Cojedes, Venezuela - Epithelial fraction 12 v2 (version 2) | ecosystem: Host-associated > Birds > Digestive system > Esophagus > Crop | place... | reverse complement strand
GGAGGTTTCCCCCAGCCAGCAGCATCGTTTTCCCAGCACTCACTGCCTTCTTGTATACTCGGAATTACTTGCTTTCCCTCCACAGAGGGACACAAAGCACAAATTCATGGCCAGTGCCATTTTCCAAAAACATCTCCCTTGAAGCTCCCTCATACAGCCTATTTTTTAGTCCACATTATGGATCCTAATTAACTAATTATACATTCTAATTAACTGTAATTATAGTCCCTACTCATGTAAATAAACATGCTGACTAATTACAAAATTATGAAAAGCTGTTATGAAGTACAGCTTCGGTTAAAAACACTTCAGAGAGCTTCTACCCAGGTCCAGTCCACCCTGTAACCGTCCAGACAGAAAAGACAAGATACTCCCACAACTAGGAATCCGTCCAATCCTTCCCACAGTGGGAAGAAGCACATAGCAAGGATGAGGACAGAAAGATTGTGAGGACAGGTCTTACTATGCTCTCTGTTCTTCAGGCAGCATCAGCAGGGTCTGCTACCCTGGTCTGAACCCATGAGCGTTACTGGGGGTGCCAGAAAACCTGGCAAAACTTTGGTGTGACAGCATGAATCACATGAATTTGCTTGTGAAACCAGACTCACACAAGAGTCTTCGGGACAAACTAAGTAGTGGTTCTCCTGCTATTTATTTCCCCCCATAAATTCATATGAGGTAGTTACTAAGCACTTTGCTTAAACAAAAAAATTTCGCTTGTCACTTGCCATTTCCTTTCCGCACACAAGCAGTTTGGCAATGCAGCCTTCCTCAGGGCAAGCAAGCTTTCTGCAGTACAGGCATTAACAGCTTTGCAGAGCAGTGGGTGCCAAAAGAGAAAGGAAAAAAAAGGGGAGTTCACTCAGGAACTGCTACAGTACCTAATTATTAAATCAGATGTAGATCATCCTAATTTATTCTCCTGAAACAAGAGACTGTTTGCCAGAAGAAAATATACTCTTCAGGAGTCAGTGTTCTCATTAGGTGCAAGACTTGAAGGAAACAAGGACATTTCTCTACATGACAAAACATCCCTGGTATTGACTACTGCCACGTGCCTTCACAGTTCCTGTCGCTGACCTGACGGAAAGCGGCAGGCTGAACTGATCTCTCGGCTCTGTGCGTGTACTGGATGTTGCACACTGGGTAACAAATGTCTTTTGAGACACAACACTATTGCTATCTTTCTTTTGCTTGTTAGACACTTTCCAGCCGGATGGCTTCTGGATGCAGAGACTCCCTCTGAACTGCCCATTTCTGTCATTTCGCAGCAAGGTTTCCTTTCCTGAGGCGCCCAGCAGACCCTGTGGCATTGCCCCTGCGCACCCCGAGGGCTACTACAGCCCTGCCCCAGAGCCACACTGTCTCCGTGCTGCGCTGGCAGCACTGGCTTCGCTCAGGGGCTCAACAGTGGCTGCGAGCCTCCTGCCAAGCTGCTGCTGCTGCAGCAGTGTCCAGAGGGCATTCGCAGCCAGCTCCGCTGCACACTCGGGGGGCACAGCCTGCTCCTGCCTCCCCCCTTCAGCAGAGCCCACATCCCACTCGTGGAGCAGCGGCGCACCTTTGCCTGCCTTCTGCTCTGCCAGGCGGTCCCTCGAATGACTTGCTCAGCAGCACTTTGGGGAAAGCAAGCAGGACCCACGTTTTGGCTGGGATCAACCCTACTTCACACAGTAGTGCACCTTATAGTCCTGCAGTCACAGTCATAACCTGGTTTACATACCTGTGGGAGGTCGGGATTTTTCTTTCGCTGCACAGTTAAGAAGGGAAAGGGAAATAGTATCCCACAGAGCCTTCCAAGGTAAAAAAGCATATCATTCTAGAAAAGGATAAGGTGCTGAGCTCTTGTCAGCTGGAAACTGTTCCCACAACAAACTGGTCTGGAGTCGAAATATGTAACTCGTGGATGTGACTAATTGCTCACCTCCCATCTACCTTAGGTGTATGGCTGTATCTGACTGCAGCTGAGCCCCTTTATTCCATGCTGAAATTGAGTCTGTGCCATTAAGCAATACATCTAGGTGAGACAGGAATAGGCAAGATGCAGATGGCAAATATTAGCAATAAACTACAGCCCTGGATAAACAATGAGCAACGTTCCCCTTCCCTCCTGACTCCCCTGATAACAAACATGTTCGTCGCTGTCAGAAGCGTCTCGGGGGTGGGGAGCGAAACATCTCCCAACCCCATTCAGTCCGCACCTCAGCTTTAACACCACAAGCCCCTGAGCCACTGTTTACCATCTTAAACATCTTTCCCCACCACCACAACACTAAGCCCCAGGCCAGACAATAGCACGCCCTCAGCATTTCTCCCAGCAAAGCATAGTTATTGTTGTGGCATAAATAGCACAAGTGTAGAAAAATGGGCTATTATTTCCACCCTATTTCCATTGTGGCTAATGAGCACGTTTGTTTCACTAGGCGTAGTTTAGTAACAAAGCTTCGCAAACCGACTAAAGTTAGAGCTGTATTAATAATGAGATTTTAAGTGTTTAACGGCTTATCAGTATATCTCCGTGGCGAGGCTCCCGCACTGCTTCCCCTCCTGCTCAGCCCAGAGGTGCAATTGGCAGGGAAAGTCAGCATGTGTGGAGCAGGGCAGTGGGGAAATAAATCACAGGAAAACGCTACCCTAAGTGACTTCGTTGAGGATGTTTTCAGCCAAGTTAGGAGCCAAAGTCCTACACGACGGGGAAGAGGGAACTATGCAGCATTTCCACCAGCAAGCGTACGCTCAAACCAACCACTCCTCTGGCACCCAGCGATGGTGGGTTCACTGCTGCTGGACATGGACAGTCAAATGCAGACGGACAGCAAGCATCTTGCTGAGAGCGCTAACATCTCTGGGGATGCCACCGGATGTGGAAGAGGCACCCACCCCCTTTGCAAAGCCTAGAGCACTCTCCCTCTCCTGGAGCCTGAGCTATCAGCCAGGGAAGGACTGTTTCGCATAAGTAACAGTTAATTCTTCAGTAAAAGCATGAATGCCGTATGAAAAATACTTCCCAGCATTTCCAAGTTCACCCATTTTCCAAGTTCAGCCAAGACCCGTGTTTCCACTTCTTGAAGCCATTTGAGATACAGTGAGTCAAGACTACATCAGGCTGACAGAAAGGACAAGTCTTATGCTTTAAATATTATCCTAGCGAGAGCATTCAGTCGGAGGAGCGAAATGCCCAGCGCTTACTGCGTGGACTATAGCACATTATTATGTAGTCTTTCCTCACACCAAATTCTTACATGGAAAGGGAATGCATAAAACACAAATATTTCCACAACAGACATTTGACATTTTCCACAAACACTAGTAGTGACACCACAATTATAATAACCTGACGGATTTTAATATTAATAAATAACTCTTATGGAATGATTCCAAAAAGTATTGAGCTCAGGGGGAACCAAACTACACCTGCGAGCATCACCCCTTTCCCTCCTCTTTTTCCCTGTTCGTTTCGCATACCAGAGGAAGAGCCATCCCAAACGGGAGCCCTCAGGCGCTGCCGAAGGACGGCTGCATCGGGCAGCCCTTCGTGCGGGAGCACCGCTGTTCCTCGGCGCTAACGGGCTGCCCGGCTCCGCAGAGCTGCCCCTGGGACTCGCCGTTTCGGCACCGCAGCAAACGCATACATACGTTTCAGTAAGTCCCCACAACCCAGGCGTTTTTAATTTTCGAGCCAAAGAGGCAGTTTCCAGGTTCAGGTGGCCGCGCAGCCCAGCGGGCGCCGTGCTAGCCCACCCCGGCCCCGACAGCCCGCCCGCCCGCCGCCCCGGAACACGGGCCCGGCCGCCCCGCAGCGCAGAGCCCGCAGCGGCGAGAGCGGCGCGGGAGCCGTGACTCAGGGACGCTCGCTGCAGGAGCCTCACGGAATGCGAATGAGCCCGAGGGCAAAGCGTTCGGAAGGGGACACCGGCACCCGGAACGGGAGCGGGCTTTGCCGGCTGCAGACACCGCGGCGTTTATCAGCTGCGTGGCTCGCCACCGGCGCTGCCTCAGCCCGAGCGCGGACGAAGCTGCCCGAAGGGTCTGCAGTACATCGGCTGATTCAGCAACGCAGCCGCTGCTCGTCCTGCAACGAACACCGACGGCGCAAGAGAAGGGGCCATTTACCAGACCCCCGTTCCACAGCAAGCATTCCTTGCATATTTACCTCGCTCGGTAAAGACACGAAGTTTTGAAAAGCAGCTCACCAGCAAATCACCCTTAACAGAACGCTGGAACAAATTTGCTGTTATTTCAGCCGAAAGATTGTTTTTCTTACTCCATCTCCAATATTGCAAAGAGATGGTTCGCACATCCAAGAAAACGTAATTTTTCCCAACACCAGGGAAAATTTGCTTTTCTCATATGTGAGATTATGAGTCAGCCCCACGTTCACAGGCAAGGAAGGAAAAAACGTTCTTTATCTTCACTTACAAATACTTTTAGGAGCAGCTCTTTTCTGTGGCAATGAGCAGCAAAGAGGCAGCTGCAGACGCCTGTCCCTGTGCCACCCAAGTCCGTGGGCTACCACAACGTAACTGCTCCACAGCCAGCTCTGACTCGGCACTCGGAATTCAGGCAGGTTTCAGTGCCGCAGTCGAGAGCTGCCTGTGCAAGTAAACAGATTTGTCTCCTTCCTTTTCACTCGAGCAAGATTTGTCAATCTTTGTGAAGTGAAAGGGAGGCAATGAACAAAGACTTTTGACATTTGTCATGTTTTCCACAGACCAGAGCTGGTTGTTGTTCCAAGCACCCCAGGGAAAGGGGGTAGCAGCTGGTGTTACAGGAACATTATTATTTTCACCCTTTGAAAAAAGACATTTCCATAAGGCCAGAGGCCACAACACGTACAACTACATATTTCTGCAAACTCAGTTTTGCCTCCTGACAGGGAAGCATTTGTCTGCCAATAAGGCGCCTGTTGCCCTTTCCCCCCCTGCCCTTTTAGCCGGGGTTAAAGCCTTGGAGGAGCCCCCAGACCCAGCGAAGCACAGCTCGCAGCCGCAGCGCAGACCCTGCTGGGGCACAGCAGGGCTCCCTCAGAGGGGTCGCAGCCTGCGGCCCTGGGGGTGGGGAGGCCCCGCTCCCCCATCCCTGTGGCCACAGCTGAGGACTGGCAACAGAGAGCAGGTCCAGCAGAGCATAGACCACCATGTCCACCACACTCACCTCCACCTCAGCCTAGTCCATGCCTGGAAGGAGGGGGAGTCCTTCCCCCTCACCTTTTATAGGGGCCTGGGGCTGTCCCTGCCCCAGCCCCAGCTGAGGGCAATGATTTGCCCAGCAGCTCTGCCACTTGCGCCGCGTTTGCTGCTCTCTCTCACCCACCTTCCCTTCAGAGGTCAAATTTCCTCCACTACGCCCTGCCAGTAACATGCGGAGCCCCTGGGCAAGGCGGCGGGGCTCCGGTGATCATTTGCCCCCTTCGCCTCGCAAAGAGAGCAAAAGCTTTTGAGCCTTGCTCTGCCAGGAGAGAGGCTGCGGGATGCTGGCTGTGACCCACTATTGCTTGTGACCCGTAACATCTCTTCAGGAACACTATTATGTCGTATGTCTCTGGAGTATATTTACGTCCTAAGGAAAGACCGGCCCCCCTAGCCCACAGGTCCAGCGCACTGCCCCGAACCTGCAAAGCTTCCTGCCGCTGCCTTCTGCAAGACTTTTCCTGATAGCAGGCTTATTACTTCCTGCTGGCAATTTCAAAGGTGCTAATCTAATGAGTCATTCAAGACAAATAAAAAATAGGAGAAAGAAATTGACTTAGCACTTCTTTCCAAAAAACACTGTAACTGGAGAATTTTAAGTAGAGCAAACCAGAGCAATTTTAATAATATTAAGCTTCAACTGACAGTGAAATGGGTGAATACAAAAAAGCAACAAAAACCCAAATATATATAAACCATAAGGCATTGTGAAAAGAATATGATTAAGCTTTCAAAGCTATGCACTTAAAATTTAGACAGGGCTGGGAATGAGGTCTTTTTCTTCTCTGGTTAAGAAATACCCTACCGTATAATCACATAACAAAGACTTTATAATAATTCATACAAAGGGAGCTGGTGCTTGCAAGCTGCATGCTGCCTTTCATTTCCTCTCCAGCACCCAGCTCTGCAGCACTAGTGGCACACCCGCACCTTCGGCATGACCTGCGCACTGCTGCGCACACGTGTCGTGACACACACACTCTGCATGTCACGCTGCTGGCATGGCGGCTGGCTTGTTCGGTGCAGTAACTGCACATTTACCGTGGCTGCTGGCAGGAAGAACGCTTCATGCTGGTGCAGACGGCCAGCCTGAGTTTGTCGCACTGGCAGACCCCAGGAGATTTAGATCTTTACCAGCTGTGTACAGGGAAACCCTGCTCTGCTACCATCATGTGGGTAATAACCCACACAAACGTTTGACTGCTCCTCTTAATTCCAACTCTTTTATGTCCTAAATAGCAAGTCATCTGACTGGAAATAATCAAAATGGCACTGTTTTTCCTTCCTTCTTAATTGGGGGAAGAGAGAGATATCCATCTACCAGAGTGTTTTATCAGGCTCTGATGAGCAGTGGATTCCCGGCTGCCGAGGCTCACGCACACCAGGGGAGACGCAGGAGGGCATGGGCTGAAGCTGAGGGGTCTGTCTGGAAGCTCCAGAGGGTTGCTGGGGGGATCTCGGGCAGCTGCGTCACCTATCAGGGGAACTGCGATCCGAGTGGCTCTATTTTCTGAACAATGTATGAAATGAGGTGCTGCTGTATTCTCACTGCAGACCACAAAGGGAGCAAATTCTTCCATGGTCCAGGTGGTTCATCTTACATCTGCCAAGTAGTAAATGAATTGCTGCTCAGCAGGGAAACCAGACTCCTGAATATTGTAACAATGCGTCCAAATCATGTGAGCCAACCTATGTGTGTCTTCGCTGCTCTTTCTCAGCCTCAGGTAGAAATGACAGGTTCTACTGTAAAAATAAATATGAAAATCCCCACATACATTTCCTGCATGAATTTTCATTGTTATAACAATGTAAGTAACAGCAAGGATGCACAACTGTCAGATACTGATTAAATACTTCAGTAGCTTTCTGGAGCATCAGAGATACTCTGCAGAGGAGTAGCTGGCTGAGGGTCAGGCGTGGGCCAGCAGCTCTCAAAAGGGCCCTGGGCACCGATCTGTACTGCTGCTCATTGCCCAGGGCCAACACTGCCTGCCACACTAAGGCACCTTGTAACTCATTTCAGAGATGATGCTGGAGCAAAAAGAAGGAAGGGGCTGTGACAAATAGCCATGGTTTTCACAGTGAGTGCTGAATGATTAAGCAAGGTGAGTCACTAAGAGGTCTTTTCACCCTCTGTGCTCTGTGCTTACACTGTAGAGGCCACAGTGATTCTCATCTCCCTGTACATGTGTCTGGAGAAAGAAAGACTATTGATGCTCCCATTAGAAAGGACTGTTAGGTCAACATGTGTAGCAATAGAGGTTGGACTGAGCTGTAAGGTCTGCGGGGTCAGGAGGGTTTGGCTTGACTAGAGGCCCATCTTGGCATGAAATGCAGTGTGCTCCCGCTGGTCTCTTCTCTTTTCCTGTGTTTGTGTTACAGAGCAGCAGTAGGGAACGCATCCAGTGAAGAAAGGTCTGTCTGGCACGACTGCCGTCTTTCACTTTTAAAGATGGACAGAATACCAGATGACTTCTTCAGAGCATCATCGCATCAAAAAGAGCTTTTTAGCCTCTCATTTTAGGGCAAATCATGGTATTTCTTATCTATGAATGTAGCCTTATTAAGGGGTTCTTAAGTTGCGTTTGTAAAATAGCTGTATTGATCACAGCAGATAACTACTCGTTAATAATGGCATTCCTGATAAATAGCTCCTACTGTGAAATTTACTGCAGTGGCTTTGTCACTTGTCTGTTGGTGAGGTTTTCAACATTCAATAATGGCTGCTTCATATCTGAAAACTTAACAGGTTTGCTGGGGGGCTTTTTTTTTTTTGCTGGTCAAAGAATGGTGGAGGAAGAAGAAAACCAGAGTGAGTTTGGAGCGATATTTTCACACAAACCATGATCACAGATGTTAAATCAGAATTCAACTCGTAACCATTTAGATGATGGTTCAGGAGAGAGAGGGAAAAGCGAAGCAGGGACACAGGTTTTCTTCCACCAGCTCTTGGCACTCTGTGCCCTCAGCCCTCTGCTCTTTGGGGCAGTCACCAGAACTCAAGGGGCTGCAATGGTGTGAGGCCACGTGCCTGCACCCTCCCTTGTGCTGCCAGCCTTCCTGCCAGGCCCTTTCCTCAAAAGCATCACCATTGTCCCTTGGTCTGGGCACGCTGCCACTCCTCTGTACACAGAGGACGCTCCTTTGGGTACATTGCACGGAGAGACTGCACAGCACAAGGTGGCAAGAGAGAGCAACTGAGATGTACGCAATGGTAAATAAATAAGGATATGACTACTACAGTGCTAGTTGTGCACTGTGTCATAATACTAATAATAACAATAAAAATAATAATAGCGCAATAGTGCCGGATACCAGGAGGATTAAACGTCAAATTAATACTTAGCATGGTTAGGATGAAGCAAAAGTAACAGCTTTGTGATTAGAGTCAGAAACTGCTGCTAATGACTGATAATGCTCCTGCAGCGGAGAATTAGAAGTAAGTCGAAGAATTATAAGTACGTAAGGACAAATAACCTTCCAAACGTTGTTAGCAGCATAAAACAGAAAAGTAGAGAAGACTAATAAATTGTCGGCTGTAATGGGGCTGCATGATTTGTGGACAGAGAAGTAAGGTGAGTGAGGATGTGATAGTGGTTTCCAATAGATAAAACAACAGTTGCTTGTCTCCATGCCCACAGCAACCAAAGCTTCTGAGCAAAAGGGAAAGAAAAACCCTTCTCAAGTTCCTGCTGCGCAACAGAACAAGGCAGACTCCTCTCTGCATGGGACTTTTATCCCTTGTATGCAGACACCTTGTTTGTTTGAAATTATTGTAACTGTAACTTGGCAGTGTCTTGCCTTTCTGCCAGTTTCCAGCTCATTAGGTTTGTCTTTATGAAGTTTGCCACCTCCTCTGGGCTCCTCTCAAAGATCGGTTTTTCTACACGTTTATTTTCTCCAAAACTGCTATCACTTGGCAACACGCAATAAGGCAGAGGCAGCAAATTTGCTCTGTTGTGTAAAGCTGGGAGTGAAAGAGACAGTCCTGGGGGGAATCCCCACCGATCGCTTGCGGCAAGGTTAGAGACACGGAGCAACTCTTGGTTCCTGCGAAACACCCAAGGGCGTTTGCAATGTTCTCCAGAGGGGCATTTTCTCTGCCACCTGACAGCTCACCCGAGGCTTGGCAAGGGTGCTGGTAAATCTGACAGGTGAAGGACCTTCAGGGAAGAATAGAACACCCTGGGGACAAGCACTACCTTTTATGATACCAGTGTACCGTGACCAGCAGCACCCTGTGGCCAGGAGAGCAGTGCTTTGTGCTCCAGAGCACAGCTAAATAAGTGAAAAAGAATTGTCCGTCACCCTTCCATGCTGAGACCATCTTCTCTGTGTCTGAAGAAGAGCCTTTAACAGGAAGAACCACTGTTTCATCAGAGCTGGAAATGGGGAAGGGACACAGTTATGGACTAGGAGCAGTTACAAGCGAAGACAAAGAGATTCAGTGGGGAAGCTCCCGTTGCAGGAGCCAGGAGAGACCGGCTCTCCTCCACACACTGCCTTAGACTTTTTGTGTGACAGAGAAACATTGTTTATTCCTGCTTATTGCTGTACTCAGGTGCATCCCTACTTGGCTCATCTCTTCCTTGTCTTTCAGACTGTCTCAGACGTCTGTGTTGGCAGGATCTGCCAAAACAGGGCTCTTGCTCGACAAGACGTTCTTACGCTGCCATTATGCAATTACGCACCTCCATCTTTCTATCTGGTTACTGCTTCCATATGAACTGTAGCAGCTAGATCCGTTCAACAAGATAGGAAGCCTGAAATTCTATTAGTCAGAGACAAATACATTGCCAGATTCACACAGTAATTGCTGCACTTACAGGAGCGCATCAACTCAATTGCATATGCAAATATACCTGCTGAAAACACAACGTACCACTGTGTATGCAAATCCAATCAATAGGTACTCAGACTGCTCACATAAAAGAGAATAAATGCGGGTTCCTAACTGCAACGTTACTTGTGTAAGTTTGAAATTCATGGTCGTCTTAATGCAGCAAATGTGACTTTCTCTAAGTGCCTGTATTAGGAATGTACAGTTCTCCCACAGGTGCACTCATGTAGTAGAACACAGCGATACGAAGTGCATTCATGTAATTCTGGCACCTAAACACATTTTCTATAGAAAAATCACATATACCACATCCTCTCCACCTCCCTTGCTGCATAACTACCGTTTAGGTGCTTCTTACTATACATGCTGGACAACGCTGAGCTCAAGCACCTCACAAATCCCAGATAACTCCTTTTGAGGAGAAGTGTGTTGCACTCCTGGGTTTCAGTGCATGCAGCTGGGATTGCCTGCGTATCAGCAGAGCTCCTGTTCCCCAAACCGGGATGGCAAGAGGCGGCCCTGCTCGGGAATGATGTTATTCACCGCGTGTTGTTGCTCCTGAGCTTCAGTCTCCTGGGGGTGGAATTGGGCTGGGGAGATGCAGCCTCGTGGGTCTGTCTGCTTTAAGTGCCTGGGCTGGAACAAACAGACAGCTAAGCCTGGTGTTTCGGAACAGAAGCAAGGGCCGATTTGACTGAGTCAGTGTCTGTTCTCAGTCTGAGACACCTTCCAGGTACTCAGTCTGCCACAGCCGGCATTTGCAGAATTCATCCACTTCAGGTGTCTGTTTCAGACAGCCCAGTTCTTGCTCAAATACAAGGTGAAGGGTGTGCAGGGTGGGAAGTGCAGACAGGCTTTTATAAGTGCCATGTATTCTTTTGGTAGCAGCATGGAGGTGATGTATGCAAAATACAGCATTTTTACCCAGCAGTTGCCCTGGTTTTATTTGCACAGAAGCTGACAAGGAGAGAGGAACACCGGGCAGGAGGAGTGCAGCTGAGCATGTCCCTGGCGTCCTTTGCAGGCTATCAGGTGCTGTGGACGTCAGGAGACGCGCAGACCCTCACCACAGCCAATCAGATGGACGTGAGGATTGCCCTGAAATGTCAGATGCCCAGGTCCATTTTTACAGAGAGCTTTGCATGTCTTCGCGTTTGCCTCAGGAGAAACCACAAACCACAGGCATTTATGTTGAGGCCAGAGTAAGGATTCGAAAAGCTCTGTGCACGGGGTGTCAGCCGCAGGTAAGAGCACCATCCTTCCAGACCTGCCAGCCGGCAGCTGGAGCAAGCTGATCCCCTTTTTGGCTCTCCTGTGCAGAAGGGTGGCCGAGTAGAGGCCCAGACGTCGCTCCCTGAATGTAAGAGGAATCTGCTGTCTGAGGAGCAGCCAAATTCCTGGTAATGCTGCAGTTTTGTAAGCACAGACCTGGTAGCTCTCAGTGTCCAGAAAGAGACATCCCAGTCTGGGGTAGTTAATCTCCCGCGACTGCCCCCTGTGACCAGACTCAACCGCCAAAAATCTACGCTAGCTGCAATTCCACTTTGCCTCACGTCTGGCATTCTGCCAGGGCAGTAACAAGCATGGGATCATTTCATACATTTCAAGACAGTCTTTCAAACAGAATGCCCTGAGGAGCTTTGCAATACATTTACCTTCTGTCACTGTATCACCATTCCTTTTTTTGCTTCACAGCCAGGCTGGGTAGCTGAGGCTTGGCTGCGGTGTGAGGAAGACACAATGCCCAACTTCTTTTCGGTCCAGATATATGATGGGTACGTTACATCCCATTTCGCTCAGTATCTACAGCTCAGTTCACGGTTGCCTTGAACCACACGTCTCTGAGTGGGAAGGGAAGCAGAACACTTTGGCCTTTCGCTCTGATTTGCAGATGTTCGTTCTTCTGATGGCTGTATATAAATAGGGGATTCTGACCTTACGCACACGGAATAGTGACACTGAGGCAGAGAGATATTTGTAAAAGTGCCGACTCTAAGATGTTTCCTGAAAGACGGTGTGTTAATGCCCCTCTCTGACCCCAGTGAGGGCTGGATGGCGCTTACGGATTAGGGCCCAGAGGGTCAGTCTGGCAGGCAGGCAGGCAGTCCAGGCGATGCGTTTCCAGGCTGCTGGATTTGACATTCCTCTTTTTTATTGCTGCATCTTCTTTCATTTCCCTTTAGCTGGGAAGAATTTCAGACAAACACAGCTTGACATTTTAAAGTACGAAGTTTTTTGTTCCCTGTAATTACTCCAAATCTCCAAGAAAGCCTTAGGCAGCTCTCAGTCTAGATTCCTCTTGCCAGCTGGAGTCCCAGTCTTTTCGTCAGGGATAGAGGCTGTATGTGCTCATTGCCTCTCCCTAGGATTTGAATTCAAGTGAGGGTTGCAATGCTTTTCCAGTGAAGTACCCACTGCTGATGGGGAAGATAAGCAAACAGACGAAACAGGAGGCAGGAGGAAGTTCCAGGGGGCAAAAGGTTACCAGATAGGGTCTCTTGGTGGCCAGATTTAAAAAAGTCCTTGGGAAATCTTTTTTCCCAGGATGCATGACCAGTTCATGCACTCCACGGTGCAGAAGGGCAGAGAGGTACGGAGAACTGCAGTGGCTGGTATTTTAAAAGAGTCGCATAAGGGATGGCTGATATTGTGGGCATACGGTGCATCCTATGTTTGCAGTCATCAGACTGAGCTAACCAAGGCTGGTCTGTGCTCCCTCCTGGGCCCAAAATAAATGTCTATCACTCACTGGAGTGGATACATAGGCCAGCACGGCCGGCCAGAATATTCTGGACAATGTACAGAAGACGAAAATAGTAAATTTACTGGAAGCGTCCTTTAAGAATACCAGCCCCAGGCATGAGACATAGCTCAGGAGTGCAGCGGGGAGTTTGTCAAAAGCCAGCAACATGCTAGTGAATAATTGATTCAGTTGCAGGATTAATAACAAAAGGGAAGCTGATGGTAACTCCTCACTGCATTTCTCATTGCTCCTCCATCTGTCTCTAAGCAAACACCAGTAAGATATTTTGAGTGATGTATCAGGCTCTAAAGTTCAGACAGGAACACTGAAAACCAGAAAGAAATCAACATAAACTTGCTAACAGAATGAGTGGCCTCTGGCGGAATGGCGAAGGGGGAATTTAAGGGCTTCTGGTATTTATGTTGCACTGAGTAAAGCCCTAGACTTTGAACACCATGTGCTGCATACCGCAGTGAGGCTTGTGGCTTTGCTCTGCTGTCTGATCTCCCAGCTGGGCATCGATTAGGCCGATACTAGTTCAAAGCCCTCACGAAACAGTAATAAGCCACAGAAAGAAATTTTGACCTGGGGCAGTCTGGAAGGGTAAGAGCTGGGTGGCATTGTAGTACCAAGGCAATAAAAAAAGCTTGGCATAAGGCTGTCAAGACCGAGGAGAAGGAAAACCTGTTTCCTTGTTTGCTGGTCACTCACAGGTTTGGGATTATCTAGCTTTCCTGTAGGACTCAGTGCAAGTACATTTGATTTTATCGATTGCTTGGTAACTTTTATTTATTTACTGTACCCAAGACAGTCTGGCCAGTGAGTTCAGCTCCAGCTGGCTGCTGCACGTTGGAGAATGGGACCCTTCAGACCTGTTCCTATCTCCTTACCCTCCTGCCAGAGACATTTTTAAACCTCTGACCCATCCCACTTTCATCTGAGCTCCTTTTACTGATCTTTGTCCTGTCTTGGGTAAGTGATGGACGAGTTGTGCAGCTTGCATGTGGAGGGCTATAATTGATGGGTTCTGTCTGCAAGACTGTTTACTACAACATCATAATTAACCTGACATGCAACCAGACTGTGGCAGCTGGGAGCTGTGATTCATGGCTGACACGAGGCCTCCAGTAGCACATGAGCAGAGTTCATGCCTCTTCCACTTAGCTAATCAAATGAAAATAGAAGAAATTAAGTCTTCAATTAATCTTCCCCTCCCCTCTGAGGCTTGCCTGTGGTGCTGAACAGATCCACATCAATTTACCAGGAGCCAAGAGGGAGAGGGAAGCAGGCTGGGAAGAGGCAGCTCAGATATTTTGCTGAAATACCAACAATAAGCCAGAGAGAAAAGCCTGGGTTGTGGTTTAGGCTGTGCCAAAGAAGTTAATTCTCAGGTGCTTCACTGTAATGTTACTAGCTATTAGGAGCCATTTCATAAGTATAAAGTTCAGGAAAATCTCTAGTGCATTCACATATCTAAATATGTGACATCCAAATTAAATGCTTGTCTTTCAGCTTGGCCAGACCAAGCCCAGCACAAGACCAGGTGAGGAGAAAGGAAGCTCAGTGGTGCCTGAGAGCCCATCGAGGGCTGCCCAGCACAGTACAGTCAGAGAGGTTGGCAAAAAGACAAACACCACTGCCAGTGTAGATGTGTGTACAAACGGTGCTCTACCACCCTCATCTAAAATCATGGAAGTATGAAGCATATCTCCTTTACCTCTAGATGGCTTCACAGTTCAGGGCACTAAACTGGGCTTAGTCAGAGAGAGAATAATAGGTTTATTCTTAGAAAATCAATCGGAGGACAGTTCGTTTGCTTTGCTGGTTGGCCGCCAAAGGCAACGAAAAAGAAATTATAGAAAATGTGGAATTAGCTTCCGTCATCAGAATTCATGAAGTTACATAACTATAGATAGCTTTACCAGGCATTATTTTCCATATGGACGAAATGATGCTGCCAGGTTCCATGGGCAATTAGGTGAGTGGAAGTAATATGAGTGAACAAGACTCATAGTATCTCCCCATCCAGATTTGATTTCTTTGATCTTTGTCGAGGAGGATCAATTTTACTAAAAATGGTGTGTAGCAAAAGTCCTTTTTCTCATTTACTTGTTATCCAGCCAGGCCCTGTACGAAAACAGCTCCCTGATATCTGGAAAATACCCTGATCACCTGGAAGTTTGCTTTTTGTATTTGTACTGGTTTTGGCTGGGACAGCCAAAAAACCATGAAAGAGGAGATCTGGCACCTCAGTGACTGCTGTTTCACCCATTTGTAGATTTAAAGATTCTTTTGTTTAATCATGCAAGACAGTGGCTGACCAGCATATTGGTAAGAGGTGAGTGCTTGTACATGGCTTCCCCAGGCAGCACCAGCTCAGTTTAGGAGAGCTCCTAACTTTCTGCCTGTAAGGCACAGTCCCAGTGTAAGTGACAGGACTGCTTGGTGTTGAGCTTCATCTCTCCTTCTCATTCTGCCAGTTTATATAACAATTCTTTTATAATCTGATTTCAGAAAGAAAAGAACAAGGTAAGGATATCACCATTCTTTAATGAGCCGTATTACAGAGATCACCGTCTTTTCATTTCTGCTGCACTCAGCAGTGCTGAACTTCACCCAGACAGAGAATTTTAATACACATTTTTTGTATTGTTCTGATTTTTCTTTTCAGTATCTGTGATGCCAAGCAAGAGGAAGGACCCTCTTTTTGCCTTTGAATTGGAAATGAAAAGAAACCTCTCTGAACAGCTTGGCTGTGGTGTGGTAAAGAAAACACTGAAATCTCCAGCACCGCCTGGTCGAAATGCACCGAAGCAGCTGGAAGATTTCACTCAATTATATTTCAGCTCTTCTGAGAAAAAGGCCCGTTACGAACAAGACATGTGGCGAGAGAGAGATTTCCACTGCTGTATCTGGTATCAACACATGGATATTAGGAAGGATCAGCAAAGGCTTTTATGATTAGAAATGCACTGGGGTGGTGGAGCAGTTACTGCATTTCCCCAAGTGCCCGCACAGCAGACACAGTAGCCAGGCTACTGGCACCAGGTGGCTTCTCAGAAAGCAGGTACTCGCGCAGAAAACCGAGATACTAAACTCACAAAGGTTAAAAGGCTACCTGTGAAGACCAGTGATCCCAGGGTGCACATAATCCAGTGACATACTGACCAAACCAGGGTTTAAATGTTTAATAAACACTTTGAAAATGCACCCATCTCTTGCTATTAGACTGAAAATCAGCTGAGCCCCAAGGCAGAATGAACGTCTTCTCGCACTAACAATGTGGGTGATGTTCTGAATGACTCTGTTTCTCTCGCTTTCTAGTAATTGGTCTTTGACAAGGTCTCCCCCCAAGGTACCACAGTTTCCTGTCACCTTCAAACCCTCCCCTTATGGTAAATAATGAATGACTCCAGCTTTCTCTTGTTCTCAGGGTCTGTACTGACCCCTCATGTTACTGACACACAACTCAAACCCATAGACCTGGGGTTTAATACAGCTCAGAGAGGTTTGGAGCTGGGCTGTGTGAGATGATGGGGACACAGTGTCATGCAGATTCTAGCAGAACGGCTTTGTGGAACCAGCTTTGTCTACATAGTGCAGCAAGTCTGAGTCTCTGGAGGAAGAAGTAACTCTGTGTGTGTGTCTGTGTGTGCACACGTGTGTGACAGAGGAGATGATTTATGCTTTAACAGGTGACTACGACAGGCAGTGCGTCTGTGTGTGGTGGGACTTAAAGATTGCAAAATTGTATATAAACCCTTAAGAGGAGGTAGCCTGGGATAGCAACTGGAGAGAGAAAGGCCAGTGAGCCTGTATTTACAGCTAGAGGCATGACAAAATAGCTCGTGGCCTGAGCAAGGGGATTAGCTAGATGGAAGATGATCCCTGAAAGATAACTCCCTTTAGGCTTGAGTCTATTTGCGAAAGGCTTTGTGCAAAAAAAGCTTCAGCCTTGGATGGAGGCAACTCTTAGCAATTCTTTCCCTCCCAAAAGCCATCATCCAAATGCAGCTGGGTGAAGAGTTCTCCCTTCTGCCTACACACACAGATAAATGTGGGCTGGCAATTAAAGACCGGATTTTAAAATATACAGGAGTTTGCATTTGATTGCTGTGCGTCAGTTGCAGAGCAAATCATGTATATGCATGACTCTGCCTCCAAACCATCCCAATTCACATGAAGCACAGGCTGATCCTCTGCATTTGGATCCAGGGACACGTCTCCTGATTCCCGGTCAACATCCTGATATTCCTTTGCTTCCATACCTTTCAACAGCTAAAAATAACCAGTCTCGGTCTTGCATATAACAAATAGTCTGAGAGCAGCAGAACTAGCAGAGCATGTCTTCGTACATTACCTTTGTGCCTCTTATTGCCAAAGCTCCCCTGTCTGTAGACTGTGAGATCAATGGAAAAGGACACGTGTTCTTCACCCACACTAGCTCACCTTCATCCTCCATTTAGAGGGAAGTGTTTCTGAAAGTGGTAACGCTGCTACAAGTTCAGCAAGAGGATTTTGCAAAGCAGAGTTCAGTAGACGTAAACATTTCCTCTTGATTATAAATCTGTGGTGAAATAGGAACACGTATAACTACACAACACTGCTTTCCCTTATCAAGCTAATTTTCTTTCATAGGCTACTGAAGCAACTGCTTGTGGCAATTATTCAAGGCAGCCATGGAAAATCAGGCCCTAGACTGACTGGCTTCATGCAGGAGGATTACGATTGTGCCTTTCATCATTATTTATATAGATGGCTTCATTTCTTTATGGGCATCTTAGCACTTTTTTTGTGTGTGTGTTTGTACCAAGACCTGAACATACCGATTACGTCATTAAGTCATTTGCCACAGTAAAGCGCATGGGGGTGAGAGTGCTACGCTTTGCTCTGATATTTTTGCTCTGTTGAAACCCCACTGTCGTGCGGGTGGACGCCCATACATTAAATCAATGCTCAATGACTACAAAGGATGAGGACACAAAATTGTCAGCAAGAAGCCTTGCAAGCCTTCAAATCATGATTAATGTTTGTTTGCCAATGAACTTGGAGAAGAAAGGTATCCCCCATTCAGCTTGCCCCATAGTAAGGAACAGTCAATGTGCTGCACGAAGTCTTACGACAGGGACCACAGAAAAGCTGCTGAGGTGGGCAGATGCAGAGAGACAGGCTCCTCTTCCAGCGAACTTAAAGCCTGCATGGTCAAGGCAGACCAGAAGGTCAGTGGAGAAGCAGAGAGGCAGAGAGCTGAAGTGAAGGAGGTTCCACGGCAGGTCTGTGTCAGGTGGGCACTTTCTGCACCGTGACTACCGGGCCCTGCTGCCTGCGCCGGAGAAGGCGGAACAGCACCTTTCACCCCTGCCTGTGCTGACAGAGGTGGTCGTGTAAGCAGGAGCTCGTAGGTGGGTGGGAAAGTGCCATCGATAAGGCAAGTGTTGAAAGCCCTGCACGTACATCTTACCGCGTGGTGCTCAGAAATGCTACACATTGTTGCAGCAGCTCTTTGGAGCACTAGGTGATATCTATGGATTTCTCCAACTGTAGCTACAATGTGCCTTTAGAGACTTGCATAAAACAAGCCAGAACACAAGTTAAAGCCTTGACATGACATAAAATGTTTCGCAGGTTTGTCTAGCAAAAAAGGAAACAAACTCCCAGATGAGCAAACCACGGAACAGCTGAAAATAAAAACCACCTCACTCTGTGTAAAGCTTTCACCTAAGACCTGAGCACTATTACAGACCGATCTATACCACACTCAGCTGCTTTGGAAATGTTTCTGCTCTCGTGGTGGCAATAACATTCTTATTGCCATAGTCAAGTGGTTGAAAACTCTCTCTACCTCAAGGGCTATCCCTGGATAAAACAACACTGTGCAGGGTTTGCTAACAGTTTGCAGAGTTCCTGTATTTTATACGTATCTTAGAAATAATTTTCAAACCATTTCTGAGCCATGAAAGTCAACATAGTGGCTACCGCTGGCATGTTTACACTCTGGTCTTTGTACAGCAACAGAACCTGCCCGCTGTGGTGAGATGACTGTCCTGGTATCCAGATCTTTCCAAAGGGCACCTGAAAGATTTTTGAGTGTGTGTGTGTCACCCCTAAATAAATCTCAGTACTGATTTTCACTTTATGAGGTATTTGGCCTTTTGCTTGTGCATAGGTGCTAAGCAGTCTTGAACAGCTGCACGTCACTCTCAAGAAATACCTGGCAGAAAATTCAGATACTGTTCCACTGACTTGCCATTTTAGGGCGTTGGAGGAATGGATGATGTTTTTTCCTGCAGCCTGCACTCAGGACAAGGAGACACCGCCCTTCACCCTCAAACCTAGAAAGAGAGTTATTACTGGTGAGGTTTCTGAACTGTCTGACAACACCTGGAGGCATTTGGGAAAGTTTTATTACGACGTGACACACAGAACCCTTCTTCTGGGCTGGGAGCATTATGTGAGCACAAAACAAGGTGGATCAATGGACTGAGAGCCAGTACGGGTAATGCCAGAAAGTCCTCTAAAAACTTGTCATGCCTTATTTTAATAACACAAAAAATAGTTATAATTTTTGTCATTTGAATTTCAAATCTAACAGAAAGATCTGAGGCTTCTATTTTTAAAATGCAATTCTTTCTTGTCTTTTCAGCTCTTTGCAGAACCAAACACCACGTTTCATCACCAAGCACCGAGAGTAAAAAAAGCCAAAACAATTAATGGGGAGCTGATGAAGGTGACAGGGTCATAATTAGTACTGTTCCTCTAGAGCATGTGTTTATCATGCTAACCAAAGAAGTCGCTCACAGGGTTAGAGTCATCAGCTGCAGGAGCACGCATGCCCTTTGCAGCTGTATCACTGCTGGGTTTGTTCTGCAGGGAGCAGAAGCACAGAAGAAATATTTTAAAGGAGAGATGACTTGTTATATCAGTAAGCAAACATGAATGGTTTGGCTGCTGTGGGTGGCTCTGTTGTGCCTGACACTGTATAGCCCCACAATTGCCTCTCTCTGTTTGGCACTTTGAGGGTAGTCCATGCTAGGAGAGGAGCAATCCTGGTACTAATTCCATTCAGACTGTGACATTTCAAAAGAAAATGGGTTTGTGTCATAGCACCAGAGACACTGTTGTACACAGCAGCATTTGGGCACAGAGGGTAGGAGATGCTGGAGGCAAATCCTTCAGTATCCCTTGCCGGCCACTCCAAAATAGCCTCTGTGGTGTGCAAAAGTTAGACAAACTTGACCAGGTACTTGAGACCTGGGGTTAGAGCAGACAAAAGTCAACGTCAAGGTCTGTGCCCAGCCGTGGCATCATTCGTGCTCCAGGTGCAATGCACACATTTATTTCTACTGCAGGACAGCAGCGCAGATTCCACTCCTTTCCCTCAGCACTGTTCTGAGCTCAGGATTACCCACAGCCTCAGTCAGACTGGAGGCCGCTCCCCACGACTCCTGGGTTGCAGTCCTGAGGCTTCCTGTGGTGGTGTTTTCTGTCCAGAAGGATCCCCCCCACCAAGTAGAAGAGAAATAAACTTGCCCCAAAATGCAAATACTGAGGCCGCTCAGCTGACTTCTGAATGTTTACCAAAAGGCCAGAAAATAGGTCTTGGGAGAGCTGCTAGTGGAAATCTGTTGAGCTAGATACTTAGTGAGCTTTTCAAGCATTCTTTGTAAATACCTTCTTTTCGCCCTCCCCACTCAAGCCCTGATCAAGTACGGTTCAGCTGCTGGGTGCTAGCAGTATTTTGCAAGGACTTGATTGAGAGTCTTAAAACTATTTTGTCTTCCTGTATTCACATTTGAAAATGAGTGGCAATTATCCAGGGAGGACTTCCCTGTGAGAATCCCTTACTAATTAGGTCTTGTTAAGCGATTAGTTCCAATCCTGCTGTAGATTTTTCCCTGTTGGAAAGCCAATTGGAGAAAAAGAAACCATCAGCAACTGTTATTTGACTATAGCCAAACACACATCCAGGAGGAGTAGAGCAAGTAGGGAACAGAAACTGGCAAAGCTGTGGAATGAATATTACATGCTATGTCCAGATGAGCACCATTTCTTACTCTGATAACTAAGTAAAAATTTGCATGCTTTAGAAGGGGTAGCAATCTCTCTGTTTCAAGATACATCAGTCCTCCACTGACAGGGCAAGAAAAAATTTTCCTTGGTTAAATAATCCTGCAATTGCAGAGGGCTTTGTGCTTTCCTCTGAAATGACTGGACCTGTAGGAAGACATCCACGTTGATACATTCACATGTAAGTTTTTGCAGTGAGATGTGACAACTTCCCTGCTTTATTGCTGTGTCAGCAGGCCAGACCAGTCAGTACAGTGTGACCCTGCACTGTCTGCAGTGCCATATTCCACTGATAAAAGCACGAGCCACTTACTAAATAGCAGTTCCATGGCTTACTCCTTGCTTTCACTGTGGTTGGGCCTGTATCTGCAGAAAAGTGCCCTGAGCAGTCAGTAATTACTTTAAATCGTACAAACTAGGTACGCCCTGCTGCAGGATGGATTCCTGTTTCAGCAAATGTGATTAGTTACATCACTGGTTCAACAAGCTGATATTTTTTCATTGATGGCCTGCTCAGTGTGCTGGGCAGAGGTGGTCTGCTGCAGGGTTAAGAAAAGTCCCTAGTTCAGAGTCCTAATCCGGGACAAAAGTACCTTTCTAATTAAGCTCGTTTGATATCTGCTACCAATATTCACATAGCCTGTTACGTGCATTGTTTAAAGGTATTGAGATTTCTTTTTAGAATATATGGGCAAATTTTAATGCAAGGGACACCTGGAAAGTGGAAACAGGGCATTGCATCTCCCAACCATGGCAGTGCTAAAGCAATTTTTATTCAACTATGATACTTACCCAGCTGTTACCATGGCATCTCAATGCCTCACAGCCTTGTCTGTCATCTGCACGGCATTCATTTACAGCAGGAACAAAAGATCCTTCTTGTTACTTCATCAATGCACAACCAAGGTACAGAGGGACTGAGAGGGAACACAGAAAAAGCCTGTCTCAGCGCAGGGCATCGAACCTACTTGACCCAAATTATGGCTTAATGCAGACTCCTTCTTCCACAGCAATTCATGAAGGCAGCACTACTAGCCCGTTATTAAACCAAGCAGCAGCTGAAGCAATAGTGGCCAGGACCACTGTTTCAGAAACAAACTCTTGATACCTGACGCCTGCCTAGGGACTACTTGAACCTGCATCTAACAGTGCTCAACACTTGCAGCTCACGTTCACCTGCCTAGGGTCACTCAGAGAGTCGAGACAGGTCTCCCAACACCCGCAAAGCTTAGTACTGCTCCATCTGTAGGGCAGCAGGACTGACGCCCCGGTACAGCTTTATCAGGGAAGCTACAAGAGCTTCAGTCCTTGCTTTCTGTGACCTTGCAGCTCCCTTTCCATGAGCTCAGGTAAGGCAGGGCAATATTCACCCTGTTCATTTCCCTGTTTTTCTCTTCCTCTTTTCTGCTTTCAGAAGTGACTTCAGATCTACTTAAATCCTGGCCAGGAATAGGCATTCAGGTAACAGCGAGCTGGCTTTTCTGGTAACTTACACTTCAGTTTCTGCATTTGCCAGAGTTCGTTTGTTTGTCCTCTTTACTTGCTTTCCCACAGAATAACCAGTCTCCTAGACTGGGTGTGCTTTTTAGAAGTCATATTGAAACCAGTATAGGCTAATTTGCTCACCAGTTCTAGAATCAATAGCACTTTCTGACAGCTACAGGCCAGGTGCAGGATGAGAGGACAGAGAGGTAAAGCAGAGACAGAAGAGAGCAGGGGAAGGGGATTTGGTTTTGTTAAGTAAGCGTACTGGACAGGCAGCCCAAGAGGTTACAGACAGGCAGAAATGCCTAGAGATACCCTGCGGGCTGCAAAATTACTTGACAGAATCTCCTCCTTCTCTTGTTAAATTCCAGCAGCCAGACAAGAAGTCTGCCTGGGACAATGAACTCTACTGATCATGAACAAACACAGCACCAGGAATGGATAATAGAGGAGCAGGAATAAAATAAAAGGTAGCTAACTTCCCTTTTGGATGGAAGATTAGTCCCTTAGAGATGTTTTTTGCACTGTTTACAGGCTGTTGCACAACAGCAGTACCCAGGCTCCAAATTGAAACCAAAACCTCATTTTACAGGGTACTATACAGACACATAATGGAAAACATCCTCCTTTCCTAGAGGGTCTGCAGTCTGAAGCACAAACCTTCTACCACCTAAGCATGGATTCACCTCCAGTGGGATTATTCCTGCCTAGGTCTCTGTAGCATCAGGTCTGAGGTGAAAGGCAGAAGCATTATTGTCATTGCCTTATTTTAACATTGGGAACTCAAAGTTTGAAGAGACTGATTTTCCTAAGACCACATATGAAGTTAGCATCAGAGCTAAGAACCAACTTTCAAACCAGCTCAGATCTCCTGTTGTCTAATCAGAAGCATCAACTTCTTGATAACGAATAGTATGAAATCACGTACCAAAGAGCTCTCTAGCATGAATACCTCTATCACCTAATGTAGCTGTAAGCTGGCTGGTCTCTTCTGCAAACAGTTGAGTGAGGGGAGATTTTTCAGGGAGCAGCAGGAGATGACTTCTTGTTGCACCCAGTAGCACACCTAGAAACATCATACAGCAGGCAAATATCCCGAACCTTCACGAACAACCAAAGAGCTTCAAGTTGAAGACAGCTCGAACCCATGTAGTCCAAATGAAGAGCAGTTCTTCCTGGCACCCCTTCTTCCCTTCCCAGCAGGTCGAGACAGGTAACTCTGCCCCTCTACTCCGCTCTAGCGAGACCCGCCATGAGTCCTGCGTCCAGCTCTGGAGCTGTCAGCACAGGACAGACCTGGACCTCTTGGAGCGGAGCCAGAGGAAGCCAAAGCTATGATCAGGAGGCTGGAGCACCTCTGCTGTGAGGAAAGGCTGACAGAATTGGGGCTGTTCAGTCTGGAGAAGAGAAGGCTCTGGGGAGACCTTATAGCAGCCTTCCAGTACCTGAAGGGGCCTACAAGACAGCTGGAGAAGGACTATTTACAGGGCAAGGAGCAATAGGACAAGGGGTAAAGGCTTTAAACTGAAAGTGAGGAGATTTAGATTAGATCTAAGAAAGAAATTCTTCACTCTGTAGCTGGTGAGGCCCTGGCACAGGTTGCCCAGAGAAAGCTGTGGCTGCCCCCTCCCTGGCAGTGTTCAAGGCAAGGTTGGATGGGGCTTGGAGCAACATGATCCAGTTGAAGGTATCCCTGCTCATGGCAGGGGAGTTGGAACGAGATGGTCTTTTCCAGTCCAAACCATTCTATGATTCTATAACAACAACACTAACACTGTAGTGAAATAAAGTTGATTGCAACAAAAAATTGTGAAGCCTGGAAAGATGTGTCCAAAGTAGCAAGGAGTAGCACTCTCTCAAATAAAATTGCTGGAGGCTTGCCTAAAATTTTCAGCCAGATTAGTATTTGTCCAGTCAGCACTGACTTCTCAGGCAGCTTTGCAGCCAGTTCCTAAAGAGTTTTCTTGTTTGATGATTCAGTAAAAAGGAGCCTGCTTATTACATTTATCTGCTAATTTAATCTAAACTACATGAGAAGCAAACTGCAGAATATCTCTGTGCAATTAGCAGTTAAATCCCTCTCTCCTTTTAATAAGTATTCTGGTTGCAGCAGTGATACATTCTGTAGACTCAATGGTTAAGCCTGAAAGGAATGCAAAATAAAAGGAAAAATACGTGCAGATAATCTCCAAGCACCAATTTGCGTATTAAAACTGATTTACTAACTCATAAAAGAACCTTTTGCAAGTAGTGGAGGAGGGAGGAATTAGTAAATGGAGATGGTTGGAACATTCTTGAGAAAATGTTTTTTCTTAAATGTGCTGGGTTTTACAGTTCAACTGTGAGTTTCAACAAAACTTAAGGTGGAGGATAAAAGAAAATCCTGGTCTCTGGAATGCTGGCCTCAAACGCAGGAGACCCAAAGTCGACTCCTGTCTCGCAGGCAAAATCCTGCAAGCTCCAACCTAACTAATCCAGCATGCAGCATTGACCTTTACTGGCTTTGTATTTAACAGGAATGAGAGTCTCCTAAGGGACAGAAGCTTGGGCTCATTATAGCAGGTGAGCTCTCCGTAAACAGAGACAAGTCTGTTACTGAACTTTGCAGAGATTCCCAGTGGAGAGACAAATGCACATGTCAGGGATGAGCGTCCAAGCCCTGTAACCCCTTCATGCATTCCCTGAAAACAAGCAAAGACTGCAGCTTCGACCCTAGTATGCCTCTCAAATGCTAAGACTGATTATTGTGAGAAGACTTTCTTAGCAGCCCTACCTGTGAATACTCAAACCCAGCACCTTGTCATGTTACCTGCCACTCTGGGAATGATTCCAAGGAAAAGACGCCAACAGCCCTGTCACTTTGAGGTTTGTGTAACAGATCCATTGGCATCCAGGAACCTGTCCCTCCTTCTTCAAAACATGGAGATGCAAGGATGAAAGGCTCTGTAGGCTTTAGGAAAAGACCTAGACTGTTTTTAAGCTTAACTGTTAGGTCTTTCATTTCCTATTAAAGTTTTCAGGTCCCCTGAGGTGTTAAGGAAAATCTCAGATCTACGTTGCAGATGCTACTTCTGGAATCATGCTTCCCCAGTATCAGGTTTAGTTTGAGGAGGGAGCTACAGGAGCTAGAGTGCTAAAACCAAGGTCTACTGTAGCACATGTCCAGCATACTGTTACTGCTTTCAGAGTCCCTGTAGCATGTGGTCTCTGATATGGCATGCTGCTGTCAGACACAATTGCACGTCTGCAGAATAGCATTTCTGAAGCAGCAAAATGTTCCTTCCTGGATCAGGATGTGTGTCGTCTTGGCCTAGAAAGCTACTGGGTAGCTGACACCAACAGGCCTAAGCTACTGTGATAATTAAAGCTGTGTGATCAGTTACAAGGGCTTCACACAGAAAATCTACTAGAGAACGTATTTTTTCCTTATTGAAACATGCACCTTTTTTTATGGCAGGAGGAATTAAAAGGAACCCTAGTGGTTAATCTGGGCTGCAGCCCTCAGGGAGAATCAAGAGCTGTGAGTGCCCTGCTCTGAGGATTCCCATTGGCCCACCAGCAAACTTTGCTCTCTGCAGTGCTGCCTGAAATAGAAAAGCAGCATTGGGAAGATGGAAGAGGAACCTTTTAGTTCAGTGTCCGAAGAGGCTAACTGGTAAAACCACAATCCCATTACTTTTGTTTTCAGAAAGCTTCAGAATGAAGTGTCAAGTGAGGGGACATTTAGAACAAGAGGTCGCTGCAGGCCGGGTGCTATCTAGAGTGGCCTCAAAAGGAGATCAAAAATACAGCCTAAGCTGTGTTTAAAACTGGGTTTTTCTTCCACCAACAAAGGTCCTTCAAATACAGATACCTACACAGTAAGTAGCTTTTAATCCCTGAATAATGGACCCGGCTAGGCGGAAAGGGGCACCGGTTTCTATCCTCTGCTTTGAATTTCCCCTAGTCAAACCATCTCTAGCTCCTGAGCACAGATATTTTACATTTCACAGGCTACCTTAGCACAACAAAACGCTCCGTGCAGACGAGCTAAGTTGTAAGGCAAAGGCAGTAACAATAGGAACATGAACTTGGCACTTAATTTTCTGTGTGTGACAATTCAAAGGCATCATTTCTGTGACAGTTTTTTCCCCTAATTAGAAGCATAATTAAAAATTACACTTGAAAAAAGGCGGTTTTTTCTCTTTTAGCATTTAAGGGAACAAAATCCTTTTAAGAGCAGTTTAAAAGCGAGATTGCATGAGAAGAACTACACTGGTAAGTCCTTTGAAAACAGATCCAGGTGAACTAATGTCATCTTGAACCATTTAAGTAAACTCCTTTCAAGGCTAGGTTATATATACCTATCTTCCTGTCTCCTGAGAAATCATTTGAGGACTGCTCTCAGATGCTCATAATTCTATCTCTTCTAAAGGAATCCAGAAAGGCACTACAAATTAATACAGAGCAGGAAACAACATATTTAGTGGCATGAGAGGCATAAGAGATTGTGTCACATTAAAGCAATGAGTTTATCTAACCAAGAGTGCAGGTGGGCCGCCTTTGACAACGCTACTTAACTAGGCTGTAAATAGGGACAGTGAAAATTGCTTTTGGTTCTGAGAGAACTAAGTAATTCTCATGCCACCCTTGGAAACGTATCAAATCTTACTTTGCCCACTCCTACAATTTAGATAGCAAAACACTGGACAGACACTAACTCTGTTTCAAGTCCTATCCTTGCTTTCCTCTCCCCAGTTTCCAAGGCAAATGGNACCTAGCTGTTCACAAGTCCATCCACAAAACTGAGTTCTACTTTGCTGTAGCAGTCTCCAACCCCCTCAGCCAACTTCAAACTTGACAGACGGAAAGAGTTTTCAAAGCGAGCGTAGTCCTCTACATTTTCAGGAAGCACAAAGCTAAATAGAGTGCTCAAAATTAGCGTTCCACTAGAAAAAGGTACTTCCTGAATTCAGTGGTATTGCTGAACATCAGTGCAACCCTCAGGAGAGGTCAGCACAAAACTGTCACAGGGGAATCCTCTCTCGGAACACAAATCTTATTAGACTGTCGTGAGGCACAAATGGGTAGCGCATGAGAACTCCTGCTGCTCACTGCTCATCTGGTAGCAGCAGGACATCTAACCTAGCAGCTCAGGCAAGTGTCAATGGTAAATACAGGGGGATCCTGGGAAGAAATACATGCAGAGCATCTGTAGTTGCACTGAAAAAAAAAATTTTGCAGTGCAGATAAAAATATATAGTGTAGGAATCAGTTTTCATATGTAACTTTCCTTCTCTCTATCCTCTATAAAAATGAAATATCCCTGAAGGAGTTTAACAAGAAATATAGCTCAGATAATGGTACCTTGGAAGTTTTTGATGATTGCTGCTTCATATGCAATGGTCTTAACAACAAACATTTGAATCAAGAAAGGAAAGCTCAGAGACTTCAGGCAAATAAGAACACATGAATGCCCATACTTTCATGAGAACAACCCAATTTATCTGGTGACAGGTAGAGAAATTAAGAACACTCAGCTAATTACAAGATGGTGGTAATTATTGGTATAAAACCAATGTTAAAGGCAGATGAAAAGTGCTGGTGTCATCTTTTAGGCAGAGTTACAAGGCTCAGAAATGTCAAGTCAAAATTTCATTTTGAAATACAATTCCAAGCCTTTTATAAGGTATGTTTTTTAATCTAATGACAAGCTGGAGTTCTGCACTCTGGAGTAGAGCTTTCTTCTATATTCTGGGTAAGGCTTTTTCATATGTTGTTTCTCCTCTGCAGGAGTACAGTCAGACTACCACTCTGACACAAGCCCTCTCTGTTAAGGGAGATTTTAAAATTTCTTTGATATAAAAGAAGAAACCTAATATCAAAAAAAACAAACAAAACCTAGACCACTGCAGTCTGTTGTCACCATCACTTCTGTCTAATAGTGGGATACTACAAGACACAAGATAAAATAACAACTCAGTCAAACAGGACAGAAAGCTGCTAAACTTCGGGCCAAAGGTTAGTTTATCAAGACACTCAGACAACATCAGGCATCTCTGGAAAAAATGCCGAGCTAATGTGAGAGCTAAAGCGGACAGAAGAGACTATTTTAGTAAGTATATGTGGTGCAGAGAAAACCTGAGCATAAAGAAAGGTTGAATTTTGAGTGTTGTTTCTCTTGCCCACTACATCATCAGGTGGCTTGTAGGCCACGTTAGCAAGTACCCAGAATTTCAGACCTGATCACTCTGAATCAGTAACAGTTCAATGCAGAGAACATTTCCGCACCTGAGACCACAGTGTTCTGGAACAGTACATTTTGATTTATTCTTCCTTAATGGTATTAGTAAAACTGCTTTTATATTCAATTTATAAGTCTCTCTCCCTTTTCCTCCTTTCTCCCTTGCTCTGGGGTGGGAAGGCATGGGTTATTAGAAAGTATCCGCCACCCAGTTTACTGCTGCCCTGCTCCAAATGGTGACAGTCATCTTTCTGGTTTATTGACTTCAAGAAAGACGGAAAAAACCCTTCTCAAAGGGCAACATGTAGTTCATTAAAATATATGCTCAGCACAAACTACACTGTGTTTTCTGCAGCGCCGGTGATTTCCACTGCTGCCTTGTGAGTAAATGAGCCACACAGTGCCCAGCTGTGAGCTCTTCTAGAGGAATCACCGTGTACAAGCTATTGCTTTCTTTACAAATCTCCATACAGTGACTGAGAGGAGTGCCGTATGCCAAAAGCAATGCAACATCCAGGAAAGCATGTTGCAAGCAATACTTCTGAAATTCAGTGCTCCGTCTTTGTGCTCACCTCAGACAAGAAAGCAGCCCTAAGTGGCAGAGCTCACACACAGCAGAAAACATGGAGGCAGCCACCTGAAGCCACGCTGAAAACACAGAAAACAGCCCACTTACAAAGCAAATAAATATTCAGAGAGGCTTGTGGCTGTGATGCGCAGTGATGAGCAGGGATATCTGTTTTCTGTGATTTTGATTCTTCAAAGCTTTGCAGACAAGAGCTTTTCTAGTATTTACTCCCCTTTCACTTCTAGTCAAACTCCACAGCTACGAGAATTATTGTTGCCACTTCAAAACCAGAGGTTCCAGGACTATATTTGCGTGTCCCAACCCTCGGCACAAATGCCATTGGAGTGCACTTCTGCAGAGGCTCTATGAACCTCTGCTAAGAAAGTAGTTACCTACCCACTTGTTTCTTCCCAACACACACACAGCTCCAGCAACCCGATTTCAAATCAAACTGACAAATTCCTAACTAGATGGAAGATAGTATGTTCATTGACAGACTTCAGAAAATAAAGAGTAGTAGAAGACAACTGAGCTACCAGCTCTCACTGCAGTAAACCTGGTAGTATGAGTGCACCTGCAGTACTACAACTGACAATAAAGTTGCAGAAATTCAAGCTTAAGGTGTTCCACTACTCCCAAGGCTAAACACCATAAAAAGAAGCTTCCAGTGCATAGGAAACACAAACGGTGACCTTACTTGAGAATCGCAGATACCACGTCTGCGAGAACTGCAAACAGAACTGCTTTAAAGACACACATGTAAACCAAGAAATTGTACTTCTCTAACACTGTAACGTAAGGGCAAATATTTCCTCTCTCTTACTCACCATAATAAAAAAAGTAATAAAACACACTCACAGTCCCAGCCAATTAGCAGAGAGGTTTCAGAAATAATGTCCTATACTAGCCAGGACAAAAGAAACGCTAGAGTACACCAAAAAGACAGAGGCTGAGACAGCCAGGGAAGGGTGGGGCCTCGGCTGCCTTCAAAAACCCAGCCCCAACTTGCTCTGCACCCCGCTTCTATTGCACAACACATGATACCACCCACCACCCGTAACAGCTGGTGTTTGCACCTAGTGTCTGCACCTACTCACCCTGAACTAGCACCCCGACTGCTACAACTCAGACCAAATACAAGCTACGGAAGTTACTCCTACAGCAATGCTATGCTGCCATTGTGCTAACCCCAACAGGCAGCTAAACACCACACAGCTGCGCTCTCACTCACTTCCCCCCAGTCAGAGAGAACTGAAAGGGTAAAAGTGAGAAAACTTCTGGGTTGAGATACAGACAGTTTAATAATGAATGCAAAAGCTGCATGCGTATGCAAAGCAAAACACGGAATTCATTCACTACTTCACAGCTGCAGGCAGGTGTTTAACCACCTACAGGAATGCAAGTGTTTACACACTTAACAGCTACATAGACATACAAACACCATTACTCTGAACACCGTCCCTTTCCTCCTTCATCTTCCAGCTTTCACTGCAGAGCTGGACATCAAACAGTGGAGAAAAACCCTTGAGTAAGTGAGTGTCTATGCAAAAGACTACCTGGAAACAAAACAATTAAATAAATATTTTATTGATTAGACAAAATAAAACACACAATGGGCAAACAGCAGAAATAGCTTTAAGAAAAACAGCTGCTCCTCCAGAATATATTTTTCAATAGACTGAGGTCCACAACATCATGTCTTCCAGAGCTCAGACAACAACACAGACCACTGTTCTCGCAGAGAGAATACGACAGTCAAAAACAGAGCTAAAAGCAGGACAACTTCCGCTGAAACACTGCTTATTAAACCTGCACAACCTCAAGGGCTTCAGCTGGGCTCACCAACGCCACGCACAGCAGGCTTCCAGCCGGTGCTGGAGCTGGGCTCCGAGGCAGGCACCCTGGGCAAATCAAGCTGGGCATGCAAAGCAGCGGCCAAAGAGCCTGCACACCCCGGCTTACAGGGGGGGCTCCAGCCGCTGCCTGGACCGCAAAGCGCCCGGGACTCCAGGCCACTGGCCCAACTTACAGGGCGGCCCTAGTCCCAAAGGCCCACGGAGGCTCCTTCTCTCCGCTTCAGGGGCACCCTGACCTGCACCCCGCTAACGGGGCAGTCACCCCACACCGGCTGCCAGCTGAGCACAAAGGCTCCCACACCCAGACCCTGGTTACAGGCGGGTCGACACCCAGGGAGCCAGAGAGCTCTGCCTTCCCCTGCAGCAGCCACAGGAACGAGACTCAACAGCCAGGCAGTGGAGCTGCACGGCCAAAGGCCCAAGGACAGGGAGGGCGCACGCCCGGCCCCGCGCCTCTGAAAGGCCGGGGCCAGAGATACCCGCCTGATTACAGGGGGGCCCTCCAAGCACCTCCCGCCAAGCGCAGGGGGCACGCACAGCCCTACTTACAGGGCGGTCCCCCTCGGCTCGGCACTCACTCCTAACAAGCCCCACGGAGCCCGAGGCTCCGACCTGCGCCCGAGTTACGGGCCGGCCCGCCTGCCTGCAACACACCACCACGTCTTCACAGGAGCCCAGGGAGCGACCTCGACCCAACTGCGGGGAGGCCACCCCAGCCAAAAGCAGCGCCAAAGGCGGGACTGTGCCCTGCGGCACAGCGCTTCCTCAACCTGCACCCTTCTAAAGGGCCAGGGAGGGCTCGTTCCTGTGGGCTGGCTAAAGCAGCCTCCCCAGCCCTGCTTACAGGGAGCTC
>Ga0065711_1030661_pt1 | contig 31831 bp, 24 predicted proteins | sample Hoacrofraction12_FD_59098 | JGI IMG/M metagenome (GOLD analysis project Ga0065711, IMG submission 59098) | Hoatzin crop microbial communities from Cojedes, Venezuela - Epithelial fraction 12 v2 (version 2) | ecosystem: Host-associated > Birds > Digestive system > Esophagus > Crop | place... | reverse complement strand
GCAGCGTTCTCTTCTTCAGGCTGAACAAGCCCAGTTCCCTCAACCTCTCCTCGTAGGGGAGATGCTCCAGTCCCCTCACCATCCTCGTAGCCCTCCGCTGGACTCTCTCCAGTAGCTAACTTAATTGTTTAATTTCTTTTTTTTTAAATAAATGACTTTTAAAATTTATTTTATTTTAAAGACCCAAGTTCTCAGTTTTCCTGTCATCTATGTACCAGAAGAAAGAAACCATCAACGCACATAAGTGGAGGTACAGAATGACAATAAAAGGGTTTTTTCCCCTCTTAAAATTAGCAAAACTCAAATATTTTTAGATGGCAATGTGTCTACAGAAGCAAGTGCATGGTACTCATGGCATACAATTCACCTCATTGTAGTCCATTCAGGCAATCATGTCAACAGCGTCGTTTCCCTAAGGGTTCATTACTCAAAGTTTTTTTGAGTTCTTATTTTTCATCCAATTGTGAGTGATTTATAAAAAAATTACTTTTCCAGACATCACGCTGAACATGCCCTTTCCAGAATTATTTAATTATTGCATTTCTAATTAACAGTTAAGAATGAGAATGTTATCTATATCCATTTTAATATCTGACCTGATTTCTCATTTTATAATTTACTGCCAAATGTTATTGCATGTTCATGATCAAAATGCAGATTTTTCAAGATTCTTATTTATCATCTCTGCGCACCGAAAACATCTGTTTTTTTTGTCAATGTGTCTTTCTTTTGAAATAAAATATTCTCAGTCTCTCTGCTCTTTCCAAACAATTTATAGACAAATACTTCCAATTATGGCATGGGAAGTAAGTTGACTTATGTATCTTTTGCAATGATGAATTTAGAAGGTGGCTTCAAAGCCAGATGTCTTTACTGTAATTTTAGTAAATGAAGTGCAAAGGAGTGTAATCAAAAAGAACTAGATTGTTCTTCACGATGCTTCAATTGAAAAGGTGTCAATTAGATCTTTTTCATCAACAGTTGGTTTTGTTTCAAAAAGTGTAGAGTATGACAAGAAAAAAATCTGCACCTGAGTAGCTAAACTGGCAGAAAGGCCATGTGAGTATAAGTAATTTTCTCTGCAAGTGTTGAGACTAGACCTACTGGCAAAACAGAATATCTGTTCTCCAGAATAAATCACATCTTGGGATATCTTTCATTTTAAACCAGAATGAAAAGTTGAACAAATGACAAAATTTCTGGTATCTGGAAAAATCGATTCTTAGAAGGCTTGTACAAATTTTTAGACACATATTTTGGTAAACTTGGTGCATTATAAAAATCCACCATTTTACAATGTATAAAATATTCAGAAAAATGAAATGTGAAAATACAAACCATATGGTATTATCAAAACACTTAAACTTTTTACCAAAACAATTAATTTACAGTTTTCTATTAATCTTTTTACTAAATCAACATCTATAAAATACTTGGTATTTGTCAAATATGTCAGAGAAGTGGCATGTTGATCATCTCTTACCCAGCACCAACTAGGGATTAATCTAGAGAAGGATTATGTATCCTTCTCTAGGAATCGAAATAATTGTTCTCCATTACTCATAATCAGGTCAGACTGATTCTGCGGCATTCCGCGGCCAGCACCTCCCCACCCCAGCACCGCGGGGGCGGCTCCGCGGCCGCCAAAGTTGCGGCGGGGCCGGGGGCCAGGTTCCTGCCGCCGCTGCCAGCCATCAAGTGGCTCGTTAAGTAAAAACATAAAAAGGGCTCTTAGTGCTCTGCCTCGAGGTGTGAAGGTGGCAGCGATGTTAGAAGCCGCAGAACGTATGGTAGAGCGAGACAAGGCTATGGTCATGGCTGCCGCCGTAGGTGCAGCGATGCGATCTCTGGTCGCAAAACAAAAAAGGGGGAAACAGGAGAAAAGTTGTTTTAACCGCGACAAGAAGGCCCTTTCACAATTTTACCCGAGCTGGGTGAAAATGGGAGCTTTTATTTTTCTCTCTGGAGTGCCTCAAAAACCCAGCTCCAGTATACACGAGGATTTCTCCATTGGCTTTTTTCTTTACAGGCTGCCTTTTGTGACTTGAACTGGGGCATAATGTAGATACTAGTGTAGTAAATACCATGCTAGAGCGTTACTTTTTTTGGTGTGATTAATATAAATTTAAGGCTTATTAAACTGACTATTGATGTGTTGTACTGAGTTCTGGAAGACTTAAGAAAAATTGCTCGATTTCATTAAGCAAAGCATCTTTTCTGTTGTTTAATCCTGATGTTTTAGTGAGAAATCTTTACCTGAGTCAAAGTTCTGCAACCAAGAACAGGGAGTTGTAATTAAAAGTTTTAAAATGCAGTTCTGGGCCCAGGTGGACTAGGGGCTCGGCGCGGCGCCCGGCTGCCAGGAGGGCAAAGCCGAGACTCCTTCAGGTTTCCAGAGGTCCAAGTGGACTGCATTAGAAATCTCCTGGCAATACTTCAGTATCTATACAAAAAATGACACATACTCCACTTTTGCTGTAATTACTACTTGCTACTGTGGGAAATGACGTGAGTCAAATCCAGGCAATTAAGTTTGATGCATATTATATTTGATCCTATATGTATGTACAATCTTGATCATAACTGTTGATAAAGGAAAATGTCAAAAGCGGGTCAATATAATTCAGAAGAAACAACAAAGGACTTAAAAAAGACCTCTTGCTGTGAAGATATGAAGTTGATAGGATAAAGTTGCATGTGTCAGCAGTAATGTGTTTTATTATGCAATTGTTGTTGTTATTCAGAACAGATAATGGACCTGCTTATGTTTTGAAGAGCTTCACAAAGTTCTGTCAACAATGGGGGATTCAGTGAACAACAGGGATCCCTCATTCCCCTACAGGACAAGCAATAGTGGAGCGTGCACATGGCGCATTGAAAGCACTGTTGCAAAGGCAAAAAGGGGGAGAAATGGGCAGTCTGGCAGAAGGCGTTGCAAAAGCGCTTTATGTATTGAATTACTTGCGCCTCACGGAGGGTCAGACCTCTCCACCGATCATAGTACACCAATTATCATCAGACACTAATCCACAGCAGTCTAGTCCAGTAAAGGTTAGGTATTGGGATTTAATCAGAGGAGAATGGAAGGGGCCTGTAGAGGTAAAATTAACTGGCAGAGGTTATGTTTGTATCCTTGCAGAGAATGGTCCAATTTGGGTGCCAGCAAGGTGGGTAAGGCCTTGGATAGAGGAAAGGACCCAGAAACGAGGTGAGCCCACAAAAGCTCAAAGTAAGAGTCCAGAAGCGACTCCACCCGTGGTTGACAATGCTACATACGGATAACAAAATTGGCTTAAACTTTTCAGTGTATTCAATGGGTAGAGCAATTTATGTGACAACCCTTAGCCCCGCGGGAACCTGTGGGGCTAAGAGAACAGGCTTTTGCTGAATGGCTAACGTTAGTAGAGAATTTAGAGCAGAAAATAATTGCTATATTGCCTTTTAGAAGATTTAGACAGCTTAAGGCATGCAGTTTTACAAAATTGAGCAACAATAGATATTTTTTTTGCTATTAGCGCATGGTTACGGTTGTGAAGATTTTGAGCGAATGTGTTGCGTGAACCTGACTGATCACTCGCAGTCCATCCATGAGCAACTGGCGGACTTGCGAAAAAATCTGAATCCTATACAGGTAGAGTCTGGCCTTACGGATTGGCTAAAGCATCTTGGAATCTCAGGATGGCTTGCAGACTTGGTGCGCCAAGGGATGACAATGTTCATTATGGTTGTTGTTATGCTGTTAATATTTAGTTGTTCTTTACAATGTATAAAGAAGTTAATGGCAAAGATGATGCAGGGTATCTGGATGGCTCAAAAACAAAAAGGGGGATTTGCTGGGGGAACCACGGCCATGTGGTGTGCCCTCCAGATACTCTGGGCCTGACTCTTGATAGCCAGTAATGGAGCAGGCATCAAGGTCACAATGAGGAACAATGAGGCCTGCATTAACCGCGATTACCAAGAAAAACAAGGTCCTGAGGAGGGGTTTGATGTGCATGACTGATAACGTCGCACGAATCAGAGACTGAGAAATACGCATGAACAGCGCATGGACAGTGCATGTGTCCAATCACGTTAGAGCTATCGCGTGGCAAGGAACTATATAAACGCCAGTTTGTAGCGCAATAAACTGGCTTTGTCTGATCATATTGATCGTATGACGAGTCCTTAATCCCGCCGTGACACTGAGATGACTATGATATGAGCAAGAACTAAGTACATAAGTCTGTACATTTTAAATAAGGTGTGGAATACGGTCTCAATGTAAGAGTCAGGAAACACTTGTTTTCAAAAGGCTATACATTCTGCACAACTGAAGTAAATGTAGAAAACATTTACCTTTATCTGGCCTTTTTCACAGGGTTCACTGCACACAGATCTGATGATATTATTTTTCTCTGACCATATTTCATCATCGTCCATTTTCAGCTCACCATTGTCCCAGCTACCAACATTGATATAGTCAAAGTAGTCCTTCCCCATTTTCTTAAAATTCATGATTTCATACCTTTGGAAACAAAAAGCAGAGACGTAGCTGAGTTGAGGAGAACATAATGAAACATTTCAGGTTAAAGGAACACTGTACAAAATCAAAGCTTGTTGAAATAAAGAAGGCAAAAATTCAGTCATTATGCTTGCCCTTCAGCCTCTCCCAATAATTTTTGTCATGTCATAATCTTTCTTTTCCATTGTATTTTCATTTGTTTTCTACTATCACTGTGAAATTTCCCTGAACACTTTGGAATTAAGTGACTGAGCTTTTCAGAATGACTGTATTTATTTAAGGAAAACAATGAAAGGCCAGATAAGATTCGTCCTGTCTAACTTTCAGTGCTGAAGCCAACTGTGTAGGCAACCCTAGCTGTCCCAGGCTCCATTAGTGGCAGATATAGATAAATGTAAAGCTACAATGGCCATTCCCAATGCCAAGTCCTTCTCACTGGCTGCAGGTGCTTATCTCCCTGCTGAGAGAGGCAGATCAAAGACAGCTAAGCTCCTAAAGTAAGATAGAAGTAACCTAGGCCTGTGGGATCAAAATAAACTTCCTGTGCTGTAAGACTGCAAGATGCAATTTGATGTGGCACCCAGAGAGGGATCAGGCATCGTTCTCTTGGCACAGACTCAAGGGCTCTGGGACCTGGTGGAGGCTTCAGGGAGATCTTATCAAAAGGCACTGCCTACACCTTGTACTCCAGGAATTAAGTTTTGTTTGAAGAATGAAGCTGAGACTTGCCTTTTTTTTCCCTTTTACAGCTTTACAGCAGCAAATGCTATTCTCTCCCATCTGTACAACCCACTTCATTTTTATATAATTCCTCAGCAATCCAAACACATTTAATTCCTTGTACAGTATGGTATGAAAGAGAAAGAGTATTCATGCCGCAGCCCTAGGCTGCTTTTGGGTCAGATCACCTTGTCGTCTGGGAACAGAAGTGTTCAGAGCAGAGCTAGAGCTGGTCGGAGTTTTCAGGTTCATGTTCCTTCTCCTCCTACTTTATTTTCAGCTCCCACAGAGTCCTACAGAAAGTCTGTGGAGCAGCACAGGACTCCCTAGTCTCCTACTGGCATGCTGAACACCAGGCCACCTTTCTGCCTTACAGGCCAGGTCTTTTAGACCTTACTTTTAAGGCACGCTTGGAAAGTTGGGCAGCTCCTGAGGAGAGGAAGTCATGCTTTTCTTTACCTCCTCTTTAGTAGGTTTTGCAGCAATCTGACTAAGCAACATGAAATTCACTGATAGAAAATAAGCAAATTATATAGAGTGAGGAGATGAACACAATCACAGGTTTAAAAAACCTTCCTGGTTCATAAACAAGGAGACAACTTTTTCCTGGCAGCACACACAAAAGTAGACCTCAAGGCAAAGCATATGGACAGCGTTGTATTGAGAGAGATACTGTCAGAGTGGAATTTGTGAAGTCCAAGGTACGGATAAGTAAAAGAACCAGCACATCAAATCAAGTAATCTCTTAAATAAGATGCTGAAGTATTTCTCAAGTGTTGAGGAAACACTTTTAAGACTGACAGGCAGTAGCCACAATATATCTAACATCAATATTTTTCTAAGGAAGAATTTGTGGTAAAACTCTCTACGACATTCTTCATCCATGGATCTCAGAATGCTTTACATCAGGAAACAAAGTATAACTGTCACAGTGGAGAAAATGTGGTAGGGATTCATTGCCAAAGTCACACACAGGTCAAGGTTAAGACTGCAAGCATGCTGTGAAAGAAAATGAAAGTGGATCCTAGCTGGATGGGCAATATGATATTACCCATATCATATGAGTCTTGTGTCTTTCCAAAAGAAGAAGAAATGAGCAATGACACAGGCAGGAAGAAAAATCTATGATACTTCTGGATTTTGGAAAGTTTCACCTTCTAATCTGTATAAAGAAGGAAATGTCCATAGCTTTGACGATGACCTCATTGAAGTTGGAGACGTGAATGTCAGACTGACACAAATTAACTGAATCCAGGTAACACACACACAAACCTGAATAAACAGGCTTTTACACTGTCAGAAAACTTTTTTTTCTTTTTCTGAGGTTCACAGTTGTAGTAAGAAGTCTGTTCGAGGATTAAACAGACTAACCAGAAAGATAGCCCAGAAGACACTCTGGGGTCTTTATTCAGCAGGACATTATAACTCTCCTCCGAGTATTGCTTTGTTAAAGCTGTCAGTTCAGACTTTTATGGGCAGATGAACACAAGTACTGCCAGTGATTAACAGGCCACAGGAACTAGAACAATTATGCCCCCGGTAGTAGCTCCACACATACATCCCAAGGAGAATACTGGAAAGAAACCTGATAAATGAAATAAATTATTGCCTCAATTTGTTGTGTCTCTTGCAAGCCCGCTGCAAAGAACAGCATTGGTGGACTGGTAGTAATAGCCAGACTCAGTAAGTCCATTGCTATAATGGAGGTTTATGAGTCACTGGTTCCCTGAAGCTGCCTTGAGATACCACAGGGACAGTTTGTCACTTTAGGATAGGAGAGACCAGATGGTGCGATAGCACATTTCCAGCAGTGCCCTAACCACCGTGCAAAACACTTGTTTCAAAACAGAAGTGCCATGAAGTTGCTGAGAATCCATAATCTACTGGTGGCACAGGCTGATTTCTTACTTGGAGTTTCAATAGTATTTACAAGTAGCAAGAAATCATGGCTCTTCCTTCCATAGTCATTTATCTTTTTCCATGTCTTCTGTCTCACCTAAAACAAGCCCTCCACTAGACTGCCTATCTGCTTAAATATCAACATACACATAAAGGACTCTGGAATAGGGCCAGGATTCAAAGCATCTTGTGGGATTATTCATCTGTTGTATAATATCAAAACCCTTTTGCTATACATCAAAATCCTGAGCTATCTAGGTCAGAAAGGCTTTTTATGTTCCGATTTCCTGCTTAACGTCGCCACCTCAGTACAGCTGTGAGGATTTAAATATCTGTTTTACAAAGTGAAGATGCAGTTATCAATGCAAGTGAACAGGGGAGATGAGTTGTTCCAGTATGACTGCACCATCTCCCAGCTGTTGAAAACAGTATTTGACAGTACTCAAAAGACTATAAACTACTCAAAACTTGGGAGTTAAGACACGGAACTTCCTATAAAGCGTGCTTAATCATGAAACAGTAAATTTTGACTCAATGTTGGCTAATTTAAGCACACAGACTGGATCTAATGATGTGACTATTGTAGGAGAAAAGGGAACAAAGAGCTAGTTTCAAAAGTAATCAAGCTCTGGGACCATATTGTCACACAGTCCATTAGTTTGAGTAGACAGAGCACTACTCTATCTCACATAAATCCAATGAGGCTGGACTTTCTTCAAGTTGTGTTACTCTGAGGTGCACAATCAACATGGTAGTCGCATGCTCTACACTAACTTCCTACTGTGACTGAACAAATGACTGCATGTGATATAATTCCTTCATCATCTTTCTTAGAATTGAGATTTAAAAGAACCAAGACATTCAATTAATTCCTTGCAACAAATGGATTTAAACCATTATTGTTAAGCACGCCAACATGAGGAAAAGGTAAAGTTAAAGGTGTCTTTGCAACATTTAGATATAGTCATTGGTGTATTACCATGTCACATATCATTTATTTGCATCAGACTTCAGTCTTTCTGATAAAAATGAGTGAAACAGAGACAGGAGTAAGGTAGAATGCAGTCCACTTTATCTAAGCAGCGTTAAAACCAAATAGGAATCCTTTCTGAGAACTCTGGGACAAGTCTTTCAAAGAGAATTTGGTCAGAAAAATCTAGACTGAGCATTTTTCTTCAAAGTTCAGCTATTTTTAAAAGTAGAAATGTTTAGTGGAAGACCGTTTTGTTCACCAAAACAATGCTGAAAATAAATTTCTGTCTGAAATTTTCCTGAGTTTCTGCCAGTTAGTGTCTGAGTTCTCCTACCAGCTCACAGTGCACTTCCTTAGAGACCGAGTCGGGTGACTTCTAAAATTTGTGTCTCCAGAGACACAGTCAGACTGCTTTGGAGGTGGCTGTCTTGCTCTCATTTGGGAAGAATGCTGAATTTACAGGTTTTAAAGTAAAATGAAAGAAAAAATCAGTTCTGAAAATACAGAAATTTTTGTAAATGTCAAAATATTCTGACCAACAGATTCCTACCCATTTCTGTTCAGAATTTAATCCTTTCCTTTTAATTCACATTAGTGGGAGAATACAAAATTTAAATGAGTGTACAGGATGAACAGTTTTCCCTCTAGTCATCTGCTTGTATGTTGCCAGAACAAAGATATTTAAAACCTTCCAAATAATGTAGACAGAAAGGGCTGCCTCAGTCAAACTGGAGTAAGTGGAGTGAACGAGGCAGGAATCCACCTACTGAATTCTAAGGATAAATTATGCTTTGTATGCTATCACACTTGCTGTTCATGTGCTGACAGATCCATAGGCAGAAACCAAGAAAAAATCCTCACTATACTTTTTAATGTGCGTTTATATGGATACTGCATATATGTCACAGAAAAAGAAAAACTTGTCTTGTATTTCATAGACATATGTGCATACATAGACGCATGTAAGTTATCAGCAAAAGAATCTTTGTTTAAATTCAATTTGTCTTGTAGCAGCACAATGTGAATTAATAGCTTATTCTGTTATGCAAGTGGAAAGGCTTTATTTTGAAGATATGGACGTAGATTTTTAATAATTTTGATGGAAAAAAAGTCCAAGACAGATCAATACAATATTTCTGATATTGTTTTACGTTTCTTAATAAAAGGACTATGTCTGCTATGATTGCTTGTGGCTCAGTTACACACATAAAATTAAGCACCCAAAGAAAGAGAGCGAGCAATGCTGTGGTGGCCACAATGGTCTATGAACATAAAGTTGAAGGTCTGGTGATTTGTAGTGAGAAGTAAGACCTTTAAATGGTACAGATGAAACTGCAGATTCATGAAGGAATATTGTATACCTGCAAGTTCATGTCTATAACTCTAAACATCATAAAAAATACACATTAAAAAACAACAGTTATTTTGGAAAAGTAAGCACAGAAAGTCAGGAAATATAAAAACAAAAGTATGAGATCTTCACTCTGATGTCAAGTCTGCATGCATCTACTACGTACAGTTAACATGTCTGGTATTAAATAGTTTGCCAACATTACCTTCCTGGTGAGTCACCGTTCTCATCAAACAAGATGGTGTCCCCAGAGACCCCAGTAAAGTTAGTCTTCATGAGGGATTCCAGGAGCTTCCGACCATCTATGGGCTTCATGGCATCACAGAGGCCCACGTAGCCTGGACACAGCGACGTCTGCATGTTATGGAGGCCATATGCCATTGAGTATATTGCATTGATTACAAAGCCCATCTTGGAGTCCTGAACATGCTGCGTCCTCAGAGTCATCTGGCCTGCCGGGGAACATCGCAAAGCAGGTGGTTAGTGCACGGGGCAGAAATATGATCAGCTCTTCAGACATCTGTAGGGGGGGTGGTTATTAATAGTGGAAAAAGTCTTTTTAAGTGTCTTAAACGGCTCATAGCAGATGTTCTTACTGGTACAGACACTGACTATTCAGAAAAATAAAGAAAGGAGTGAAAGAAAATGTTCCCTTTAAATATTCTACTATCCAGCTGATGCCTTTCTCTGTGCAGCCCCACACCTCACATAAGTTGCTTTTCAACTACTTCTCTTCCAAGTGTTTTTTTAGAGCAAGTGTCATCAACCTTATAATATAATGGTCTGGGGATTCCAGGATCTTCTCCCACCCTGCAATCTCTCCAAAGCCTCAGAAATCTTTTGCTGAGGTGCAAATGCTAACATGGGGTCTATTCTGCAGAGATCTTGTAGACAGACTTTTGTTTCAGTGAGATGGGAACCAATCCTGTGAAAACAGACTGACCTAGACACAAGTCCTCTACTGTTCCAAAAGATCCTGCATTAAGAACTCTTCTACTCCTATGCCTCATGCTCCTCTCTATTTAGGAAGCGAGGATAGTGATGCAATGCAGATAAATGCACTAAAATGTCTATGAAGGGTTTGATTATGTGGGCTAAGCAATGGCTTTGTTTAGCCAGAATTGGTTAACCATACTTTGTTTGGCCTTTAAAACATAACATCTGGATTTCTATTTTCTATTTAAGCTTCTGTGAAATGCACAACAAACATTCATTCAGCAGCACCCTGAAGGCCTTTTTTTTTTTTATAATCCAGTATTATTAACGACACAGATTTGCTCTGTAGGCAGCACCAGTCCCGTTAAGGAAGAGCAGGCTGGAGTTTTTTCTGCCTCGTATGTCATCAGCAAAGCTGCCAGCTGCACTCCAGCCACCAGATCTTTAGTACTGGGGAAGGGAGAAGAGCCAGAGATAAAGCAACCGCATCAACGGTGCTGGGAATTTGTCAGACACCTGGAAGGATTTGGCTCTGGAGGGAGGACAGACAAAGAGCTCTATTAGAACATTTCTCTCCTTTCATCAGTGAAGCAGCAATCCCTAGGAGCTAGGGGGTCCCATGTGTGGGCAGCCAGAAGAAGAGGGAATGCAGATAACCTTCTCTGTCCAGTCTCTGAGAGTCTGCCTCCTATACAGGCGTTGGCAAGCAGCAGGGATGGAGATCACACTTGCCCATTGGAGCTACAGGGGCAGCACATTGTGAGAAGTAATTTATGCCATGAAAAGACTGATGTACAAGCAATATTTTTTTTAAAGAAATTAAGACTAGTGTATGATCCTGAGGGTGGCACTCATCTAGTTTAACAATATCCATTCAGAAGACAAGCATCCAGTCAGATGTCTAGGCACCTTTTGTGGAGATGAGCAAGAATCTCCAGATGGTGATGGATCCCATCATAAAATAGGTGCATCTACAAGCTCACCCATTCGGTGTTGAACAAGAACATCACCACTCAGTTCTAATGACTGAAACACTCCGGAACACTGAAAACATCAGGAATAGTAGCAAAAATACATAGTTCGAGCCGAAAATCATTGTGTAGAGGTCAGGGAGTGAATGAGGAAACTGAGAGCTCCCTTTCTCCCTTCTGTTTCATGTGGCAGGGGGCACTCCCAGTTCCAATCAACCTCAGGAGCAGTGCTTAGCATTTTGGACAGTTAAGTGATATGAGCTTGATATATCTGTAAGGGAAAAAACCTTGCAAACAACACACAGTATTGTTCACTTGTTCTGTTCTACCAAGGTATTGCTTTTTTCCTAATTAAATATAATAGGCATAAAAACTGCAACAGTGGAGTACAAGTAAAACCCATATTAATTGAAATTAAGTGGAAAATTGAACAAGCGTATTACATTGCAATACACAAAACTTCGCTTAACCAATTATTCGTTCTCAAAATTAACAGCTCACAAACTGTGCGGTTAATTATGGTAGCCATTGGAATGAATCAGATTTGCATCAGCAATAGCATTTACTATGAAACAATATTTCAGCTGCTTTATTGCATCTGATTGCTTAAAAATTTAACAACTTCGTAACTCAATTCTTACAGGAACACTCTCCACTGGGCTTTGTGCTTTAATTTTATAGAATTGTTATTCTGACTTTCTTTAAACATTGAACCTCATTCAGTTCACCTGATGATTTATAATGAGGCTGCTTAGCTCTTCCTGGAAGCTGCCGGCAATTGTCAATGGAGTTGTGAGGGAATTAGCTGTTGTGAGAATTTTAATATACTTCGTGGAGCTGGAGAAAACAGTTCCCTGAGATGTTAACTGCTTCACTTTGCTATAGAGGAGCAAATCCAATCTGCCAAGTCTGACTTTCAGTTTACAGTACCTCAAGACTCTGCAGTTAAGGGGAACATGTCAAAAATTGAGACAGAAGAAAATTCTTGCTCTTTAATATACCATGATACAGTCTTAAAAAATGCCAGCATTAAAAACATAGTAAGTCTGAAAGTCATTTTCAACCCATTTCACAAAGTAGTTAGGCACGTCATACCTGAAGTACATAAGTAACCCTATTCACCTCAGTTTCTATGACTGGTTTTAAGGCGAGGCTGAATACACAAGCTAAAAGGTAGTGTCTCAGTGAGAAAAAAAAAAAAAGAATACTTTAAATCTACCTCTGCAACAAGTATGATTTAGGTAGCCTTAAACACATTGTTCACTTAAGTGTTAGTGCCTTTTTTTCTTGCTGGAACTTGAACACATATGCTTAAATTCATTCATGAGTGCTGTCTTCAGTCAAGAACCTTTCCTGACAGAGGGTCATCATGAGATGGATAGGTGACATGGATGAATTCAGTGATGATGACACCAGTAATTTTCAATGGAATTGGCTTTACAGATTAAACTCTTAATCTTTACAGATTAAACTCTTAAACCCTTAATCAGGAATAATGAAAAAATCTGATGGGTTTTCCTACAGAAAAGTTCCTTGAGGACTTCCTACAGAATTACTGGGTAGAGAATAAATGTCCACAGACTGTAGCCCATATGCTTGTTTATAATAGCCGTAGCAGAACTCTTTTCTATTAGAATAAAAAAAACCCCGTATCTATAAAAGATCTGTTCTTCTCCATCTTTTACATCCCCATATGAGAAAAATTTGCAAAGAAGGAAACAAAAATGTCTTGCTTCCTCGTGGGCTGGGAAAAGCCAGCATGATGCCATTTTATGTTGGCCTGTAGGGACAGGCAGGATCTGTCTGCATGAATGCTTTAGTTCAGTTCAGATGAACTTCACATGCCTTTCAAAGCCGATCTCCAAATCCTTCTTGCTCACTGTGCTTTGGTTTGCCCTGGGTGTCACAGTTTTGGAGCAACATAGCAAATTTTTTTGAAAGACACTAAAACAGATCAAGTGCTGCAGGAAAGCATCTAATGCACCACAGCCGCAAATGGGTGTTCAAAGCTTAAGACCAGGCTACAGGCAGTTTAGAGTAAACCTCCCCTGAGCTGTGAATCTTGCTTGGCCCACAGAGTTTACAGTCAGACTCCGCATCCCTCCCAGGATGCTGCAGACAGCAGGAGTTGGAGGTACAGAGGTGACAATGTGCATGGGCCAGGTACAAAACTGTATTTCATAGGCCTCCAGTCGATGCTTATTGAAATTTTGACAGGTTTAAGTACCTTTTCTGTGGTAGGACTGAGCAATTTTTTTCAGGACATAGCTTATTTTGCCACAAACATTATTTGGCATAATATCAACATATTTATGATTCTGTGCTGAATTTGGTGATTATGTCCAAATTATTATAGAAAATATTCTGTATTGCAGTACCTTAGAACCAATAAATATTAACACTGTATCGTGATAATTACTGCAGAAACAAAAAATTCTGCCTCTTGAAAATAAGATGTACAAGGCAATGGAAGAATGCAAGGTGAATCAAACCATACCTACCGAGGAAAGTTCTTGCAATCATAAATGATCAAACATTGTGAAATTCTCTGAGAAATCAGGGAATATCAGTGCTTAGAGCACATGTGCAGATCCCTCAATTCTGTTCTATTTGTTCCCTTATCTTTCTTGTCCAAGTAATTTTGATAAGTAAATAAGGGCTTATCCTATTTTTTTTCCAGGCTGTGAGGCAGTTCCAGATTTGAAGTCACAAAGTCATTTCTGTCTACAAGATATTACATAGACAAATGGTGTCCCATCTTTGGCAAATCAGATAACCCATACATCTTTCAGTTTCGCATCTAAGAATATTTCCTATTACTTTTTATCTGCCATCTTTCTTTAGACTAAATATTCTTCAGGAAGAGGACTAGTTCTCATCTTCCTGTTACTGGCTGGCATTTTTAGTTGCCATTGTGCTATCTCTGAAATGAAAGTAAAATTATGCTGGATTTCATAGGAAACATAAATATGTAAATATTTATTCTAGAGATAATTTAGATCATATACAGGATTCAGGTGAGCCTTTATAATATGTTTGAATGCATTAAACATGGGAATTTGCTGCCACTGGAGTAAGTGGTTCGTATCCATGCTTTTACCTGCTTAAATACATATTCTGTACATTTGGATTTAGTATGTATATAGCTGTATTATGAGACTGTGACTGCACCAAAGGCGAAGAACAGCCTGAGAATGGTATAAACTCGGAGCATCATAACCTGCATCTTTTCTGCCCACGCTGCTGGGAGTGACCCAGCTTAGGACACTCCAGCAACACCACAGCAGGGGACAAATGTGGGTGATGCAGGGCAATTGCACCCAGTGCCACGTGGCATCACCTCATGGCACAAGGCTTGTGGCCACACGAAGGCAAGCTCAGGTACATGGACATCACAGCTCTGGAGTCCGAGCAGAGGCAGCACATTAGCTTGAACCTGGGAGTTTATGTGGGTAGCTGGACAGGGCCGTCTCTGATAGCAGCCTTGAACCCAGGATGAACGATGCAGCGACTGCCCAGCACTAAACTCCTCGTCCAAATTTGTTCTTTTCTGTTGTCACTTCTCCAAAACACAAATATGTAGGTGATGGAAAAGAAACATGTTCTTTCACCAGGAAAGTGATTCCAGCTGGCCACAGTTCATTTCCTGGATCTATTTAAAAACAATTAGCATATTCACGGGCACTGATCCAAGCAGGCACTTAAGGTGCCACACAAGCCATCCCCTCGTAGCTGGTGGTGTCGAGCTCTCCTGACGCTCCATCATCGCTCCCGCAGAGCCGAGCCCCCTGGCCCCTCGTGGGCACCGCGACGGGAGGGCGGCAAGCAGGGCTGGCAGGGATGGTTGGTACATAACCCCCCCAAAAAGATTTCCCTGCTACCCCACCACTTATGGAAAAAGGAAACAAAACAAAACCAGATGTTGCAGGGCATGCTGAAATTTTGCCGTTGTTTCCCGTCCTTGGCATGCAGATAAATAGAAAACTTTCTTCAATAAAATTTGTTATTTTACTTTTTTTTTGATGTAAAACCTGTCATGCGTCTTTTTTTCCCTACTTTTTACCCTCAAGGAAGATGAAATACAATTTTTTCTGTTTGCCAGCTGGTGACATTACAAAGCCTCATCAAACAGGGATGTGCAAGAGTGCAAAATTACCATGGTTCAATATACTTTTCCTGCTTTCTAACTCTTCCAAAGCTGAGAATACTTTGAATTTTAAAGAATGGAGAAAGAGTAAAAGGAAGAGTGAAAATACTTTACAGTCCTATGCAGCCTGCTGTAGGTGACCCTGCTTCTGCAGGAGTTGGACTAGATGACCCACAGAGGTCCCTTCCAACCCCTACCATTCTGTGATTCTGTGATTCTGTGATTCCAGGCACCCACCCCCCACCTTATTTCATTTCTCTAAGGAGAAACAAGAAAACAAAATACGAGACAGAATATGGGAGAATACTTTTTGCCAAGTACAGAGCAGTTTGTTTGCTATGCAATGAGTTTAACATTGAAATGAAGGGAAATGGGTAGTGTTTCACCTCAATGATCAAAAAGGTTGCTCATAACAAAATCTTAGAGGACATTATAAAGGAAACCAGAAATATAGCCTATAGTCTCCTGCTGTCCCATAATGTTTCCTCATGGCTAATTCACACATTAGTATCACAAATTGCTTACCTTACAAATGTTGTTAAAGACTTCATTGATACTTTGCCTTACTTTTTGTTTTGAGAGACAATACGCACACAGAAATGAGTTCTGGTTTTGCCAACAAATAGTCCCACATTCACTTTCTGCTAGCAGTAGTCGATGTTCCAGCCCCTCAGCAAATGTTTTTACTTTTTTGCTTTATTTTTTCTCTTTCCACTTTGCCCTAGTGAATATCTCCAAAAAATCTGGGGAAAAGGCTGCCCTTTGTAACCAAGACACAGCAGGTACTGTCTGCTGCAGATTATGGTGCGGGACTCCCTAGGTCTGTCCTGGGTCCGTCCTGTCACAGTTGCGCTCCATGGGAGCACATCAGTGACCTTCCCTGGACCTGCATATTCTGGACGGCATGGCACCAAGTCAGTCATCCCAGAAACATGTGTCTCTTCAGTGAAGAAAAGAGTGGAGTCTTATAACATGGAGGAAAGAGTGTATATGTCAACCAAGGAAAAGCATAGTGTTCATACTGAATTAAGTTAACATTGTTTAAAGATACAGGAAAAGACTTATTTTGGAAGCTTTTCCAAAATCTGTCATCAGAACTTTCTGTTAAAGCAACGTGAAAAAAGAAACTTTCATTTTGCTGAAATTTGTAAGGTTCCAGGTGTATTTTTCTGATAAAAATCAAATATAATAGTTTATTTATTCATTGATTTATTTTTTGCTGAATTTAATTTCTTACAGGCTCTTGAACAGATGCATAAACATATTTTCTGATGTATGGGAATTTTTATGTAGTTAAAACATCCTTTTCCATTCAAAATTAATACAAAAAATCAAGATTGGATTTGATCTTTTCTGAAAAGGAAATTTAGATGGAAAAAAAGAGATCTGACAACACTGGAAAATGTCATTTTGATGCTGAGGCAAAAAACGTAGCGTAACACTGAAACAATGTAAAAGCAAATTATGAACTTGAAACAAAACACTTCAGTGCTTTTGAAATAGGAAAACAAAAAATGACTCATTTCAATGCTTTTCTTTCAGAGTGTATGTCATTGAATCAACATGCTGCTATGGAACTTTTTCCAAATTTGACAAGCAAATATCTTCCAGTGCAATCCACTCGCCAAGTGTTTTTGACCAATTCTGGCTTTCATCTTCACAACTGAGAGCCAATACCAGCACTGTTGCACTTTATGTGAAGATTTTCACCAACAGGTTAAATTTGAGAACGTCTGAGTGACAGAACTCCATTTCCTAACATGCAGCGGGGACTTTCAAAAGGTTTTTTTCAAGTACTTAGTTGACTTTGGTGTTTTATGTCTATTTAAGCCTACATGAGCAAGGCATGTTCAGAGCTCTCACAAATCTGACTGGAGGTTGACCTGCATTCTTGGCTGCCTACCCACTGGTGGTGGTCTGGCTTCTGTTCTCAAGGTCAGTAAAATCAGCAAAAAGAGTAGCAGTGACAGTAAGTCCTAGGAGAAGTAAACAGATATCTATTTCTTCACACCATTTTCTTGACAACATGAGTACCTTTTCACCTTCTACAGAATTCAGTTTCTTTGGTCATAAATCAGAATAAAACACAGCCATGACAGATGCAAATATACATTAAATGATGGCATAAAATTTTCTGCACTTGCAAATATGTTTTATGAAGTATTTGAATCTATATAGGAAATTGAACTGCTTGGAGAAAAAAATGACAGCAGCTACTACAATTCACCCATCTAATAAGAAATATATATGATCTGAATACTTTTAATTATAATTTACCTTTATTCTTAAGGCTGGAGAGACATGGTCTACATGTACAATGGTATTAATCTCTTCTGGATAGTTTTCAAGGTTCAGAAAGGCAGTGAGAAAAGGAATTATAAAGAATAAAAGCATGGTAGTATGGTATATCATCAAACATATCTAATATACAAAAGGAGGAATGCAGAGAGCATTAAATGAAAGAAAAATGGATGTAGCTTTGTAGTCAGATTTTGGAGGAGTTTCATGAATTCGGTAACAGCAGTGAGAAGATTGAAGTTATTCAGGGGTTTGAATTACAGGTCTGTTAAAATCAGGATCAATGCATACCAAAAAGTCTTTCAAATAGGTATAACAGAGGATATAGCAGTCCTCAGTGCCATGTTGCTTCTTTCTCTGAGCAAAAATAGAGACATGTCTATGTAGGCTCCTGGCTCAGATTGTATCAGGCTTCTAGAAAATGCAGATCTGGATCTATGCCTTACAGCTGATCTGACTTTGGAAATTTCTGGATCTGACCCAACATCACTGTAAAAGTAGTAAAAAACCATGTTTAAGCTCCAAATATGAAATATGGGCCATAACAATGAGAGCTGGACCATATTTCCTCTTGCCAGTGCCCAAGCATGAGACAGGATATATCAAGTATCAAATAGAGTGACAGACAGGATGGATTCAGGAGAATTAAAATGCCCTTAATTCACTGTTTAAAAACAGAAAGGAATTTTAACTTAATTTGTTGTTTTGCTTTCATTTGCAATCTACAAGGAAAAGTGTAGGAATGCAAAGTTAGGGGAATGTGACGTTTAAATGTGACACATTCCTTGAAATACAGAAAACACCCTTTTGTTCTGACAGCACTTGTTTCTTTATTGGCTGGGTTCTTATTAAACCAAGTTTGGCATTTGAGCTTATGTTTAACCAACAGATTATTAGCATGTTACCGTACAAAGACTGAAGTTGTGTTTTGTACCTTAGCTCTATATGGAAACCCAAAAGGGCCAATTGTTAAACCAAATTTCTGTTCAGCTGAAAGTCTGGGATTTTCTTTGGGTCCTTTTAACCTCACCAAATGCAACTGGAGCTAGATGAGATTCAGCATACAGGTAGATAGTTTTTGTGTTTACATTTTATGTGCACTTCTGTATCTTGAACTGCAAAACTTTTCTCGTATTTATCCCGACAGTCGCTAATCTCCCTTTCTGCAAATAAACTCGTTCACTCTTAACCCTTTCGTAATTGCTTGGAGATATTGTAATTATACTTCTTCTACTTCAATTTTTGCACCCTTGGAAAAGGTGTTTTTATCTCAGAGAAGCCACACGGTTAAATCGCGAATGGAATATTTGGATTTCTGCATCCTGCTAAGACCTATTCAGAATGCTGCTGCAAATCTCATTTTCCCTGTTCATCACTTGGAGTTTGTTCTTCACTGTAAACCCTGCCACTGGCTCCTTGCTCCCAAGCATGTTAGGTACAGGTTTCTTTCCTCACTTTCAGTGCCCTCTGTGTCCTGTCTGTGATTGATCTTTGTGATTACCCAGCCTTCATCATTTCCCTTTGTGTTTTCTACCTCACTGCTTTGAACCACAGTATTTAATGTCAGGAGCCTGCTATAAATACCTGCACAAGTCCCCCATCACCTTCCTTCAGATTCTTGTTTCTGTTGTACCTTAACATGAAACTACCATTTTTTTCTGAAGTCTGTAACCTCTGCCAGACTAAGATGTTGTGCTGCTTCATCAGCATCAGCCTCTATTTATTTGATCTTTTTTGCCTTACACTTAGATCACAGATACTTGCGATGTGTATTCTGGTTTTGCTCTGTGTTTAAGCAACACCTTAAAAATGCTGTTCCATCCGTGCCTCTGGCTTTTACACAGCATGGGAGAAAGAAGACCGTTGAGCAGTGGGGGCAAAAGGATTAATTTAACAGATTGGTAGATCTAATAAATATGCTTCTGCCTCTGATGACTTTGAAGACTTGACTTTTTCCACTGATGTCAGCTGAGATGGAGTTTCACAACATACTTCGCTTGCATTGAGTTTTGTTTCTGCTCTGTCTTAAAATGCATTTGTATAACAAACACCCTCACTAGGAGGAAAAAGTACGCGGAATTTGAGTTGTGGTGGGGACACTTGTCTGTGACAAAGCAAGCTAATACATACCTAGTCTTCAAAGGTCCAAAGGCAATCTATACCAAAGGATTGGATTAGCCTTTTACGACCTGAAGACGGTCATTGAGTGGAGTTACTCATCTGGATCAACCTGCACATCTATTTATGAACTTTACTGAATTGTGGCCTTGGATAATAAAAAAATATCTGACTGATGCCAGAGGGGAAGCTGAATCCAATTCTTGTAAAATCCCTAGTGTTCAGAGGCCATTACATGTCTCCTTTTAAAGATGCATTTTAAATTCTTTGCCCTGACTCTTGGTGTTCAGAGGTGGCTTGTAGCATCTCTCCGGTGGCCTGGAACTGATTACACTGAAAATCAAGTCAGAAAAGTCTACAAACTTCTCACTTTCTGTAGTGCTCCAGTTGGGCAGAAAATCAATGTACTTAGCAACAGCAGTGACACCCATTTGGATTAAGTAAGTATGTTCAAATCTGCAAGTGAAAAGCGGGCTTGATGTTAAAATTTTCACCTCGTGAGCTAAGTGTATGTGAAGGGATGGAGGCTTTTTAGTGCTAGACAGAAATGAATGGAGAAAACATGATTTTGGATTGTTTTTTGGATTATCTTTATTTGGTTGTTTCAGTTTTATTTTGCATGTCTTACTAAACCATGTCTTCATTTCATAATATTACCTGCTTCACACTGTCTATGGATAGCTTATATTAAAAAGTGACAAAATCCTCACAAGTCACTGCAGCTTGCTTAATTGATGTATGACTTCATGTATTTTATGTCACAGAGGCAAATGTGCCCTGCCATTTTACTAGGCAGGGCTCAGCAAAGTAAATAAGAAAGTTAAAACAACTAAGTTCGTACCTGAGGCACAGGTGAAGTCAATTATCTATTCAGATTTCAGCCATATCTCCTTGTGCTTATTTTCTTGCTGTTTAAATAAGTTATTTGTACAGTTAACTATTTTTTATTTTTTTAATGATAATACAACAAGGTTGTGGAGAATAATTCATTTTTTTTTCCATGGCAGTAATGGTTATTGCTTTCTATATAGACATCCTCATTACATAATGACCTCATCTGTCAACACCAATCAGCTTTATGTTTATCCTTTTATCAGTATCCCAAGAAGTAAAGAATGGCTTGCCTTTCGGTGCAAAAATAGATTTTTATTTCTCTCCATCGTTTCTCAGCAAACTCAATCTTTTTAACTGGAGTCTGAGAAAAATCTCTAACATTTTTTTTTCTTTTTTTGTATGCGTTGCTGAAGAAGTGAATGTATTCAGTTAGATACACTAAAGGGCACAATCCTGTTTGCTTATCGGGATAAATCTGAAGCAGCACTAATATGTTCATCATCGTGCAGAAACTGTCAGAAAAGTCTATGAAATGCTTTTGACCATCAAGTGCAGGTATCGCCTTTACAATCAGGAAGTCTGAACTGAGGGAATTTAAGACTCAGGACTCTGAGTGCTTGAAGTTAGGGAACCAAATATGAATTTAGGAACTGATATAAAGAAATGATTTTCAAAGTTGTATGGAACACAGGAAATGAGGTAGAAACCAAAACTACCATGACAGTCTCAAATATTTGTGTTAATTTTAGAGGTTAAACACGCAATACCAAAAACTCTAACTCCTGCAATACTCAGGAATATATTTGTGTCTTTTCTGCTGGTAAATCCATAAAGTTGTCTAACTTCAATATTTCTTCTCTGTATCATACACCCTCGCCTAGTTTTGGGGCTATTTTGAGAAAAACAGCATGGATGTCCTAGCACTTATAACACAAATAAATATCATTAAATAAATCTGCATGTCATCTTTGAATTTCTTTATATGAATTTTGACAGATGGTCTGTGTCAAAATTAAAACTATAAAACTGAGTAACGTGATGACTAACAAGTTCCTGTGTGAAAAACATGATTAAATGGGCAGTTTTAATTGCTGCATGTAGTGTTGCTAATCTGGGGAACTCCACAGCTGAAATAACATTTTATGCTCTAGAACAACAAGAAGGAATTCAAGCTATTAAAATCTGTTTTTTTCTTTCTTTTACTATAGCCATCACAGCCCAGAACTAAGTACAAGAAAAGTAATTAGAACAACTTATTTTGGATATTAGTCTTTGTTCATGATTTGTAAATCAGCAGATTTCAATTCTTGCACATTTCTTTGTGTGTTTGATATTCCTAGAATTTAGGAACCCATTTGAGCTATGGCTCATTCAATATGTGTTTGTGGGACACCTTCCAGCAATGAGTGCAGTTTGAAGTGAGCTATTCAAGCTTTATGAGTAACTTGGCTCATATCAATGACTGGATGACTACATGTCTAAAAGAACATCTCTCTGCACCCCCGTGATACTTTTTTTGTGATGGTGAATTGTATTTTAGGCACTATAAAAGACTCTGTAGGTCCCAACATTTCGCAGTTCTCGATCTTTCATTTAGAACAGAAATTATATTCTCCCAACGCTGGTAAAAAGTAAGGAAAAAAAAGAAACCCAAAAAAGTCAAGTTGAAATGCCATTCCTAACACAGCACAGTGATAGAAACAAGGCCTTTATTAGCCTGTGTCCAGCCATGCCCACAGTACTGACATCTCAGGAAAGACATCTACATGATCACGGGGAAATCACAGAATCACAGAATGGTAGGTGTTGGGAGGGACGTCTGTGGATCATGAAGTTCAATCCTCCTGCCGAAGCAGGGTCACCTACAGCAGGCTGCACAGGACCTCATCCAGGCGGGTCTTGAATATCTCCAGAGCAGGAGAATCCACACCACAGAGTGAAGAAATTTTTCCTCATGTGCACATACAACTTCCTATGCTTCGGTTTGTGCCCATTTCCCCTTGTCCTGTTGCTGGGCAAAACCGAAAAGAGTCTGGCCCCATCCATTTGCAGCCCTGAGGAGAAGGACTTGGGAGTACTGGTGGATGAGAAGCTCAACATGAGCCGGCAAAGTGCACCTGCAGCCCAGAAAGCCAGCCGTATCCTGGGCTGCATCAAGAGAAGCGTGGCCAGCAGGTCGAGGGAGGTGATTCTGCCCCTTTACTCCACTGTTGTGGGACCCCACCTGGAGTACTGTGTCCAGCTCTGGGGCCACCAACACAAGAAGGACATGGATGTGTTGGAGTGGGTCCAGAGGAGGGCCACGAAGATGATCAGAGGGCTGGAGTACCTCTCTTATGAGGACAGGCTGAGGGAGTTGGGGCTGTTCAGCCTGGGGAAGAGAAGGCTTCAGGGTGACCTTCTAGCAGCCTTCCAGTACCTGAAGGGGCCTACAGGAAGGATGGAGAGGGACTTTTCACAAGGGTGTGTAGTGATAGGACAAGGAGGAATGGCTTTAAATTAAAAGAGGGCAGATTTAGATTAGATAATAGGAAGAAATTCTTCACCATGAGGGTGGTGAAACACTGGCCCAGATTGCCCAGAGACGCTGTGTCTGCCCCCTCCCTGGAAGTGTTCAAGGCCAGGTTGGTTGGAGCTCTGAGCAACCTGGTCTAGTGGAAGATGTCCCTGCTCATGGCAGGGGGGTTGGAACCAGATGATCTTTAAGGTCCCTTCCAACCCTTACCCTTTCTACAATTCTATCCTCTTGACACCCACCCATAAGATAAGTCTAGGCATTTATATGGTCCCCTCTAAGACTACTCTTCTTCAGGCTAAACAAGCCCAGCTCCCTCAGCCTTTCCTTGTAGGAACAGATGGTCCACTCCCCTCGTCATCCTCGTAGCCCTCCTCTGGACTCTCTCCAGTATTTCCTCCTCTTCCTTGAACTGGGGATCCCAGAACTGGACACAGTACTCCACATGGGGCCTCACCAGGGCAGAGTAGAGGCGGAGGAGAACCTCCCTCCACCTGCTGGCCACAGTCTTCTTAATGCACCCCAGGATACTATTGGCCTTCTTGGCAGCCAGGGCACACTGCTGGCTCATGGTTAACCTGTCTTCCCCCAGGACATCCACAGAGCTGCTCTCCAGCAGGTCAGCCCCGAGCCTGTACTGGTGCAAGAATCAATGAAGTCTACTGCTCAATATGCAGTACCTGTCAACAGAACAAATGCAACCTGTGTCAGGCTGTGTTGGAAGCATAGCAGAAGAAGAATAATGGAGAAAAGTCAGTTGAACAATCAAGGCATATACCGAGATTTTAGGATTTCTAGATTCATTTTCCATTCCAACCACACTTTTTCTGCCACATTGTCCAATAAAGACTTACGAACTTTAAGTGGGACTTAGGTCAGGTTTTGTATGGAGCAAATCCAAGACTTTGATCCTTAAAGCCATTTCTTGGTCTCATCGGTATGTAGAAGATAACAACATTTTTAGGAGTGGAGGTCCTTTGGGGCTTAGAGCTGTGTTTGGGCTAATGTCCAGCATGGCACCACCTTATGCCCCAGCACCGGCAGGATGCCCATTGTCTTGGCATCTCGTGAAATAAAGAGTAATCAGCAAAAGTAATAAAAAAACACAGGAAAATGCACCACATATTTCTGGGGAAAAAAGTTTTTGCCACCATTTTGCAAAAGTGACAAAATATTGTGGCAGTTTTTGCTAAAATCAGTATAATTTAATGAAAAGAGCAGCTCAAAAATGGCATTTCCTGAAATGACTCATGGCTGAAAGAAAACTTAATGAAAGCTTTCAAAACCATCTAGTCTTCTATCTAAAGTATACAAATAATCACCATTACCATATGGACTTCAGATAACTTTTAGTATATTAACTCTCTCATTGCTCCTGTGAGCTAAAGTAATACGAGTAGCCCTGTTTCAGGAAAGAAGCATTCAATTTTGGGTTACAACATTTTTGAAAGTGTTTGGATATATGGAGGTGAAGTAGCATCAAGTTTTTCAAATGTAGAGAGGAGTTAGGTGTTGAGGCACTATCTATTTGTTTCTTTAGAGATCTGAATGCTTTTAAAAGCGTGGTGGCTGTCATTTTGGAAAGAGCAATGATTGCAGTTCAGGCCTTTCTCCTTCCAGTCCCACTCACTATTCAACCAGACCAGGCTGCACCAGTCCAGCAAGAGCTTTTGACCCCAGACCTTTAGTCACACTGATTTATACAGCAGAAGTAATTAGTTTACATTACTTGTGCAGAAGTAATTAGTTTACTTACTTGTGCAAGTCTTGTTGTATTTAGGGTTCTCTTGAGGAAACCCATCCAACCGGCACTGGAACCTATGCTGCCAAAATTCCTGAAACCATGGATTTCGGTGATTGGTTTCTGGACGAAGCTGTAGGTAGTAATCATCAAACCATTTCACGTCAGGAGACTGGAGCTTGATCGTTATTCCACCGAGAGCTTCACGCTGATACCCGTCTGTCACGTCGTACCTGTCTGCCCAGCCATCACTGTAGGGATAAATGAAAGAGAGACAACATTAACCATTCAAAGGAATAAGAAAAAACTTTCTTAAAAATAAGATTTGGAGCCTAAGAGCACACACCCATGCCTGTGATTCTAAGTGGAGTTTAGTAAAGCACCAGCAGTTCTTCTATCAGAAGAATTCAGTGTTTTCCTTACATTTGCTTGTCATTGGCACCTTCTATTTAAATGACATAATCCTTCACTTCAGGTAGTTGAAACAACATTAAAAATTACAGATCCTGAAATCTGCTGTATATAGGCACTTCTGCATCACTCTCAACCTCACTGAGCTCTGGGGAGGAAATCTTGGATTCAGTGTTTTACTGACACTGAGATGACGCTACTCTTACCTGAAAGGAGGTAACCCTGAGGACAGGACCTGCGAAGGGCAGCACTGTGTTGCAGACCATGCCTGTATTGCACAATGGAGCACGGCACAAAGAGCCAGAAGCAACTTTTGAATGGGCTGACACCACTCAAGCAGAAATACCAGCTCAGAGCTCAGATGGCGTTACATCTGAAGCAGAAATACTAGCTCAGAGCTCAGCATGGCGTTGCATCTGAAGCAATAAATCCTCTCTGCAGACATGACTAACGAAGCTGGGCAGACCGTCACGTAGATCCATGTGCTGCTTCTGTTTCTTGGTTGCTGGTGGTTGTAGTATTATGAACCTGTGTGGTGCTGTCCTGCACACAGAGTTTTAATCCTCTTCTGTTAACCTTTGTGTTTGCAACACTCTGACCACAAAGAGCCAGAAGTGACTGAAAACCCAAATCAAACAAAATGTCACAAACTTCTTAGGGTAATTCCCCTCTCCCCAGTTTCACAATGGATATTCTTGGAAGTACTGACACTTACAAAGTTTCACTCAACTCCACTAAAAATGTACATACCACATTAAAGCACCGCAGATTTCTACTGTTTTATCATGAACATGATATTTCGGTTTTTCAAAAGCCCCAGGTCTTACAGTTAGACAATTGTAGAAGAATCTCAGATTAGGTTTTTTTCCCTCTAAGAAGGCACTGAAGTCAATGATTATAGAGAGCACCTTTAAATTCTAAAGGTCAAATAACTGAAGAATAAAAAAATAAGCTTAATTTGTCTAATTTAAAAACTTCATGAGTTGTTTAAAGGTAGCCCTAACTATTTTAAGTTAGTCGTAGTGTAAATGATGTGGATGACCTTTATCTGTATGGTTGCGTTCTATTTTGATCATTCACTGGCTGGCTAAGCTTTGCTGCTGTATTGCAGAGCATGCAGAAAATTGCTCCAGTTGCTTGGTCTCCATCACTTTCCATGTTGTCCACAGGGGGACTCAGCTGTCCTAGCACAGTGCAGAATTCAAGACCTCAGACAGTAACTCTTTTTGCGCAAGGCTTTTTTTCATTGAAGCCTGGACTCTCAACTACATCTTATTAGCACAGCTGCAACGTCAATAAATAGCAGCTTCACCAGGAGCAAAAATAATATCTAGTGCCTGGAATGAAAATGAAGGGACTACTAAACAACATCCAGATTTCAAATGCACTAATTTACTCAACACAAAAGAGTAAAATATACATTCATGAAGGAAGAAAGATGGGCGCTGATTTTCAGCTCAGGTAAAGCACTTGGAAAATTTGCCTTCAAGTTGAGATCCAATTAGGAATGAACACGTGTTAATTTTCGCAACCACACTCAGGAGGCTCAGTACAGGCAAACACTCCCTACCTTCCACCAGCACTATTTACTGGATGAAGAGTTAGAAACATTTATGGGCTGATTTGTGATAAAAGCTGCAGACAGTTTTTTAAATTTATGACTGATTTAATCTTGTCTTTGAAACATTCATCTTAATCTTTGGCAAAATTTTAAGCAATTTTATCCATCCTCATAAAATATGACAGGTTTTATGAATGCAGGAAGAGATGGGTTTTCTGTAGTGTGTGGTTTTTGTTTCACACTGAATAGAATTAAAGAAAATTAGAGCTGCGCTGTCAGTATCCCAGCGTTATGAGACATATCATAAACAAACTTAAAAAGAAACTGTTTTCTTGTAATTAATTTCTTTATCATTTTTCAGAGGAACAGTTTGGTAGATCTAATCCAGCAGAGTGCTATAAAATTCATAGTAATACTTTATGAATAATTATACCCTCTAGGAAGATTTGCAACAGAGACACCATTTTATAACTTTAGGTTATTAAAAAAGAAATAGCAACTTCATATTACATAACCCTTCTCAACTTCTCTGCAGAAGGGCTTCTTAATTTGACAGAGATTCTTTTCATTGAAATAAGTATTTCAGCTCAGTTTCTTGGGCAAAAGGCTTTTAGAATTGTGATATAAAAGTTGTACTCAAAGTGTGTATTATAGAGACAACAATGTAGAGATAATAAAGCCTCAGATAGATAAGGTGGCAAAGCAAATGGTAAACTGATACCTAAAGGTCAGTGAAAGTGAAGCAGGAAAACAGGCTTGCATGAATTTAAAAAAGTACCGGTAGTGTGTGATATTTAAATTCTGCACCCACACTAGAGTGACAAAACTTCTGGACTGTCGATGATATATAGATATAAACACATATAGATGTATTTGGAATATTAGACCTGTGCCATCCTCCGAACTCAGTATGGTGTGTGAAGGTGAGGGAGAAGGGGACAGAGAGGAAGATACCTTCTTATTTTCATATGGTCTTTTCTGTTGCTCCTTATACCTTCTTTCTTCTCCTAATGGCTTAATATTACTGCAGTAGATGGAAATATCATCGTGCTCCATTGGCTAGTGCATTATGAAAGGTTCAAAATAGTATTATTCATCACTAAAATTGACTGGTTCAGCTGAAGAAAGGTGCTCTGGCACAAGAAATTGGCTGTGACAAGGAGCTTCAACAGAAGTCTAGCTCACCCACAGAACCGGCAAGGTTCATAGGTCACCAGTAATGCAGTGCAGGACTGTGTGCTGGTGAAAGAGATGGTTCTTTATGTTAGCGGTGAGGTGGGTAGGATATTTAGGTGAACAAGTGGTTAAGAACATCTTCCTCACAGGTAGTAAAAGGAGTACAAGTGAACAGTATTCCAGTAATGATTTTGAAAGAGTCCAAACAGCTGAACTAGGACAAAGATATCCTTAACAGATCATTACACAGGTTCATTTTTTTTCCCTTGCATGGACACTGTGCTTTCCAATTTTATTCTGATTAGGAGATTAGGTGGATCTGATTATTAGAAATAGATGGTGTAGCTTTTTACTCAAAGGGAAAATGTCCTTTAAATGACCCCACCAAGAGTTAAAGATAGAGTTGCACATGAAGAAATCTTGCAGTGAAATAAAGCAGTAGGTGCACAGCAGCAGCACTGAAAGTAAAAGCCCCTTACTGAGATACCTGTCAAGTGTATGCAGTAATTCATATATCTCATTCATCAGCTTGCCAGGGTAGAAAGCTGTCGACAAGGTAAGAGGACTGTGACATGTGCAGATCTGGCTGCCCTCAATATTACACTCACTTTCAAGACAGTGGGGAGTTGCCTTTCAGCATGTGTTTTCTCCTCATCCAGTTTTTTTGTGTTTATATTCTTGGCTGTCAGACCAATGTCTGGTGCATTTTCCTTAAAGGTTGGTATTGTGATACAGGATAATAACCATACTGTATCAAATGAAATATATCTATTTTTAATGATCTTTCTACAACAAAAAAAAGGAAAAAAAAGCCATTTAAGAAAATTCTTCTGCACCAAAGAAAATAAAGAATTACAAAGGGAAGGAAAAAGGGAAGAGTGGATTTTAGTGTTGCAGTACTAGCAAGAGATTAACTTGAAACAGGAGGACTATTATACTAAAGTTCTTTATATGTTATCAGATCTTATTGGTGTGTGTACATTGTCCCAGCTACCATTTTTTGAAGGATAGGCCAGGGTGATGGAGATTTTAGTGAAAAAATACCCTTCAGAAAACGGAGGGGAAGAGTTCGGCTCCTTTGTTAAAGGTCTGTTTAATTTACTCACAGTAAATCACAACATAGTTTTGCATCACAGAAAAGCTCCAATAAATGTCACGACAAAGCCACCAATATTTAAAAAAAAATATTACTGAATAAAGATAACAATGAATAAATATAAACACAATAAAATATTTTAACATTTTATATTATTACTGAACATTCAATTACTTTTAAATATCTGAACAGAAAAGTAGAGGCAGATGAGACCCCATTTAAAAATCTCAGTTGCACAGCTGCAATTAGAGATCATGAGCACCGTGCTCGTTTCCTCCGCCACAACCTGGATACTAAAGGTAGGGAAAAAGTCTTCAGACTCCTGTAGCTCAGCATACCTGAACAAGTAGGACAGTCACTGTAGAACCAGTATGTATTGTTATACTCTACATACATAGAAGATAGAGGTGCAGAGTCTTGAAGTTCATGTTTGCTATGGTAAAATTTGAGAAACTGGAGTGTGGCTTCCTGGATTTTTTGTGTTTTGTCCTTTCCCATCTTTCATATCTTCCACGTGAAATAACCAGCACCAATAAGAGCTTCCCCAGATGGGTGGCCCTGTTGTGCCAACTTCAATCCACTTTGCCTTTCATACACAGGGATTGTGGGAGGAAGGAGAAGCAATCTTTGACAGCAAAGTGTTGATACCCGAGAAAGATGAGATGCAGGACTGTATCTGTTATGAAGAAATCTCCACCCGGTTGAATGAAGTCTTTTTGCTTCTTCTGGAAAGAATCACCATGGACAGAGCAGAACATTCAGGTGAAGAGCAGCACAGGAGCAAACTCGTGCTCAAAGCATTATGAAGAGGTCATTGGAAAGACACTTAATGACTAAAAAGACCTTTCAATGTGCATGATGGTGATGGCTGCTTTGGGTTCATACAGTAGAGTCAAGAAATTGCTAGACCTCCTGAAAAAAATTTACAAAAAGCTGATGTTAGTCAATCCCTGTCAACAATGACCTAAGTATGTAATTCCAAAAAATGTCTTCAAATACAAGATGGACATTGCTCCAAGAGTGCTCCATATCTACTTGGTAAGTAGCATGACTGTCAACAGCATGGAGTATGCTACTGATGTCAATCTGCCATCAGGGATAATAGGGATTTGCAGAGCTGATTGACACCTTCTACAGGACTAGCAAATGGTTAGAGTTGCACATCACTGTAAACAAGAGAAAGGAAGAGAACTACTGTCAGCTTAAACTAGAGAAGAAAATGTGAAAATCTTTAATTTCATGGTGAGATTTGTGTGAGACAACAATTGCTCAGAAGAGAGCATTAGATATGCATAAATAAAGAGATGATATAAAAAAAGATTTAATGGGTACAGAAAAAGAAGGGGAGTAGGAAGGAGGTGTTGCCTCATGCATCAGGGTTTCAGTCACGTGTTCAGAGATGCAGAGCACGGAAGGAATAATAAGCATGACAATATTGGCGGCAAGTATATGGTCCCTCCAGTGACAAGTGTCTGATTGATGCCATCAAATCTGGAAGATGATGTGGAGAAAGCTTTTTGTGACCCACTACCAGAGCATTCTCCAAAGCACAGGACTTATTGGTAATGAGAGGCAGGAGAAGAATGCAGCAGTTTGTCTATCAAGTTCTTGGAAATCCTATGTGACACTAGTTGGATATAAGCTGTACCTAGTGACAAGAGAGAGGAGGCTTTTCTGTAGGTGTTTAATCACTAGGTGGGGACCACTTGAGAAGGTTAAGACAAAAGGCAAATTGGGTGAGAACAACCACAAGAAATAGCTTTTGTGACTTTTAAGAAACAAAGAGGAAAAAGAGCAGACTTCACTAAGCCTAGAAAATTTTAAGGTTATATCTGTTGTAAAGAATGTCTAAGGAATTAAAGAATTAAAAAGTACTTAATTAAAAAGCATCATGCAGAAGAATGCTAGGAAATACTGTAAGGCATTGGTGTGCCCATCTCAGAGATGGAAATATACAAAAAGCAGAAGCAAGCTTAGATTTTCAAGGATCAAAGTGAAAGAAAAACATTAGATAGCGATAAAATGAGAAAGGTCTCTACAGGGAGAAAGTTACTAAAGACAAATCCCGTACAGCTTTTAGTATCAAACTTTGCAAAAGGAAAAGCTAGTGGTTAGTGACAGAGGTAAAGGGTCAACCAAAAAGTGGGAAGGTGATCCAGGAAACAGGCTTGACTGAAGTAGCTGAAGATTTGTAGCCTAAAGGACCAAACGCAATACTAAGGGAGAGAAGTGATAACTGTTTTCAGGTACAAAAAAGGTTGCAGCAAAAAGATCATATTTGTTTGTCGTGTTGATGTAAGTATTCACAGCTTAAACTGGAAGGAGAAAGACTCATTTTAGACACAAAGAAAATATTCCTCAGAGTAGAGTATGAGGAACTAGCTTGGAGACTCAGAGAATAAGTTGCACAAACATTCATCTGACATAAATGTCCATGCCTTGGCGAAGACAGTGTCCTGGGTTTGGCCAGAACAGGGTTAATTTTCACCGGACTCCAGGAAGGGGCACAGCCGGGGGGTGGGGGCTGACCCCACCTGGCCAAACAGAGCCCGGTATTCCATACCATGTGACGTCACGCTG
>Ga0065711_1004280_pt1 | contig 31833 bp, 33 predicted proteins | sample Hoacrofraction12_FD_59098 | JGI IMG/M metagenome (GOLD analysis project Ga0065711, IMG submission 59098) | Hoatzin crop microbial communities from Cojedes, Venezuela - Epithelial fraction 12 v2 (version 2) | ecosystem: Host-associated > Birds > Digestive system > Esophagus > Crop | place... | reverse complement strand
TGCTCCCCTGACGGCCGGTGGCGAGCCCCGGAGAGGGCGGGTTGGGCGACAGGCGCCAGCGCTGGGAGCGGGCACCGCTGTGCTCGCTCCTCGACATCGTTAAATCCTGACGCGAGGCTCAGGAGCGAGCTCCGTTCTCAGAAGTCGGCAGAAGCCCCGGCGCGAGAGCCGTGCCCTCCGGCTGCCGTGCTCCGCTCACAGCTGAGGTCGGGCGGCCCTGGGAAGGGCGGGCTCGGCGCTGGCACCCAGGAGCCTGTCAGGGTTTTTCTGGTTCGTGCGCTGTTACCGTTGTGAATTTGGTGGGCAGAGCCATCGGCCGTGCCTGCGCGGTGCCGCTGCCTGCTTCAGATGATCTGCGTGTCGTCCGAACGCCGGGCTCGCTCTGACCTCCGCGGGTGATGGGGACGTGTCTGAGGGGAGAACCGTGATGGGGACGTGTCTGAGGGGAGAACCGCGTGCTGATCCTTCGGCTTGGCGCTCAGGGAGCGCTGCGCGTCCCGCAAAGCACTGAGCGGTTTCGCAGGGTGCGTTAGGAAGGATGCCAGCCGGGGACTGCGGAAGCCCGAGTGCAGTTCTTGTCTCTGCTTGTTTTTTGATGGAGGCCTGTTCGCTTGACATTTGCACCCTTGCTTTCCCAAAATACGACTTGCACGAGTCGCAGCTCGGCTGAGCGAAGTCTCGTTCAGACGCTGGTGTGAGGACGCTTCAAGGGAAGAATACTTGGCTTGTCCAAAGAACTTTTCCAGTCGTTGCCTGAGTAGCAGCCTAAAACCGCCTGACATCTCCGTGCTTAGCACTGGTGTAGTGCGAAGCTGGCGTTATCCCGGAGCGCCTGAAGTCACCGTACTCTGTCTGCCAGCTTGCCCAGTGTTGGATGCTGGAGTTAACAGAGCCGTGATGGGCATTAGAGGGTCTTTGTCTAATTAGTCAGTGGCATTGTTCGTCTGGGGCAGTGTCACGCAGGAGCTAGGATGGCTGATGAAAGTGCGAAGAGAGAGGTGCGTTTCCCCTACCTGCTTCCCTCGAGAGTGTTTTTCCTGTGGTGGAATCGTGCTTGTGCTTCGGCTGGGCTTTCAGACCAGCTGAAAGAGAAGATCTTTCTTCTTTAGGAAGGAAAATGTCGTGGTAAGCCTGTGGAACCCGACAGGAGATGGCACAGCCAGTGCATTTCACAACTTTTTTTTTCTTTAATGATTAGATCTCAGGTTTGATTCTTTTAAAAGTGTTCTGAAAGATTTTGCTGTGTTCCACGTGTGGATTTTTCTTTTCTTATGTATGAGCTCACGTCTTTTAAAGAACCCCTAGAAATTCTCGATGTTTTGCTATACGCAGTTTCCTTCTGTACTTTACCTTTTCCAGGGTCTGACACCCTCGGACGGGGACAGACCTGTGGAGAGTCGTGTGTCCCCCCCTCTGGCTGCCTGGCTGCTGGCTGCCGAGCGTCGCTGTCTTGCTTGGTGCTTGCTAAGCTCCCCGGGCAGTGGATCCCCCCACTAATCCCCGCCAGCTTCGGAAGAAAACCAGCAGGCCCGAGCGTCACGTTCCGTCGTGTGCCAGACATGGGGCGGGCTGCGTCTGCCGGGCCGGACACTCTGGAAAGCTGCAGCTACTTTTGTCGCAGGTGTTTTTAACACAGAAGTATACATAGACGGGAATTTTTAATTTTGTTTTTTTTGTTTAGAGTAGTGAGTGTGTGGTGTGTTTGAGGGTTGTGTTTCCTGACCGAATAGGCCTTTTTAATGGTTAAGTTATAGGTCCCTGAAATGGAGGGTCTGTGATAAAAACGCTGACGTGGTTTTAAAGCTTTTGGAACAGTGATGCAGTAATAAGGAGCTAACTGCGTAGTCACTGAATGCTGAGCTGTGATTTTTCATTGCGAGAGTCTGGTTGTCTCGGGAAAGCCTTCTAGGCTTGATTAGGAGGTTTACATTCTCCTGAAACATTTTTACACCTTAAAACTTCAAACTCTTCAGTCTATTTTGGTAACACGATCAAGGTCTGCAAACAAGTAGCTATGAAAGAGGCGAATACGTGCCGCTGTCGCAGAGAAGGTGTAGGCTGAGCATGCCCGAAGGGTGGCTGGCTTGAAGCGGTGTTTATGTGCTCGTGATCAGTGGGGAGGCAGGCTTTGATGTCCTGGAGGGGTTTTTCTGCCGTGAGTGGCTGTGTGACCTGCTCCGCTCCCGTGGAGAGTGTTTCTTCCGCCACGGCGCTCGCGATCGAGTGTCTCGGAGACTGGGGGTAGAGGCAGAGTGTAAAGAGTCTGTGACCCGTGGTTTCTTGGCTTCTGACCGTAGTCACCCAAGCTCTTTGTGCTCTTCTCTTTCCCTTTAATTAAATAGTGTGATAACGCACTTCTGCCTTGCAGGTGTGCTTCTGAGGGTGACTCCGTGAGTGCTCGAGCCGGGCCGTGTTAGAGCTCCGTCCGGGTCTGCCTCGCTGCGGCCGGACCCTGCCCGTGCTGTGCGCCGTGGCTGCCCTGTTAGCTGGCAGCCGGCACCGTCCTGCTCTCCCCGTGGCTTGTTGCCTTCCAGGACCCTACTTGCGGCAGGGTGGGAAGGGGAGCGGCCCCAGTGCTCCCAGTGCCCTGCCCGGGCTCTGCCCCGCTGGCGGGGGCTGCTCGAGCTGCTGCTTTGGGAGCCGTTCCTGCATCCGTTGCCTGAGCCGCGGGGCTCAGCCCGAGCTCTGCCTGACGGGCCTGGCGCGTTTACGCCGTGGAAGTTTCGGTGCGTGGTTGTGCGACGTGGTGCTCTATAGATTTACGTAAAAGTGAGCAGAGTGTTTCTCGGCAGAAGCGTCTGTAGTGTGCGGGGAGGCACTTTTGCTCTGTCCAGAAGTAGTCATATCTGTTCTCCCAGGTGGAAGAGCAGCACAGATGGAATCTGTCTCTGCCCTACGAGCTTTGCTTCGAGTCTGGGTCCCTGCGGAGCAATGTTTTGTTGCTTGGAGCAGAACGTTTGCATTTGGAGACAGAGCATCAGGGTGAGAGCAGCCTGCGAGCGGAGGGGACGCCGTCTGCTTGATGGCCGCTTCATTGTGGGGAGGTAACATGGAACTCGGAACGGTGAAGGGGGGACCTGACGGTGCAGAAGCAGCGTCCGGGGAAGCAGGAGGGGTGATGTTCTGGAGTCACCGCGAGTCTGCCTGTGTGGGACAGCTAATATTTTCTTGTGAAGAGGACTTTTCCCTCCAAAAAGCTGTCTTTGATTCTGCTCCCTCCCCATATGCTCTGAGCCTCAAATGAGGAGGGGCTAGCACTGCTTGAACGGTAAAGCTTTCCCTTTTTATTCTTGAACCACCGCTGCCTTTGGAGGGCAAGTTTGCTCTTTTGCCTGCACCACCGTATATCTTGCATCGGTCTGGCAAGAAGCGTTGGAATGATCTCAGGTCTCCTTCCCGTTGCTCACGGACCGTCTCATTCCAGCAGTTAATGTGTCAGACCGCTTGTTTCACTCTGCCGTTCCGTGTTGACTTGCGTAGCCCAGGTAAGCAGCCAGGTTTGCCCCGTTTCTGTTGCAGTGCTGCTCCCGAGCCGGGCCAACGCGTTGCAGCTCGGAGTCTGTGGGATGGACACGCTCCCAAGTGCCTCCTTCCTCGCTAAGAGCATTCGGGAGATGAGGGTGGCTTCAAGTGCTGGGGTTAGGATGCCCGAAAGCGACTCCGTTTTCAGCGCAGAATAAGAAGTGTCCTTTAGCTTGGCGTTATCCTGTGTGCTTGTAGCTGGACAGAGCCACATTCCTCGTCTGCCTAAGGTTAGATTTTTCTCCCCTCTTTTCTGTAACTGTTTCCAACGTTGCTTTGAAGTTGTCTGCCTTAGGCTCGTTTTTTTCCATGTTTTCTAATATGCAAAGTTGGAGATGTGTTCTTCCTTTCCATGTTTTCACTGAGGTAAATGGGTGCAATCAGTAGAACTCTCTCTGCTGAGATTGTTCCTTAGCAGGAACAGACTTGGGATTCTTTGGCTTTCAAGAATAAATTCACCAGTCTCTTGCTTAAGAATAGCAGAGAGCTAGAGTGAGTCACCCACGGCATTTTCTGTTTCTGCCTTAACTTCTGCCTTCTCTGTAAATTAACGTAGAATTCCTTTTCCAGCAGTGTTGCACATACTTAAGCAGTCCTGTGTTTAGTTTTGCTCTGCAAAGAACTGGGTTCGCCTGATGAAAAAGAGCTAGGTTGCAGTTAGAGGAGAGAATGAAAAAATGGTCTTTCCGTTCATATTTTGACTTATCCAGAGGGCAAAGATCGGGTGCTTCTGTCTGTGTTGAACTTTTGTACTCAGATGCTGTCTTTTGTCTGCTAGTCCCTGTTGTAAATGCGATGGAGCCTCCTGGTAGCTCTGCGCGGGGCCCACGGCTGTACCGGGAGGGGGGATCCCAGCTTCTCTCCCTTGGCTTTCCTGCTGCTCGGAGTGAGTCCCTGCCACTGGCCGTGATGGGGGCTCGGAGTTGAACCCTTCCCTCCTCATCCCTCAAGGCAAAGTGTTGTTTGGTCCAAACTGTCCAAAAATATGGCAAGAAGAAACATTAAAGAGGAACTTGAAGCTAGCTTGGTGCTTGAGACACAAAAAATGGCTTTTAAGAGTTCCGTGGTATGAAGTTCCCGTTTCTTTGGGCGGTTCCGCACTGCTTGTATTCCCAGGGATTCCTCCCGCCGCAGCTCCCGTGGGTGCCCGTGCCGATGGCTCACCCACACCTCGGTGGAAGGAGCGGGTGGGGGCTTGGGGCTCCTTTCTGCTCAGCGGGTGAGGAGGGGGGTTAATCTGCAGGCGGGAGGAGGAGCTGGGTCAGACTTCTGAGGTCTCTCTCTCATTATCGAGTGTGTGGTCACTTGCGATCAGCAAGTCTAGCTCTGACTGTTCCGTGGATGCCTGTGGTTTCCGAGCTGTCTTCATTTAGTGGAGACAATTTAAAATACGCTTGTAAAGACTGAAGCAGGACAGGAGGAAGTGCTTGATTTACGGAGGGCACAGTGGGTTGTTTTCCCCTCCCTTGATCGCAGAGCCCTGTGAACTGAGCACTTCCCCACAGCTCTGCCGATCCCGAGGATTGCAGGGCAGTTCATTATGTTTTTTGAAATTGTCTGCTACAGTGCTTGTCCATCAATTTCTAGAAAGCTCAAGCTGTTAAAAACTGAATTTTCCTCCGTAACCTTTAGGCGTGATGAATTCCACAGGAATTCCAGGCTGGAGCTGCCCCTTCCCACCTGGGCTGAAGAGCAAACCTTGAAGCCAACGGTTATTAAGATCGAAACTCTTCCTATAGCTTCATCGGAGTGACTCGTGACATAACCGAACTGCTCACGGGGCTTTATCACGCTGCGCAGGGAGCCGGTGTCATTATGAAGCGTGGGCTGCTCAGCTGGGACGGAGCAAGTCCGAGGCTTGGTTTTCCAGGGTCGTGTGGTCGCTGCTTGAGTGCCAGCAGTCTGAATCTGGGGGATCGCTCGGCTCTGCTAGTGATGCTCGCGGAAGAAAGCTACTGAAGTTCTTGAAGTTAGGAGCCTGATCCTCATGTTGTTGGGGTTCACCTTGTGTTCTGCTGGGCTGCAAAGCTGGTGTTCTCCTGTCCCAGCCGTTACCCTTTACGTCATCTTTAACGTAACTGCTGGTTACGGGAGCCTCAGCTCTGGTGGTTCTAGAAAATGTCTCTGCTCCGTTGTAAGCAGGCAGCTTCACAGATGCTGCTTTGAGGTCATTTGTTGTAGTTATACTGCTTTTGTGGCAGGGAAATGAAAAACTCTGTTCCGGTGATTTTTAGGGAATTTATCCTTGCACTGTTTGGTGGTGTGGATTTTGTTGTTTGTGCGGTGGTTTGGGGTCGGCTTTTTTTGTGGATTCATTCTTTTTGATCATATTGCTCCCTGAATAGTTATCATGGCACTGGAGTGCTTCAATCAATTAATTCGATGTGACAAAGAACCCATCTATAAAATCAGTCTAATTACTTTGCAGTTATATTTTGAAGCATAATCCACTTGGGAAGCTCTTTGAAATTCCTCGTTAGTGTTCGGTCCCTCCCAGTACTGACGACTGCCTCCTGCGCTCACAGGGATGTGACGCTGGCCGCGCGCCGCGGCTCGTTTCGCTAGGATGTCCTAATGTGGCTTCTGTCATTGAGTTCAAGGTCGCTGGTTTCTGTGATTGTACGTTCTTGATTTTCTAGCGCTAGGAAAATCTTGAGTCAATTCTCTATTCTTGAGTTCGGTGGTAGCACTCTGCTTGTTTAGGTTTTTTCTTTTTCCCCAAGTAGAAATTCTGAAAGTGAATAATCAGCAAACATCGCAGGTCTGGTAGTCAAAGGCCAACAGGACAGGGGAGAGGTTTTTTTAAAAAAAGTTTTTCGCCTGTGGCTCAGGAAAGAGAGTTCTAACTCTGTGGTTTGAATCTTAGATGATACTAGAGGTTACTCTCAAACTTCAGAAAAAACAAGTATTAAGCTATGTAACTAGAGCCTTTTTTGACTGTTGAGATCAAAAGCTGGTTTCAGGACTTGAATTTCTGTTCACTGCTGACCCTGGAGATTCCAATACTCCCAAATCAAATTAGTTCATAGTGCCCTAGGGGTTTTTTATAATTTTTTATTTCAGATAAATCCTGGTGGATCACTTGCGTGCTTCTGTAATAGAAATGATCTCAAACTAGAGAGCTCTGATTTGCCTTAACGGTCATGACTGTCACTTTGTTGGTGTATATTTGGTAAGAGAAGTGGAAAAATGCTTAAGAAGAGGTTTGCTGTAACAGTTCACTTGCCAACCGTGGGCCTCTGTGCTTGTCAGTTTTTATTGTTACAGGGCAGGATGGGATGTGGAAATGAGAGCGCTTTGGCTTGCAAGGAACTTGCTGATTTTCATGGTTTTCCGAGCCGAGGCTGCCTGGAGGCTGGCGAGATGAGCGCGCTCCGGAGGCCGTTTCCACTTCTGTTCTCATGGCGGGTATCGCCCTGCCGTCCGCGGGCCGACGCTGGTCGCTGCAACGGGCCTTTGTCAGTTCTGCTGTATTTTTCTTAGAATTTGAGTGCAGAAGCCTGACAGCAGCCCCCTCGTGTCAGAGCAAGAGCTTACAGCGAGAGCTGTTACGAGCCTCATGTTCGTTGGGAATTCCGATGCCGCTGGCTTCCCGCTGCTGGCCGTGCTGGGACCCCCCCGTCGGCCGTGCTGGGACCCCCCCGTCGGCCGTGCTGGGACCCCGCCGTCGGCCGTGCTGGGACCCCCGTCGGCCATGCTGGGACCCCCGTCCGCCGAGGCGACGGAGCAGGCCAGCTTTCTTGTGTCCGCGTTGGTGTTCACACTTCAGGGGTCTGCTCTGTACAAGCGCATGCTGACGGGGCGCGATGGCGTCCATCAGAACTGGCAAGGAGCTGGCGTGGGCGGGCAGCTCGTAGCGGCCTTGGGGTGGTGTTAGCTGCTGTGTGACGTTCGCTGGCGTGAAGGTCGCGTTTCCTCAGCCGGGCGCTGCTTTGTTTCGGGTTAACTAGAAAACGTGGAGGGAATTCGTCCTCTTGTGGCGTGGCCGAGGGGACAGGAATGGGAGCGCAGGACATCTGGGTTTCATCCTTAACCGTGTTTGACTTGCTTGGTGTCCCCAGACAGAAGGTCTCTGGTTCTGGGCTGCCCGTCTGCCAGGCTGGGCTGCTCTTCACTTTACTCTCTGCAGAGATGTCCTGCAAATTCAAGGTGTTGTCTTGTACCGCCGGACCGTTGCTCAAGCGTAGAAGTTTGCAGTTCCTTAAGCAGTTTCCCCTCATTCTGCCAGCTGATCGTGTTCTGTTGTGCAGGAGTTTTCCTAAGGAACTGGTGCTGTTTTAGAGAAAGGCACTGCTCTGCGGAGAATCCAGCCAGTGAAATCCAGCGTTGCCAAGACCCGAGGCAATGTAGAGCAGGCAGGCAGAAATTCTGATATTGATTTTTACCCTTCATAAGTTACTTTGGATGTGTAAGTAAAGCTGTGTATTTGCTACAGCTGTTCCGGGAATAACTGCTGCCGATTTCCTATCGAGCGCTGTTACAAATAGGGGGAAGGAAAAAAGCAGCGAAGCCCCCTGAAGTCCCCAGTGAAAAGAACAGGCGCAGTGTTGTGAAGGCACCGGAGGACGTCGATGTCTCTAAAGCAGTCTGTGACATTGACCCTGAGGTCAGCAAACCTCACCACCTCTGTTGAGGAACGGCTGAGCAGTATTTAAAGGCAATCTGTCACAAACCAAAACCACCCCCAACCAACCAACCCCCCGAAACCCCCACCTTCAGTGTCATGTGTTTTGTGCACTGGGGAGGAGTGGAGTCCTGATAAACCTTTGTCTTGCTTCTGATTACTTTCTTCCTCCGCTGTGCCTTACCATTTCATCGGCTCTCTCGTGGAGCACCCCGTGGCGCCGGAGGACGGTGTGAAGGAAGAGAAGGAAGCAGCCCCGAAGCCCCGCGCGGGAAGCGTCCACCAGGCCGGCTGCACAGCCGTCGAGCTGAGGCACGGGCTGTTTCCTCACTCACTGGTGGAGCTTTTTACTGCATCTCCTCACGATGGGCTTGGGGTCAAAGTCTGCATTTCTGCAGCCCCGTTTGCGAGTTCTGTTGCAATAGATCACGGGGCGTGGGAGGAAGGATTCCTTGAATATTTTAATGTCTTCAGTCTTTTGTGTGCAGAGCTGCTTGGTAGGTGGGACGTCAGTGTTGGGCTGCCTGGGGAAGCTCATCTGCAGTCCTTCCTCTGCAGATGTCACATCAAGCAGGTTTTGCTGAAATGACATGCCTTCAGCATCAACAGTTAATTCGTGCGTGAGTGGGGCCGGAGCGCCCACCGGCAGTGCTGGTCCTGCGGCCAGGCTGGCCAGCTGACTGGTGTCAGGGAAGGCTGTGATTAAGCAGCTGCTAATGAGGCTTCCAGCCTACAAGTGGTCGACAGACTGTGTGTTGGGAACCCTGGTGCTAACGTTTGGCTAATAAATCAAGAGGCCTGAGGCCAGTGTAACAATATTAATTAGCATGCTGGGGTGCTCGCTGGGTGTTTTTTTAGCTATTTTTTGCTCCTGGGCTTATGGACTATAAAGCCTGAGTGTGGATTTTATAGTGTAATAAAAAGAAACACTTCTGCTTGTAAAAGAATGAGACTGCAGTAAATCTCTGGTGAAATCAGGCCAGCGAAAAGGATCTAGGTGATCCCAGGCCTTTGTAAAGAGTATTTATCATGTTAGCAGTTAATTGAAATGGTCTGAGATTTTTGTAGCGTAATGATCTTTTCAGGTAGCCTGGTGTTACTGCCGGTGTATGAACTTCATTCTCGGAGGTGATGTTCCAGTGTGCTTTCCTAGGGACCACGCTTGCATCTTGCTCAGTCTCTTCTGGTTTTTTTACGGTTTGTCGGGCTGTGGGAAGCGGCAAGGGTGGCTGCGTTAGGAAACTGCCTCCTGCTTCAGCCCGCGGCTGCCAGGGCACCGGCCGCGCTGCTCCTGGGGAAGCTGCTGACGCTCTGCAGCCGCACCCCGAGGAGCCGCAGCGTCCGTCCAGCACGGGCTTGTGAGCTGACGTAAACCGGGCGCACCCCCCGTGACTCCTCCGCAGCTGAGATTACCGGGGAGTGCTGTTTTACACCGCAAAGCGCTTGGCCTCTGGCGAATGGTTGAGTTCAGTCTGGGTGCCTGCGTCTTGTGAAGGCGTCTGTGCGCCCGCGGTTTGTTGGGGGAGCAGAGGCAGCGGGACCCTCGGACTCTGCTCTTCTCCCGGAAAGCCCCCTGAAAGCGAGGGCTGTGCCCGGTGCCTTCAGCAGGGCGTCGGTGTGGGGCTGGGCTCGGCGGGGATGTGGCCGCTGCCCTGCGGGTTCGGCAGCCCGCACGCGCCAGCCCTGCGTGGGGCTCTCCTGGCACGGCTGCTGCCACCAGAGAAAGAGAGAGAGTCACTTTAATTTCACTTTCCATTACAAATGCAGAAATAATTTTATCCACTGAAAGGTCACTTATTTTTAAAGGGACTCTGACTCAGAAATGACTTTTCAAAAATACTACTTGTAGCAAATAGTATCTTCTAAATGATCAAAGCTGGCCTATTTTAAACTGCAGCTTCAGTTTGTGCTCCTTCGTTTCTCTGCTTGGCTAGCTGGCTCGATGGGAGTGCATCGGCCAGTTCCACTCCCTGGGCTGCCACGCCGCCGGCTGCTGGTGGCAGACAGGGTCATGGGAGGCAGAGGAGGGGCAAAGAGATGCAGTGGAAGTAAGGACATCACGGATGCTTTGCTCTTGCTCCTCTGGTTGTATAGGTTGCTTTCACCATCTTTTTTAATCCATTAAATCCAGTTGGAAATAGGTGTCCTTTGGGGTTATGGAGAATTTAGTGTGGGGGGGAAATAAGAACTTTGGAGGTTTTGACTGCGAGGCAGTGTCTTGTCATGAGGCTAATCCCTGCGTAATAATACTCTTGCTGTAGCAAGCAGGATTCGGAAATCTCATTTGCTAGCAACAGGGAAAACACAAAACAGCTGATAAATTCTTACATTTGTTAGATTAAAAGCATTAATGCTAAAAGCACGCTCTCCAGTTTGACCTTTGTGCACGGCAGTGGGGAGCAGCGTTAGTGCACGCTGAACATCTGCTGTGAAACTGGGGAGAGATCACGGCAGAGTGAGGCGAGAGGTGCGAGTGCGCTGGGACCCGGCGCGGTGACTCGCCCGTGGCTCGGCACGGCCCTGTGGAGCAGTGTGCCACCTACGTAGCATATTTTCATGAAAACTAGGAATTTGGGGGAAATGACCATCATGAGTTTGCACAGTAGTGCAGAATCTTTTTGTATATTAGACAAGAAAGTTCCTCAGACTAAAAACCAGCTGTGTGTCTGCTGCCAAAATCGCAGGTGATGGTGATGATCTGCCAGACTTCCGCAGCATTTGCAGTAGGGCAGGAGAGGTATGTTTAATGTAAGTTCACAGGTCTGGGTGAATTCCAGGTGTGGTGATATTTGAGACCTCTGTTTCCCTGTAAAAAACTCTCTTTTATAAAGAGGCAGCAGGCATTTCACAGGCTGACGTCTGTTTACTGATCTCTTAGCTACATTTGGTCTTAGAAATGTGTGGGTTTTTTTGTCCTCCCCTTTCATAAAATTGAAATGCGTGTTTCTTTTCCACCCTAGGACATGGTGCAGGGCGAAGAGCACAGATAAAGAACTGTCCACCGCTGCCCAGCCTGTTCACCTGCCCTGAGGACTTCATGCGGCAGGACGCAGGCTGATGCCCTCAGCACACCCTGCCATGGACGGGGGGAAGAGCTACCCGCAGCACGAGCACCAGCAGCCAGGCAATGCACTCTACAGCATCCCCGGGCTCCGCTCGCAGCTCGCCATGCCGGCCGTGCAGGTGAGGCCCCGGCAGCTCTCGGCGAGGCGTGGGGCCGGGCTGTTTGCCGGGCGTCAGCAGGAGGGCTCTGAGCAGAGCCAGAGGTCCTGGGATCCTTGGGCGTGTTTGCGGGAGCTAGATGCCGGACTTCCTAGGCAGCTGTCCAGGGGCACGAGGTGTCAGTTGGGAATGATGCTGGGGGCTTGAGGTGACAGCTGTCTGGTGCCTTTGGAGTGGGAGGAGGAAAACAAGGCTGTGATTAAAGCAATGCCTCTCCCAAAGCTGGCAGGTGCCAGGCTCCTGGGGAAGGGACTAAAGAGTTTACGCAGAATTGCAAACTTCGTTGCTGCCCCAGCTTGTCTCTCTGAGACATACCAAATCTATTGCTGGGTCCAGCTGCGCCTTTTCTGAGAGTGGCAGAGATGAATAGGGTTGTACTTGTCCTGGTACGACTGCTAAAACAAGACCACATCCCTGATGCGTTTGTTCTCCACAGAGCAGAAAGCAAACCTCTATCCCAAAATAGCTTACGTGTTCCTGCAGCTTTCCGTTTCTAACGCTTGTCTGAGTTCTGTCGCGTATGGGAATGCTGAGGTTGAGAGGAGAGGCCCGTTTCACCAGTGCGTGAGGTATCGTTGCTTTGGACACAAAGAAGGACGGGTGAAAGACTGGTCTGTAGCTGAGTGACGAGATGCTGTGTTCTTTCCGTGTTTATTTGTAGGTTCTGAGCTGAAAGCTTCCCGGTAATGGTGGAGGCTGTTTAGGGAGGTGGGAAGACAGAAAGAAAAGAATGGTGTTTTCAGGTGCTTATCTGTGCAAGCCAATTTCGAGTTAACGGATTGGTGCTTGCTTTCCACAGAGACTGAGGTTAAAGGGCCGGGAAAGGGGCCTGAGCCTTGTGTCCTTCTGGGGACGGTAACCAGACAGAGGGTTCGAAAGCTGAAAGTGGGGTGCAGCACTCGATTTCTCCTACCGTGAGAGGTTGAGCCGTCTCTGCTTGCGGCAGGCACTGCAGGGGAGAAGTCGTAAGCCCGGCCTTGGAGCTGCAGGTAACTGTGCCAGAGCTCTGCTGCTGTAACTGTTCTTGTTTCTCCTTTCAGAATTCCATGCTGGCTGCCGATTCATGGAGTAGCTGCTACCCTGCCTCCTTCCCAGCCTCATCTTTCCCAAGTGAAAACCAGTGAGTGCTCTTCTCCTTTGTATAATTCCCCTCTGCTCTTGCACACCCTGTGATTCAACTGTTTCTCTACAGCTTTCCTTGTTTACTTTATTTCACTAACTGATGGGGAAATAATTGCATCACACGCTGATCTTGTGGCATTTCATAAACTGCTACATCTTGGAAAAAGCAGCAAACAGCTTTTTTTAAAAAAATAAAAGAGAAAAACTTTGATTTCTGGTAAACCTGGAGGCTGCTCTAAGGGAGGAACAGCCTTGTTTTAGCCTGGATTTGTTACGCTAATGCAGTTGTTGAAACAGCCCATCAGCAGGATCTGGCTGAACAAAGAGATGGTGCAGTCTCTAGCTTCGTAGGGTGGTGCAGACCAGAAGGAGCAGGAGGTCTTACGGTACCAGGTGGCAGGCTTACGCGGCCAGCGAGGTGCCGTGTAGGTGCCTGGAGGCTGACTGACTGCTACCATCTCATCTCTGTATTGAAAAACCGTGCACAGCCCCTAACTGCGCAACCCAGAGTTCGTCAAGAGCCGTGACTCTTTCCCCTGGCTGCAGCTGATGTTCTTCACTGATAACCTCATCCTGCAAGGTGTGAGGGGGTGAGAATGGGCTCGTGTGAGAAATGGTGACTTACTTCTGAGTGAAGCTGCCTAGTAGACAGCACGGTTTAGTGCTGTAAAGTGGAGTCGTGATGGATTTCAGTGGCCCTGTCTGATGGGAAGAACGTCAGCCGTGTGCCTTCTAGATTCAGTGCAAAACCTTTTGTAGATTACGTGCCTAAAATTTTTGAGGGATCTTTGCATAGCAGTAAACGTTGTCCTTCCTTCTCCCCCTTTGTGATGAACCTCCATCCTTTATTGGAATGTAGGATATGACGGGAGGTGTTTGGGACAACATAAAGTGGCCTTGTGCCACCACCGAGTGACTTGGTTTAAGGGTCTGTTGGGACTGGGAGATGCGGACTGGGAGGGTTTGAAGGCTGAGGCGGCTGCTTTGGTCTCTGTGAATACAGGGAGTGGCACAGATACACAGGATGTGTTTTTATTTAGGTCAGAGGTGGGGGGAAGGAAAAATAAAAGGAACAGAGCTTGATATCATGTGCTCATAACTGTGTTCCAGGTGCCTGAGGATTTGGTTTAAGCCCCTTCCTAAAGGGATTTTAGCATCTTCATGGAAAACAGAGAGCTCCATCCTCTGGAGTGTCCCAAGTCCCAGCCTGGCTGTCAGCAGTGAGGATCAGCTCCTCTCCAGGGGCACGAGACGTGCTTTGTCTCTCTGTTAGTTCTGCTTGCTTCCCGTATCCCTGGTCCACCTCCGTCTGCGGAGTGAGCTGGCCAGCAGCGCCGGGCTGGGTGGAACAGGGCAGCTCTTGACGTCGGGTTAGCAGGAAGCTGTCCCACAGGTGCTGGAGGGAGCTCTGCCTTGCTGTTACTCCCCAAAGTGAGAGTTTGAGAGGAGTTATCTGATAAGCTCAGTATCTGAGCTCTTAGCTAGCCTGTCTCTGATTGGAAGAGGGTGTACTTTTTGAGTATGATTCCTGTAAATTACACTTGGTGAATCCTCGAGAGAGCTATAACAGAATTTCTGTTTTGCTGTATTGAACCGCAAGATTAGATTGTGTTTGTCTATTGAGTTGGGTTTTTTTTCTTTGACCATTTGTTCTGGTTTTGTCCCTCGCTTTTTTCCTCCTCAGTACTGCTCTGCTGCTCGTGTCAGCTCTGCTGGAAACGTTAGAGCCTTGGTCCTGCAAAGACATGCCTGCATTTAACCTAAATGCAAACTTGTTGACTTTGCTGTAGTTACTTTTGGAAATGAGGCTTGTTGTAGCAATTACTTGCTAGAGAATGCTTTAGCCAAGGCTGCACTTTTGGCTTCCTGTTCTCTAGATCCTGGTAATTGTAAAAATTGCTTTTCAGGTGAAACTTTCCCTATCTGTATTTCACGAAAAGCAGAGAAGTCTGTCCTTTTGTATTTGAAAGCTGCAACTGAGTCTTTTTTAGATGGATTTATAATTAGGAAGTTACAGGTAGGAATCCTGAAAGGGATGGAAATATTGAAAAATGGGATTTAAAGGCAGTTGTAATTAAAGCCCATGTTGTAAAACAGAAAAATGCGAATGGCGTTAGAGTTGGTACAAGTTTCTCTTCAAAATCCTTGCAGAAGAAATCTCATTTGCAAGTGGCTGTGTTTGGACATGGCTTTATTCTCATAGCAACAGCTTTGTACTGAAGCAGGTTTTTCCTGTTTCTTTTCAGTAGTCAACTTTCATGCTAGAGAATTTCTTTAAAAGACACCGAAGCTTGCCTCTTTGATTCAGATTTTCTTAACCTGAAAAATGTAAACAGTGTATTAAACCTTGCTGAAAGAACAAACGAGGTTCAGGTCCCTGCAGGGAGGAGCTGCAGCTCGGTTCATTTCGAAGGCGGTTATCCCTGAGGAGCTGGGCTTGCTTTGCAGCTGCGGGCTCAAGACGTTCCGTGCTTCAGGGAAGTCTGGGTCAGTCCAGTTGTGCTGTTGGAAGTGGTGTCACACATCTGCAAAAAGGTGCTTCTCAAAACCTGGAGTAAAGCTTTCTTTCCCCGTTTCCAAAACACACAACACCCTCTTCTGCTGTTTTCATGCCCTTTTCTACTTTGCCGCCTGTGCGTGGAGTATTGCTTACTGCAATAGTAAAGTAGGCTGTGAAAAACATAAATTGGTCTAATGACGGGGAAGAAGAGTGCCAGACTGGCACTGAAGCAGCCTGTGACCTCGCCAGCTCATCTCTGATCTTCTGCTGGACGTGGCGTTTGCGTCTCTGCACGGAGGGCTGTAACGTCAGAGCGTGAAGTCAGGCCAAAATACAGCCGGGAGCTCTCCAGTGGAATCGCAGCGTGGCCCCAGAAGGGCTGCAGATGCAGCGGCTGCGTGGCTGAGCAGCAGGCGTGAAGCACGCGAGGCAGGCGCGAGATCACAGCAGTCTGAAGAAGTGGTGTCGTAGCAAGGTCAAGCTGTCGGGTATGGAGACCCGTCCCCCGGGAGGGAAGGGCATTGCATTGCTCGCCTCCGACATGAGGATTCCTGTCCCCAGGGTGTTCCTCTAGGTCCTGCTGTTGAAAGTCCCTAGCCTCAGGAAGAGTGAAGGAAGTTATCAAATTCTTTACAAATAAAATAACAAACCCCAAACCAAAAACAAACCAAAGCAATCCAACAAAAAAACCGCCCCCAACAACATTCTGTGGGAGCACGTGGATAGCCCTACCCTGAGACCCGCTGGCTGGACTGACCCCGAAAGGTTCGGGGAGTCAGACGGCAGCTCAGCTTTGCCTCGCACCAAACTGTTCCACTGCTGCTATGTGTAGAGTGGGTGGCAGCAAAAAAAAAGCACTCTTGCTCTTGAAAGCAATTGTCTGAACTTGATACCATCCAAAGATGCTCCCCAGCCGGCTCGTACCGGCCCGGGACTCGGGCGGAAGAATGTCTCTGGGCCAGCCGCTTGGTTGCGCAAGGAAGGGTAGGAAGCGTCTCTGCAGTCGGACTGCTGGTGCCCGGTGGGTCGGAGCGTGCCCACCTTCGTGTCCCTCCCTTCACGTGGGCGTGGGGGTGCGACACGTTCACCGGAGCCTGGCTCTTCGTGGGCAGGTGGAGCGTCTCCGCGACAGGACAGGGACTGCCGGTGCTGGAGCTGATGAACGCAGACGTCGTTCTCTATTGTCCAGGCCACACGTTCCTGCTTTAGTGCTGCAGCTGGAAGTCAGCTCTTAGGATAAGGTTGCAAATAGGCAGTCTTTTGTAAATCCAGTGTGATTAAAGCCAGTATAAATTTCCTTTCTAAACTGATTCTTAGTTACCCAGTGAAACACCCTCAGCCTCTGAGGGGAAGGCGTTGACCCAGTGCAGCTTCTGTGGAGCAGTTACCAGTGCCTGAGTCCTGGGAGGGTGAGCAGGTTTGTGCAGGATGGTCTTGCCATGAGGCTGCTTCACGTCCTTGCTATGGCAATGCAGCAAGGTTTCCAGACTTGATTCTTCCACTTGACAGGTTTTTTTTTGCAGTTTAATTCAAGCTAATGTGTCAGTGGCTTGATGCCAGCTCCTCAGATGAGGGTGAATGTGAAGTTCTTAGTGAAAGAAAGGTAAAGCACAGCACCAGAGGTACTAACGGGACTTGGCACGTGCTGTGTGTTTGGTGGCTTTCCTGAGAGGATCTCAAAGCAGCGCACTGAGTTGCTGTTGGCTCTTATTTCAGGCTGGGAGAAGAAAGTGCATCTCGCATTCGCAGAGTTGAAAACCAAGATTAAAGGAAGCAAAATAACATACCAAAGCTGGTCATTCCACAGCAGGCCAGGCCAGGGAGGCTGGGGCTGCCTTGGTCTCCTTCCCGCTACCTCAGCTGACTTGTCCGGGCCCGCGAGGTGCTGGTGAAATAGGAGGCGGCGCTCACTTTTCCGGTAAAAATAGTTTTCCCCTTCCCTGGTTAGTTCATTAGCGCTGTCCGAGCTCTGTCCTGGTGCAAGAGAGACGGTGAGAACGCAGCAGTTTCAACTTAAAAGCAGCTTAAACAAGCCTTTCCCTGTATGTAAATACATTAATTTCCAGAATTTATGCGCAGGTTTAATTTGCCTGACGAGAAGAGGACTCGAGTGTCAGCGCCGGACGGTCTGGTCTGCGGCCGTGCTCGCTCCACCGCTGCGGCCGCGCGGGCAGGGTCCCTGTGGCCGTGTGTCTCTGCAGTGGGTAAAAGCGTGCCAGCACTGGAGAGAGGGCGAGGGAGCTGTTTATTTTTGGGGGTGTTATCTTTAATGATGACAAAAAAGCAGGAAAAATGTATTTAGCAGAGCGAGAGAACTGTGTTTGCACATAAATCCATATGTATTTGTTAAGCATGGTGTATTAATGAGCTGCTAGCCACACATGGCATTTTAATTGCTCACTAATAGTTTGGCAGCGCAGTCATTCCCTAGCTCTGCTCCTGGGTAAGGTTCCTTTTTCAGTTTTGCTTCTCTCTCCCCCCGCCGGTGCCTTGTTAAAGTTTATTGCTGTGGGTTCTGTAACTCTGGCATTACGAAGAACGTACAGCTTGCCACGAGAGGAAACCAGTCGGATCGGGTGAAGCGTTGTAATGGTTCCAGCACGCAAACGTGTTGGGTGGCGATTGCCCAAGCAGCGTGAGTGCGCAGCCCTTACGGGAAAGATGACGAAGCACATTCCGTGCTCCTGCGGGAGGGAGCGGGCTGGCCGCTGTGATAGCAGAGCCGGGAGCCGGGCTGGCCCGCAAGGCAGGCCAGAGGCTGCTCCTGGGGAGCACGAAGGGAATGGTCGGGGCAGCTCTCGCCTCCTCTCTGCTGGCAGGAGGCTGGGGCTGGGGGAAGGGAGGCAGGAGGAAGCGCTGGCATCAGCCCTGCCCCGGAGGGAGCAGTCGCAAGACCTTGGCTTTTTTCACTTGTTAGTTCAGCAGAGATCTTGCTTTGTGACTGGGTATGGTTGGTGGCATCCATAATTCATCTCCGTCTGGGCTAACGGTTCTGTCTAGGGTTGCACGTCCCTAACGCTTCCCTTCTTGCCTGTCGTTACGCTCAGGTCTGTGAGCGCTGACGCTCCCTGTCAGGGCTGGGCGAGGAGGGTGGTTTCGTGCCCTGTCTGTGCTGGTTTGCAGGGCAGTTTCAGTTCTACAGCCCCAGCTGGCGCTCGGGTGTGCAGCTTGATGCCTGTCCTTATGTAGCGTGATTGTCAGGTTCCATCACACCCAGCAAACGCTTGGCGCTGGGGCATCGCAGAGCCTTAATTTTGCTTTGCTGTCAGGACTGAAATATTATTTGGTTCTGCAGACAATTTTTCTCTGTTAAATCCTTCCCAGTTTACTCAAATTGCTGAAAATTGAACTGTTAGTACAGCTTTCCAGACTCTTACACTGGTGAGTTTGGGAAGTAGGACGTAACTGATGGGTGTCGTTATTTTGCCTAGATATCTGCTGTGAAGAAACACATCTTTTTTAATATCAGCCTCCTGTATGTGTCATCCCACAGTTGCAGCTTCGCTGCTGCTGCTGGAGTCTGAAGCAACCTGAGAAATGCTCAGGACTGCCAGGAAATAACTGCTTTTCCCATTTCCTTACAGGCAATGTTTTAATTCCCCTCACGATTTTTATATGAATTCCATCAGCAGACCATATTTCTTGGATACAAACTATGCATCTGTGGACCCCACTGACTTCTTACCAAAAAATGGTGATTTTCCTCAGGTAAGTACATAGCTACTGGTGGCTTGGGGGGAGAATGGTGCTTAATCATGATGGCTTTTACTTTTCAGTGTTGCCTTATTGAGGGGAAAGGAAGAGATGGGCAATATCTTAAAAATTTGCCCGGTACCTGATAGCAATTGTGTGCAACTGGGATGGCTTCTGAATTGCTGTTGTCGGAGAAGCCGTCCCTCGGCGTGGTAGGAGCGTATCTGTGGTGCAATGGCTGCTGGCTGTGAGCGTGTGGTTACCCTAAACAGTGAAGGTGCGTGGGGGAATCCTGTTTGCAGGAGGGTGGGTGAGTGCCCATCTGACCGTGCCTCAGTCGGGTCAGTCGCTTGCCTGCCGACGCTCTCCTGGCTCCGGTGTGTTGCGCCTGCCGTCCCGCTGACTGCAGGCGGTGGATTCCTGAACGGTGAAGGCTTCGGGGTTACATCAGCGCAGTGCCTCGCAAACTGAGTCTGGAGCCAGTGCGTTTGCTGCAGAGCTGCAGTATGGGAGGACTGGATAGTCGCTCTGGTTCATTTGGCATCTCCAGGGACCAGCAGGCCTCCTGCCCTCGGGGAGCTCTGGGGGGGAAGGAGCTCTTTCCATGGCGTTTGAGATGATGCACTGGCTTTTGGCAGAGCAGATGGATCAGTAGAGACTGGAAAGCAGCTGATACGACAGAGCTGACGTGGAATGAAGGGACTCGCTAGATGCTTTCTAGGAGTTGATAGAGATGTTATCAGTGTCTGGCTGTGTATGTTCTTTGCATTAGGGTTTCCCCCAGCATCTGAATATACATGGTGAGTAAAACTGCGGAATGTTACCCTGCTTTGACCTATCGAGGCCACAGCCAAGCTGAATGAACTCCTCCTGTCTCAGTAAGTCACCGTTGTGGTTGCCTGGGAAGCGTGCGGGTGCCAGATGCGGTCCAGAGGGCACAGCCCGCCTGCGGGAAGCAGCTGGGGAGCGCAGGCAGAGCACCCCTTTGCTTCGGGCTGGTGTCCCGAGCCGTTGTTTGAGCACGACGCTCCCATCAGATGAGAAACACGAGGAGGAGCAGGGCTGTGGCAGTGCTCTGGGACGGGCATATGCTTCGAGCCACGTGCAGAATAGCTTTTTCGGCTAGACAGTGCTACAGGGAACTTATAGAGAAATTAGTGGTTTATTTTATTTTTTTTTTTAGCATGCTTGAGGTCTTCTAATGAGACCTGATTAAGCGGTTGCTTGGGGGCTCATTGGTTGATGATAGGTTGGACCTTCAAGCCTCAGGGGTGCTTGGAGGGTCTCAAAGGAACCTTTAAGATGTGCAAACTCTCTTCAAAATCTTCATCTATGTCATCTAGAAGTCAAACGTCTTTCACTAAAAGGATTGGGTTTTTTTCTGGTCACAAAGCACTTGCCAGCAGAGCCAGGCTTCCTCTGAGTGTGGGAACGAGCTAATCTGAACATCACAGTTGGCTGCTTCAGGTTTGTGACTCGGTGCGATAGATGAGCGCAGGAGCACAGCTGAGCGTTGTGCGAGACGGAGCTGTGTGTGTTTTCCCCTTTTCTGTGTGCAGGTTTCACTGCTCATTCGAAGCACGCCTTACCACGGAGCCCCACGCCTTACCACGGAGCCCCACGCCTTACCACGGAGCCCCACGTTGCTGAAAACAGCACAGGGGAGACACGAGGATAGACTGGGGCAGTGCGGGTGGACTTTGTGCCAACGTCATGCTTTGCCACACCAAGAAATGCTTCAGTGGGCCCCGTTAAGCTGCTGTGCGCCTTTGAATGTGTTTTATTTTCAGTGGCTGCTGAATGTCAAGACACATGTGTAAACAGAAACTTTTTCCTTTGTAATCTTGTCTCTTCTTCCTGCATGATTAATTGATGCATCAGCAAATTGATGCGTTTTCCCATCTTCTTGAGGAGCACGTCTAAATTGTGCTTTTATTTTCTTGGCATGGCTAAGGAGAGCCTTTGCAGCTCCTCGGGGCTCTGGTTTCTGCAGGTGTGGGTGTGCGTGTGCTGGGATCTCGAGGTGAGCTGCTGGTGGGGCAGTCCACGTGCAGCTCCCCAGCAGCGCTGCTGGGAGTGCCTCCCGTCGGTGGCTCGCCCGATGCAGCGGATCTGGTCGCTCAGCAGTAGCTGTTGACCAGTCTGCTAACTGGATAAAACCAGATAAGTAAATGAATTGTAATAGCATTGACCTTTGCCTCCCGCAGAATGAATTGCGGGAGGACTGAGACAGAAATGTGATCTCACCAACTTGTGGAAGCCATTTAACAGGCTGCGATGGGAAGAGGGAGAGGGGTCTGCTCCGTAGGTCTCAGCTTGCAGGTCTGGGGTAGTTTGGCTGATGGGTTTAACGGGAAAAGGTCTTAATTATTTCTTTAACTTATGTATTTTCTAGTATCTAAGTGGTCGATCAGCTTCCTTCCCCTGCTGCATCACGGAAATTGATCTCGGCTAGCGTGGAAGAGCAGGTTTTTGGAGATTCTTTGTGAAAAGGAGATGCTGCTTTGTGTCGGCTAGGTGATAATAAAGCAGGAGGGCTTAGAGACAAATGAGGCATAAAAGACCTCAAATGATTTCCAGAACAAGAAACAATTCTTGTGCCGCTCTCATCCTTGCAGAGAGGAAGTGACGGGTGGGAGCGAGGTGGTTGGGGGCAGTTAGGCTGTTGCTTGGACTGTTTCTTTCCAAGCCAACTGTTTTGAGACTGCACCTATTACAGTGTGCTTGCAAGTGTTCTGCTTCAAGTGTGGACAGAATAGAGTGTCCTTATCTGAATCTAACGCAGCCAAGCCAGTTCTTCTGCTTGGGTGTTGTACCAGATAACAGCAGGTAGTGCCACGAACGTTCCGTGAGGAACCAGAGCGTTGTTATGGGTGCTTTTCTGTCCTGTTTGGTGGTTGTCTGGGAGCCTTTGCACTGAGCGCTGCTGCTTGGGGCTTTCTGGAGATTCCCACAGATAACCCAAGGCCGTGATGTCTCACCCTGTGTGCTCTGAAACTGAGAAACACTGAATAAGACCTTGGTTACAGCTTTGTTTTCCAGTCACACTGATCTGATCGAGTTTGTACCTCAGAGGGATGGTGTCTGTCTGGGGCTGCCACAGGGCAGACGGACGCGAGTGCTCGCCAGATACCTGGCGTGACAGCGCCCGTGAGTGCGAGATAACGCTAGAGTTGTGCTCCGCTGTCTCTCAGAGACGCTTCCATCTTTAGTCACCCTCCAGCTCAAACGGCTTGTTCTGCCCAAGTGCGGAGCCAAATCAGCCTTTCTGAGCACCGGGCTTTTGGGTTTTGAGCTTGCTACAAGGTTTGCTCCTAGTGCTCTCGCGTGTTAGAATGCAGTGAGCACTAACATGGAAATCCATTGGTAAAACCTGGGGCTTTCTGAGCTACTGGTCGGTGCTCGTCTGAGGGAGAGCTGATGATTTTTTTCACAGGAGCCAGAATTGGAGCCTGGGTCTGGCAGAACAGCAGCTCTTAACTGGAGGCAGTGGCATCAGTCGGGAGTCATCCGGGAGCGTCCTGGAGCTTTTCCATCCCTTGCTTCAGCGATATTTTCCACTTCACTGATTTCCTGCTGTCCCAGATGCCAAACAGTTAAATATTAATGGTCTGCCTGGGAAGCTGAAGCATGCTGCTCAGAAGGTGTGGGAGCAGCTTGGGTGTTACGGCTTTCCAGGTGACTGTCTTGGAAAGCACCTATCTTTTCCACACTTGCCAAGCGCGGTGGTAGGAGTGGCAAGTCCTGCCAAACTCTGTGCCGTCACGACCATGCCAAGCAGAGGAGTGAAACCAAAGAGACAACATGAGGAGCTTGCTGCATGCTTGGGTAAGAGATTCTTGATTCAATCCGTGATCACTGGGCTGGCAAGGCAGATTGGGTGCTTATCTGGGAACTTGTGCTGCCTTCGTACGTGAGCACAGACCGTTCTCCTGCCTTTGCTCAGATACCAAAACCCCGTCTGTGGTAGTTCAGCCCCACAGGAGGGCTCACAAACCCTGTGGGTTACAGCCCTTGGTGCATCTCAGCAGCCTGCCGGTGCTTGGCTTCTGCACGCTGTCCAGGGGACAGATGAGGGGGATGGGAGTGTTGTCTCTGACCTGGAGCCGTGGTTTGTGATCCCTGGGTGGCATCTGACACGGGCTGGTGAACGCCGCCTCCCTGGAACGTACCTGCAGCCGGTCTGGGCTGCCGGTCTGGGCTGCAGCGGGACTCCAGCCTGCCCGTGGACTGCGTAGCCTGCAGGCAGCTTGTCTGCTTAAAGAGTTTTCCAGGAATCCTGAAAACAGATTTAAAAGGTCTAAAGAGCAAATGAGGAATGCTTCCGAGGTGTTTGTGCAGTAAACGCTTTGTCGGTGGCGACGATTGGAGGAGCGTTCGTGTGGTCTGGGGGACTCGAGGTCCGGAGGGTGGGAGGGCTGGCGCGTTTTCCTCCAGCGCTGGCGTTTGCACGCCCCGTCTTCCCTACGTATTTTTGTTTCGAAGATCCTCAGCTGGACGTCAGTGTTAAAGCCGTTGCTGGTCTGAGGATGCCGTGAGTGGGAGTTGCCACATTTCTTAATCGCTCCGGGAATTTCTTTGTAGTTGAATCTTTCACCGCTGCCGCTTGGGTCTGGTGAAGAGCGATTTCTGCGTGTATCGCAGCAGCCTCGCTGGACACCACCTGCAGACTGGAAAAGGTGCTTCACTTGCACGGTCAGAACAGCCTAATGTGAACTTGTTTCCTCCACAATATTTTTGGGTTTTGGCTTGCTGTTGGGTGATTCATCCTTGCCGGTCTGCTGGCATTCTTCATATAAACAAGTGGCTCCAGCTGAGGTTTTGAACATAGTTCTGCGAGGCCGTGTTGGGGTCTGATAGCGTTTCTTCATCTTGGGAACTGTTGTCTAAAGCCAAAGTCTCGCCCATGCCCTGTGGTGTCGTCTCCTGGTGTAAAAAGCCTGACTGCAAACAAGTCCTTAGAAATCCAGGTCCAGAGGAGAGGCAGGGTTTGGTTTCCATTGCTTCCCTCGCTTTCTGCTGTTTATTCCTCAGGCCTCGGGTGCCGGTGGGCTGGAATCCAGTGCTTGTGCGCAGTAATTCTGCTGCAAAGGCATGTTTATGAGGTCAGTGCTATCTTGTGTCACTGGTGGTAAGAGCTGTTAATTGCCACAACAAAACCCTACATCCAGAGGCTTTAACTTCCCTTCTGGCACCGGCTGTCCCTGGCAGGGGTGTGTGGTGAGCTGTACCCACAGCCTGGTCTCAAAAGCAGAGCAGCCTGTTCTAGAAAAGCATACCTGTCACGTAAATACTTGCTGTTCTTAGCCACCACAGATTTTTTTGTCTTTAAACTTCACTGTTCTGTCCTGTTTAGAATTACTTAAAGCATAAGACGCTGCCCATTTCCTCCTTCCTTTTGTTACCTAAAATGATCCTGCCTGTTTCTGATACTCAGTCTGCGTTGCCCTTTGCTTGACTTCGTTTGCCGTGTTCCCTGTGGCTATCCAGAACAGGACTTTTCTGAACACACAGGAATCTCCTCCTCAGGCTTCGTTTGCCAGAAGTTACACGGAAGAATAAACCTGCTCTTCCTGGTGCAAGGGCGAGCAGCTCCTGTGGAGCGTGGACGTGTGGGCAGCGCGGGCGTGCAGGGGGCTCGGCAGCAGCGCCCGCCTCTCCCCGGTGAAGCAGCTCTGCGTGTGAACGCCTCGGCGGGCAGCTCGGGTGCCCTTTGCAGAGCTGGAGTTGTGCTTGGACTGGAGGAAGGAGGTCAGTCCAGACGGAGCTGGCTTGTGGGCGCAGGGAGGAGCTGCCTGCTCTTGGTAGTCGTTTGCAGTAATGCTGTAGAGATGCAGTTACAGCCTTGTTTGATCTGCTGGTGGTGTGGGGGGGCTCGACCACACGTGTTAATCATAAACCAGCCCTCTTTTTGTTACCAGCCCCTTGCAGGCTCCTATTAATCTTTCCTGGTAAGGGGAGGGGGGGAGAAATTAACCTACGCTTTAAACAAGTATTAATTCTTGACAGCGCTGCAGTGCACACAGCAGTAGTGATTTAAGAGAAATCAATGTAACAGTTATTAAATTACATGAAAGACTTGGTTCTGACTGAAATGAAGAGTTTCCTGGAATAAGAAACGTCCTGGAACTTCGTATCGCTGTCCTGCAGTTATGTCTACGGGGAATACAGGTATTAAAATCAATTGGAGACGATTAACGGGCTCTGGTGCCTTTGAAGCGTTTTACGAACAAGTTGCTTTACATGCTCACGTCTTTGTTTTTGCACCCCAGGGTTGGGGTTTTGGCTGGCTTACTGACACTGTATAAACACTTTCGGTGAGGTGCCTAACTCTTACTTCAGGCCTTCCTTTAGAAAAATGAAGGCTGTGCTTGTAGCGGCTCATCTGGCCCCGTTGCAGTAAGTACGGTGAAAGTGTCTGTGATGCCGGCGTGTGCTCCCCGGCAGGACGGCCGCCAGCGCGGGGTTTGTCTCTCTGCCCCTGCCCTGCTCTTGGTGTGGGCTCCTGCCTCGCCGTGGGTCACCGCCGGTGGGTGCCTGGGGGACGATGCATCCGATGACGCTCTTGGGATGACCCACCAGGAAACATGGCCGTGCTCCCAACTTGGAGCTGGGCAAGGACTGGTTTAGGTAGTCCCGCGAGGACCAGGGCGTTGGACTCGATGATCCTTGGGGGTCCCTTCCAACTTGAGACACTCTGTGGTTGCCATCGGTGCACGAGGAGACGGTGGCATCAGCCTGGGCTGTCGGCACGTGGAAGGGGTTTGGCTGCCTCGGCCGTGAGCTGTGCTGGAGCCGGGCGCACCGGTCGCTGGCCGGTGTCTGCGCTGGGCTCGCAGCGAAGGGCCAGACCAGGCAGGCGGGTGCTGCAGCCCTGTCCTGAGCGGCTCGGACACCAGCACAGGACTCACCGGCTGGGTGCTCGGTTTGCTCTGAGCCTCCGATTCAGCCACCCCGAGCTGGTTACCGAGGAGGAGGGGATGCAGCTGACTTCAGAATAAAGTAGCATCTCCTTTCGGCTGGATGAACCGTGCTTTAGGTGTAAATCTTCCTCTTCCATGTATACAAGGAACTCTTGGGAGTAACTCAGGTGGAGATAGCTGTGGTTAAATGAGAGTAATTCTGCTTTTGAGGCGTAATTTGTGGTCAGTTGTCCTGTGTGGATTGCAGGAGCCAGCTGAGACACCCGGGGCCCTAGGGAGGGTGTGTGAGGGCTGGGAGGACTCTGGCATCTTCCCTGTTCCAGAATTGCTGGTGTTCATCTGACAATGGTGCCCACCTCTGGGCAGGAGAGAAGGCCCGGGAGGCGGTGGAGAACTGCCTCTGAGGTTCTTGGCAAGCACTGTGCCCTGCCTCCTCCCTTCGTAAAGCTAACAAAAGCGGGAAAAGTACTGGTCTGAAACAGAGTGCACTTGAAAAATGCTGGTAATATAATTCAATAGCAGACCACTGGGAGATGTTTTAAAATAGACGCTTTAATTCAAAGCAGCATCAGTCTGAGTCAGTCTGATGGAGTGAGTTTTCCCGTCACCAGTTCTGCTGGTGGTCACTGCATGCCCTGATCTGTAATGTCCTCAGGGTCCTGTTCCGAGGGGCTGTCTTCAAAATGCGCTTCCCAATGCCCCTGGCTCTGCAAAGTGACCCAAACACCAGTGGTCCTGCCCCAGCAGACGCCGCGAGCAGCACTGCCTCTGGCACGAACACCTTCTGCAGTCAGGTTTCTGGCCCTGGCCCCTGCCGGGGTTGTTCCCTGAGTCACAGCATCTCGCTGCTGCTGCCCTCCAGCTTTCAGGGTCACCTGAGAGTTTACTCTCTTGTTGACTTTCCTTTATGCTTCTCAAGTTTACCTGGTTTCTCCTTGTTTTAAGGAGGAGCAGCAGCCGGGGAGTTCCCCTCTGCGCTTGCTCCGTGGCAGGCCTGCTCCAGGTCCTCTCCCTGTTCCTGGACGAGCAGCGATCGCCTCCCAGATTTCCAGTCCTCCAGGGAGCCGTGTGCTGGCAGGACTTGCTGATCCGCACACCCCCCTCATGCATGCTGAATTTCAGCTCTGGGTATAAGATACCTACCAGCTGCTTCGTTATCCTTGTTCTTAGTGTCTATTTTAAAAATAAACCATTTGTGGTCTCAGCTTGTCAAAGCCTCTCAGTGCAGTCACCACGCACCTTGCTTCCTCTCGCTCGCTTTTGAAACCAGAGCAGAGGCTGCCCTGTGTGTGGCACGAAGGGCTCTTGGTTCCCACAGCAGCCAGCGTGCGACGCGAAGCCTCGCACCCAGCTGTGGCGGGGGAAGAGGAAAAGCCAGGCTGGGTCTGTACGGTGCCGACGCTGCCATCTTTCATCCCTCTGAAAAAACCCCAACCCTGCTGGGACAAGCTGTGGTCAGATATTCAGTACTCTGCCACCCTTTAGCTTCTCCTAGACTTGTTTTTAGCTGTGGTCTGGTTGTATATCCCAGGCACTGCTCGGGTGTCCCTCCCGCATGTGCAGCTGCCTGCTCCGTGGGATGGCTGCGCAGCAGTTGGCCTGCAGGGACGTTCAGGGGCCTGATGGCTTTTTTCACACAGGTCTCACCAGGTTGGGAAGCCAAGCCTGGAGTGTCCTTGGACACGCCTGAAATCCCCGTCTTTTGGCAGCAGAGTATTTCAGGAAATCTAGTCTCGAGCTCTTTGGTTGCGTGAGGGTGACCAGCTGCCAGGTCTTCTCCTGTACAGGTGTTATTGATTTGTGTCTGTGCTTTCCTGGAAGTTCAGCGCCTGCTTTCAAGAAACCACGAGCGCGTTCAGGAAGCTGTCCGGTAGGTCAGTCGGCAGAGGATGCTGTGAAGGTTACCCAGCGAAGCACCTAGCCAGGCTGTACACTGCAGGTTTTGCTGGAAGACGGTAAGTGAAATGAATGTGAATGCTGGAATAGCTCTGCTTTCCTGTCGCTGTCAGCATGCGTGCTCGTGTGTTAACTGCGGAGAGCAGAAGTGCTGTGGCCTGCCTGCTCCCCTAGGACAGGCTGTTAAAATTCCCGCTGGCAGTTACTCCGTGGGTTATCTTATCTGCTGCCATTATATCGCTGTGGTCTTGCAAAATGAGTTCAGCAGTCCTGGCTGTCTATACAATCTCATACATCGTGCTTCCTTTTGGTGGCCGTGTTGTTGCCTACGTTTTGCCCCGTTTGTCCACCAGCAGAAAAGGAAGAGGAAATAAACCACCTGCTTTGTAAAGGTTGCGTAAGTAGCAACACCTTGGTAGTAGACCTCTGGAGGTCCCTTCCAACCCAAAGCCTTCTATGATTCTGAGTCTTAGGCATGAGTTGGTGGTTTAATCAAGGTCACACAGCAAGGCAGTCACCAGCAAGTCACTAATTAAGACATTTCAGAAATGTATTTGGTTTCTTCACTTCAATCATATCATTAAAGCACCTATCCCAAGCTCCAGGGCACTACCAGCTCGTTAAACACAATAGAGTTCAGATAAAAGCAGCAGTGAAAACCCACTGTGTTTCTCCACCCCAAACCAGCTGCCCACAGAAAGCAAACGCTTGGTTTGCACCATGGTTCCTGCAGGTGCCTCTTCTGCAGCGGCACTCGTGCAGCTGCTGCTCGCAGCCTTCGCCGGGAGGCGAGAGGTGCTCTCACCGCAGGAGCCCAGCAGCGACGCTCCGGCTCCTCCCGGGCCGAGGGCTGCTGGGGCTGCCCTGTCCTCGCTTTCCCTGGCTGCAGCCTGGCTGCCTGGGCAAAGGCATTTATTTTTTTCCCATTTGCTTATTGAAAAAACTCTTCTGGACTAGGTGTTTCACAGTACAGAACACGGATCCTCATTGTTAGGGGCTATTAACGTATTAATCCCCGTGGAGCCGCCGTGCCGCGGTGGGTCGGGCCATGCACCCGGCTGCCCTTGGCAGTGAGCCCGCGGTGGGCTGACGTCCTGCGGGTGCTTCTCCAGCCCCGGGACCCGGCGTGTCCTTGCAGGGGCCGGTGCTCCCTCCTCACCCCCTGTCGTAGAGCAAAGCGGTCCTGCTCTGGTTCGCCTCCCCTGATTCTCAGAGGGGTTGGAGAGCACCTTGCGTTCCGCTCTCGCCATCCCTTGCAGGCCTGCTAGGGGCTTTGCTGTCGCCTGTCGCTCCGTGGCTGTTGAGAAGTGCCTTGCAGCGTGGGATTTTCCAGCAGCTCGCGGCACAGGCCCCAGGAGCCCTTGCAGCAGCAGTGACAGCAGGTGCCAAGCGCCGGCTCTAGCGCAGAGCAGCGATGAGCTGCGTCTCGCTGGAAGCCGTGCCGTGGTTGTGTGGAAAGCCTCGGCGCAGGAACGGAGAGGGCTGCAGCCAGCGCTGCTCTCCCGGTCCTCGGCACGTGCGTCTGCGCCGTTGGACTCGTGCTCCGCCGGGGTCGCTGGCCGGGTGCAGCGTCCCTCTCCCTGCCCTGCTCCCGTGGCATGGCTGCCCGAGAGCGTGCTGCGGCCCAAGGCTGCCGGACACGGAGCGGGGCAGCGTCCAGCCCGGGGCCGAGCTCATGGGAGCTGGGGGGACCAACCCCCCGGGCAGAGCCCAGCGCGGGCGCTGCCGCCGGCTCTGCTGGGGGGGGCAAACAGAAACCTCTTGTGCCCCAAGCAAACAGAAAAGTTCTCATGGTTTTTCTGCAGGGTGGGGGGGACTCTGGCAAATTCGCTTCCCCTCGGGCTGTGTTGGAGCTGGCTTTCCTTTGGCTTGCGATGACCAAACCCCTCTCAGATGTCCCGGTTCTGGGCCTGTTTGTCTCCCCCCTAAGAAATGTTGCTTGTTTCTGTTAACAAAACTGTTAAATAAAGTCAAAAGGGAAGGTCTTGGAAAAAGAAGGCAATGTTCCTGGACACAGAAAAATCCTAATGATCCAGAAAAAGTTCAGAAAATGGCTACTCCTCGTTATTTTCTAGTTGCAGTGTTTGGGGTGGGGCAGACCCTGAAGACAAAGGAAAGCACATGGCTGGTGGGGCTGGGGAGGAAGGCCGCGGGTGCTTGTTCGCAGTCTGATTCAGTCTGATCACTTCATCGAGCCCCTGAAGTCGGGGGGCAGGACCCCAGCCCCAAAGCCGGAGCTGCGGGGGGAAGCGGCGGTGTCGCTTGGGTGGCCGGGGAGGGGACGAGCCGAGGGGAGCCGGGCGCCTGCCTGGACCCCTGCGGCCCCGAGCGCGGCCGCTGCGCAGCGCAGCTTTGTTTACAGTGTATCTGTGGTTGAGTTACACCACATACAGTAATTCTCATCGCATTGCCAGTAATTTTACTGACTTACCAAGCAGGCATCATTTCCTGAAAGTCAGCCCTGGTGCTTAGAGGAAGTAAGAGCACTCTGCGTGTGACTAAACACTCTATGCAAATTTCCCCAGGCTTAGGACAGCCGCGCTGTATGGCTGTCCTTTCTCCTCCATTTCCACTCCTTTCTTCTGCATGTTATTTTTAAAAAAAACCCTTGATGAGCTCTCTTCCTGGCTGTTGCTGCTGTCGCGGTCATGAATGAAGACCTTTCTCCATTGTACACTGAAAAATCTCACCTCGCCGCTTCGTCCACGTCCTGCTCTGCCGACAGCAAGCTGAATGCTCTTGTAAAATGTCCCAAATGCAGTTCTGGCTAAAGTTCCCGTCTCTTTACAAGGTAATGCCTGATTTTTCTTTTTTCCCTCCTGCTTGGGAGTCCTGGCTTGCTGTGCTTGTGAGGGTCCCCAGCCGCCCCCCGGCCCCCCGGCATGCTTGTGGAGATTTAGGGGCGATGAGTCCTGAGCGAGGCAGCGGGAGCGGACGGGGTCTGCGTTTTGCTGAAGCGTGTGGCACTTGGAGACTGCTCCTGTCAGCTCGAACTTGGTCACTGACTGCAGAACTTGGAGGAAAAGGAGCCGTGTGGAGAATTGATCGGTGTGTTTGTGTAGTTGTAGTGGCTTTCAGGGGGGTTATTTTTAAACCAGATGCTGTGTACAGAAACGCGAGGGAAATGCTTGCCAGCCAGAGCACCGAGCCCGTAAGACTGCAAGTTTATTGCCCCATATTTAGAAAGACTTTGGGTTTTGGCAGCTGAAAGATTTTTCTTTTGGTGATCGACTGCTTACATTGCAGCTGTTCATTCTTGTTTCTGCCTTTCCTAAAACATAATTTGCTTAATCCGTGATTTTTGAGACACCAGATCTTTCTCGTCTGGCAGCGTAGCTTCGTTCACGTGTGTATATTTATGTGTGCCGGTGCACGTGTATGGTTTTGTTGCTTGATTTTTTTAAAAACCCCTGTCAACTGTGTGCTGTGTAGAGGAGTAATCGATAGCTGCTGTGCAGAAGGAGTATTTGTTTCCTCTGTGTCTGGATTGTGAGCAAATAAACCATTTATATTGATGGCTTGATGGCCAAAAATATTTTTAGGATGCATACTCCTTCTGTATTTAGACTTCACCTGTTCTTTCATTATTTTTAACAAAGACTTTGTTTTGACTAGAGGAACCGAGCTGGTTCCAGTGGCTGGGAGAAGGAGGTGTAGTGTTGGGGTTGGTTTACCCTGATTCTTTTTCTGATCTTTTCTAGGGAGTTAATTCTTGGTTTTGATAACTTTCTGTTTTGGGATAGCGATAGAAATGCTGTGTGCCACAGCAGCGTTGACTGCACTCACAGTCTAGAAGTCCAGCAGATGATTATTATTGATTTATCAAGTTACTCACTAGAGCATCTTCCGAGATGAAGACCAGACGGTGGTTTGTGACCTCTGTCTCCTGTTGTAGTGCGTTGCTGTTATTCCAGCTGCAATGTGAAAAAAGAACGTGGTGGTGAGACCCCGGCCCGCAGCTGCGCGCAGCCTCCGCAGCGCCAGGCTGTTGACCCCGTATGAAACCCTCCGTTCAGCGGTCACCCTGTGTCAGGGAATCGCCCTTTCACCAGTTTGTAACGGGCTGCTCCAAACTTCATCTCCAGTTTGCGCAGTCAGTTTGGACCGCCTTTTCACAGCAGGCTTCAGGGTCTCTGTTTGGGTCTGTCCGTCTGTAATGGGAGAAACTGGGAGAGGTCTGTGCTGCGAGTTGCAGCGCTTGGGGTTGAGAGCTTCGAGCTGTGCCCCAGGCAGGTGCTCGCTGTCGGGGTGCAGGGGGCTGTTGAACGGAGCAGCTGAAGAGGTGGAGGCCGAGCAGGGCTGCCAGCTCCCTGCGCTAAAACTCTGCGACC